>Ga0179591_1176404_pt1 | contig 19123 bp, 17 predicted proteins | sample CZOMad2_1_08_16f_FD_182891 | JGI IMG/M metagenome (GOLD analysis project Ga0179591, IMG submission 182891) | Vadose zone soil fungal communities from Angelo Coast Range Reserve, California, USA - CZOMad2_1_08_16fungal (PacBio error correction) | ecosystem: Environmental > Terrestrial > Soil >... | reverse complement strand
GGTTGGCTTCCCCCCCCCGTAAGGTTGACTCCCTTTTCTCGCCTAGTTAGATCCTTCGGAGATGCACTGAATGCGCGTGTATTCGCCTGACCTTTTCCTCCCAGCTTGGGTGTATATTCCTTATCGGCATTTCGGAAACACCCTGTTTTTTTGAGTATCCCCGGAATGCTATGTAGGAGCTGTTTTGATTCCTTACTGTCCACCCCAGAACATGCTCCGCCCCCCCGACAGCCCCGTTTATATGTGTTACGTCCCCATAGGAATTTTCTTTCGGTTTTGTTCCCGCTGAGCCCCCCCCAACCCTCAGTAGAAGCGCTTTTCCCACCAAAATTTCGATTTCTTTTCCTTTGCGGGCCCAACCCTGTCACTTTTTTGTTCCCCTTAGCTAGTGTTCCCCGGACGATTCCCGTCTTTTTCCCCTGACGTATCGTCCTTCCCAAACGGAACCCCCCCCAAAGCAATTCCTCTACACTCCCAATATCCCTTTTCTGCAGCACTTTTTTTTTTTTCTTCTGCCCAACCACCTTTGTTTTGGTCTGTGACCCACCCGTAAACAAATGGATTTCCATGATGTAAAAGTCCCCCCTTTGATTTTTGCTTTAGCTACCACCTGAATACTTAATGCATCCCCTCCTGACCCAGTTCGTTCCCCTTCCTCTGTTTTTATCGTTTGTCTCAGCCCCGTCCTTTGGATAACTTGCTGTGCCTCTTGCGAATTTTTGCTGGCTTTGGTGGGTAGCCCTTTTGATATTCATGACTGTGTTTTCTTTGTATATGACTGCCTCCCTCTAGGTGTCAATAATGGACCCCACTTTTTCTTTCACTTTTTTGCGGCATAATAGTTTCTCCGCAACTTTTTGTTTTCACCCCTTGCCTTCCCCGTGGTCCCGACACGTTTCTGATTTCCCATCCATCTGGGCATCCTATTTCCCCGTTGAGCCCATCATAATTTTTAGAGGGAGGGACTTCCCCCTCTCTTTGTGAGCCCCAGCATACTGCGACTCCTTCTGTCTTTCCTCGTATCACAAAGGTCTTTGAGCGTGCTGTTGTTTTGAAAAACCTTTAACTTTAGCGAGTGCCCCTTCCCCATGGACGGACTTAGTGCCAAGACACATTTGGCATTTTCTCTATGAATTGGCAGAGGATCGCGATTACCGACTTCTGGCGCGAGCCGATTGAAGATTTTTTCGTTTTGTTCATCTCCTGCCTCCCTTTCCCGCAGCGGTGTATCCCTTCAGAAGGGTACTTCCTTTTCCACTTTGTGTTCGTCGCGGGAGTCTCTTTCAATTCGCCCTTCACCACCACGGAACATTTCTCTTGTCGTGCGTTTTCAGTTAAGCAGGCTGCTTTTCAAGACCTTTGTTCATTTCTGTTCAGTTTTCATTGGGACGTCCCTTATGCGTCACTTCGTACGAGGCGTCCGCCTTTACCAACTGGCAACTTATCCCCAGTCCCTCGTATTAAACGAGCTACCCTCCTGTCCACTGTCTCTTCCCTTTTTTGTTCCTTCCCATGATCGCCCCCGCGATTGGTTTTTATCTTTCCCCTCCCTTGACAATCTCTGGCTTAGAGCTCGGGTTCTTCTCTAGATCCGACTACAGATTATTTCCCGGGCCGTTTGTCTTCCTAGCTTTTGTACCCTCGTTCTCTTACTTGGCTTTTTGGACGACTACTACCACTGGTGTACCTCATCGAAAATCAGCCCTTCCCTAGCGGAATTGTACGTTCACCGATGTACGGGAATAACCTTTCCCCCAAGCCATACTCTTTTCTTTTCTCCATGGGCTCGAGAATGCTGTTCTGCATCGTTCAATTTCGCCTCGGTCATAGCCGCCTCTTTCCGTTACTTTTCTTCTAGTTCCCCCAAGCCAAACCAGATTATTAAGGCATGTTGTACTTCTTCCTTGATGGTTTCTTTTCTTTTTCCCATGCCCGTTGGCTCACCCATTTGTTTACGCTTCGACCCCCAATATTTCCTGGGCGAGCAGTCTTGTTTACCGCTCGACCCCCAGGTCCCCCCCGTTTGGTCCTCCCCTTCTTTTTTACGGAGTTGAATACCTGTCTTGGCTCCACTTGAACTGAATCCCCATGAGACGGGCTTCCACCATTTCCACGGTATCTCCCATTCGTTTTTCCTTCATTGATCCACCCTATCACCGCTTCCGAGGGGACCGATCCCCCCCTTGGCTCGGAATAAGAAGTGCTGCCCCCCCCCCCCCCCCCCCCCCCCCCCGCCCCCCCCCCCCCCCCCCCCCCCCCCCCCCGCCCCTCGCCCCACTCTCCCGGTCACCCGTGGCCCCCTCTGGCGCTCGGAAGACTCCTTACGTTAGTAATCATCATATTTTTTGTATTTTTTTTCTCGGATTACGTTACGATTGCCTCTTCCCCCAGCAAGAAAACAACCCCATCTCTTAGAAGAGGCGGTCTGCCTCCCTCTTCCAGGATTTTTCTTTCTTGTTTACGCTACTCGCAGTCATCGTGCGTTTTGACATGGTTGGAACCCCTTTTCTTCTTTTGTGGGTTTTTTCCGTTCGCTACTTCGTCGTACGTCAGGCGCGATTCTTCTTCTGTCCGACACAAGTCCCCGTGACGAGTTTCTCTACACAACAACCTTGACCAAGGTTTCCTTGACACTTCAAACCCACCCCCCGCCTTCTGCGGTTCCAACTCCACCATATTTCGCGTCCCTTTCTTCTTTCTCATTTGGCGGCTTTCCCTCGGTTTTTTTCTTTTCCTGGATGCATCCGATCTCTCTCCTCCGTGTTGTTGTAGATCGCTATGCCTCCTTTGCCCCGAGTGACCCGTTGAACCTATTGCGCCTTCTTTGTTCCATGCCTCTGTGCTCCTGCGGAAACTTGTTGGTGTTTTTTTTTTTAAACGCCCTGACTTTTTTTGTCTTTGTTCATTCTCACAGTTACCGTCGTTTTTTTTTTGTTGGTCGTAGCCAAAAATCTTCAAACGGGGACTTTAGGTTACTCCCTCTTTCCTTTTTTTCCTGCGTAGCGACGACCCTTTCTTGCCCCCAACGGGCAACTGTCCAACGGCCAAATACATTCTCCAGTTGATCTATCTGGTCGTTAGCTCCTCCCCTCCCCGAACTGAAGTATTTTTTTCTCCCCTCCCTTTTATAATTAGATGGAGTTGTTGTTTTTTGCCTCATCTGCTTAAACTAGATCACGCAGGATGATCGCTGCTTGTTTCTTTTCGAGATCCCCCCTGCGTCCGGCCGAGCATCCTTCACAAGAACGTCTATTCCCAGTTCTCTTTTTCTCCTTCCCACCACGTCTTCTTTGGATCCCGTAGCATTCCACAACGCCGTTCTGGTTGACCTGTCCCTTTTCGCCATTGATCGACCCTTAGGATTCTTGCAGGTGTTTTTTCCCCTTTATTCTAACCTCCCCTCAGTTCAGGTAGAAAATCAACGTTTTCCCTGGGGCGTTTCCCCACTACCCCACTTTCACTCTTTTTGGACTTCCGTCTTCCCGTTCCCGGTCATGCTTTCTTAAAGTTTGCTGATCAATCCTCACCGGCCAACCCCTCCTAAGTACTTGCCTGCAGCAATCATCTTCTTTGGTGCGTTTGTTCAAGTTTTAATTGCTAGCCAATTTCCCTTGATTTGGATTTTTCTGACCGGGAAGTGCTGCCCTCTCCCGTCCGAAGTATGTTGTTTTTCCCGGTTCATACTCAATGAGTATTGGCTGCCGTTTTTCTTCTTCTTCTCCAGAGTGAAAGCATTCCGCGATCGGGATTTTCTTCTTTTTTTTTCCTATTAGCGCCCATCTTTGTCGTCCTACCAGTTTGAAAGGTTTCCTTAGTTTTCGCTGCTATCTTTCTACCAACCCCGTTAGCCAGGATGACGTCTGTTATTAGATCTCAGCTCCCCTCCCCCTTTTCTTACTATTGTTTCCCTTCGACCCCGCTTCTGAGTCTGAGGTCGACGCCAAGAATTTACTTTACCCCATTTCCAGTTTTTTAAAGGACGACTTTTTGGATAGTGATACTCGTGCCCTAGACTCCCCCCCCCCCCCCCCCCCCCCCTATCGGTTCATTTTCCGCTTCAGAATTACGTAGCTTTTTTCCCAATGATTCCCGTCACCTTTCCTTTCGGTAAAAGGTCGTGTTTTTTCCTTATCATACGCTTCCCTTGGACCCCCTACCCCCTCCTCATGACGACGTCCTCAATGTAGTTTTTTTATTCCTCTTTTTCGCCGATCCTGCTGCCCCCATACAACCTTCCTTTTTATTCTTCATTACCCCTTCGCGGACTCCACACAGCGAGCGCCAATTTTTTTCTTTTCTACAACGACAAAATGCGGCCTTTCCTCCCTAGTCTTCGATATCTTCAGGCTACTTGCCTTTCGACTCTCGCACGACGGACTGTTGTTTCCAATCGACGCCGCGACATTCCTCCCTCCTCGTTACTGCTGTTACAGAGCTCTTTTTTACAATGATCTCCATCCTAGCGCAGTCGTGCGTCTAAGCGGATCCCCCCTACCGGACTTCGCTTCGAGCTCATCCGTATGGAGCAGACTTTTCAATCTGCTGCCTTGACCTTCTTCATCCCCTTTTCTCGGTAAAGTCACCCTTTGTACCAACCATGATTGGTCCACCGCCTTTCTTCCCCCCCTCCCCCATGCCAGTCCATCCTAGTTTGTGCCCCATTGATGTATTGGGTTTCCCTCTTTTCGCGTAAAACCGGCTTTTTCTGCTCACATCACACACCTTGCCCTGCACATCTGTTTCATCCATCAGTCACTCGACTTCTGCAAGCTTGCCTGGGTCTGATTTACGGTACGCGTCCAGGACTTCCCTGTCTGCTGACATGCCCCCATCCACTATCCGGTGCCCCCCCCTTCCCGGGTGGCGTGACCCATTTCCCCGTTCCCGCTTCTTTTACGTTGCACAGCTGTCCCCTCCCTTTTTCCGTAGCTAAGTTGGACCACTGTATGATTGTTTGGTTGTCGTAGCTTGTTTTTTCGGGTTTCAGTTTTGTTAATGCCGCGTTTCGGCTTTCCAAGGATTCCCTTTTTGAACACCCTTAGATGTCCCCGCCCGCACTTTGTTCTTTTTTTGGTCCTTGACTAAAAGGACTTTACCTTTTGCTCCCACCGCGGCTTCTTTTGGGGCTCGCGTGTCTTTCTTTCCAGCTACGTAACACAATCCCCCCCTCCCCTATCTTTACGGTTGCTGGCGGTGGTCTGGAGTTGCTCCTTTTTGCGACACGGAACGCCATCTTCTCCCCTTGCTGTGGAAGCCTTCCCCCCCCCCACCCAGTTGTCGTTGGCGCCTTCTTTTTAAGCCCCGATAAACCCCTTTTAGCACGTCGCTAAGGCCCTCTCCCTTTTCACCGGTCACCCGCCTTCGCAGTCCTTTCGAGCCCTTTTTTTCTTACGGTCTCGCAGATCATCCTACTCTCGTAAGCGTTTGGGAGCTCTGGATCCTGTTAAACCTTCCCCCCTTTTCCGCCTTTACTCCACGTCGCATCGCCATTCTCTCTCCTCAGCGACCTGATGTTCTTTTCTTCCTTTCAGAACGTGTGTAGTCTTTTTTTAGACGTCTTCCTTAACGCAAGTTTTTTTCTTTTCCCTCTGGTCTTCACTGTTTAGCTTAGTCTGAGGGCCCGTCTTCCCCCTTACCTTCCAAAACTCCAATGTCACTTTACGCCAACCGCCGACGCGATAGGGTTCATTATATGAATGTTACGAGCTTTCCCCCCTGCATCCGCGAGCCCCCAACAAACCGAATGTAGCACATCCTTTTGCGCAACAAAATTCCCTGTGGTTTACAGTTTGACTGTTCCCCCCCCTTTCCAACCTTTGATGCGGTACCAGTCGATCGTGTTTTTCCTTCCGTTTCCGTCCCTGTTTGACACCAGGGCCGACCAGCGTCCCCCCAAAGTTACCCCTCCAACGCACTACTAATTACCCCCACACGCAATTACATTTTGAGGTATGAGCCCTAGGCAACGTGTTTTCTTTTCCCCCGCTGTTTCCCCGACGGTAACACTTTTTCCTGTCCCCGAGACTTTCTTTTACCAAGGATAAGTACGGATGTCAATTGGCCCCCCCCCCCCGTCCCTTTCCGTTTCACGCGTTACCGTTGTTTCCCCAGCCCAGTCAAGTTTTGCCTACTGGTTTCATCTGGATTTCGATTCGTCCCGAGTGTGTTCTCTTTTATCCCCCTTACATGTCTTTGTCTGCATCTTCGGCGCCCCCTTCTGTACCTTTCAGACTTCCTTATTTAAATAATTTTTGGTCCGAAGCGAGTCCTCTTCTGATTACCCCGTTTCCCGGTCCGCCGTGTCTCTGTATTTACGACTTTCCTCCCCGCCCTCATATCTTCTCCAGTGGTCGTCCTCTCAAGTCTTCGAATTGTTTCCTGGCCGTGTTGTTCTCCCGGACCGCTTATCTCTGACTTATCTACGTCCCACCCGCGTAACGAGGCCCTACCAAACTGACTCAGTCTCGTGGCGTCAATCCGTGAGAGTGGCACCCTCCCCCCCCTTCCTACCTTCACTTCAGTTTTTTTTTTTGCCTGCCCCGAGGTTGTTTCGATCGCCTTTTCTTCTCTCCGTTTGTTTTGTCGTTGGAGTACCTTCTTTAACTTTCATGTCCTCGCTGTTGATAAATCATCGAAAGGGTTTTCTTTTCATGAGTTTAGTGCACTCCCTTATTTCCCGCTCTATCTCCCCCCCCCCAATTTGAACCAAACTTAACTTTCTTCCCTTCTTCGGTGTCGTGTCTTTCATACAGGTCCTTCCCTCGGTCGGTGGATCACGACGTTGTTTTCCCCCTGATTTATGTTCCGGGGATCATTGGGCTCTCTTCATCGTCTCTTTCATTCCTCATTGGCCTTGAACGCTGACTCCCCCTATTGTCCGTTCCATAGTAAGTACCCAAACTTTTCGGGAACTTTTTAGAAAACTGGCCTGTTTAGTAGTACCCTCTCCACGCCATCAGCGAGGTTTACCAGCCCTTCCCCTCCTATGAGAGGATGTCTAGCGTTTTCGTGACTGCGCTCTTCGAATACCTGGTATTCCACTTGGCTTACGTGGGGTCTCCATCATATTGCCACTCTAACTACATGGTAGAAATAGTTCACATTGAGGGGACCTCTCCCCTCCTGTGGTTCTAGGACCCCCATCACTTCCCCTGAGCCTCCGTTTGATGAATTCACTTTCACTATCTCTTGAGATTTCACTGCAGCAATACTCTTTATTGAATGCCGTTGCTGCCAAAACGGACTTCCTTCTTATTTGAAGGCTTGCCGCCTTCCTGTTCCGCCTCTGACTCTGTAACGGCGAGCCTCTGTTCTGCCATTCAATATTAGAGTAGCTGCCTTTTCCTTTCCTTTTTTTAATGTTTTTTTTCTTTATGTTTTTTATCAAGGAACCCCTTTTTCTAAGTCCCCCCGGCGTATGAACGATTCTTCCCACGTCTGTTCTGCAGTTTACGTTTTCGATCGCCCACTGATTCAAAGGTGAGTGTCTCCCTCTGGGAATAGTTGAATACATTTCACGTGTCGCACTTTCAGCCTCCCTATCGCTCCGTTCTTTTAAATCCCTTTCAGGACCCACTTTTGGCTATGTGACATCAAGCGGACATCTGGCCCTCTGTCCAGCCTGCGTTCTTCATAGATGTGGCTTCTTATGCTCCTTGACCTGACGCCTGGCGACTCCCCTCAAAAAAGCGAATTTGTCCTCCCTATAGAGGTTTGGCGTGTATTTTTTTTTTTTGTACGAAGATGCTTTCCTTCTCCCCCCACACAACCCCCTCTACGTTCCAAGATGACTTTTCTACCAGATGATTCAGGGCTTTTATGGGAAAGAATATCGTCACCCCTCTCTTCTTCGCTCGAGCATGGTGGACCCCCCTTTTTTCTTTTCTTCTTTGTTTCCGTGGCCTGTTCGCCCCCCCCTCCTTTCCCCGCTTAAGCAGGCCGGATCTCGTCATTCCGAAAAGTCCTTTTCCCTCTTTTCACCTATTTTTTCCCCCAAACCCCACCGACCAACGGGGGTTCTGTTTCCCTACATTTTGAACAATCCCCCCCCCCAGAAAGTCTTGTGCTTCCCTATTTACGCCGATACAGTATCTTTCCCCTGTCGGAGGAGTTTTCAAATAGTTCAACTTTCCGGTTGCAAGGAATCTATCCTCTCTCCTCTCTTTGTTGTTGAGTGCTCTCCCCGAGGATCTTTCCCCTTTCGTCAGTTTTGTACACCTATTTGCGCTCCGTCCCTTTGGCTAAATGCATTACTGGATCGGCTTAAATATTGTCTTGGTTAACTTTAGGACTTCTTTTTGGTTGGATGTGTTGTCACTTCCGTCCCTTTCTTCACCTTCCGTTTTTTCTTTGGTTTTGTGTCGGCCCACAAAACTCGGTCACGGGGAATTTTTCGGCTTTCCCTTTTCCTTCGGCCTGCGTAGCGACGAATTTTTTCTTTTTCACCGGCCAAAGTCCCACAGCCTGGCTTGACTGTTGTTTTCTACTCAATGCGCGAGCGGCTCGTCGCGATTTTGTTCCTCCCCCCCTCAACGCAATGAAGTCAGTTCTCCTTACTTTTTCGGTTTGTTGTTTTTTTTCCTCCCTCTTCTTCATTTCACCTATCACCTTTCCTTGATGTTTCTGAACTTAGTCGCTCTAGCCAGGCGTCCGGCCCGTAGTTTCTCCTCCCCCCGTCTATTCCGCGAGTGTCGGGCCCAACGCGCTCTTGATCTTTGTCTTTCGTAGCCAAATTTTTAATTTCTGGTTCTCTTTCTCCATTTTTCTCTCACGAGATCTCCTTTTCTCGCGTGCGCACGATGTCTCTGCGTCAACTTTTATTATTTCCACTCCCTTGTCTGGGCGACGAACACTCCCCCGAAGACCCTTTTTTTTAGAAGTTTATCTCTTTTCCTTTTTTTTTAGCCCGAGGGCCGTTTTATGAAAGATAAAAGGCCAAAGCAAGAGAAGGCCCTCCTGCCGTCCTTTAATCTGGTGCGTTTTGGTCCACTCCATTTTTTTCAAGTTACTTCTCTTCGGTTTCCATGACAGGATTTTCGCCAGCTTCCTTCCGACGTTATTCGTTTTGCGCCTGTCACCCCACCTATTTGGAATTGCGCGAGCTTCATACTCTGTGACAGTCCCCCGCCTCTCTTTTTTTTTTGGATTGAGCTGATTAAAGCACTTTTGTGTCCCCGCCATGAGAGCCGGAACCTTAGGGAAGCGGGAAGAGTTTCCTCCCCCCACAGTATCCGGGGCTGTTTGATTCTGATAGCCAGAGTTCCCCCTCTCTAGCATCTATGTTCAGGTCTTTTAGGAGACCATCGCTCTTTGAGAGGATCCCTCCTCCCCTCCTCACACCGTGCCGGCTTTCCTCGTGTACCTCGGACTAAGTGGCTGGGTATTTCCGCTTTTTTTTCCGGGTGAGTACCTTCTGACGCTTTTTAATCCTATCTCCCATGTTCCAGTACTAACCCCGTTGTCCACCAGTCGTGTCCTTGCCCTGACGGCCTTACTTTTTCACCCGATACGACGACCTTTCCCGCTCCCCCTCCGTTTGTTGTATTGCACGTCGTCTCGCCCGACATTTCAATAAACTCCATTGGCCAGAATTCAACCCTGCGATTTGTTGGTTCCTCCTCGATTACGGCACTGTAGCTTTCGCAGACAATCAGAAACTCTGCAATCGGCCGCTTCCCATTGAGATACTGCCATCCCTCTTTCCAGGACCCCTTCTTTCCTGTTATGGTGTTGGTGCACTCGTCATTAACTGTCCCTCGACTAGTCGTGTTTTGGGCTTTTTGGTGATTGTCATTTTTCAGCGCCTAGTGCCTTTTTTTGGGACCTATAGCATCTCCTGTCTTCGCGCTTCAGGGCTCCCACCGAGCGGCATTCCTCCTTCTAAGTCCTGGCTTGCTCCTCACTGGAAATTTTCTGCGTTTGCTCATCTTTTCCCCCGAGTCTTCGGTTTCCAGGCCGGTGCCAAAACGCTCCCTGTTCTTCCGCACACCATTTCCTCCTCCCCTATTGCGTTTGAAAGGAGTTACCTTTGGGAGAACCGATTCGTTCCCTTCCACCTTTCCCTCACATTCACTCGCCCGCAAATTTTTTCTATTTCCGCCTACTTAGCCGCTTGACTGGATTTTGAGTACCGGCTACCTCGTCAAGTAACGTGTCCATTGAGAAGGTTTCTGCCAATACTCCTTTTCCCACTACGACACCGTTTTTTTACTTTCCCCGGGAACTTTTGTTACCTTTGTCCCCTCTGTCCACCTAAACATTGTAGAGCTAAGTTTCCCCTTATCTTGCGGTTGTTGCCACTTCTTTTTGCGTTCAGTCTTTTTGGAATGACGATTCTCTGTTTATCCCACAACGCATCCTCTGGTCACAACGTATCTTTTTTTTTCCTTTGGTTAAAGAACTACGTTTTTTCCCCGGTGTTCCCCCTTCCTGACAAAAATGGACTGACAATTCTTTGCGAAAGCGCCCTGCTTTTTGTGGTTTCGTCTGACTGGACTGACCCCTCCTACCCCTACCCATCATCTTCGGCCCCACTATCTACTGCTTTCTTTGGGCGCGGCCCTGTCGTGTTGACTGCCCGGACGATCTCCTACTCCCCTCTCCTTGCTTGGGAAGACCTCGTCTCCCCAGTTGGTGCCTTGATGCATGCCGATCTGACGACCTCTCACCTTCTGGCGCAAGTTTCCTTGTAACTCGCCCCCCTTAAGTTTTTCTTAGCTCGTGCTCACTGGCTTCCTGAGTTCTCCCTTGCCGTTGAAGCTTATCCTTCTCTCTGCTTTGGTGTTGTTGATCTCTTCCTGTTCTTGAGTTCTTTCACCCACTAACGTCCTAGCCTGAACCCCATTCGCTCTCAAGTGAGCCTAAGCGTACTCTAAATTCCTTTCGTGGCCTTCGCGATTGGTTTCTTACTGTTGTTTTTTCGTTTCCTCATTATCCGGCTAGGACGCAACTGGGTGTTTGATTTAATGCAACAGGCTTCCTCGGTGTTTTGCTGTCTGATTACGTGTGTGAATCACCCCCAGAAATTTTGCCGCCGCCCCCAAACTTCCTCCCAGGAAAGATAGATGTGCCGGAACTATTCCTTGTTCCTTCTGGCCGTCCTGCCATCGCCCACAAAGGAATTTATTTTGCATCTTCTTGCGAAAAAACATTCTAAGTTTTTTTTTCGTGTACCCCTGTCCGCCTTAGTTTATTTACCATTCTATCGTTTTCCCGCGACCACGCCTTCCATTGGGGGACAATTCGACCCGCAGTCATTCACCCCACCGGCCCCCCTTACTCACTTCATATTACCACCACCCCGCTCTATAAAGTGGCTTCTCATTTCAGGCCCAACCCAAGTTTTTTCGGCGACCGCTTTTCCCCAACGGTAACCCCCCAGTTTGTTCCCTTTCACCCTTTACGGCTTTCTTAGTTACACAAGGCTCAACGCCTTTTCATTTCCCTCCGGCCAAGTACTTTCGGTTCCGGTTATTTTTCTCTCCCCAGTTTTCTTTTTCATCTTTTTTCACGTCGGTTTGTTGCATTTCTCTCCCCCCGGCATTTGGCGACGTGTGTTGGGTTGATTTTCTTCCCTTTTTCCCCCCTCCTGTTGTTCCCCCCTGGTCATCGGCCCCTGCGCCGTTCCATCTTACTAGGTTGTAACTCCCCTTGCTTACGCACGTGGTCCTCCAATACTGTTTCCCTTCCCTTACCGGAACGATTTTCCGATTTCAGAACTTCGGCACTCCATATTTCCAGTTGACCACTTCCTTCTTCGTTTCGATTTTTTTCCTTTGCCGCTCGGGTTTATTATCGTTCTGACTCCTGCCTAGGAGGAGTTATTCCCCCGTGGCCCTTAGTGCTTTTACAATTCTGGAACTAAGCCTTCGTTCTAAATTTCCGCTGACCTCTTTTCCCACGCCCCGATGGACTTAGAGTCCCTACCTTTTTCCTGTCCCATAGGAATTGGGATTCCTAGAGGTGCGGCGAGCCTTCTACCTTCCTCCCGTTGGCTCTTTTCCCTTCCCTTTGCTTTTCATACATTCAACTGTGTTCCTGAAGCTGGACAATGCGTTTCTTTGCCTGCGGGATGCGGCTACTTCCTCCACACCAAACGGAACAGTGGCTCCTTCGTCTTATATCTTGGCACTTTAATTCTTCATGAGGTCCTTCCCCGCCCGGGGGCCGTTTTAATCAGTAGGGTATCATTGGTTCTATCGGCTGTGCAATAGCATTTTAATGTACCTCTTTCTTTATTACTTTGCAAATACCAAGCCATTTCGTCCTTTAAAAGAATTAACTTGTGGCATTTTCTTCCCTTGGGCTTCCTTCTCCGACCCATCAGCCGTTGTTCTATCAACAGCCCCTGAACCCCATCTGCTATGAGAGCCGCGCGGGTCGCTTTTCTCTTCGATCGCCTCTTCATCATATTCTGGCGAGGTGTGGTTCTCACGCCGGAAATATCCCTTTTCTCTATGGTTTGACTCTTTAAGAACTGTTTTTTCACTCCCCGACATAAATTTCCAGTCCGGATCGCGGACGTGACGTTACCGATAGGCCAGAATAAAGCTAGGCCTCCCCCTAATTCTTGTTTGAGACGTCCCTAATACTTCGGCTTCCCTTCGCAGCACTTTTCCGGTAATAGTTTTTCCTCTCTACCTTGATAGCACTATTTTCTTTCCCCTTTCACAAAGATTAGAGTTTCCTGCCCTTCTTTTCTGTCCTGTTTTCCTTATTTCTAACTGCCCTTCAGCCCCCGCCCCCGTCGCTACCCCACGACTTCGTTACCCCCCCCTTTCGTTTTTTTCTTTTTGTTCTTCGCCCCCCACATGGGCCCGGTGAGTGTACCCTCGTGACGGAGTTGAATACTCCGTTGGCGCTGCATCCCCTGATGATCAGGTTCTCGAGCAAACTTAAATTTTTCTCTCCCCCTCCATGAGTTTTATGGATCTGGCCTTCAACGACACTCCGTAGATGGGCCCCGCTTTCTTTCAATTCTTTTGCTGAATATTGACTGTAGGGGTTACCTGGCTCGGGCGGACTTCTTCTTACGAGACGACTCCCCCAGTCGCCTTTTTCTCGTCTCTCATATTCTGTTTTTTTATGATTGATGCGGCTTACGGTGAAGCCTCGCGATTTCCCCTCCTCACCCACCCCAACACCCACCGCCCCTTTTTCCGTAGAAGTTTGTGCGCCGACCAGATGAATCCTTGCTTTCTTTCTGGTTTTTGAACAAGGAGCGCGCCGTAGCCTGCTTCCGTTTTTTCTTTTGGAGTGAGGACCACCCTTCGCGGATGTTGGTTTTGGCCGTGTCCCCTTTCTGCACCTCCCTCGTCGCTACGCACTCTTGCCGCGATTACTCGGCCCCCCTGTCCGAACTCCTGTCACGAGTTTTGATCGTCCCACCACGACCCCGAGTCCACATGTCGACTTGAAAACCACATACCCCCCCCTCCTTTCTTGCGTGTTCCCACCCTCCAATATTCCGCCGATTTCAAGTCTGAATTCTTCGGGATTTCGAAAAGGTTTCAACTTCACCGTTTCTCTCTTCTCTTTTCTCCTCCTCCCTTTTTTTGTTTTTTTCTCTCGATATCTCTCCATCCCGGTATCTTTGAAACCCCTCCGTCCTCCGCCAGTTGGCTCATGCATATGTGATCGGCGTTTCTTTGGTTAACCAGCACCGACTTTTCTCTTGTTAACTTCTCATTGTTTTTTTCCCTTCCGTTTCCCCCTTTTGTTTGTGTTAGGACTCCCCCTCTTCCCTGGGATTTCCCCGACCTTCTAGTAATCGGCCTGCGTAGTATTTTTTCCTCCTGGACCAAAGGCAACTTGACACAGCCTAAGTCCTGGTTTACTCATTTCGAGAAGGAGGTCTTCCGTATCCCTTCCTCCCCTTAAACTTTGAACACTTTATTCCCCCCATTGGTCGTTCCGAATCTCAGTATGGAGGTTTTGTTTGTTTTTTTCTTTGAATAGCAATCTTTTCCCAGCATTTACTTTACCAAGCGATATTATTTTATTCCCCATTAGAGTGGGGTCCTTCGTAGCTTGCGTATTTTCCCGAGCTTCCTCACCGATTCCGTATCGCAGCTGGATCATGCGTGGCCACATTCGCTGTTATCCCCCCTGGCTTCCTTCTCAATAAAATTGCTGGTCGCTGGAAATTTTTTTTTTTTCTCTCTGATCTCTCTGTTTATTTTCAGTGTCCCCCGATGACGATGTATGCACTGTCACTTTCAGTCTACCCTCCCCGGTGCATTGGTGGCGATCTCCCCCGTCCCCGTCTTCTACACTCTTTTGCATAAGTCGTATCCCCGTGGAAGGTGCCCTCCCAGAGTGGCAGTTTGAGTCCCCTCTCCCCTTTCACCACAGCCAGGAGCAGGACCCCCTGTCTCTTAATTTTTTTGGCCCACTCCCCGATGCTACTTTCCCTTATGTACCATTGCGGTCTTGTATGTCTGACCCGGTCAAGTTGATTCTCCTGGCTCAGTCACGAAATTTCATCTTTTTTTGTTGTCACTGTAATCATCAGCGTCGCCTTGCCTCCTAGAGGTTTGGGTCCCCTTCCTCGAGGTGGACAGTCCTTACCTCGTAAGGTCAGCTGATGGATTGGATGTTTCCCTGAAGTTTTCTTTCTTCCCGCCATGTCAACTCTTTTCCTTTAGGTCCGCGTTTTTTGAGTTTTTCTCACCCCACCCGTCCCCCTCTTGAGTCCTCGGGATTCCGATCTTCTAGTCCTCGACTCTCCTCGCCCGAGTCTTTTCAGGTCTGTTTTTCCCTACTTTTTAAATTTATGTCAGACTGGAGCCGCCCCTCATTGAAGGGAACCAAAGTGCCCCGGCTTCCCTCTTTCCCTTTTACGAAAGTTGTCTGGTGTCTTCTTTCCCGCCTTTCCTTCCCTGGCGTAGTTACAGGACGTCTTTTCCTCCGAGCGTCCCCTATCCCGTTCCCCTTTGCCCCGGTTTAGTGCCCCTGAGTCCTGTGTTATGCCTTCCCTTTTCATTAAAACGATCCGCGACTGATTACTCGCCCTTCTGTTGGTTCTTCATTATCGCCCCAGCAATTCTTACCAATTTAACTCCTTTTCAAGCTTAATGAACCCTGTAGGACTTTCTCCCACCAGCGGGCTGCCCTAGCCTGTAGAGTATTAAACGCTTACACGGTTATGCAGCAGTTTGATACGATCAAGATCGTGACCTTCAGCGCTGTGTCGGCCTGGTTCTGTTCCAAATCTCTCCGGAAAGCTCCCTCGATTTGATAGTTCCTTTCTCCGTCTCCCTTTCCCGTGGGTAATACGCAGAATATCTCTTTTTTTTCTTCCGTTCCGTGACCCTAGAGGCCTTCCCTCCCGTCCGCTTTCTTGGATTCGTAAGATTTTTTTTAACCCTGAATGCCGTTCGAATTTTCCCCCCATCTCGTTCGGTAACCTGGCAACTTTTTTTTGACCACAATTGCATCTCTGCCCTCTCCCCCTCGCTTTTCTCTCCCAACTTGCCTTTACAGCCTTTTTTGCCCACGCTGGTCACTTTTCTTGGCGCCCCCTCTTTTCTTCCAACCTGCATTCCGGAATCCATCCCCCTCTTTTCCACTCTTCATCCCTCTGCACCAGCTTTCCCAGAGATTTCCCTTTTGTTTTTCTGCGTACCACGGTACCCCCACCGCGTTTCTTCACGGTAACTTTGGCGGATGGACTTCACCCAGCCCTCTCCTTTTGCTAATTCCCTCCCCTCTTTTGGCGCTTTGCCAAGTGGCCCCTCTTTTTTCCCGTTTTCCCTCTGTCCCTACACCCTTTTTCTGAGTCTAAGTGCCTGCAATCCTGTAGCTTGCGGTGTTGTTTCTAGTTTGCGTTTTTCTGTTTTCCGTTTTTTTTTTTTTGACGCCTTTTCGGCCTTCCCCAATTTACCAGCGCGCCTGGGAACACTCCTTTGCCTTGTTAATAACGACCTTTTTGTTTTGCCCGGGTTGGGAGGTCCTTTGGCAACCAACCAGTTTTTCCAGGAAATTTTTTTCTGCAAGAGCTTCTATTTCGGTTGGCTCGCGGATTCTTCCTCCGTAAAAATTACTATTCCTCTCCTTCCCTTGCGGTCGGTGGTGCCTGCCCCTTGGAGTGTTTGTACCGTCCGGAGTCCCAGCTCTACGCTCTTCCTTTTTTTAAGACCGCCCCCCCCCCACCTTTTTTCTTTTTCGCAGGACTCCTGAAGCACCGGACCACATTCGCAGTCGCGAAGTTGACAGAGACATACGGTCGTCTTCTCCTAGGTTCCCCCATGGAGAGCGAAGTTCTTCCTCCTTTTTGAAAGCATCTCCCTTCCTTCTTCTCCCTACGTTGTGTGGTTGGTATCGTTCTCTGGCTTCACCCGTACATTTGACTCCCGAGAAACTTCTCTCCTACAGTTGAGTCCTTCTTCTCTTTTTCCTGATGTAGCCATTTCAGCTACTGGCTCCCGACTTGTGTTAGACGGTTTTCCTTCTTCCTGTCGGCGAACTGGGTTGTCTCCCCGATGTCTTACAAAGTGCATGCGGCTTAGACTTTTCGAACCTGTACTTCCCAACAACTCACCTTTTTCTTGTGCGCCATCTCACGTAAATATTTTGCAGGAATAGATTTTCCTTGAGGCTGTGCCGTCCTCCTGCTCCCCCCAAAAGAACGTCTCTTTCGCCCCCCCCCTTTTTCTTTCCGTTTTTCAGGACCGGCCACACCCTGGCACCCCGACGTGATGCTTTCCCTTCGATAGTTTTTTTCCCGGCTCCAGCACTCCTTTTTACCAGGCGAAAACTGTCCTCATGCCCCCTGGAACAAGCTACTTCTCCAAACCCCCTTCCTATTACAGTGGATGCAAGCATTTTTTCCGGTTCCACAGGTTTAGGGTCACAGCTGGTGGTAACGACACAACGCTTGCGTGGCACTTTTTCAACCGCGCACTTCGTTTGATTTAGTTACACCCTTCTTCTAGTTTTCGCCGGAACCAGTTTCCTTCGCGTTCCCCTGGGTTTACTAAGAACCTTTGATGGCTACCCCGTTCTGGTTGGCATTTTTCTTCCGATTTGCTTTTCTAGGGGTTTGTATCCGTGCTTTCCCGGAACTTTGCATTTGGTGGTTTTTCCCGGACTCTACTTCATCCCTCCTGTCCTCCCTTCCTTATGACAATTTGGCGGCAGAAGCGTTTCGCCCTATCCTTGTTGTCCCTTCTTTCCTTTTCCCGCCCGCTGTTTCTCCCTTCCCTCTTCCCTTCGTTCCAGTTTGCACCCTCTTCTGTCTTCGAAGGTTTGGCCGTCTTCGGTTCTCCCCGGCATTGCCTCCCCCTACAGTCCGTTCTTCTTCCCACCGGTCAGATTCCCCCGCTGGGACACACCCCCAGCCTGGGGTCCCCTCTTCTTCTTATTGGGTCCAATCCGCCCCTGCCGTCGCCTCCTGCTGCTCCTCTCTCTCTCCGCATTTATTAGGGCTGTTAGCCTCTGCCGTTGCTGTCCTTTGCTTCTAAAGTCTACCTTTTTCCTCTTGTTTGGAGAAATTCTCTCGGGGTTCTTGAATGTTTTTTTCTTGTCCTCTTTTTGAGTGCTACTTTCTGCAATAACCCCCCCACTTCCCCTTTTTTTTCCGTTCTTCGCTCGTCGTTCTCTGTTCCTCCCGTTCTTTCCCTTTTCCTTTCCTTCTAACGACCTTTTTCCCTCCTTTATGTGACGTTCATATTGTGACGCCTGCTGATGATCGACGTCCTGTCCCTTAGCCTGTGACCTTGCCCCTTCTCCCATCACCCTCCTTTCCTCTTAAAGGACGGCTTCGAAGGAATTAGGCGTCGTCATGATCCCTCCATCCTTGGTCTATCCGCCTCCCCTTCCGTAGGTCTGCGGGTTTGTTTCGGTGGGAGATAGCCTCCAGAGCACTTTCCTCTTTTTTTTTTTTCCTCGGCACGGTGCTTCAAGTTTCGATTCGGCTTGGACGTTCAGCTCTGCTCCCTCTGAACTCATAATTTCCTTTTTCCGGTCATGACTGTCACCGTTTAGGCCGAATCCTTAGCCCATACTTTATTTTTGTTGACAGTGGTCCAAACGAGACCTTCGCCTGTAGGCTTGTCCTCTCCCTAGCCTCCAGCTCTTTACTTGCCCTCTCCTCTTTCTTGCCCCACACTCACAGATTCAGTTTAGTCTGCCTTCTTCTGCGGGTTTTTTTAGAGGATTTTTCCCCCCTTCCCGAGGGTCCTTCTCACACGTTTTCCCCCGGCGGAAACCTCCGATTTTTCCCCCCTTTTTTTGGCCCTTTCTGGGGAGATAGTCCAATGGGTCCCCAGTGTGAGTGGAGCCTGACGTATTTCTTCACCTTTGTCTTCTCCTCAAGAATCCCCGTTATCCCCCCGATCCTGGCTGATCAACCAAACTTTCCTGTCCCGTCCCCCTACTTCTTTTTTCTTGTCTACCGGGTTTTTTTTCCCAGAGGCGATGGGTGCCTCTGCCCCACCCATGCGTAGGAAGGTATCCTGCTGGTTGATTCCCTTTTTTATGCGGCGCCTGGCCTTTTCCTAGACCCCTTTCCCGTTCGTAAACCCCACTATCGCGGTTTGTCTTCACGGTGAGAAGATGCGAGTCCCGCCGAAAAAACCACACCCCCCCCTCCCCCTCTCTATCTGCGTGTCGCCTCAGAGGACTTCCGTGTTTTCTTTTGGGAACAAAAAGATCCGCCTCCTGCTCGGGCTCGAGCCTGGTGAGTTAGGAACAATTTTAGTTTTTTTGTCGTTGGCCGTTTTGCCTTTCGCATTTCCTGACGCAGGCGCCGCTTCCTTCTCGTCAGAGAAAATGTTCCAGATTTTGCCCTCCCAAAACCAGACCACACGACGGTTTACCCATCTCCTCCTTTGCACACCATCCCTAACCTTAAGCGTGAGGACCAGCCCACAATACTGTAAGCGATCACAGTTTGTACTTCGGAGTCGGCACCTCGGTTTCCCCACTTCCCGTCCCAGGCTGACCTTTTCCCTCTAACGGCCGTGTGTTGTGATTTCTCTCTTGCATCTTTCCGGAAAGTTCCCCCTCATTGCCGCCTTGTTGGCTAATGTTGCAGCTTTGCCATTGTGCTGGGTCGCCTGTCTTTTTGGTGTTTGTTTTTCACCTTCTGTAGGAAACCGTCGTTGGTGTTTTTAGTTCGTGT
>Ga0179591_1315372_pt1 | contig 19125 bp, 13 predicted proteins | sample CZOMad2_1_08_16f_FD_182891 | JGI IMG/M metagenome (GOLD analysis project Ga0179591, IMG submission 182891) | Vadose zone soil fungal communities from Angelo Coast Range Reserve, California, USA - CZOMad2_1_08_16fungal (PacBio error correction) | ecosystem: Environmental > Terrestrial > Soil >... | reverse complement strand
TCATAAGCACCTTTGTTCCCTAAGAACTTTTTCCCCAGTTCCTTCCCCCCCAGATTTTTGCTTGACTTCTCTCCCCAAAATTTAATGTCGCTGGATCGTTGCGTATGTCTTTGTTCAGTTGGTGCGATAGACTTTGAGTTTCTTTTTCCCTCAGTCCGTCGGCGCTCTCTTTCCTTCAGATCGCCTCCGCGGATTTTCCTCCTAACCTTGTAGCGCGTCTTTTCCGTTTTTGCTGCATTTTTTCTCTTTGGTCCGCTCCTTTTTCGTACAATGCTCTTTCCGCACGGATCGCGGGCGTCCCCCTGCATTTCATCAAGGAATCTCACCATCTGATTGCCCTCTTTCGTTGACAGTTTCTTCATTACCTCCCCCCCCGCAGGAACTTTCGTATCCCCCCCCCCCCCCCCCCGTGTCATGCCTCGGTTAGAGTGATAGCCGTCGACCTACCGCTCCCCCCCGTGCTTCGATGGAAGTTTGACCTCCCCCTTCCGCCCTTCTTTTTCTCCTGGATGCTTGATTAGATTTGACCTCCAGGCACCAGTTCTATTTTAGGTTTTTTAAGTTTTGCTTCTTTCATGTCCGCGCTTTTCGGTTCCCCTTGCCCATTCCTTTAGCTTTCCCTCTTCAACGATCTCCCCAGAATTGTTTCAATTAAGGGTGTATTCCCTCGAACCTTTAAAGATTACCTTTGCTGAAATGCGTCTAGAACTTTCTTTCGATTCAGCACTTTCCGTCTTTCCTAGATTGAGGGATCTGGAGCTCTTCCCGATTCTTCAGAAGAAGAGCGACTGGTCCCCGTACGTTTCCCTACTCCATTTCGATCTGAATCTCTCAGACCCCCTCGGCTTTTGCAACGATGCTATCATTTTAGCGTCGAACTTTTTCCATAAAGCTTCCGTCCCCCGTTGCTTCCGGGTCCTCCCCCCCCCCCCTTCTGTACTTGAGGACTACTTCACTCTTTTGGTGAAATGAGTCCATTCCAGCTTCTCCTTAAAGGATATGCAGCATGCGATAGAGTAACACGCCATCGAACTACTGTAAGTCTTTTCCCTCTTCCCCTAGCAATTTCTCTTCCTTTGCTTTTTCATAATCCCCCCCAATAGACTCGGTCCTTCAAGGTTAGAGAACAGGTATGCCCCCTGACGCATGAGGTCCCTTCTAACCAGCTACTCAGGCCCCCTTTGATCCCCTTCTACCTCTTTGAGGGGATTTCTTCTTTTGAAACTTTGATGCCGACGCTGCCAAATAAGCCTTTTGGCGGGCGCTCTCATTGTCACGTTCCCATAGATGGTAGATACTTTTCCACATCTTTTCTCGTAGTCTCTTCTCCCTTCCTCTTTTAGAAAAGACAAACTCTTTCGTAGGTTCCAGAGCGGATTTTACCTCATAACCTATTTGACCAAAAGCATTCATCCTTCCCGCGGCTCTCGTGACTAATTTTTACTGGTAAGGGATTGCCCTTAACGGCATTATACCCCCCCACCCAACTTCTTCAAAGCTCGGGACCGGTTATATTTCTCGCCCGCATTGTAGAGCAATCCGCTCGAGGATTCTTGACGAGCTCAATTCCTCTCTCCCTAACCCCCTACTTATCTCCCCCGGAAGTTACGGCTTTTTTTCGTCCCCTTAGGTTGAGTGACCAGGTGTTCCTTTTTTTCTGAGATGGGACTCCGCAAAAAGTTTTCTCCCCTAGGCACTTTGTGCCCTTCCTTTAAATGTTACTCCTTATTTGATAGTTCCTCATCCCCTTTTGCTCACCACCTTGCAGTCCCCCTCCCTCCCTTTTCAACCGTCGTTATGTCTTTTCATCGGCTTTGCCTTCACCCAACAAAAGACTTAATTTTTCTGCTTCCCAGACCTACTCCACACGGTCTTTCTCCCTTCTGCTCTTTCCCACAGGATCCCCCCTCAACTCCTCCCACACGGTAGTCCCCTCCCTTTCACACAAACGAGTAACCCCTTTTTCATGCTCCCCCGTTTTTCACTAGCTCCTTCCCCCCCCAATTCATAGATATGCTAACTGGGACCTCCCTTGCAGTCAGCGCCGGGAGTAATTCCGTCTGCATCTCACGATGATTCCCCTTTTAACCCTATGTATTGAACTTTGAGCCACCGATCCCCTCTTTCTGACGATGGGAATCCCTATTGTTACCTTCAAAAGGACAGCGATCTCTCTGCAAGTCCTCAGACTGTTCCACAAAGTTTTTCCCTGACCCCTCTCCTATATCCTCCTTTTTCTTCTCGTTCCTCCCATGACGACTTTAAGAATATATCTCTTTTCTCTCTTCACTCTTTGTAGTCTCTCTCTTCCTTTAGGTGTGGCAGTAAGCTTTTTTTTAATTTAGTCTTCCTACCCTGTTCCTCTCAAACGCTTCTTTTTTCTCCAAAAAGTTGACGTATACAAGAAGCTTTCTAAGTTGCTGATCTCCTTTCCAGGGCCTTCTGCAATGGCGGTCTTCTTCTCTAATTTTAGTAGGAAACACCTTCCCCCCTGGGACCCCAAATCGTGACCTTGGTCAGTCCGGCTTCTATGTGCCCGGGACATACTTAATAAAGTCTCTTTTCTGATCACTTCCTTGCATTTCAGGTTATTTTATCCGATAGCTCTTTCTCCCGCTCTGATTCCTTTAATGTTTCCCCCCCCTGTGGATCTAAATATTGGGCTTTTTGGCCCCCCCTGCACTGTCCTCCATTGGTAGTTGTCTTTCCCTGTTGGATGTCCCCAGCCAGAATTGCTCCCCCTCTTTGATATCTGGGACATCCGTGCGTGAACCGTACTTTTTGTTGCTCCCCGGATCGCGCTGAGCGCCCCCAGTCACCCCCTCCTCGGTTATTTCCCCCTTCTCTTTCTTTTTCGCAAGTGTCCTTCCTCCCCTTTCTTGCAGACGATCCTCCTGTCGTCCTCATTGGAGAATAGCGCACCAGCTTTCTATTTCCTCCCCTTTTTGAAACTGTTTCTCCTCAGATGAATATAATTAATTTGCACCCTATTTTTTCCACTAACTGTATTTCTGACGTCCCCACTCCTTCACATGCCTCATCTTCCTTACTCTAGGTCTCTCCCGCTGCCCGATCTCTCTCGAAGAATTATAGGATATCTTCTTATTTCTCCCGTGAAAGCCCAGCTATTGACGGATGGTTTTTTTTGTAATTAAAATGGAAAACCTCGAACCCTTAAACGCCTCCAAATCTCCATTTCTAATAGCCCACCTTCGAAAGATTTTTTTGGAATGTCAGTTTTGGATATCCTCTTCCCCCCTAGATCCCAGGTTTTGGTATGCCGCGTCAAGGAATAGCTCGCCTCCTAACTTCCTCCTTTGGTCTCCTCTGACGCACGCAACGTTAATATTCTAGTATTCCCCCCCCCTTAATTTCCTTTGGAGGGAATAGAAGCCCGCGGTCCTAATTTCTCTTCCCTTTTCCTGGACATCCCAATATTCATTTTTTTTCCCGCCCCTCCCATGGCGGAGTATGTTCCCCCTAACCTTTACCCTGCGAAGGATGGCACTCCCCTCTACTTTTCTTTCTCTCATCCCTTTATGCTCTTTGGTAGTTTCCCAACGAGGACCCTTAGACGAATAGTTTAGCTGGCCGGAAGTCGGAGATGATGTGTTGACTCGATCTCTTACAGAGGTGGCAAACTATAAGCTTGATCATATAGACATTCCTTAGCAGCAAGAATTTCCTCTCACGTTGAATCCATCTTCTTCCGGGTCTCCTTCCTCCTAGAGACTTAATGCCTTATTATCAACCACCCACCTCACCGTTCTTCTGTGACTGGACAGATGAATCTCCCGCTCCCTCCGAGCTTTCCTCTCATGCTGAAAGTTCGTGGTTTTAGCTACCCCCTACGGACTTGTAACGGACCTCAATCGATTCTCTCTCCTTTTTTCTCTGATGCGTAACCTCCTGAGTATAGGCTGACCCTTTCTTCAGGGTACTTGGCTGTCCTTTCCTCCGTGGTATTCCTTTGTGCTATAGTAGCAAGGCCTTGTATTTCCTTCAAAGTTATAAGTGAAACATGGAAATTCCCTCGTCCCCACCCACCGTACACTTAGTCTTAGACTGGTTCTCCTGAGGCTGTCCCTCTCCTCCCGTTCTTCCCCCCAACGGATTAAGGCTGTAGGTGGCCGTGACCTCTCTCATCCAGTCTGTTTGCCCCCTGGTTTAGGTTCATCCCCCGTCCGTCTGACTCTTTTCCCCCCCATAGGCGACTGCCTTCAACCTAGACACCCGTTTCTCCCCGCTTTTTTTGTTATTAAGTAATAGAGTTTAACGAGCAAGGTAGATCCGTTTCTTTTTTGCTCTTCATGGTCAGGAAATGTCAGTTGCTCCCCAGCTTCTTTGTGTAGAGAATTGCGTTGCACCCCAAAGATACATGCTCGATCTCTCGCTATCCTCTCCCTTCCGTGGTAGCGTCAGACCCTTTCTTGTCCCGCTCAATTCCACCGATCCTTCCAAAGTTCGAGATACCCCTCTTATATGACCCCAACTAGAAAAGCCGACATCGACCACCAACCTGAACCCCCCCTTCCGTCGTTTTTCCCCTAATCCCCTCCCCCTCATGTTGTTTTCCTCTCTGACGCTATCTCCTAAACTTGAAAACGTCAAACCCGTATTTTCACCCCCCCCCCTTTTAGGATGAGCTTTAACCTTCTGTCATCCCTTCCTTTTATTGACCCCTTCAAGGCATCTGGCCTCGCTCCCGGAGCCGGGACGCTAGAGTGCCCATGTTCGTAGCACTTTTTTCCTGTTTGGGACCTTCTTCCCCTCTTTTTAGGCCCATTCCTTCTGCCTTTTTTAAGCTGTCTTTCCCCCTTTCACTTTGAGTCATAGGGAGATGTAGTCGGTGTTACTTTACCCCCCTTAGGCGCGCTTCCGGAACCTTTCTTTTGAAAGACCGCGGAAACGATTCTCAGCATGTTCCTTTTCTTTTTCATTTATTCAAACAGCCTAATTCCCCCCCCCACACTTGGCCCCTTCCGCCGTGCTGCTCCTAGAATGGCCTGCTGCCTCTCCCTGATTCCCTGTTCGATATAGCTCCCCACCTCCCCATCGTGGCGCCGCGTCGGACGGACACCTGAGCCTTCTCTGTGATTCTTGGAGACGCTCCCCCTTGCCGGGCCCTCCAGCCAAGGCGTCTTCTCTTGGCGTTTTCTGGCTACATCGCCGAAGGCACTTTCTCCGACCCTTGGGTTTCGCCCCCAGTATCATTATGTCGCCTGCCTCTTTTTTTTTCGTGCGATTTCATTCCCCTCCGACTACTGCGCAGTTATTGCAGTGTCGGTTTCGAATACGTTTCCTTTTTTCCTATACACCCCTTTCCTTTTCCCATCTTTTGTGTCCCCCTACCCAAAGCCTCTCACCGCGCTCAGGCTTCTCTCGAGACTTCCAGGTTCAACCAGAGCTTTCACTCAGTTCATCCTCCCTGTTTTTCGAACCTTGGTCCCATCTCCTATGTGTTTTCCTTATTACTCCCTTCTGAGCTGGAGGCTCCTATGTGGTGTAAGAACTCTTTCCGCACCCGCCCCCCAACCACCCCCCCCCCGGTACCACCAATATGAGTTCCCCCAGCTCCCTTTTGCAGTTTTTCCCCTAAATACCTGGATGCTTGAGCGCGGCCCTACTTCTTCCCCTCGTTCCCCTCATCTGACCTCCCCCTCCTTTCCCCCTTTAGGTCGAAAAGATCGGATGCTCTTGTCATTTTTCCTCCGTTCCATCCCTCAGTTTCTCCTCTATATTCCTCCTAATAGTTGTTTTTTTTTTTTGAGCTCCCCTTTCTGATCTGGCGCTTGAAGACGTTTGAACAGCCTCCCCTCTCTTGGCGATCCCAACCCTTCGTTCTCCGGATTGGGTCCGAGGCTGAACCGATCCTTGAGTCTTGTCTTCCCTCCACGACTATTCAAAGTTGATTCCGTTCTTCCCAGGGAAATTGTTTTCCCCTATACAGATGAGAATTTTGTTCTTAAAGTCACAACAACCGCGTCCTTTTCATCTCAGTCTTTCTTTCCCGCCTATTGAAACTAACTCTGACATTGATAGGTTGCCGCGACCGTCTATTTTGCTGAACCCTTTTCCCCCTATCGGGGGACCGTCTGTTCACTCTTCTCCCCTTATCAGAGGCTTTCTCCGGAGCTTCCTTTTTTGGTGAATTTTTCCACTAGTTACTAGGACCTTCTGGGTTCTGCTCCAGTATTTCCTAACCGCGCTTGCAATACTTGACTCTTGATCCTTTTTTCTTGTTCCTCCAAACTAGAACTTGCGTCTAGCCATGGAGGCTCACATCCTTCGTTTCCTTTCACCACCCACCCCCGAAGCTAAAGAACTTCCCCTTGGGCTTGTCTTCCCTTCTCCTCTTTCTTGAAGCCGCCGTTTTTTCGAGGACGTTGGTTGATCGTCGCAAACTGCGTTTCTCTTTTCCCTAGACTTTCATTTGCCAAGATTGGACGTTAGGGAGATGTCCTCCCTCCTCTCGCCCTAGCACGCTTCTAGCCAAGTTCTTTCCCCCCATCTCGCTTTTTCTTTATAATCTAAGACCTGCTTCCTCCTTGAGGTTCCACTTGCCAAGCGGTCTTGTTTTTTTCCCCATATCAACTTTTTCCCCCGGCTGCGCTATCCAGGTTGCTCTCCCTCCCAACCGAGCTTCCCAACCTTCAAGACTGACCCTTGAATTAAAGAGGAAAGATGAAGCATTACCTGCCCCTTAAGGTCCGACCATCCCAAATTAAGTTTACGACCTCCCCAACGATCTTTCCACCTTGAAAGGCCTCTGGAGAGATTCCCCCAACAGTCACAACGCCTTAGGGGCGTTTCTTTAATCTTGAAAATCTCCATATTTAGATTCAAGACTTGGTCTAAATCCTGGACCTTTTTTGCCCCTGTGTCCTATGGATCAGATTCCCTACAAGACCTCACGTCCCTTTCTCGTGTCCGCCCCTCACTTTAGGTTTCCCTTCTCCGGGTCCCTTAGTTGTCAGCCCGTAGTGTTGATCGGTTCTTTGCTTATCTCCTAGGCCAGAATTAGCTTCTTTCTCCAGCCCCTGTAGCTTCCCTTTCCTTTAAGGTAGACGGGTGGCGGTCTTGCTCTGAAGCAAAAGGCTAGCGTGTACAACCTTCCTTCTTCATAAAGGAATGTCGCTGTCTTATTTCCTTTTTCAACACCCTCTTCCTAGAAACAACCAGCGGGGTTTTGCGCTTAGTTTTTCTTCCGTGCCGAGCCCCTCTTCGAGCTCCCTTCCTCCCCCGCTGATCCTTTCCCCTTTAGTAAAATATATGATGAGATTGACGACCCCCAAATCTAACACTAAGAGTTTATTACTAAAGAAAGCCCCGCTGCCATTTGCTCCCTCTCGGGGGAAGTGTTTGGTTTCCCTGGAAAGCTGTTTTTCCTTTCCCAGGCCTTAAGCAATAAGCCGTTTCTAAGCTCGGATCCACTCGCCCTCTGGACATCTGATTCCCCCCTCGTCTAAGTAGAGTTCAGCTCAGATTGACCTTTCCCTGGGACTGCTTCGAATTTCGCTCGGACATCTCTTTTTTTTATAGATTTCTGGATATTCCCCCTCAATGTCTACTCGGTCATAGATCTGAAAGCATTCTATCCCTTCCTTTGACATTGTCTCGATTCCTTTGGTCCAGGGCTCTCCTCCGCGATGATTTGGTAACTCTCCGGATTTTCTCTTCTTCCCCCCCCCTGTCGACACCCCTGCGGGCAGTTTTCATGTTTTCCCTCCTCCCCTCCCGGCAGCGGGATTCTTTTCCCTTAAGCCTTGAGTGGCAATGAAACTCTCGTTAATGTTTTTTTCATCTTCCCCCTAGAGCAACACAGCACGAACGAGTCCCCCTTTCTACTTCCATCCTTCCCTTCTTAATTGCTTCCCGTTTCTTTAGGTTTTTTAACCCTCCTTTTCCCCCCCAATCCGCCTCTGGTATACTTTCCTCTCGTCTGGACCCTGTCTCCCCCTTCCTCTGACAATAGAACAGACAGATCCCGTGTAGGGGGCAAATTGGTTCCCTCTTCTTCCTGGACCGGATTCTCGCTTTCTGCCCCTTGCTGCCCTCTCCCGACACCCGTTTTCCTCCGGAGTCTATACTCAGGCAAAGTCCCTTGCGAGCTTTTAGAGATCCAAACGTCGTCCCTAGCTTCCCTCCTCTTTTCCAGTCTCAAGGACTTCTGCCCAGCCCCATTCTTTGTTCTATAAGCGCTCTCTTTAGGCTTCCACACGTCCCCCACACTTGCAACAGCGTATTCGTCTACCTTTTTTGGTTTGTTTTTGTTTTCCTGTGTGGGCTTTCCATTTCAGTCGCCCCCAATCCATCCTTCAAGCTGCGGGCACCCCGATGTCGCGAAGACCCCTCGCTGATTATACTGATATCCTGCCCCAGGACTAGTCCACCCCCTGGCTTTGTCTCTAGCCTCGGTGCTTAATTTAAAAGGTTGAAGCTTTCCTTTGTGTTTTTCCTCCCCCCCCCCACCCTCCTTCTTCAACGGAGTTCTTTTTCAATGTCTAACCCTCTGCATTTTAGAAATGCTCCAATTATTTGACTCGGCGTCCCTCTTTGTAGCAAACCATTGCTCCACTTTGAACCGCGTCCCCGGATTTCTCATACATGGCCCTTTTTCTCCGAATTCTGCATGGAGCCGCGATTGCCCAGATACTCAAAAGTCTTTTCTTCTTGTCCCCCTTTCTCCTCCCCCAAATGACGGTCTAACGAATCCCCCCCTCGCATTCTTCCCCACTTCAATGGTTCCCCCCCTATTCATGATCCCCCTGTTTTCCCCCCGTCTCGCCCCAAGCAGAGTCTCATCGATCTGGACCGGACTTTTACGATCTTTCCTTTTCCCTCTAGGTCCCCTGACTCTGTCCTTTTCTTCACCGTCACGATGTCTTTTTTAACCTTTCCCGTCATTCATCCTTCCTTTTAGTCTGGAAGATCCCCCCCCTCCATTTTCTTGCACATTTTTCCCCGTCCCCTGATAGAAACTTCTCTGCCCTTCTTCCCCCTCAAGTCGTCCAAGTTTTTCACTAGACCTCCCCCCCCTTGGAGAGAACTTCGACGGATTCGTTCCCAACCGTAAATGCCTTCCTGCAAATTAGACCCCCCCTATCTCCCTCCCTCCCGTTGTTGAGAGATATTTCTTTCGCAGTTATCGTTCTACGGAATCAGTCGTTCTTTGAGTCTCAAAGTTTTCTTGTCGCATTTTTACCCTTTTTTTTTAAGACTTCAGGCTTCCTCTCCGTTTGCCTCGCCCATAAGTTTGAAGGTAGAGACCAATTTCTGGGATTGACCCCACGCCTTTTTTCCGGTTCCTTGAACTGTCCGAAATGGGCCGAATTTTCTTTAGCACAGTCTTTTCTCTTGGCCTCCCCATGCTCCCGGCGTCCGGTCCTCATTCTTTTTCAGCCCCCCTTTCTTGAGCATCTGGTGGATTTCCCTATTTCCCATTTGATGTGTCCCTCTTTTCCTTGGGAAACCCCCCTTTGCGATTTGACCTCACGTGTTTTTTTTGATTGAGTAGTTATCCTTTTCATTTTAGGTTCCACGGCCTTTCCCCGCAGCTTGCTTAGTTTGTTTCCCGGTTCCTTTAATCTTTTTTTTTTTTTGGAGATTCCCTCTTATGCTCCCTATCTCCTGCCAGGTAGCCACACTATGATTTTTTTTGCTCCTCCAAGTGTTTTTCCCCTGACCCCCTTGTTCATTCCAGCGTTTTTCTTCAAATCTGTTAACTTGGTCCCTAGCAGTGGAACGGTTAACCCCCTCCCCATTTGTAAAATCAGCTTTCTACTTTTGAGCCCCATCTCAGGTTCCCAAGAGTTGAAATCAGGAAGAACACGTAGTTCCCCCTTCCTCTTGTCGTCCTTCTACCTTTTTTTCTTTTTTTTGTTGTTTCCGCTTCCCTGATGAGAGCGCATCTACGTCCTCCTCTTCTTCTTATGACGTCCAGCTTGCTCCCTGAAAATTTTTACCTTCCCTTCTGACCCTGGATGGGATGGTGTTGCCTACTGAATTGCAACGCTTGACCCTTCCCCCCGCTCTCCCCCATACGCACCCTACTTTATCGCCCCTTTGGCAATGTTCTCTTTTTTTTTAGCGACCTCCCTTTCGCCCTGTCCTCCCTCTTTTGGAGCCCCTGCTTGGCATATCTACAGAGATCCCCCTCTCCTTGTTTTGAATTCTCTCGACGCGAATGGCTTTTCCTCTTCCGTCTAGCCGCCACATGGCGCTCCTTTTTAACTCTCAACCTTTCCCAAGTCGACCTACCTTCCCCCCTCCCTCTTGTTCCCCCCCCCGAAAAGGTCGGATTCGCTTCCTTCTCCTTGCAGGCCTTTTTTCCCGGTCTGGGGAGATGAATGCCCTTAGTCGATTTGTTTTTTGGTGTACCCTCTAATCAAAGGCTCTTAATTTTTGCTTTCCCCCCTCTGTCTTCCTGGGGCTTGTTTTCTATCCAGGCCTTTTGTTTAAGGAAATAGTCCCCTCTTTCTCTCCCCTGCAATCTTTACCGCATGCCGTAGTCGCCCTACTCCACGCTCCCCTCTTCCCCCTAAAGCGGGAGCCTGTATTTTCAGCTATAAATTCGGCTTTCTTTTTCCAAGCATGCGACGCGATTGACCTTAGGCCCCTTTCCCCCTGTCAGTTCCATCCCGATTTCTAGTTCCCGCGCCCTTTTTCGGAAGACCTAATCTCCCCTCTCTCCACTCTCCTCTCCTTTCGACAGCCTGAGGCTCCCTCCTTGTCTGACCCCCTCATGCCGCTGCACCCACTAAGCGTTTCTAGCTGCGCCCCCTTAATTCTCGTACTTGGACAAGTGGTCGCGGTCGATTTCCCATTGCGCAGCGATTACTTCCAGGACCTATTTCCTTCCGTTGACCTTTTTCTTTTTCTGACCGTGACATCCCTACTCCTAGCTCTAGAACTGGTGCCGAAGTTACGACCTCCAGGGTCTCGCCTTTTTTCCACACGGATTTCCCATTCCTGGTCCTGTTGGATCTTCTTCCCCGATGTGCTGCCCATGTTTCTCAATCGACTGAGCCAGCTCCCATAGCCGGCTCCCCTCCTTAGCCAAAAACCGTTCGTCCTTTTTTTTTGTTCCCTCTCCCTCCCCTTTTTCCCGATCACGTAGTCCCCGCTGGTCTCTTTTTCCAGGAAATGCAGTGTTGACAGCGACTTTTCCATCCCCTCGATCTTCTAACGCCCTATCCCCCACCTTCCAATTCTTCTCCTTGACCCTTTCATGGGCGAGGCTATTACTCATTAGGGGATCATTTTTTTTTTTTCCCCCCTCCCCAAGAGATGCCAAGCTCCTTCCCCTCAGACTGAATTCACCAAAAGATTCCCCGATAGCCCCCCCCAACACCTCCTTCTTCCCCAACAGATCCCCCTCCCTTTTCTTGTACTTTGAATTGAGCTATACCTCCCCCGAGGGAAAACCTGTCTTTTTTTCCCCTGGATGCGCTGCATAAGTCTGGTGCTTCCAGTATGAAAAACATCATGTCTTTTTCAAGTTCCCCTCATCTAATTATCTCCCCCCCCTGTAGTACGACCTTTTGTGTTCCTTAGGTTAAAATGCCTTTTTCGGCCGGTACTCTCTGCAATCCGCTTTCTTGCGCACCCTTACCCCTTCAATATGGCGCTCTTCCTCTTTGTGTCCCCCCCCAACCATGGAGGCGTCTCACCTTCCCTTTCTGAGACAGAACGTCGCTTAAGTTCTCCCCCCTACCGGTAACATTTTTTATCCCCCCCCTCTTCCCACAGGATCGGCCCATCTTTTCAGCCCCCTTCCGCTTTTTCTATGAAGGCTTAGCGATCGCCGATCCTGCCCTCGGAACCCTTTCCTCCCTTTTTTCGCCTCAAGCATAGTTGTTTTCCGGATCTCATTTGGTACTCCTCTCCCCCGCGAAGGTCGAGAAACGCAATCCCCTGCTATAGGTTCCCATGAGTGCGGCGCTCTTTCTATAGCTCTTTTCAGGTGTTCAATAGAAGCCCTTCTTTTTCTCCCTTCAATTGAGGTTCTTTAGGATAGACGGCGTGCGATTCTTTCAGTTTCTCCTCCAGAACATGGCCCACTTTCTTCGCTGAGGCCTCGGGGCGTTTTCCTATCTTTCTTCTGGTATAGCAACAGAAACTTGTCCGTCGGCCACCCCTGCCAAGAATTTTCTCCTCCCCTCAGAGCTACCCTTTTCCATCTTGCCACGTCAACTCTCCCCTCTCTTTGGAACATTTTTCCTCCCGAATTACCTTTCGTTCCCCCCCCTGAAGTTATAGCTTAGAGGGGATGCGTCTTTTTGAATGAGACTGAAGCTTTTGCTTTAATACCCTCTTTCTGTTGTCAGACTTTTCCTACCCTCATAACCCCCCACTGTCTTGCTTTATTTTCTTCCAACCAGAAGCTGTAACTCCCATCTGACGAGATCTTCTCCCTGCGCACTTTTCCCATTTTTCTCCTTTTTTACCTGTCTTCTGTTACCAAAGTCCTTTTTTCGCGCCAAGTAGATTCTTTTTCTATCAGCACGGCTTCAGCGCCTCTCGAAAGTATATCTATTTTTTTCATCCTCGTTTTTGATCGAGACCTTGGATTTCCCCCCCCCCTATTTGATCTCCTTTGATTCTAGATCTGTCCTCCTCCTAGAGAACCGTTTTTTAAGAACCTTGGTATGACAGACCGTCGAGTTTTCCCCCCCCCAAAGAGTTTTTAGTCCTTCTTTCTCGACCTCCTAATCCTTTTCTCGAGTGGTTCACCCTGCCCCTTGAATGTTGCACAGCCAGCTTTCCCTCCCCTTGTTTAGGCTGGACCATTTTTTTTTCCCCACCCACGCATTGGCGTGAGCTGATCCGAATCCGAGGTCACTTCTACACCCCGCATCTACGCTTCCCCCTTGAGATACCTTCTATTAGGCTCAACCCCCATTTGAGTTGCCATTTATTCCCCCCCAGCCCCTCAAGCTCTAGGCACTGATCTTCATTTCGCTTGTTGCACGACCATTCTTGTGACTTAGCACTGACCTATTTGTTCCGAACCCTCACTCTGAATTTTCCTCAGCGACTGAAACTTCTCATCCTGTTGACCCCTTTTTTTCCCTCAGCTCCAGTTTCCCCTAACCGATTCTTCCCTAGCGGATTCTTCACCTCCTAATTCCCCCCCCCCTCAAGTTTCGTCGTCCTCCCTTATTCTTTGTAGACTAGCGCCGAAGCATCTTCACTCGGATTCTTCCTGCGCAGGTATCTTCCTATAGACTGTCCCTGGTCCACCTTTCTTTCCCCCCATTTTTTTTCTTTTTTTAGGATCTTTTTTTTTTTTTTTTCACCAACCGAGTGCGCTCTGTCCGCATTCGTATTCTCCATTCAAGTCCTAACTTTATGCGCTGTTGTTCGGTAATGCCACGCCTTTTAATCCGTATTGCCTTCCCTTTTTTTTCGTGCTGCGTCACTTAAAATCCTTCCTCATCCCGCCAGGTGTGAAAACCGCCCCGCTCTCCCCTTGCCCTTTTTAAGTCCTTCCCCCCTGTCATACAACTGCAAGTCTCCTTGGACAGGACCTTCATTTTCCACAATTTCCAAAATAAGTAGACTGTTCTTCCGAGCCCTCTACTCTTTCCCCTCTTTTTCCCTAGTCCCGGTTTGTTTCCTACATGTGTCCTACTTATCTCCAAGTAAATTGGGTAAAGAACCCTTTTTGACCCTTCTTTTGTAACATTCAGGGCTATTATCGTTCTCGCCAGGCCTGTATCGCAGAGTGTACTCGAAGCGGTCTGTTTTCAGATACGTCCATTCTTTGAACAGTTGGCTTTCTCTTCGTCTCCTTTGAGGATCGTTCCGAGCGCAACAGTTATTGAGCGGACCCCTCCTTCTTTCTGTCGGATAGGTCCTCCTTTCTTGAGAGGGTTTGTTGATTTTTTTCTACGATTATATTCAACAGTGACAGACGGGCTCACAATGCCCCTTTTCCCAGGGTTCCCATCCGGATTTCCCTCCAGTGAACTTTTATTAATTTTTAGACACCACCTCCTTCAACGTTTTCCCGTTTTGTTGCCCCCGGTACCATTCCTTTTGATTGCTACGCTTTCTCACCCTTTTCGCACATCGATGATTTAATTAGCTTTCTTTCCAACTCCCTCCCTTGACCTTTTCCTCCAGCCTCTATGCGTTCTTCTCGAGCCCCTTTTCCCCTTAAAAGTTTCGCGCGGGTAATTTTTTTTTAGTGGCATGTCACTAATGTCATGACCCCTATTGATAATCTAATTTCTAAGATCGGATTCGCGCCCATTCTCCGGCATTAAGTGACAATCCAGTATAACCCCGGATCTTTTTTGATACTCACCGGTTGCGCCTTTTCTCTTCCGTCGGCTCTTAATGCTTCAGAACCGTATTAGTGTGCGGGATCGGGACTCTACTTTACTTTTCCCAGAATGCTTGAGCTCATTCCTATCTTTTTTGTCTTTTTCATTGTGGCATCGTCCATGTCCCCCCCCTGACTCCCCCCCCGCTATGATGGTAAACGATCCGGCTCTATATTGACCTCGTCAACCTCTTTTGCCCCCTTCCCTTTTTTCCTTCCCCTGCATGCTTGCTAATTTCCCTTCTTCTAAGCGATTTTTTTTTCCTTAAAGCCTTTTCAGATCGATAGAGCCACCCTCCAGCCTCTCCCAGGTCATCCCTGCCCATCATGATTCCTTTTATTTAGGGTTTGATCATCCCCCGCCCCCACATCCAGGGCATTCCTGCCCTAGAAAGCCTCCTGCTCCCCTTCGCCCTTTTTTAAATTCTCCCAGAATCTCTTATTTTGGGACCTTGATATTCTTGCTGTTCTTTATGAACCCGTCTGTCCTCGTCCCGCAAAAGAGTACGACAGGTGGGGAGCTCCTCTTGCAACTAGCCCTTCCAATGCAGCTGTAGCTCCCTTCCCACCCACTTTAAGGTTTCTTTCTCCGCTTCCTGCGGCATCTCGACACCACGCGTTCGCTCCGTTCTTTGGCGGCTAAACCCTTCAGGGAAACCAGCCTGTCTCTTCCCCCTCCCTTTTCAAAACCTGGGCGGATTGGTACCCCGTTTCTTATGTCTGCGGTGCCAGTAGTCCCCCACATCAAAGATAGGCACCTTGATTTAAGGTTGTCGCGGCCTCCGCTTAGTCTTTTTTCGGTAGGGACCGAGAAGACGGGCACTGCTTCCAGAGCATTCCCTTTTACTCATCGTCCAGGGGTTGCTTAAAGTCGGATGAGTGACATTGTTGCCGGTTTCCCTTTGTACAGCCGCGGCCTTCTGGTCCCCGGGCGGAAACGAGGAACTCGGTGCGTTCATGCGCCCTTTTCCTCCCACTACATGATGTGCTCGTCGTGATCCCCCCGCCCCCTTGTGTCTCCCTTTTCTAAAACTCCTAGCTTTCAGACCTTCGAGTAAGCTATGTTCTGTTCGTGCTCCTGTCCCCCCAAACTAAAGTAATGAATGTCCTCCTTTTCCCTCCCCCCCCCCAACCTGAGGACTCTTATTTGTTTTACGCCAAATCTAACCTGAATCTCCACTCAAACACGGGAGTCACCCTTTTGCACTGGGTTTCCCCCCCAAACTAGTACACTCTTTATCCCTTCCCTTTATTCCAGCTAACCTCAGAGTCCCCCCCCTTTCATATCACTGTTTCCCGCACTTCGGACTACGAGACGGAATTCGGCCTTCTGAAGATGGGATGGACAACCCCCAGGTAATTTTCTACCAATTCTCCTTTCTCCAGTATTGGATATGAGCTGCTTTAGTTTAAGCGCAACCGGACTGTTCTTTAAATCGCTCACGGCCCTGTATAAGTCGTCAACATCCCCGTCGCAGGTCTTCCGCGTCAATTGCCGGAGTCCAGCCCCTCCCCCCTCCGTCCCGAAACCTCTCTCCCTCCCGTTGTGTTGTTAGGAGTACTCTCTTTCCTTTCCTTTGGTTTCTCATCTTATGGGAGTCTTAGTGTAAAAAAAAACCCTTCTATTCCTGGTAGTTAGGGCAACGTGTTTCGCTTCGGTTCTATTTCTCCCCGATGCCATTGTTGAATTTTTTCCGGTTCTCCCCCCTGGAGCGCGGATTTTGCATCAGATACCCTATCCGGAAATGATGCTCACCATGAGCTTATAAATCCTTGTGCTTCCCCTAATCACCCAGGTCGCGCCTTTCGCGCACTTATCCCCCGTCTCGCAGATTTTAAGCTGCCTTTTTGCTTTCTACCTGTTTCCCACGTTATAGGAACTCGTTTGACTTTGGGGACCCCATCTTTAAGTTTTTGCGTGTTTCTTCTTTATTCGTTATCAGGGGCGACTACCTCCCTTTACTTCGAACGGATTTTTTTTTCTTTGAATAAGGAGCCCTCTAGGACGTAGCCGAGCCCCTTTCTTTCCAGCATGCTCCGCCCCTACCCCTGCGGGTATTCCCCTTCGGATTTTTTTCGTTTAAGTCAATTTTCTTTTCAAGGTCTTTCTTTTTTCCCTACCGACAAATAATTTATCACGCTACCTACTGCACTCCATTTTTCCTCTGAGAAAACTCTTTCTTGGAGATGGACAATCTCTTCATCCCCCCCTCTTTCCAATCCCCTGAATCTAACCGAGGCACCACTGTTAGTCGCGACAGGAAGATTGTTCGTCTTCCTGCAATGATTATCTCTATGACGCTCCTCTAATTCGCACGAGGCTCGGAAAATATAACGTTTCCTCCCTTCAGTACTGATTGGATGGTGTCTCTGCCCCTAAATGCACCTGCCCCCCTTTCAACTGCAAGCCAAGCCAAAGCGTATACATCTACCGGATTTTCCCCCCCCTTGGAATGTCAGTTGGAGCGACCTTTTTTTTCTTTAGCCTGCTTCAGACGAGGGGTTTTCTTGCGAGACTATGGAAGACTTACTTGTCTCTCTAACTAGAAGCAATTTTTCTGAATATCCTTTAAGTTCTTGCCCTTTCTACGCCCCCCTCCCTGGAGGTCTTTCTTTCCCCGAGGACCAGTCCGTTTTCAGAATCTCTCCTCCCGGCACTACTTGTATCAAGCCAAGTTCCTGTCTTTCTTCTGTTTTTCTTCCTTTTCTTTAGCCCCGCCGAATTAGGATTTCCCCTTGATGTATACCGGGGAGATTTCTCCCAGCTGAGATGCGGGCTTTTTTTCCACTGGCCTTCTTCACCATCGTGATCGACTTCCCAAGTGCGTATTTATGCTTTTTGGTGCATATCTGATGCCATTCCCCCCTGGCCTAGTACCCCCGTCTCCCTATGTGCCTTTGATTTATATTGCATCACCTCATGCCCTTCTTTGATATCTCCCGCCTTTCCAAAGCGTTTCCATTTGAAGGGCTCCCCCCAAGTCTTTCTTAACCCACTCTCTTTTTCTCGGCGAAAGCGATCGAGCACCTGTCTGGATCAGCCTCCTTAGAATTTACGCGTCTGGTTTTTTTCTTTCCCCCCAACTTCGTCTTTCCAGCCCTCCTTTACGCGTGCTCAGAGATGAATAATAGAAGCATTCGCTCATCGCCAACCTTCTTTTTGAGTCCCATCTCCTTCTATTCTTTTTCTCTCTGGTCAGGCTTTCGACGCCGAGAGCACTGCTATATTCCGGCACGTTTGATTCGTTCACCCCGCCACCCAATTCTCTCTCGCCCCTGGGCCGCTCCGAAAGGAACTCCTCCGGTTGGCGCCCACTGATTAACACCGGTGTGGTAAACGGCCAGCTCACCCTGATTGCCCCATGTGGCGTTGTCCGGAGTAGCAAGCTTATATGGCTCTTGCGCCCCCGCTCCTGCCCCAAATGGTTCAGCATGTGGTTGCAAGATAGCGTTTCACTTTTTTGAAAAGGAGAATCCCGCTGGTCCCCTGATGACAAGTCTTACGCTTCCAATGTGTCAGAGCATATGATTTTTAGCTGACACCAGCCCTAATTTCTCTCTTATAGCTCAAAACTTAGGGGCTCCCAGCCTTGCTCTTTTCCACCCAAGCACCCCGATTTTCCCCGAATTGACTATCGTCAATCACCCCCCGCTCCAAGCCGGCTAGCAACTTAACCACACTTGGTGTGGTTTTGTTTAGGTCTCCCTTCAATTCGGTTGTCCTTTTTTCCTATAACCTCCTGATCTTACGAACGCCAACCCCTTATTCTTTACCCATTCTGTCTTTGCATAAGGAGCCTCCATGCACAACACCTACCGGCTCTTTCCCCCCGATCCCCTAAGGGAGATCTGATGTGTATTGGTGTCCCGTTTTGAAACTGAGTGCAACCGGAAGCGATGCTGAAAGGCTGGCCCTGCTTTACATTTCCTACAGCGCCATTCTTTTACTGAGTCCTGTGGACGGCTAAAATTTACTCGGCGCTTCAGCCTGCTATTTTCCCCCTAAAGAGTCCCGTCCTGCCCGACGTTCTACCATTAGGGCTCTTCATTCTTTTTGAGTAAAAAGCTCTGAGGACCCCCCACTTGCTTCAGAGCTCTGGTTGGCGTGATCGGACCTTTTCGAATTTCTAAACCTCTCGGGGTTCGGGGACCGGTACGTCCCTTCGTTTTTTGGCGCTCTAAACCTGCTCGTTTTTTTTCCAACTAGGTTTTTCCGGCTTTTGTCCCCGTCTTTCTACCCCGCCCTATGTCGTTACTGACTTTTTTTTTTTTTTGAACTTCTGGGGTAGCAGTCCTTTCCAGGCTCCGGCGAATTTTTTCTTTTCGGAGTTTCTTGACCCTGCTCGACCGGAAGCACTTATGGTCGAAGTTATTCATCTCTTGGCGGCTCGCCTCCCTCGTGGCTCGGTCTATCCCGAATTCTTCTTACCCCCTTTCGTGACGATCAGCAGTTATGCCCTCTTTTGATAGAGCTGGTGCCCCGGTTAAAGAGATGTTCACAGGCCCGAAGTGGGACAATGAAAGGGCGCCTCCCTTGGTCACTACTCTTGCTGACGGATAATGCGCAGTCCGCCATGCGGGGTGGCTCCCTTTTTCCCCGCCTTCCAAAATGTCCATCTGTCCCACATCTCCTTTTTTGTTACTCAAAACGCACGGCGATGATTAGTGTAGAGTTTCACCTGCGCGGCCCCCTAGTTTCCCCGGTCTTTCGCGCCCCTAGGTTTTAGGCCAAGTTATTTTCCTCGATGGTAGAGACACGATCCCCCCCCTTTAATCTAACCCTCGCCCCGGTT
>Ga0179591_1354197_pt1 | contig 19128 bp, 16 predicted proteins | sample CZOMad2_1_08_16f_FD_182891 | JGI IMG/M metagenome (GOLD analysis project Ga0179591, IMG submission 182891) | Vadose zone soil fungal communities from Angelo Coast Range Reserve, California, USA - CZOMad2_1_08_16fungal (PacBio error correction) | ecosystem: Environmental > Terrestrial > Soil >... | reverse complement strand
CACCTTCCCCTTTTCCGTTGCTCAGATTCTGGTCGTCCCCCCTCTCCGTTTTGATCCATCAGCTCTAGAAACACCAAGACCTAATCGCTTCTCCGATCATAAATTGTTGACTCAGCCATTTTTTCCTCCCCCAGTTCCCCAGTCTTCCGAGACTCTCCAGCGAACTTCGCCAGTGTTTCTCCCACGGTCCGAGGTAAAGGCATGTGTTTTTCCTAGTTTGATGATGACTTGCTTCCGCTTCCCCTCTTGACCCATACCTCTCTCATTATTCCATTGTTTGTCCTGAACCCGTTTCTCAACAGCCTGAGTTGACCACCATAGGAGTCCTCTTCGCCCCCCGAATTCAACACCGATATGAGAGGAGCAGTCCCGCCTCTTTGAGCTCTCCCCCTCCTCTCGGCGCCCTTTCAGCCCCTAAAACTCCCCCTAAGATGGGCAGCCTAGAAGCCCTTTTAAGAAGACAAACCGGTCCCTTTTTTCCTCCGCCTAACTCCCCTTGGGAAAACTTCCGTTCGGACAAGCAGTCGCTTGAGGAGCACATCTCTGGGTGCATTTCCGACCCCGGCATGATTCAGCGTCTCCCCAAGCGTTTACTGAGAAATTTCTACTCTCTCCTTGACTCCACAGCAGGCTTCAGTGTTCGTCCATCTGTACTTTTATAGTTCATTTGTCCTGCCTTTCTCCTGACCCCTCCCCCGTCTTGGAGCACTCCCTAGTACGGTTCGAAATCTCTTCCCATGAGGCAATTTCACGTTCTTATTCATCCCCCAATGATATTCCGTCCTGTCTTTGCCGGAACCTACTCTTTTTTTTCTTTCCCCCCACCTCACTTTGTCGTCATGCCTGCGCCTCGCGTCCAACGTCGTTTAAGAAAGTGGTTATCTTGTTAGGATAGTTTCCCTAACTTCCTACCTTCTTTCCTTCAAGAGACCTCTTTTTTCTATCGTTGGGTATGCTTCTTTGAGCCCAACCAATTTCTTAAAGATTAGTCATATATCCCTTTCTTCTCCCAGGGCGGCACTTTTCCCTTCCCCTCAAATGTTCTCCCCCCCGAAGTTATTTCCGTTTCGTCCCAGCCCCCTGCGACCGTAAACTTCCTATAAAAAGAACTTCGCATCTTTTGAGAGAATTGAGGTATCCTTCCCCCTCCTCCGCCCAAGTTCCCAAGTCTTTCTGGTTAGGGTGAACTTCATTGCTAGGTGTGAACTCTTTAATAAACAACCATGTCCCGTCGTCTCCCCTCAGCTTTTCTCTTTTTCTTCTCGAGGTTTTATTCGGGTTTGTTCGTTAATTAAAACTCTCCTTTCGACCTGACCTCTCTTTTTTATTGACCCCTTTTTTTTATCTGAACTAGTAGAAGCAGTTTAGAGACATATTCCCCCCAGCGTGTCAAATTGCCCTTTTTCATTCACTGTTGAACGGTTAGCCCTTCTTTCCTTCATGCCATTGAGTCCCTTTTCCTGCCAGGCACCTTTTCCCTGCACGCGCCCCGCCTCTGTGATTGGGGTATAAGCCGTGTCTCGGAATCAATCTTTTCTTCGCAATTCTCTCCACTGACCTTTTCCCAAACGTTTCTCATCGTCCTGAACACTCGCTATTTCAGATAGTCTAAGTATTCCCGGAATGCCCCCCTCTCTTCCCGTCCATAGAGATGTTTTCCCCTCCTACTTCGGTGTCCAAACTTTGCGACTCTACCCTTTGCTTCTGTATGAACCTGTGCGGTCGGAAGTTATAGGTTTTTCAGCTTTCTCTCCTGATTGTGCTGTTCTTCGATGAAACTTCCTAAACCTACCCGCCCTTCCCCTAAGAAGATATCTCGCGTTCCTCTTTCAAGACGTCGGAGGAATTGGTCTTTAAACTCTTTCCGAGTCCTTCCTTCGCTCCTCATTTCTTTTTCCTCCTCCCCCCTTCGATGCGTGCTGATCTCTCACCTCAAACTTTTCTCGTCCCACATTCTCGTCGCTTACTTCCTTTCGGATTACCTTCTACCCCTTGTCACGACCTCTATCCTAGCGATGAGTAGTTGTTCCTTTGGTTACGGATCTCATATATGATCTATGTTTTGGGATCCCCCCCTTTTCTCCTCATAAGTTGTTGTGGTTTCTCTAGGGATCATTTATACTCATGCAGATCAACCGCAATACCTCAGCGGTTCCAGATAAGAAGACTATCTCTGCTTCTTTTTTCAGAAAGTCTTCCTGTCCCTGTCTTCTTTCTCCGAGAGCTGTTATTCACTTTGTGTTTTATCATCCCCCACTAGCTGAGCAGACGCTAAAAATCCTTCTTCCTAGACATAGACTAGTTCCAACCCTGTAGCCGACCCAGATCCCTCCTTTTTCCTCTCTGGCACTCTACTCTCCTCTCCTTCTATTTGGATTCTCGGGTCCTCCCCCCTGCCCAAATCAGCCAATCCCTATCGAAAAATAATGGTTATTATCTACGAATGTCCTCGCCACGCAAAAGAGGGGAGATTCCTTCATCTTCTTTCCCTGAGACACATAGTATTCGTCCATATCAATTTTTTCCCCTGCAGCTTGCAACGACGATCGACCCTATCAGAGGAGTGAGATCTTTCCCTATATAAACGTTGATGTGGCTTTAGGAGCCATTTCCTCTCCTCTTCCCTAGTTAATCTTTTCTCAACCTCTCACTCACAATCCCCCCATATGGGAAGGGGACCATCAGGAAGTGCCTTGTCAGGTCTGGAGCCGCACAACTTTGGACGTGAATGACCGCGTTTTCTTCATGACAGGTCAACATTTGTGATTCCCCAGTTTTGATCAAGAGATATGGCCCTTTTTCCTTTCTCAGATTCTCGAGTTGAATATCTCTTCCTTTCAAGGTTCCCTTATTTCTTTCCGTTCTCTCGAGATTAAATCCCGTCCTCAAGACCCCCCGCGTCACCGGCCACACTACAGAACACTTATCCCTCCCAAACCCCCAACCTTTTCTTCATCCGGCCTGTTGTCCCGTGATCTCCTCTGCCAACTTTAAGGAGATTCACCTCCCGCCCTATACACCGTTGCCAAATTTTAGTGGTCTTGGACCTCCTTCCCTATTTTCCTTCTATTGGCGTTGGTGCCCCTTTCAGGCAGTGTGGTAAGCCCCATGCATCACAAAATACGGCATGACAAGACTTCGTCTTGGTTTGCCCTCCAGTTGCTTACGTTAGTCTCGTGCCGCCTGTATGTTCCACCCCCTGCTTCTCGTCGAATTTGCATTTTCCCTCAACGTCCCCCGCGCACTCTCAACCCTCTTTCTCCTTTTCGTACCTTTTGCTCTTTATGTTCGAGACTTCCTACAATATACCTTCTTCGAGCGTTTCCTGTTCTGATTCATTCCTCTCCCCTGTCCCCCACAAATTGAGGGTCATTTGTTAGGAAGCCAGGACAGTTTTCCTATACAAGTGCCCAATTCGAGCACACCCTGCCTTCGGTTGAAAACTCTTACTCTTAACTTTTGCTCGCCCCATCCCTTATGTTTTGTTTTCGTAATGGAACTCCCCCCCCCTTCAGTGGAGAATCACACCCCCCTTTCTCCCCCTTCTTGATCCTTGAACTCTCTTTGTTTCAAGAGAGCCATGCGAGAAACGACGATTTCTCGATTTATTCGCAATCGTTGCCTTTCCTTGCACAAAGGACATCCTTTCGACTTGCAGTGGCTAGGGGAGACTTTCACACTTCTTTGATATATTTCCCCCCCTTTCGGTGGTGGGTTAGGCGGGATAAACGTTTCTTCGGCTAAAAGCTTCGTATCTAGAGGAGGTGATTCCAGTTCCAGAAGTTTACTGGAAGGTTTTCGACCTTCCTCTTTCTGGCAAGGAGGATTCATCATCATCATGATTTGAGATGTGGCTACTAGATCCCTTAGCGCCGGGTCAGCAATTCTTTTTTCCACAAATGTTCCACTGGGAGGCCAGTTTAGCACGATTTCCTCCGTTACGTCGTCCGCAGTACTATAGAAACGCCACTTCCCCACACTAGGTTCTCATCCCATGCTGTCCACTTTTACCCGACTTCTTTTTCCGTTAGTCTTGGCGATTTTTTTCTTAGACTCTTTCCTTTTTCTCTCTCAGTCCTGCAATCTGATGACCCCCCTCTTTCGGTCGCCTCTTCTTCTCTTATTCTCTCATATTGTCTATCATCCTGATTCTCTCCCCGAGTTCGAGTCCGTTGCTAATAAGGAAAGCCTCCCTCAATATGCTGGTCGACATATTCTCTTTCCGTTGTTTTCTTAGGCTGGTATTCCCCCTCCTTTCATGTTTTTCTTCGTCCCAAGGCTCAGGGGAATAAATATGATCTTTCTTCCCACTACCTGCACATATCGAGAATAAGCTACTCTATTACTGTACTGCCCCCTAAGAAAATTTTTCATCCCCCCGTTGACCTGGGATTTCCAGGCTCCTTCCTCGTATCCCTCAAAGAAGTTTCTGTGCCACGAGTTAAACTAAAGAGTCTTGGTCTTTGGCCTCTTTTCTTAACTAGCGGACTTCCTTTTAAGCCTTTACCCCGGATGACCCTCGAGCTTAAAGGCCCCCCTGGTGGAAAAAGTTTTTTAAAAATAGCTGTGGTGAACGGGTTCTATTCAAGTCTTCCTAGAGCTCAACCCCCCATCCCAACTTTCTTTGAATAGAAGGCCTCCTCAGATCAGGCACTTGAGAAAACCCAGATCAGAGACCGGCTTAAAGGAAGAACCCCCCTCCACCGACGACTTCTAGCCGCCAGAGATTTCGCGCACCCAACCTCCCCATTAACCATCCGACACACCGCCCCCCTTTGAACCCCCCCCCTCCTAACCAACAGTCCCCAAGCAGCCTAGTTCTCCTCCCGGGGCCCAAGTCTTTTCTACTCACATTGAAGCTTCCTAATAAAGCGTATGTTTTTTTTTCAGCGTTTAATCTCTCCTTCCCAGCGTCCTTACTACATCTTGCTTTAAGTTTCTTGTTAAAAGGAAGTTGATCGTCTCCCGTCATCACGACCGATCTGTTGGCGAGACCCCTCCAATTGACTTTTTTCGCGAAGCGAATATGGCAACCTTAGAAGTTTTTTTTTTCTTTGCTCTTTTGTGCACTTCGCTTTTTGTAACGATGGAAGACTTCCCGCTGGATCGTTGCTTTACTAACTTCCTTGCCTGACCTTGTGCCTCTCCACCCTTTCTGACTCACAGGGTTGATGTATTTCCGTAACTGATTCAGAGCATTGTCCCTACTCCCTTCACAAGGTGTTTTTCTATCTGGGAGGTCTTTTTTTCTACGTCCATTTCCCTCTCGTCATAGTAAAGGGCCTTGCACTAGTCAGAAAAAGTCTTTCCCCGACCCTCGAATCTGCTCCGGGGCAATTTGTCTTATCTTTGATCACTTTTTTTCAACACGGTCCCGTAAGCTCCAAGGGCGCCTGGTTTCCTCCTCGTCTTTCTACAAAAACCCTTGATAACAATCTGGTCCCCCCCCCGGGGTATCTGAATGGACTACCTTCCTTATCCTTCTTTTCAACTCTGACAAACGACCCCCCATTAACTTAGAGAACTTTGTAGATTTTTTCTTTTTTATTAAGAGTTAGCTTATTTCGTGTTTCTGGTAGTCCCGCAACTTATCAGACGGTAACAAAGTGCAACTTCCTGTTAAAGATACGATGCCCCCTCCTGGGTATGAGGAATTTCTGTCCCCTTCAGCCGATGATCCACACCCCTACCTTGAAACCCCCCTCTGGCGAACCAGGTGATTAAAGGGACCATCCAATTTTTTTCTGGTTTGTCGCATGTAATCGGTAAAGTTGCGTCTCCTTCCGCGACGCCTCGTTTTTGTGACGGAGAAGTCGCTGCCTAGGTCCCCTCGCGTTGTTCATTAGTATCTTCTTCCCCCTTCGTTATCCCCCCAGAATTTTCCACTTCGGCTGTTCCCCCATTATCGTCTCCTTAGGATCCCGCGCTTTCCCCCCATATGATCGAGTGAGATCGTTGCTCCGACCAATAAAACTCCCCTCGGCCCAAGTCCACCATGTCCTTTTGCGCGGCTCAAGACAGGCTGTTCGGAGAGTCCTCTGTGTTCGTGTTCCTTGATGTCGCGCTTGGCTTCATTTGGCCAAGGAGCAGCCCTCCCCCCCCAGGATAGAATCCCACAGAAGGAGTACTTAGTCGGTTGCGATCTTCACTGCTCCCTTTCGTGTTCCCGGTTGGTGAACTCTTCCTCTCATAGCGCCGGATGGTCGAGCGTTCTATCTCCGCCTCTGGATTCCTTTCCCTCACCAACGAAACTTCTCCGTCGACCAACTCCTTAGTCTTCTTCAAGTCGATAGAACCCGCCCCCAGAGCAATCGACCCTGATATCGGAGACCTTCTCCTTTTTGTTTCCTAGATGACAGGATTGCCAGGTCCTTTTTTTAGAATTGGACTATTATTTCTTTTTCCCTACCTTCCCTGTATATCTCCAGTGCAAAGAGTGGCATACCCTGGTCAGCTCCTTCCAAAAAAACTTCTACCCATATCCCTTACCGACTAGCCAGTTCACAGCATGTAGATATGATGTTTTTCCACAGGACAGAACAGTCATTCAACGATTTTTGAGTTCTCTACCCGTTGGCTTGGTGCTTCCTTCACGTAAACGAGTCGAAGATTCCTGCCCCTTCACGTGATTAATAGAAAGGAAAATGACGTCCCGTTCCCCCCCCCTCCTCCCGCGCTCGAACTTTCCCTCGAGGATACCATTTCATTCGACAACGTGGTGGTTTTTCAGTTCCCCTAATCCCTCTCTCCCCTCCTCCCCCCCGTGATGCTTTTCCGTCCGCACGTTTGTAATCTCAGAACTTCAAGGCGATTTTTCCTCCCCGTATGGATCCCCAGCGCGAGTCGTGTCCTTCTTGACCCGCAGCTTTCTAACCCCGCTTCTTCCCGATAATATCTCTGCTGTGGCCCTTTGTCGTTTCCCTTCACGTTTGATGTGGATTAGGCTCTCCTTCGCGTATCCCAATGTCCGCCCTGTTTCTGACCCCCTCCTTGCTCCCTTACCCCCTATCTTCCTTTCGGAAGGAACTTCTTTTAAAAGTTGCCGGGCCCTATACAGGTGCAGATGAATGAGTTTTATTCCCCTTCCCCTCCGCGTTTTCAAGTTATTTCCTTCCCGTTCTCCGGTTGCGTAAGGAGGGCATCTGTTTTTTTTTATTTTGAGTCCTTTTTCGAGAAGGATTTCCCCGTTCGAGACCCCCCTAAGTTCCCGCCCCCCTCCCCCTTCTCCCGTCCCCCCCTCTCCCTCCCCCACTTCCTAAAGTTGCATGTCCGTGTATCGTCCAGACACCAGACTGTCATGAGATTATAATCAATCCCCTCCCCCGTTGCCCCTGTGGGCGGGATTTTTGGATCCCCGCTTTGAACAGCATGCCCCTCCTCTTTTTAGTGGCCCTGCCGTCTTCTGGTTCGAGCTCCCCACTAAGCGAACGATCTTCTTGATAACGTGATGTTGAAAGAACAGTCGTGTTCTCTGACGAAATTCCTGCACCCCCCCCTTGACTGCTCTTGGCACTTGTATCTCCCCAAACCACCGCTCAACTATATCAACATTGGAGTCCAGCGATTCCTTTACTATACGACCCCCCCCTGATCAACACTTGCCTCTTTCCGTTTAAGTGGTTCGGAGTTCCCCAGGGAATCGCCCGTGAGGTGATAACCACGCTCCCGTCGAATTCCCCTTCTCTGGCCTGCCCCCCATCATTTCTGCCCTCGAAATCTAATGTACGACCTCTTTGTCGCCCGTAAGAGTTGAGGGATTACACTTTTATCCCCAGTTACTTTTCCTTTCAATTTGCAAAGAACTCTTTCCCCCCTTCTCCTTCGCATAACTTGGGTTGTAAAGTTCTTTTTTTTGCGAACTGAGGTTTGGGGGGGGGTGGTGGGTGGGGGGGGGTGTTTGTTTGGGGGTTTGTTTGGGTGTTGGGGGGTGTTTTTTTGTGGGGGTTAACCCTCATTGATTTTCCAAGATCCCCGTCATTTTTATCCTAGTAGTCTCTTGAAAAGAGAGTCGATCGTCCGCGTCTGCATTTTTGAGAGGACGAGGTGCCGTTTCCCCCCCGGTGTCTTTGGCTTCTTGTCTGGCTGGTTTGGTTTTCTGGAGGATTCAACTTCTGCGAGATTACAAAGAGGCCCGCGAGGAGTTTGTGCCCCTCGAAGTCTTTGGCTGCTGTTTTGATCCCCCCCCCCCCCCCCCTTTCCCTATCCTTTGAGGCCTTCTCTTTTTCCCTAGCGCAATTTGTAGGTGTCCATCTCCGGCGCGAATCCTCAGTCCCCCCTTTTTCTAATCTCTTTTTTCCCACCTTCCCCCAATGGGCTACTACTTGGTTTTAAGCCTTTCAAATTAGTATCCTATATCCGCCGAAATTCTGCGGCACCAAGGCTTTTTTCATTTTTTTACCCCCCGCCTCTTCCTGATCTTTCCTCTTTTTCCTGACCCCTGCACCTTGAAAAGATTGTACTCTTTTGATGTCCCACTAGGTCCCCTCTCTGAGCGAATAGGTTCTGTTCTAGAACTGATTCTCTTTCCCAAGGAGAGGTCATTTGTACATAATAACAAGACAAGCCCTTCTCGCTTGCACATCTTTATCTTTCCTACTAGTTTCGAGAATTTCTGAAAGAATCATGGTAGTTGCTGTTACCATGGCCGAGCTCTTTCCCTTCCTAGGCTTTTTTTTCTCTTCAATACACCCGCCCTCCCTGTTCACTTCTTTTTTTCTCCGACAGCCGTGTCACTTCCAAAATTTTGGTGTCCCCCCATGGCTCCCCCCTCACTCCACGGAAGATCCCAGCTAATCCAATCAAGCCAGGTTTTTCTTTTGAAAGAGTCCGTTAAATCGGTAACTTTTTTCCCCCCCTCCTTGTATCTCCGGTCTGACTCCGTTTCACAAAGGCTGAAATTCTTACCGAAGTAAGGCCCCCCATGGTGGTGGAACTTATCCAAGTCCTCTCCCTTTAAACATTTTTTCTAATTCTATATAAAAGCTCCCCCCTTGAGATTTAGTTTCCCCCTAGGATATCTTAGAGCGGAACCTCTCTCCAATATCCGGCTTGAATGTCCTCCAACTCTCCCCCCCGCCTCCCGGACCTTACCTTGCGCCGCAGTTTGTCTTTCGCTAACCGACCCCTGGAAAACGACCTCCACTCCAAAGTGGCACGAAACCCCGACCCCTCCAAGCCGATCTCTCAGCTTCTGTACTGGTACCGCATGCCGACCGATTTCTAGATCGAATACTCCTAATAGTATGTGACACCCTTACTCTGAGAACCTGCTACTTCCCTCTACATCCTTCTCTTTTCTTCTTCCCCGCGTCGGTTCATGGCATTCCTATCCGGGAGTAAGCCCCGAAAGAAATCTGACGGCGCACGAGTAATATTGAAACCCTCTACGTTTTCTTTCAGTCAGTTTCTTCCCCTCATTACGCCTGCTGCCTCCCTTCAGGGATCTTTTGATAAAAACAGCGTATGCCGAAATAGAAAGAGACCCACCGGCCACTTTTGATCTGTAGGATTCGTAGACCCCTCTCCCTGGGCATAGAGCCTTTTGTTGGATAGTGCGCTTTTTCGTCGATTCCCCCCTTAACAGTTTTAATATACTTTTCTTCACCGTTGTCTGTCTCCCCGTACTAAATTTTTCCCCCCCGACGTCTCGGTTTCCGTCTTATCTGAGAGAATGGTGTACCCAAGACCCCCAGAAGGCCGTCCCAAGTCCCCCACTCTGACCATCTTTTTAATTTTTCACTCGTATCGCACCCCTTTTTATATCCCACCTCCGTGAAAAGGTTCTGCGGGCCTGGATCGCAATCTTTTCTTATTTTTTCCCAGTCAGAGGTCCCTTACCCCCCAACATGCAAACTTTTCAGTTCTTTTGTCTTCATTCGTTTTTTCTGGTACGCTTTCTTGATGATTTTATATTATTTGTCTCTTTCGTAAGGTGTTAATCAACGGAACCCCAAAGATGAAATCTTTCCCACAGCCACTCCAGTAGCAAACTTATGCTTTTGCGACCTTTCATTTCAATCCCCTCTTGTGTCCACCTAACCCCCGCCCAGTTGCAAGTTAATTAAGCACCGTCCAGGAATTTGCTCGACCCCAGGTCCGGCCCTCACTTCCTTCGGCTTGACACGAAGATTTGTTTTTTTTTTTTTTTTGTTAACGTAGCGGTTTCCTGCCCCCTTGGAAAAGATTTCGGTCTTCGTTCTTTCTCTCCCCAAGCCAAGCACAACGGGCTCCGTGAATGTGACACCTCCCTCGATATTCGACTGTCTCCCCGCGTGATCCGAGGATGTCACAACTCATGACTCCTTCGAAGACTTCGTTCTTTCCTCCTTATTGAGGCACAACGAAAAATTTTCCCTGGGGGTTCGATCCCGAATTATGCTTCTCCAGCTATTTTTTATTACCATTATCTTTTCGCTGCTCCTTGGCTGATTCTTTTGAACATCCAAATAAAGGATAGCTTACTCATTGGATATATGTGCGCCTTACTCTCCACGTAGATTTTTTCCCTTCCCCTGGTGGACTTCCTCTCTGGTGAAGACGGCCGGTTTTTCCTTGGTCTCAGAAGGTTCATGAAAACACCCCAACTGGTAGAGAAATCTCCGGACGCGTTCTTTCATCCCCTTCGTCACCCCCCCCTTCCGATCCTACCCCCCTTCTATATGATCCCCGGATGCACGGTGTTTTAAGACTGAAGTCTCCCTTCTCTCTTTCCGTTTAATTTTTATCCACCTCCTCTGTTTTTGTATATCACTACATCTGCCTCCGGGCCTCTTTCTGACCACCACCCCTCCAAAAAAATTACCCTCCGATTCATGAGCAGGGACCGTTTGGTTGTTAGCTTTTTTCTTCTTAAGAATCTTCTTTCCTCGGAGCCAAGTTGGATTCTTTCTGTGAAATCCATCCTTCACAAGCCTCGAACCTGCGGGCTCTCGAAGGACCATGCTAGGGAACTTTTCCCAAAACCCCCCCCCCCCCCCCCCAACAACCCTTTCTCCTGTTTTTGTGTGATCTTTTGGCCCGCCCGAGTCCTTGTTACATTCTCTGGAGGCGTTGTGACTCTTCCCCTTTCCCACCACCCCACCCTCTCCACCCCTCCTTCCTCTCTCTTTTTCGTAATAATTATTCTGGGATCTCCCTGACGGTACCTGCGCACGACTTCTTTTTGTCTGACCCTTTTTTCGCATTTTCTCCCACTTTTCGATTCTCCCTGCAGAAGGATTTTTGTAATATTTCACGCAGTTCCCGATCAGCCACTCCCCTATTCTGGAACCTCCGCTTTCCCCTATTGATTGTTTTTTTTTTTTTTTTTGATGGTGATATTCTCTCATGAGAAGCCCTCTGAGTTACGACTCCCCCCCCTTTAAGTACACCCTCCTTTTGGATTTAAAGCAGGACCGGAAGGAAGGACCGTTCCTCGCAAAGGGCGACTCTCCGGGATGAGTTAGACTTAGACCCAGATTTTTTGCAAGTTTACCCTTTTTTCTCCCCGTCCCCTCTTTTCCGCCTCTTTCTCGCGTTAATTTTTTTGCATGGGAGGGGTCATTTTTTCCTTAGTGGGTAGATTAGATCTCCGTTCTCCCCTGACCGAACACCCCCTCCCTCTCAAACCCATCAATCTAAGCCTTGAAACAACCGCAACTTTCTGTCCTTTTCGTACTTTTATGTTGGTTTTATACGAATCTGTTCTTTCCCCGCATTCCCTACCCCCCGCCCGCTCATTCGGTGGGTGGACTTTATTGGATCCCAAAACGCTTCACCTTTACTCATTCCGTCTTCTTCGGTCTGGGGGAAGCCTAAATTTCACAACTAATGAAAACCAAGAGTTCGACCCTGCTTGACCTCCCAGTTTCTGCCAGCCCTGTCGAACGCGATTGCCTCTAGTGGAAGATTTGCCATTCTCAAACCCATACCCCGTCTCCCATCTCCCCCTCTTTGAGAAGACCATAGCGGAGGACGTTCTCCATAACCTCGAAACCCTTCGACGCGTTGTTGGGTGTTTCTGCGTTCAAGCCTCCCCTTTCTTGCACCCCAGGGCTCTGCAGGCATTTTTTTTTTTTTTCTGTTATCCTTCTCCTGATAATAACTTTAGCTGGTCTCCCCCAGGACTCTTCTATGTTCGGGCTTCCCAATACGGATCCTCTATAGGAATGAATTCCCCCCTCCAGATATTCCGTTTTCTGAAAAATATATGTTTTGCTGTCCCCATTATCGGTCTCTCTTCCTTTATAATTACTTCTAAATCCTATGAACAATGACTAGGTAGTCTGAAAGTAGCATCTTCTAGAGGGGGAGTTTCTTTCTTGGATACAAGGTGGAGGTGGTAGTTCCCCCCCATGTTTTTTTTCTTTTTTATTTCTTCTCCATTTGTCTTTCGGTACGTGGGGTGAGTGTGATCCGTAATACGACGGTTTAGTCCCTTTTTTACGCATTCATCTCTTCTTCTTGAGGGCTTCCTGATAATGTCCGGTGGATATCGAAGTCTTTCAGCATAAAGTGGTCAGAAGCAGTTAACAAGGGTTCCAAAAAACGTCCTCCTTCCTTCCCTGTACGCCCCCCGCCCCTCTTTTTGACCAAGGGGATAAGCCTGTCCCTATCGCTTGCCACTTAGGGCGGAATCCCCTCTTTTTTTTTTTCCTTTAAACTCTGAAGGTCAAGAAAAGTTACTATGTCTGATTTATTTTGGATTTCCTTCCCTTTTCCGCCCTTTGAAAAAGTTTTATGACCTCTTTGCATACATCTGCGGCTCTTGCTACGACTATAGGGTCTGTATTTTAGGAGCTGTCTTCCCTGTTCGGGCGCCTTCCGTCACTCCGGACGTGACCATGACTTCTGGACAGAACATCTTATGAGGACGAAACTCCTTTTTGGGGTTGAGATAGATATTTTCCCCCCCCTTGCCAATTTTGGTAGTTCTTCAGTATTTCCGTAAGGGGCGACAGGGAATCAATCGTCTACGACAACCAAGACGATCATCTTCCCAGCGTAGTCTTTTTTCTCGCTGGCCCAATCTGGGTCACCCCTTGCCAAGGCTGAGAAAGGATACAGGTCTCCCTCGACTAAATCGCCGCGAATTCTGACCTCTTCGAACCTGTCCTTCTCCTTGTGGATGCCGCCCTACGGGGCCCTTTGGAAGGATGTAAGCCGTTAAAAAATCTTCCTCATTTTACTAGTCATGTTGTTTTGCCCCCCCTCTTTTTGGACCCCGACCTCTTAAACACCTTTCTGCACCATTCATGCTGCTATTCCACCGCTCCCCCATTTTTTTTTTTTTTCTTTTTTTTTTTTTTGTTTTCAGTTTTTTTTTTGAATGGACAGCCTTTCCTCTTCGGTGATAGCGTGAAACAGCATCCTTCCCCCTCTCGTCTCACCGGAAGCCCTCCGCCCCCCAAAGCCCTCCCTTTTGGAACCGCCCAGCAGTGTGTCTCCTCTCCCACCACCCTCCCCTTGTGAAATCCTCTCCACCAGCCCCCTTGTTCTTCCCCGACACCTCTCCCTTCGAGGCTTCCAGATAGGAGCCTTCCTCCTCTGAAGCCATCCAAATCCCCTCGCTGCGACCTCCTTTTCCCTCTCCCCCCTTCGCCTTGACGCTGTGAAGTTTTTTTCCCCCCCTTGATCAAGAGGTTTGTCTTCGTTCTGTGTTTCACCTGACTTCCTTCTTTTTTCGAGCCTCCCCCTTCTTCCTTCTGAGGAACCTTTCTGGCCGTGTCTTGTCCTTCGGCACTGATCTCTTATGATAGGACTGCTTCCCTCAAATTCCCTCTGTATCGTTTTTCCTCCCCCTCACGGGCCCTTCCGAACATCCCCCAAACGCGTAGAGTCCAAGTTGGGGATGGATTTGAAATGCCCAGGTTTTCCCCCAGTGAACTGTGTTCTCAGTTAGCCTGTTCGTTTTTCTTGAATGCTTTTCCAACGACGACTCAGATATACCTTTCTTTCCTGTCTATTTACTTCACTCAGAGTTCCACCCGCCCCTCGAATTGCGTTTCGGCTGATATTCCCCCCTGCCCGGTAACGGCGACAAAAGATGCGTCGTCAGTTTTCCTTCTCACTTTGTTCGTTTTCTACCCCCCCCTAAATCACTGACCCGACCCCCCTTTTTTAGAGGGATGGATCGGCTATCAATGAAGTCGGTGACCTGCTTCGGGACTCTCCCTACCCTTTCTTTCGCCCGAAGTTGAGTTTTCCGTTTATTTTAGCTGTTATCTAGTTTTTTCGTCGTAAGATGGGGGGCCCCTCTTCCTTTCCCGATAAAGATAATCCTTGCAAATATGCCCTCCTAGTCCCTGAGAATACGACATCCTAAAAAATTTAAACTTTTTCAAAGGAGTGCCTTTTTCAACCAAAGTCTTTCCGTCCCCGTCCATCGCCCTTTCCCGGAACCTGAAATCTTACGGCTCAAGATGTTTACTTTTTTGAAACTTTCCCCTTTCATGATGGATTCTCCTAATGAGCGCTCAGCACAACCCGGTATACTTACCTTTTCCCAGGTCCTCTTTTCTTTTTCTATGTATTTCCGCGGCAGCGCCCAATTAGCTCCCTGAAATCGATTGAAGTTCGTAACGGAGTGAACACTCTCCCCTTCCGTTCTTCTCTTACCTACTGGCTGTTGGTGTCCATATAACCTGAGAGTGTGCTCTCTTTCTTTTAAACGGATAAAAGCCTCCCCTCTGTCTTTCCTGAATCCTTCCTATCAGTTCTGTTCCATTCGATAATGCGTCAAGGGGTTGGCCCTGAGGTCTGGGCTTAGCCGATTTCTCGACGGTTCGAGGGTTCCCTCTTTTGTACTGATCAACCTAACCTTTTCTCTCAACATCTCGGTTCAGGAAGTCCGGTTCTACACTGTAGAAAACAAACTGAGCTCTAAGAATCGTCTCGATTACATTCTCATTTTTTGTTGGACTTGCGGGAATTGAAATTGAGCAGATTTTGCCATATCTTACCCCCTCATCAAGTGTTATATTTACACTCACACCTTTTCCCTCAGCCGACGTCAACACATTCACAAACACTTACGGAGATATTCTTAGATATCTTGGTTATTCCGACCCCTAGATCCTGTTCTCTACCCCCCCTCTTTGGAGCGTGTCATTGAAAGTTCTCCCCTCTTCTCCATCAGTCCCGAAAATGACTTCTGTTTTTCCTTCTCCAATGCCGTTCCATCGTGCCAACTCACGATCGAGTCCTTCGCGACTGTCAAGCTACTTCTTCATTCGAAAGGGTAGGAGGTGACTTTAACCCGCAGTCTCCTGACCCCTATTACCCTCCCTGCACGACCCCTCATCCCTCCACTGGAAATGGTCTTTTTCCTCCTTTATTCTGAAGCAAATCCTCGATCGGAGTCATCTTCAGTACTTCCGCGGTCACGAGGAGCCATTCGATATCTATTCTGTTAACAGCTTCCGAGATTTCCCCCGGATTTTTCTTCGTGGGTTTCTGTAGGCCCTCCCTCTGTTACGATGGTCGAAACCGCTGTTCCCGTACCCCAAGCCGCTGCTTTTTTCGGTGGAAAGCCGTACCGCTGGCCTTGGCGTTTTTAATTTGCCGTTTATCCGGGGGGGCTTTCCCCTGCAGACCGCTGGGCTGTCCCAGGGTACTTTTTACTCTCCCATCCTTTCAGGTATTTCTATACTCTTCTAATGTTCTTTCGTCGTTGGTAAATGTGCATTTGTTCCGGAGATGCCCGAGGAGACCTCAGCCCCTACTCGCCCTCTCCCCCCCTTCTACTGACATCCCCTACAAACTTCGGCCCAGTGAATGTTGCGTGATGTCGTCGCGTCACCGCCTTTTTTCCTTCTTTCCAGACAAAGACAGCCCCATTTGCCCTTTTCTTTTTTTTTTTTTTTTCTCTCGCTCCCTCATTTCTCCCCGCTGTTTTTTAGCGCCTTCGTCCGTACACGCCCTTCATAAAATCCCTCCCACAACTATTACCGTTCTGTCTGACTCCTTGGACTCCTAGACCTCCCCCGTTACGATACTCGACTGTGTTTTCACGTCCAAAAAAAGACCTCGCCCATTATTAAAAACGACGCTCTTGAGCCTCTTGAGCAGCTCTACTATTCCTCCAAATCCAATCTTTTCGCCGCGTTGTCGCGTTCTCCAGTTGCATCGCCCAGTGTCTTCTCTTCTCACAACTGTTAAAGGATTGGAATGTTCGGCCCCCTTCAGTTATCATCCTCATTTCCCTGCAGTTCGACTCCAAAGTCGAGGTGCACAGGAGTCTTCCTTTTTAGGGCTTTAAAATCTGACAAGTTGCCGGATGCCCTTACCCCTCCCTCTTCAAACTCTACGTCTGGTTCGCCCATAATCCCCTTGTTTGTGAGAGTAATCGCTGTGCTCCTCTTTTTTTTAAAGAGCCTTCATGTTTCCCCCGACGATTAGATTTCTTTCTCAGCTGTAGTCAATGATTACTCGAGAATGTGATAGAGCTTTTTCTTCGCTGGCTCGTGTGCTTTTTCTTTTGCAAAATGTCTTTGTTGGATTTTCCAAGGAGGAGGCGGTTCCCCCCCCCAGGATTTGGAGTCTGGTGGCCGTTCATCAGAATAGTGGTGGCTTTTAGCCTTTATCGGAGGCTCGGCTTACCTTAGACTCAACTTTTTTATCGGTTTGCTCTCCCGTCACTTATATCCCATCCCTTGGTTTAGAAGATTTAACCTTTACCCAACAATGTGTGTCCCGTTGACTGCCTCTTCCTTGAACCTTCCAGAATAATATCTGAAGTTTTTACCTAGGGAGGCCATTCCCATATCCTAATTCCCTGAGAAGAGATTCGCCCTCACTTAGATTTTCTGATTTCTCCTTTTTATCTTATTTTATCACGTCTCGCCATCACTTCTGAAAACACCTGGTATTACCTTATGATGTGCTTCTCCGATTTCTGTTAGAGATCCGATTCTCGACTCGTATTTTGAATTCACTAGTTTTCCCCTACCCTTATAAGGGCCTCTTAATAATCCCCCCCTTTTTGTGTTCTCTAGTTCCTGAACTCATATCCCTTTGTTGCTCTCGACTCCCTTTCACATAATGACGCCTTTTTTTTTTTTTTTTTCTTCTCGCTGGCATATCCCCTCTTCTAACACACCTTACTACCCGCAATTCATCCTTCTGAGATGTTCGAAGCCATTTTTTGTTGTAATAACAGTTCCCCCTTTACCTGACCCCCCCAGACATTTTAATAAATACCAAGCGAAGGTTCGCTGCAGAGTTACTCTGTTGAAGAAAGTTATTTAGCTTGAACTACGTTAGTGTGCTATATCGTCTTCCTCCTAAAGTCTTAATAGTCCTCACTGGAGCACATGCGTGTTTGAAAAAAGTGGTGTTCACACCTCACTATGCGTACCATGTATTCAAGGCTCCTTTCTATACCCAGATCCCCCCCTCTTCCCTTCTTATCTTATCCTCCCTAATCTCTTAAGAGAGGAAAACCGCCCGCCCCCTCTCTGACCTGACCAAAATTACGAAGCAGCCTCGCAAGACGCCCGCAGTGCGTTAGCACTCCTTCCCCCCTCCCCCAGTGACGAACCAGACACAAGACCTCCCCCCTCCGCATCAAAGACCGATCTTCTGAAGATATTTTCCAACGCAATTGTAGGGCAGCCGAATCCCCCCGTATTTGTAAAAAGGGAAGGATCCCCTTTCTTATCCCTTCCTAATCTACACCCGCTCCTAGCCCGGATGCAGTTTTCGTCTCCCTGACTTCTGGTTTTCAGGCATTGACGCCTCCCGTATGGCGTCTACAGAAAGAACGTGACTTTTCCGGTCAGGAGTCTATTGTGCACTTCCGGTTTCATGGCTCCGTCCATGCTTGCCTTGTCTGATTATCTATAAACTTTGCCCTAACCTTAAACTTCTCGTTTTTTGACCTCAAGGTTTGATGCCGGCACAAGAACAGCTCCCAAAATCCCCTTTTTGTTGATCGTCCGCCCTTCCCCCACTGCTAGATCCTTTTCTCCCAGAGAACGCTTGGATATTATTGACTTTCTTTTAGGTTTTTGCCTGCCTTGGCACTACCCTCCTTAGTAATAGCTCAGTTTCTTCGGGATTTCCTATTACCCGAAAATTTCGTCAACCCGAAGTACGAATCTTTTTTTTCCGTTTCCGTCTTTCTGATCATAATTCGTAACACACCTGACTCCACGCCAATCGTGGTTCCTTTGGGTCTCTCCCAAACGACGACCACTCTTCCAACCGGTCTATGGCTCTTATGAGACCAGTCTTAAGGTTTTGCCAGACTTAGACTGATCAACGATTCCTTCTCCTAAGTGGTGGTTTTATTTCTTAGCTGTAGAGGTATTTTCTTTCTTTCGCACTACCTCTTTACTTTTTTGACCCCACTCCATCTTTCCCATCGAAAATCACTAAAGAACCTTCCCCGGAGATCCCGGCCTAGAAGAGATTTATCCCCCCCCCCCCACAACACAAACCATCGATTATCATCCCCTCCAGGACAGGATACATTGGACTTTATCTTTGCCAGGTAAATGTCCCTCCTCCTTCCCCCATTCGGCGACAGATATGTGATGGCTTTTCAGTTCTCCAGAAACATCGTAACCTTTCTTGCTTTAGAATCGAGCCCTAGACCCCTGCAAAACAGGGGTCGTGACCAACCCTCTTCTGTTGCCATCCGATCAGATTCCGAGTGATAAGAACTTGTCCACCCCAATCTCCTGATCGCCCCCTCCCACACCGACCCGCCCCCCCCCCCTCCTCCCCGCCTTCTACCCCCCATCCGTCATCACACCTCGAAAACTTCCGGACGGCTATGACACGAAATCCGGTAGGAGATCAGCTTTTCCCATTAACTGTTTTTCTTGGCTTTTAGTATGTGCTCAACCGACTACCTCCCCCCCCTCGCATAGACCCCCCAGGAACGTAGAGGTCATTGAGACCCTTCCTTTCCAGGTTCGGGACACGGACCCCCTTCACCCCCCCCCTGCCTGATTAGCTGAATGGTCGGTATATAAGAGATTCCCTCCCCAACCCCTCCACGAGTCCCCCTCTCGTAGTTTCATGCGGCCTCCCCAGCGCGATATATGCCACTCCCCCCCCCCCCCCCTTGTTTGGATGATGCCTTTAGAGGACCCACCCCAATTTGCCCCCCCCCCTTTTGTGCAGGTTTTGACTATCTGCACG
>Ga0179591_1366519_pt1 | contig 19129 bp, 16 predicted proteins | sample CZOMad2_1_08_16f_FD_182891 | JGI IMG/M metagenome (GOLD analysis project Ga0179591, IMG submission 182891) | Vadose zone soil fungal communities from Angelo Coast Range Reserve, California, USA - CZOMad2_1_08_16fungal (PacBio error correction) | ecosystem: Environmental > Terrestrial > Soil >... | reverse complement strand
CTTGACCTCCCCGGAGTTGGTTTTTTTGAAGCCAGAGACGCGCCTTTTTTTTTGTGACCCGCCAACTTTCTTTTTGACGGTCTGGTTTCAGACCCGCGCAACGTTGTGTGGCGTAAGCCTACCTTCCGCACCGCGGAACGGTTTTTGAAGGTGGGGAAGGCCGCTGATCCCCCTCAACCCGGTACTCCTTTCCTCTCACTTCACGTTCGCTTCGGAAGGTTTGTGCAGTGCCTCCCCCCCCCAAAGAGAAAGCGTAATACTCCAATCAAGCAACGAGCAGGTTCGCCTGCGTTTCTTTTTTGCGTTTTTGATCAGTCTCCGTTCCCCTAATACTGAGGGTAGATCGCTTTTTTTTCCTTCATGTAACCCCCCCCCCCTTTTTCGGACTGAACAGTTGAACCGTCGAGTCCCCCCCGCAGAGGCCATTTTTTTTTTTTTTTTTTTTTGTGACAGGGCTCCTTCTTTTTTTTTTGGGGCGGAACCTCTTCTTGCGCGCCCATCTCCTTCCAGCTCTCCCCACCCCGTCTACGTGGGAATTTGCGCTCTCACGGCGACCGATGAACGATGGGGCGCTCTTTTTTTCGGTCCTCCCCCCTTTGATCGGACGTGCCCGAGTTCTTGAACCACCCAGGTGTCCTGGAATAACACGGGGGTTTCCCTCTTTTGGTTCCCATTTTAATGGCGTCTCCCTGCGTCCCAACTTTTTTTTCTCCTGAACACGCTTCGCTTTTCCCTGGACGCGAAGCACCATTCTCGCCGTCGGCCTGTCCGTTGGGATCCCACTTTAAACCGTTTTGTTCTTGGGTGGGGCCCCTACCCAAAGATCCTCCCCCCCTTTCTTTGTGCCTTGTACTTGCTGGTCTCGACCCTTCGTCCGTCCCACCCCCCCTGAGACCACGACTGTTTCCTTAGTAGTTTATTTCTTTGCCGTTGCGGGTATTTTGTCCGTTTCTTTTCTTTAACTCGGTGTCCACGAGCTGACGTTTTTTTGCCCCCTGGCCCGTCCGGGCATCTCCCCCCAGTTTTTTTTTCCCTGTTCGGCGTTCTTGAAGCTCGATCTTTTAGTTTGGATTTTTTGGCGTCTGCCGTGTCTTCTCTCTGGCGGTCTTTCTTCAGGCTTGGAGCTTTCCCCCCCCGTACCGGGGTGCTGAACCCCAACTTAAAGATCCGGAACTTGGGGCCCCCTTTTTGCGGATTATTTGCCTTCCGCCCCTTCCCCCCGTCCCCCCGGCGACTCTTCTTCCGTAAGCGTGTCCCCCGAGCGGGGTTTTTTGAAGCTTTCCCTTTGACCGCGCCCCCGGTTTTCCTCCGTAATACAGAACCCTTCAGCTTTTACGGCGTGCCTTACGTTTTTGAACAGTTTTTGCCCGCGCCGCCAGATTTTTTTTTTTGTTCCGGACCCCCCTTTCTTAGACCGGAGCGTTTGAGTTCTCAAGCTTGCCCCCGTCTTCTTTCGGCGCACCGCCCGCAGTATCCCAACACGACCTTTTTTTTTTAGTACCCGACCCCTTGTCAGGCTTTGACTCGATCTCTCTTTCAAGGGGAGTCCAAGTTTCCCATTCTTTGTTCAGGCTCCTTTTTTTAGATCCCCCCTTTTCGAGCGGTCGGCTTTTTTTCGGTCACGCCCCGGGAATTTTATTTTCGCCGATCACCGTCCCTCTCGTCTTCATCCGAACCCCTCGTGCACTTGCGACGGGTGTTCTTAGTGTGCGAGTGTTTTTTTCTCCCCGAGTTGTACTTGCAGTGTTTTTTTGCTTACTCACACGCCTTTTGTTTTTTACGTTGTGGCTTCCGGGCTTTGCTCTTTTTGTAAAAGGGGCGGGGAGACCCCGATCCCCCCCGAGCCATGACCGCCCTTGCGAACCGAGATTAGGTTCTGGCTCTGTCGTAAACTTGTTTCCCTCCAGGCAAGTATGCCCGTGAGTTATTTATCAGCCCTTTTCCTAACCGCGCCTCCCCGAGTCCAGAATTTTTCTGAATAGGCCTTGCCTGTTACCTTTTTTTGACGAAGTCCCCCCCCCCATCCCCATTGATATGGTGATGCTGTTAGCACACCCGGGGAGACCTTCCGCAACCTCACCCCTTCGTCTGTCCCTCACCTGCACCCTTGGCTCTCGGTTGCAGCCCCCCACCCTTTTCGTACCGCGTCACCCGCTGGCCGTTTTTTTTTTTCCAGTACTTCTTTCTTGTCTTATTTTCCTTCCCCCGAATTGTAGGGGCCCTTTTTCTGAGATTTGTGTGCTCCCGCCTCCCGTTCTGTGTAAACGCCAGAAGTTTTTCCATTTGTTTCCTTTTTTTTCCATTTCGTGTTGGACCCCCTTTTGCTGGCTTCCCGTTTTGGTGAAACCCTTTCGCGTAAGAACTCGACTCAGACGACCCCCCCTCGAAGTTGGTGCTACCCCCTTTTTGTTCGTTCGTTCCCCCTTTTTTCCCCCCCCCCTCTTCTTTTCTCTGCCATGTTAGTCCCCTTTCCGATCGGCTGTCATTGTCTTGAAGTCCCAGTGGTCCTTTTTTTCCCTTTTTTTTTGATTCCCGTTGTTTCGTTTTTTCCATTGGTTCGCTCTCCTTTACACCCCGTTACCCTTCTGCCGGCATTTCCTTTTGAAAAAGGTATTTCTTCAGTGCAGTGTCGGGGTGGGGTTCTCCCCCTGCACTTCTGAGCGTAAAGCAAACTTGTGACCGAGTTTGCTCCGTGAAGGCCCTCTAGCGGCCCAGCCTTTTTTACTGTTTCTTTGAGACTCTAAGTTTCCATGCGCGTCTCCCCAGAGGGATTAAAGTTCCTTCGACCCGATCGTCGCCCCTGCCCCGGCTGCCTGGAGCAGCGTTGCGTCTTCTGGTTAGGGCTTTTCCTCCTTGTAGTTACTTCCCCCCCCCCCCTGCGTTGGGTTGTTTTTTTGGTTTGAATCTGTTATCACGGCCCGACGGCGGTACCCCGGCGAAACGGTTTTGCCTTTTATGTCTTGCCCAAAATAAGGGGCTATTCTCTTGCCTACTCACCCTAAGGTGTGTTGTGACGTTTCCGCTTCTTAAAGTTAAACGTAGGCGTTCTCCCTCCAAGGGCAGTTATCCTATTTGGGAGTCCCCTGGTCCCTGACTTCCACCACAACTTCGGCCCCCACCCCAACTCTCGCCTCACCCGAACCGACTCCTTTTCCCACCTTCCCCCCGTTTGTTTTGTAAACCGGTCGGCTTTTGGTTTCTTGGTCGGCGAACCCCGCTCTCAAGACGGGCGACTTTTGGACTCCCCCCGGCCGGGTCTTTTCTTTTTTTTTTTTACCACGGTGCCTCCCTTTTCCGACCAGACCTTACTTGTCTTTACGTTTTTACTCGGATTTTGCCCACCCACATTAGGTCACCGGGAACCCTAGTTTCTCTTTCCAGCCTTTTGGTAACCCCCCCCTACCCCCCCCAAAGTCCCGCAGTTTTAGCCCCACTGGTTCAGGGTCCTTTTTTTTTTTTTTGCACGGACCTTTCCCCTGGTTTTTCCTGTTTTGCACGTTGCACGGAGTTTTCCTCCCAACCGGGATCCTTTTTTTGCGAGCACAATTCCACCTTGAGTCTGTTTTTGACCCCCCCCCCATCCTGACCTTTCCGGTCGTTCTATCTCTTGCATTGCATCATCGCTGGGGAACCCGAACAACACCGTTGTTTTTTGGGCCAACCAACTGGGTTTCCTTGGCCCTTTCGCGAGTTCGACGCTCCCCCCCTGGTCCCCTGGCAACCTCCCTTTTCCCAAAGGGACACCTTCCAATGACACAAGGCAGTCGAGGCGTTCCGCGACCCCCTTTCTTTGACGGGTCCCCTTTCCCCTCGCAATAAACGTCACCATTCCCTTTCCTTTCCCGAAAGGGGACCCTGCAAGAAATCCTTCTCTCCTGAGCACCCCCCCGGCCAAAAGAGGGTTTCCCCCCCCCCCCCACCCCCCTTAGGGATAAGACAAAACCATCCGGGGGGACCGTCCCCAGCACCGTGGTGTCCCCAACTTAACTAGCAGGCTGCCGACCGGCCCGTCACGACGGTTAGCCTCCCCCCAACGGGCCGATTTCGAGTGAGTGGGGGATTACTTTGGGGGTATTTCTCAACCATCATCCCTCACGAGAGAATCCTTTTGCAGTGAGCGCGCCGGACGTACGTCGATTCAGAGTTTTTTTTCCGGTGGTTTGGCGACAGCGTCCCTACCCTTTTCTTTTAAAATTCCCCGTTACGCTTCCCCCGAGGGTCAGCCGTCCGGAAAACCCCACCCCCCAAAGACTTACCCTCAACCAAGAAATTTCTGTGCCGAGGTTCCTCCCCATCTTTACGGTTTCACTCGATCCTTTAGGCCCCCCTCCCCAACTCCTTTTTTGGTTTCTTTCGCCAAACACGGCGGGTCCCAGATAACCCTCCCTCGGCGAGACCTAGGACAAACCCCCAGTCCTGGGTTTCAAACGCCATTCTCCAGCGTTACCCCCCCCCCCGCGATTTTTTGAGCGCCCCCCCCGACCCCCTTCTGGAAGGCCACGCCCCGATCCGCACTTCTTTTTCCTTTTTTACTTTTGTTTCAAATGCAACCCTTTCCCTTCGTGTCCGGTGGTCCCACGCCTCCGTTTATTTTCTCGCTTTGCCCCATCTCTCCCACCCGGTTCCCCCCGCCATTCACCGTTCGCGTCCTTTCTCGGTCCGGCTTTTTGGCGAATCCCTTTCCCTCCACCCTGGCTGTTTTCCTTCAAGTGCAAAAAAACCATTTTCCCACGGTGATGTTTCCCCTGTCCCCCCAGGCCCGGTTCTTTCGGCCGTTTTTTTTTGTTGAGCTTCAAGCTTCTTTAGCCCCCGCCGGTTTTTTTTTTCAGATTTGCCCCCCACTCTTCTGAGACAGTAGAGAGGTCCAGCACACCGTGTTCGACCCGCCCCTCGGTCAACTTTTGCTCCGTACCCCCTTGGATAGGTTGACTTTTTTTTTTTTCAGTGATCCTTTTCCGCCTTATTGCTTGTTTTGTTCCAGTCAGTCCCGGAAACTCCCGTCCCCCCCCCCCTTTCACGTTCAGGACCCTTTCTTGACATTCTCGTCTTTTGCACCTCCGGCTTGGGGCGGGGCGACCGTTTTTCTTCACGCCTCTTTAAGGGGCCGGTGTTCAACCTCCCCCCCAACCTGCCCACTTCCTTCACGAAAATTTTCCTCCCTGTTAGCTTTCGCGGAACCGGGTCCCGGTCCTCGATTGTGCGTTTTAAGGATAATTGACACATCTTTCCTAAGTGGTCTTTCTTTTTCCTGAACCACAGGACATCCCGGAAACACTCGACTCGATGAAGAGTTTAGTTAAGAACCGTTTACCTTTTACGGATGTTTCCTCCCAAGAGGGAACACTCCCACGACCCGAATTCTGATATCGGAACTTGTACTTACCCCCCGTCGGTTTGTGTCTCTTCCTACACTAGTTCCAGTCGCGATCCGTTTCCAACTAGATTCTCGGGCGGCACATGGACACCGAAGGCTCCTCTTGAGAGTTAAAATACCCTTTTCTTCCCCAAGTGGTTTTTTTTTTTGAGGTGGGGATGCTTGGGTCAGGAAGTCTCTCGTAAGACGTAATGAATCGGTAGACCCCCCCTTTGAGTTGCCCCTTCCCCCCTTTCCGTAACGAGTCAGCCTCCGGTTGTTTATTCCCCCCTTTTTTGATTCCCTTTTTTTTTCCCATTTTCGAACTTTTCCCTTCTTTTTTAGTAGAGGCCTCACCGAAATCCTCCCAACCCTGTGAGACGGGGGCTTTTTTCCTGGGGTCAGGAAGGATTTCGGTTTCGGCCCGTCTGGGCGGCGTTTCCCTTCGGACGATCCTGAACTCCTCCCCTTTCTCCTTAGTTTTTCGGGAATTTCGAAGAACCGAGGTGAGTCTGGTACCATGGCACGGGCCAGTCCTTCCTCTTTTTTTTTGTTTGTTTACCACCTTCTTCCTCTTCTTTTATGATTCCATCCCTATCCAACGGTGAATTCCTCCTCGGATGCTGACTAGCTTGTGACGGGTTATGGTGGTTCCTTTCGTTCGCGGCGTTTTTCTCTTTTGAGGTTCCCCCCCCCCCCTCTTTGTCGGTTCGGCTGGGGATCGGCTCTTCCTATTCCCCCAGTTCGGTTGCGAGCAGGAGGGTCTACCCCCCCTCTTTCGTCGGTCAGTCTTTTTTCCGTGTCTCTTAATCCCTATCTGACCCGACCTCCCGGACCATCATCTGGCGTCCACTCGGGGCGTGTCTTCCCCTGCTTGATCCCTCACTTTTTTTGGTCTGCCTCCCCCGTTCTTTGACTTTTTTTCCTCCTTTGTTGTGAGTTTTGAGAGATTTAGGCCCGACCGGCGGCCTATCATTTTTTAGCCTCGCCTTTTTTTTCCGTCCAACGCCTTTTTCTTTTAGGAGACAGCGTTTCTCCGCTTAACCCCAACCCCAGATTTCGACGGACGTCTTTAGAGTTGACAGCTTTTTCTTTTCGCCGCAAAAGCTGCCCCCCCCCTCTTCGAGAAATTTTCTGACCTTTTGAAGGGCGCGTGCAAGGATTCAAAGCGGACCCCTTTTTTTCTTTCAAGGGCCCAGCCCACACTCTCCACACCAGAGCAGGAGGCCAGTACTTCTTCTGAGTTTTCCCCTCGTCACATGATCCATTCTTTTTCTTCGCGGGGCGCCACTAGGTCCATGCCCGCATCACCCTTCAACTCGTACGTCGTTTTTTGACTTCCCTAGAGTTCTTTTTTTTTTCCTAGCCTGAGAGCTTTTTTTTTCAGTTCAACTCCTGTTTACCCCTTCATCCCTGCTGCGGCGCAACCAAAAACGCTTGGGACGCCAGCTCGGTCCTGCTTCTTCCCCGATTGGCACGTCTGTTTTTCCCCTTGGTACCGTTGCCTTTTCCTGAATAGACGTTTCCGAAGACCAATCCCCGCGCCTTCGTGGACCGACACCCTGGCCTGGCCCCAACTTTTGGGATATACCGTCCATTTCCTTCCGTCGTCCTAATTTCCTGAGGAACGCGCTTTCATTCTCCCCTTTTTGGTTAGAGGTTGGTTTCGTTAGGCATGCCGGGGCCTTCACGAGGGGACACTACCCTTAGCCTGGGGAAGTTTTCTTTTTTTTCTCCCCCTCCCCCGATAGACTCGCTCGGTTCTCACGTTTGCCTTTTTTGACCCCTTAGACAGGTTTCGAGGAAAACCTGAACCCTTCCCTCGCCTTTTCCCCGTTTCCGTGGCGGTTTCGCGTGTCGGCTTCCCCTTTTTCAAAGGTTTTCATCCCCTACACCTGGCGCAGGCCTCCTCCTTTTTTTTTCGCGGGTTCTTTTTTTCCCTTTTTTTTTCCTCTGAAGGCTAGCGAGACGTTGTTTTTTTGGTCTTCCCGTTTTCGTTGTCGCTCGGTGTGCCTCCTGCCGCACCCCTTCCCGCGTTGAACCCTTTTTTTTTCATACTTAACGTTTGCGGAAATTCTTTGCCTCCCCCACGAGTTCTACCTGGATCTCTTTTTTCCCCGGGCTTCGTTTTTTTCCAGTTTCCCCCTTAGGCCCGAGTTTTGCGGGAGGGGTTGGGCGCGAAAGATGCCCTGTTGAACTGACGCCGAGATTTCCCCGAACCGCTGTGACACTTTTTTCCCTTGTTGATCAGCAGGTCCCCCCCCTCCCGGAACCGGCGGTTTCAGAGGACCTGCCCCCCTTTTTTCTGTCCAAACCCGAAGAGTTTGTATGATGATTGATTGACCTTTTTTCCGCACCAGGCTTTTTTTTTGCCCCCCACGGTCTTTTATGCCTTCCTTGAATGTCCCTTTGAGTTGCACCCTCTTGCGCAGAGCCTTTCCCCCCCTTTTAGGGTTCCCCCCTTGCACCCGCGCCGCATTTGCCTGGTCGTTGACTCCTTCTGATTTTTCAAACTTTTCTTTAGCGGTCTGCCTTCCCACCTGTATTTTTTTTCCCTTCGGTTAGTGGGAGGTTCTTTTTTGTTTTGGCCATTGTACTGGAATGTTTGTGAGTGTAGCGCTGTCTTGGCGGGCTCTTTGATCCCCCAACCAGCTCCCCACGTGGCGGCCGCCCCCTTCGTTCGTGCCAACCGGTTAGGTTATCTAACCCCTGGTCTGCCCTTTTTCCTAAACGCGTTAGTTTTGCCAGAACCCCACCAGTGACTTTCCCCAAGTGGAAAGGACTTGATTGTTCTTCTTAAGCACGGACTTTTTGAACTATACCGCTTTTCCGCGCTTCTTTTCCAGAGCGGCCTTATTCGAACTTTCTTCAAAAAGGCCAACCCTGAGAGTAGCGACTGTTCGACCCCCCCTCCTAAGGGGGAGCCGAATTCTCTCCATCTTGGCCCTTTTTGTGTCGCACCTTGAGGACCGGGCCGCATCCCCTTCCCCCCCAAACTTCTTTCGGACGAGATGGTTTGCTTTGGACGTTCTTTGGTCCTGCTGCTTTTTTTCCTGTCCGAAATTTTTTCCCTGAAGTTTTTTTTTTTTTCTCGATGGTGGTTCCTGACCCCGACGGTTTGTTCCGTTTTCACACCTGCTTCGTTTGGCCCTTTTTTTCTCGGTGACTTTCCCCTTTTTCCGGTGATTTTTTTTTCCCCTGTAGGGATGTCCCTTTTTTTTACCGAAAAACGTCGCGACGTTATCCCAGGGTTGGGGGCACGAAACGGTTCGTCTTGGGAGTCAAATAGAGTTGCTCGATTCAATGGCGCCCATCCCTCCTCCCTGCGCAGTGTTTTTTTCCAGCTTAACGTGGGTTTCCCTGGTCTAGGATCCCCTTCCGTGTCGTTTTAAGTAAGGAGACCCGTTACCTCTTCCAACCCCCCTGACGAAACCCTTTTCTTTCGTGGAAGGAATGGAGTGTAGTCCTCGGGTCCAGACTTGACTTGTTGACAGAGTCCTTGGGGGTTGTTGGATATAGTTCTGACTCCTTAATTGACAAAGATTGATTTGCTTTATGGGGAGATCAGGGGCTATTTGTTTCTTTCCCCATTTGCACGGAGTGACCGGTAGAGGTGTTTTGTTCGCACGGAGCGTTTCTTCCCGCTGACAGTTTTTTTTTTTCCTCTAGTGTGTTTTTGTTTTTTTTTTTTTTTTGTTTACAAGTCCTAGGGTTCTTGTTGCCTTTAGATTACACACTGCCCTAAGGCCTGTTTTTCTTCCCCCCAGGAGTCAATGTTGGTCTGGAAATGGAATTGACCCCTTTATCTTTTTTCTCCCCCCCTCCGTGGTTTTTGGTTGCGTGAGCCTGTACCCAGTATCCCCTTGAGACCTGACTGAACCCACCTTACAGGGGCCAGGAAGGCTTCTTTTTTCAGCTACCTCCCCTTCTTAGACCTTATCGCGCCCCACCACCCCCCCAGGTGATCGGAATCTTCCCCCCCCCCCCGGCGGGCCCCCCAAGGACTCCCCCGTTGGCCTTACACTCCCAAAAACCTTTTCTGATCTGCGAATAACCTTCTTCGTGGGTCGTTGTTCGAACCCCGTTATCACCCCGCAGCTGACCTCAGTTCCCCTTTGGCCAGCTCCCTTTTGTGTCCAGGCCCACTGTGCCAGAACGTTTAAAGTTACTTGGGAGGAACGTTTTCCCCCTTCTTAAACAACTCGGCCCCCCGTCGGTCAGCCCCTCGAAGTGCGGACCTACAACCCCCCCCCTACAACTACACGCACCCCTTGCCGCATCTTTTTTTGACTTCCCCCAATTACCAGTTCCCGGTGTCCGGGCAAACGCGGTCCGTTGAGGCCAAAAAACGGTTATCTCTTTCTGAGGAAACAAAGTCTCCATTCCTCCCGTGAACCCCCCCTGATGACCCCCCCGACAGATTCCTCGTGGGACATTTACACCCCCTCCCCAGGGGACCCCGTTGAATTCCCTTACCGAAAACCCCCGTGTATGGCAAACACTTCTTTGTAGCCCTTACTTTCCCCCAGCGTACACCCTTTTCCTGGTTCAACCTCCCTTCCAAACCCCCTGTGCAACCTGACCAGGCTTCTTAGGCTCGCGACCCCATTTTTTCTTTCCTTGCGAGCCATTTGTACAACCATCATCAAAAGCCCAATTACCCTCCTTGTCCTAGAATTTGGAAACCCCCCCTTTCCCCCCTTCAAGTTTTGACTGTAAGCGACAGGCGGCCAACGCGGCGACCATGCAAGTTTCAAACAATGTCTTTTCGGATCCCCCCCTCTGTTGAAGGGGGGAGGTTTTTTTTCTGCGACCCCTGAGCTGGGGGCGGCTTTTTTGGGTACGTTTTTCAGGAGAGGACTCCCCAATGTCGGGTTGTCGTTTCACCTCGAAGCCTCTTTAGGCTGTCCGAATTGGGGCACCGGCGGGAACGTCCCTTTGACCCCGTCCCCTGTTACCCCGCCCTTGATTCTGCAGGCAAAGAATCCAAGTTTGGCCCTCCTTAAGGCCCCACGCGTTTCAACAAATCGTTGTTTTGGTCTCCTCTCAAGTCTTCTTCCCAGCTCCCGATGGTCCCGATCATCTCCCGCCCGGTGTTTTTTTCGACCTACGAGTGCTGCCCCCACGGTCCGGAGTTTTGTGGGTGGTTGCGCACCGGGCGGCACTTTCCCAAAACTCGTTTCTTTCCCCCCCCTGAGACAACCAATTCTCTGGAACCGTTCCGTTGCTCTCTCCCCGCCGTTTATATTGATTCCGTCCCCCCGGACCAGGGACGTTCAGGCGGTCCCACCCACCACCGCCCCCCCTTTGTTGAGTTCCTTTTGGTTCCCCAATGCAACGTTCATTTGCGTAGGGCAATCTCTCCTTGCGGCCCAAAATCCCGTGTCTTGGTCACCGGCTCCAAAGTTCGTTTCACCGTGGTTCGGCGGTGAGAACTCCCCCCGCCAGGCTCTTCTCCCTTCCCCAACGACCCCCTTTTTTTCCCTGTCTGGCCTAAGGTGCGTGTGCTCCGTCGCGAGTACCTAGTCCATTTGAGCCCCGAGATCATCTTGCCCTTATCAGCCCTGTCAGCGGAAGCGTTCCTTTAAGTCGTTGGGGGCCGTTGGCCCCGGGTTTATATTTTTGAGGATGGATCCCCCCCTCCCCCCACGACAATGTTTTTTTACTTTTTTTCTTTTCAAGGGCTTGTAGTTTCCCCTCTGGGAATCCCTCTGTAATTAGAGCTTTTTCCCCCCAAGGGATCCTTCCCCTTTTCCAGAAGCTCAGGGTGTAAGGTTTCTAGCTCGTCGGGGCCTCTACGTTCCCCCAAATCTCCGTTGTGCACCCTCCTGGTCCAAAGGGGGCACGTGGTAGGCCGTCCCTACCGTTGACGAAGCTCGACGTTGTCTGGTTTTTCCTATTTTCCCCTTGGGTCTTCGGAGGGGTGCCCCGATCTTTTCTGTCCCAACTAGACCCGAAGACCTCCATTTTCCCATACGGTAATTCCCCCCCAATCGGTTCGGTCGTCGTTCGCGATTGAAGGCGAAGGCTAGTTACGGGTTTTCAGGCGGGACACCCGTTCCCTCTTTGGCATAGAGGATTTGCTCTTTCCCGGTTACTACACCCACCTCTTTTTCCCCCCTTTTTGATCCAAGGTCATTTCCCCCCTCCCCTTATGAAGCGATGACATGAACCATTTTTCGGTACGAGATAAGGATCCTTATTAAGCACGTGTTTCCTTTTCCCCCACGTTTCGTCGTCCCATGATTAGTTCCCCCAATGAACATTGTTTAAAGTCCCGTGTTTTAAACAGGTACCTGAAGAGGTTGGTTTTCCTTCCCACGTAGAACCATGAGATTCTTACCAGGGAATACTGCCCACTTCTCGCCCTTGTCTGCGGAGTTCACCCAAGAGGGATTGTTTGGGTGATAGAGAGGCTGTTTCCTTTTTGTTCGGTATTCGTAATTGACTCTGGATCGGGAAGGCTGTCCTAGGGAATTTGCTTTCTTATCCTTACCCATATCTCTTCTGCGAGGCTTTCATGTGGTTCATGCTCTCATAGTTCTTTTCCCCGCGCTTTTACCCCTCTGGGAGGCATGTTTATGACTTCCCTCCCCAGATGCGCTGGCGCTTTAGAAATTTTCCTTTCATGGGGCCGTTTTTATGTACTGCTCCCTCACCCTTCTGGACGAGTTTTATAATGTTTTGTGAATCTTCCAAGAGGATGTGATTCTTTTTCCCCCGAGTTGATTGCTTTTTCCCCCTTCCCTAATCAAACTATTAGTCTTCGCTTGCGCCCATTGAGCGGACGTTGATGGCCCCGCTAGTTACAATTTTCCCAAAGGCAGTTGTTGGGCTGTTCTTTTCTGCGCGCTTCGCGGACCCCACCTTTGGCTACATTATCTATCTTTATCCTCACGTTTTTTTTTAGTCAGTCTTTCTTCATTTTATCCCGGGCGAGCCTAGTAGTTGCCGCCCTACTTTTTTTTTTTTCTAGCTTTCTACCGGCGGCGCCACGCTTCGTACGTTTTTTCCACTCCTGCGACGACGGAAAGTGTTTCCTACGCTTTCTGCTTCCCCTCCCCCTCTTGACCGACGCCGATTCCCGTTTTTTTCCTTCGTATGCCTGCTTGCCCCCCCCCCCCCCCCCAGGTCGACAAAACCAGTTTCTGAAAAAACGGTCGGCCGCACTCGCCACATCCTCCCCCCTTTATTGCCCTGCCAGCGCCAGCGTTTTAGTTCCGGCTATTTTTTCCCCTTTCTCATTTTTAGTCATTACCGGATATACCTCTACTACTTCCCACTCTTTAGACATCCGTAATTTTTTCTCGAGCTTTTCTTTGACTGGCTGTCCTTAGTCGGTCCTTTGCTTCCCGTTTCACTTCTGAGATGTTTTGCCGACATCCCTTTTCGAGCACCAACCCCGCAAATTTGGACACCCGCTAGTCCCTTCTTTTTGCAGGGGCGTGTCCTTTTCACCTTCTGGTGATACCCCCTTTTTTGTTGAGGACAACCCTTGCCGGGGCGGTTTTTTCACATCCACCTGTATGGCCAAACTGGATATAGATCCTTAGCATACTTTTTACGGACGTTAACCTTTTTCGGGACTTTGACCCCCCTGGATTCTTTTCCTGCGTCCCTTCCGTCCGATTGAATTCGTATTGTTCAGATTTACCTGGTTGGGGCGCCATCACTTTTACTTTTTTTTTGTGGAGCCCCTGCCCCAAGATTTCTCCTCGATTCTTTCGATCCCCCTGCGGTTCCTAAACCAACCGCTTGCATTCTTAAAAAACGGACCTCTATTCTAGTTGGTCTCTCTTGCAGTTGGGGCGTTTCCTGATTTTGAGGATTCCTTCCTGTGTCCAAGGTTCCTGAAGCCCCTTCTACCTGCATCTCCCCTTTTTTTTTTCCGAAATGGTCTCGGCTCTCTTTTTCTTTTTCCGAAGTTCGTTTTTTTGGCGGGCTTATTGAGTTTTCGGAGGGAGGCTTCTCCCGCACGCCGTCCAGGGCCGTCTACTTTCAGATACGGACTGTTCTTTCTTTTCCGGCTTCCCTCCTTTTTTTCGCTATTTCTCTTCCACTTGCACCTTCATCTCTTAGCGCCTCATAGTTCTTGTTGCGCAGTGATCAGCTCACTCCAACGGTTGCTCCCCGCTTTTGTGAACTCTTCCCCTTTTTTCGGCGAGTTTATCGGAAGTCTTTTCATCTTCCTTCCCCTGTGCACTCGAGAAGGAGTACTCCTTCCTCCAGAGTTTGAGGCGGCCCCTGTTTTGTGTCAGTATGGGCCCCCTCCTACGCCCTTTAACCCGAACCTTTAATTTTCCGGACGTTCTTCCTGCTTTCTTCGAATTTGTCGGGGGACTTTTCAATCCTTCCATTTGACGCCCCCCGTTCTTCAGTTTTAGGGGTTCTTTGTTGACGCCGTTCTCTTCCGGCCTAGTAAAGTCGCTTATTCTGCGACCCCCGTTTTTTTCCTGCTCCCGGTTTGTAGATTTGTCGCCGGCCCGTCTTTTTTTTTTTCCTACGTGGTGCGCCCCGACCAGCAGACGTTCCGCGGCGTGATTTTTCTGCCCTGGGTTTGAGACGAGTAACCGCAGAGAAACGCGATCCTTTCCGTTCCAAGCGTTTTACGTCCTTTTTTTATTCCCCCCGCGTGAGTGCTTAAAGGCACGGCTTTTTAACTGGCCCGCCCCTCCTAGTCTGACAATCATGCGTTCGCCTTGAACCCCCGACCAAAGGCCAAAAAGGGGAGTTTTTTGATTTCGCCCGTTAAACCGATCCCCCCCCCGTCAGCCCCGTGCCCTCCCCCCTTGGGGACGTGAGTGGCAACTTGAAAAAAAAATGTGTTATCCTTTTCCAGCTTCGTCCCGCTCTCTTTCTCCTATCTCGTTTCTGAATGGGTAGCTCTCTTCCAGTTTGTCGTTGTGCGTTGAGATGGTTCAGTCCCTTTTTTTTTTACCAAGGTGGTTCTTCAAGACTCGACTGCCCCCCTGGGTTGACTCGTGTGCTGTGTTGAACCCCTTGGGAACCAAGGTGTCTACCCAAGTCGCGACTTCTGTCTCCCAAGAGTTGTTTTTCCCCCCTTTTTAGTTGTGTGTTCGTGGCCCTGTACTATGTTTTCAATCCTCTTGTAGGACGCCTTATGCTTCTCAGGGGTGTTCGCAGTCTTTGGGACTTTTCCCGAGGATCAACCTTGTCCTCTGACCGGTCGTGCCAGTTCAAGGTTGCACAACCCCGTTAGGTAGTTGTTTAACACCCTTCAACCAGGCTTTACTAGAAACGTTGTCGGTCTGGTCTTTTTCCCCCTCTGACCTAGTCGCCTTCTAGAACGCTCTCCTTGTAGAAGTCTTTTTTTAGACGTGCGAATTGTGACCCTATTATGCAGGTTATGTGTAGACGCTGCTGTTGACTAAGACCCCCCGGTTGGGCAGTATTCTTTTTGATCAGTGTGTCCACCTGCTCTGTGTATGCAAAAGTTATTCTATTCTTCTTCCCTGAGATTCGTTCTTGTTATTATGCAAAATGTTGAAGGGAAGGTTTCTTTTCTTTTTCTTTCGTTCTCCCATCACCGGACGTGTCCCGTGCAACTTGCCGTTTGAGGCCCTCGTATCCACGAACCGAATCATATCATTCTTCCCATCCTCGTGTTGTCTCCTTTTTGGAGGCAAGTCTCGCCAGGAGTAAAAAGCCGTCTCAGCCTCCGCACTTTTTACCGGGTTCATGCGGTCGGCTTTCCTTCCCCCCCCCCGCACCCCAAAGTGCCTTATCACGAACAGCACAAACCGAACCCCTTGCCACGGACCCGTCTTGGGGTCTCCGGCTTCGCCTTTACTCGACCTGATTACCCGGCAAACCGGTTCAATTGGCTAACGCTGTCTTCCCTTGATCTAGGAACTCCACAGCTGGCACCCTAACGAGGCCTTCCCAAATATCCCTCCACCCAAATGTCCACCGTGTGCTTTTTTAGCATTTGGCTTTGGCCCGGACCCGAACTTATTACACTCTTTCTGGCATCCTTCTTTAGGCTTAACTTTCTAACCCCAAACAACCGCTCCGACGTTTTCCCAAATCCCCCACGGTTGATCCGATCATGCCCACCACGGAAGCCAACCAAACCTGTCTTTCCCGCCCCGATTCTCTATTCGGCCTTGTCCCCTTTTCGGGCAAACCAGCCTTTTCCCGTCACGAACACAAACTAGGGACCAACTTTGAGTCTCGGAAAGTATGATTCAGTCAAAAAAGGTGTTTCAGGCTTCCCAATCCAAATGCCACAAATAATCTTTCCAGTCCCCCCCACACTTGGAGTAAGTATGTTCTTCTTTACCTCCGAAAAAAATGGTGGACCAGTTGACCACTTTCTAATCCCACCATCAAAATCTCCATGTTAACCAACTTCCCACCTGCCGGCCTCTCCATCACACCGGTAGGGCCATAGTTTCCCTCACCCGATAGTGGACCCAAAAGAGGAACTATCTGTCGCTAAATTTCTCTTTTTGAACTTTGTTTGATGCCAGTCCTATTCTCTTGGAAGACGGTCACTGCGAAAAAGTGCCATGGTTTTTAGTCAGTTGGTGGCGCCAAAGGGTCTTTTTCCCCTCATGGTTTTGTACTGGGGTGTCCATCTCTATTAATGAGATTTTGTTCAACGACTGAAGGTTTGGTCCCCACTCCTGCAGAACTGAAACTCCGTCGTTTAAGAATTTGGCACGGTGACAAAAAAGAGGGAACTGTCCTACCCGCATAGATTTTCTCTTGCCTCGTACCTCTGGGATAGAGAGAAATTAACGTTTTGTTCCGACCTTTCCGCGCCGCAACCAGTAGGTTTGCTTGGGTCTGGGATTTTTTTTCCCGGGTTTTTTAACACGCTGACCCTTTTTCTCACCTAGCAACAAACTTTGTCTCACCCCCCCGGAGGTTTCCCTTTGATCCCCTCTTCAGCCTCTTCCTTCCCGGCCTTACATTTCCAGAGACCTTTTTTGCAACAGACCCCCAGGGTTTTGTTCTGAGTTAATTTTGTCCGTCAACCACTTCCCCAGTAACTTGTTTTTCAGCGTTTCCCCCCCCGGTGTTGGGTCCCACAGTCAGACGTCTCTTCGCGCACCGGTCGTTTCTGGCAAACATTACTTCACTTTTCCGAAGTTCGCGCCACGGGTCGGCGTGCTCCGAAACACTCTTTTTTTTTAAACGCAGTTTTGTTTTTCTCGCGTTTGTGCAAAAAAAAACTCAGTTGGGAGCCTTTTTTTCCTGTGGCGCGCTTTTTTAGTCTGCGCAGCGGTCCTTTTTGGGTACGTTCCCTTCTGTCCAAACCTTTTCTTTCCTTGCTGCCACTATTTTTTTCCCCTGGAGTGAGTTTGGCAGCACACTTTTTGTTCGCGTGTCCTTTTCGGATCGGGAGAGATACCCAGTTCCTGGGGGCTTTCGATTAGCTGATCGTCGAATTTTTTTCCCCTAAGGGACTGTATGAACCCCCCCTTCCACGCCTGACCCCCTCGGCTTCAAATCTTTTTTTTTCTTCACGGGGTAGGGGGTTCTTTTTGATCAAGAACCGCTCTGTACGCCTCCCTCGACACATTTTCCCCAGGTCAGACCCCCGTTGCTCCTTTCGAGGACCTTTTTTTGAAACCGGGGAGGTGATTCTTAGGGGAGCCTTGGCTTGCCCGCCCTCTGCCCCACCCGATCCGCTGTCCTACCAGCTGCACCGGCCCGGAGTCCACTCCTTTTTCCAGGGATCTCGTGTAGTTCCAGTCCGTTTCAGTCCCCGTGGGTCGAGGAACCCCGTTTTCCCTTTCCCCCCAAGTGAAAGAATCTCAGCGGTTTCTTCATCTTCTCTGGTCCTTCCCAGACAGATTTAGCCTTCCCTTCTCGTTGCAGGTTTTCCTTTTTGCATAGATGACAATACCTGAGGCCCATTTTGCCCCCGTTTTCCCCCTGGCGTAATCCTTCTCCCGGGTTTTCTTTGCGGACCGAGGTTTCCTCTTTTTTATTAGGACTCCTCCTCGTGGAAAGGTCCCTCTTGGGGTAAAGCTTCCCGTTCGCGTGTGGTTTTCCCCCCAATTCCAGACTTCCCCTTCTCTGGCTTTTTTCCCATCGGAAGTCATTTTCCCTTGGGATCTTCCTTCCTTTCCGCGTGGTAGTCACTTGGGTTGGTTTTGCCCTGTGCAAGTTTTTTTCTGTCGGCCGTCCTTTCTTTCCTTTTTGCCGCTTTCCTTTTCCAGACTTCTTTTTTTTTTGAAGTTCTTTCCCTTTCCCTTCGCTTTTACTCAGTCCCACTGGATTTCCTGCAGGAGCTTATTTTATTGCCGTCGATGTTTTCCTTACCCCGATTTGTGCTTTTTCATTTTTTAGACGACTCCTTTCAACCCCGCCTTAGCTGGCCGCCTTTCCGGTGAGTGGATTTTTTTTAATTTTTTTTTCTTTTCTCGAACGCGCTTCGTTGACACTTGGTTAGTCGAAGTCCTTTTTGGGCAGTGAACATCATTTTTAGCGGGATTACTTTCAACCTCTTCTTTTTCGCCTTTTCGTGTTCTCTAAGCATTGCGCCGCTTTCTCCCCTCCAAAGGCGTGCGGTTGACTAAATCCCTTAAGCATTTCCCGCACCCCTCGCCGTTCTCCCCCTTTTTCTCCTCATTTTTCTCCTCCTTTTTTTTGTTTATTCTTCTCCACTGAGGTCTTTTGGCCGTTCCTCTCCCCACCGATCTGTCGGGCCGCCCCCCCCCTTTTACTTTAGGCTGTGCTCCCTCGCTTAGGAGCAGCTCAAGGGTCTACTTCCGCACGTAATTTGAGTCTGCCGCTTTGCATCCCCTCTTTCGCCCAGAAGATTTGTCCCCCTCCCTACCTTCTCTTTTTTTCCAACGCATTCGGGCAACGTTTCCCTTTAACTGCCGGCCACATCATCCTGCGGCCACAGCTTCCGGATTGTTCTTTTATACACCCTGCTTCAGGAGGTATAACTAGGGGAGTCCCCCCCTGATATTGCCGCATTTTGACCCTACTTATCGTTAAAACATAGGCGTTTCATCCTACTTGGGCCTTGCGATTCAGGAGCGCCCTGAGAAATGCCTCTCCAGTTTGGTTTTTCCGGTTCGGCAGAAATCTTAATTTCTACGACCCACCACACCTGTCTCCAAAGCGTGGGACCACGTTCTTCGTATCCCCCTGGAGGTTTTTATGGACTTTGTACCCTTTACAGGTTTTCTCGACGTGGTCAGAACAACCGCGGCGGGAGCCCTGTATCCCCACCCTTTGAATGTCCAATCGTGGGTTATCCACTCATTTGAGTTCCCGAAGTTGTCTCCTCCCCGTGAGGAAATTTTCAATACACTTGAGCTGATAGGTTCTTGCCGGCTTCTGCCAATCCCGCTCGAGGGTATCGAGGGCCCGTGGACTTTGATGGCGGTCCCCGTCGGGCCGTCCTTCACCCCCTGTCTGGTGTGTTAGGAACGAAAGATTATTCAGACTTGAGGACCTGTTGCCCGAAAGGGGACGGGTTGGGTACGAAAACCCGTTTTCCAGGGTCACAAGTACTGAGAAAGGCCCCAAATTGAAAGCTCTTGGACTGTTTCGCAAGTTCCAGGTGTTTTCGGGAGTTCTTGCCGGCTGTCCAATCTTTTCCAAAGATGACTTTTCCCAAAGGCGTCCTGATAATCACACGGTTTACCCCCTCGGTTTCCTGGTTTACCGGGGAGAGCTTTTCCTTTTTCCCGTTTGGTGTCGTTCTAGAAAGGTCACGCTCTTGTTTCGGGTCCTCTTTTTGTAAGTTCTGCTGAGCTTTCGCTTTTCCCCGACAGACGTGGAACT
>Ga0179591_1291015_pt1 | contig 19129 bp, 28 predicted proteins | sample CZOMad2_1_08_16f_FD_182891 | JGI IMG/M metagenome (GOLD analysis project Ga0179591, IMG submission 182891) | Vadose zone soil fungal communities from Angelo Coast Range Reserve, California, USA - CZOMad2_1_08_16fungal (PacBio error correction) | ecosystem: Environmental > Terrestrial > Soil >... | reverse complement strand
GACTCATTACGGCCACACCCCTACCCCACTGTCCACCCATTTCTTGGGTTATCTTTTGGTGTTAATTGGTTAGCACCTCTTAATGGTGGTTTGTCGATTTGGTCCCCCTCCCCTAATTTTCAGGGACCCTTTCCAGTCCCCCCTGTAATCTATTGCTGTGCTTTCAATTCTTTCCCCCAGGTGTGGTTTTTAGGACCTTATCAATACCGGATGTTTTATAATGGCTTTTACTGTTTGAGTTTCTTTTTTTCCCTTTTCCACACCCATGTCCCACCCCCCCGTGCTCCCCATTATCAAGTTACCACTCGCGCCCCCCGTTTGTTCCGTAGAGTATCGTCTCCCCCTCCCCCCCTAAGCGATCTGATTTCCCACTGTGCTATACCCCAAGGTGGTTCTTTTTAAGGCGACTCACTTCGCCTTGCTTAACTTAGTTATCTGGGTCAAATCTTACCCCCCCGGTTTCGGATTCTTTCCAATGCTGGTACTGCCCTCCACTGGATCTGGAAATCCACACCCTCCCGAAATTGTCGTTGCACAAGCTTACCCTTGGCAAACTCCAACTCTCAGGTACAACCTCTACATCGTTGTTTTTCAGGAACCTCCGCTTCTGTGTTACGCAACCCCCTTTTTCCTTCCTGGTCGTCTCTATATTATTTCCCACTATACCTTGTGTTGTTTTATTCCATCTGTTCATTTTTCTTTACCCTTCATTCGATTTTAAGCGAGATGGTCCCTTTCTTTTCCCGTTTTTTCCTTGCGAGTCTTTAGATCTTCCCTTTTTTACATGCACGTTGTTTGGTGGTCGTCCATTTAGTACCAGGGCGGTTTAGGCTCCTTAGAGCGGTGTGGTCAAAACTACACATGTTGCTAAAGTAGTCCTTTCTCAACCTCACCGAAGCCTTTACGTGGTGCAACCCCCTTCAAGTCCGCATTCGACCCCCCCTCAAAGTCTTTCTGTAGGGACCACTTTTTGTTCTGAGTCAGCCCGCTTCTACACAAGGTTAGGATTCCAACGGTCTCGATATCCAGTACCCCCCCGCCCAACACAGCTTGTTCCTTGCCCTGCTCAGTTTCCTTTTCAATCTTTGTCAACCGACAACTTTTGTTTGTACGGTTCTGGCTTTTTTTCCAGACCTAGCTTTCATCGATGGTTTTTTTCATTCCTTACTTTACCCCGTCCTGTACCTGTCCTACGGGTTGCTTGGTGTGTTTGCGCATCGTTTTCCCTTTTTTCCGGTTATCCCCGGCTACTTGGGCCGGTAGACTGAGTACCAACCCCAACCCACTGTGGGGTCAACGTGTTGCAGGAGACTGCCATTTTCCCCGTACATCTTCGCTGTACTGGGCTGGGTTGCGTATTCCATGTTAAATTCCGTGTGATTTTGATTGGATACAAACAACCCTTCCCTGTTCCCGATTAATGGTTCAAATTTTTTTTCGCGACGGCTAACCATCTCTTAGAACACGCTTTTCCCCACTGTGGTTCGCAGACCTATAAACCCCCAGTTTTTCTCGCTCCCCCGTTTTTAGTTAAGTCCATAACCCAGAATTCGGATATTTCCCATGTGGAGAGCTGGACTTATGACCCCTGACCGCCATCCTGTTTCCGAACACCATTTACCCATATCAAGTTAGAGGGTTTCTCCCTTTCGACCATGTCATTGGATGGCTTCGCGGCCCACATCGGTCATTTTGCCGTCTGGTGTACCCCTGGGTTGCTGGTTTTGGTTCTTTTTTGGTGTTTGTTCTTTTAGGTCCGTCGGTTGCCCCGTAGGTCCCGATTAATTCGTGTTTTTTTGTCCTTTTCCTTTGCGTTGTCCGCGTCCCCCTTTTGGAATTTTTCCCCTCGTCCAACTTTTTTTGACTGCCCCCAATATTTTTTCCGCACCACTCGTTTTTCTGATGTAGTTTAGTTACGTGCTTCCATTTGCCTTTGCATATCTTTGAGTCCCCGTTTTTTTCTCCGCTTGGAGTTTGGCTAGGCCTGTTTTCAGGGTTTAGTGCTTTCCCCCCCCCCCCCCACCCTTCCTTTCACCTGCGAGCATTCCTGCCCCTTATGCCTTTTAACATACCGGTTTTCCATTAAATGACCCCCCCCGGGCACGTTTTCCAGGCCCGATGACAATGCTGTTGACGCGAGGCTCTCACTCGTTTTTGGGTCTACGATTCCCCAGTGATCTGGATTGCTTCTCCATTTTTCCCACCAATGATAGTGAGTTTGATTGTGAGGGTGATGACTTCCTTACCCCGGCATTTCTTGCCGTTCCCCGGTGACCGAGCGCTGTTTGATCCTTTTCGGCAGATGTTCTTGATATTCCAAGTACGACCCACCGGAACCCTCTTCGTATTCCCTCCCCCCTTTCCATCATGAATTTGGCTTTCTGCACTTGCCAAATGTCGGCCCTCCTAATTACCCCCCGAGTCTCCGGTAACCCGTCCAGTAAATTCACAGTTTCCCACCAGTTGTGGAACTGGTTCTTTTCTTAGGAACCTTTTTTCGCTTCCCCCGTTCCTGTTTTTGCCTCCGGACCGTGTCCTTCTCTTTTCTTACTACACAAAAACCTATGCCAGCTAAGGGTCCTTACCATTTTCCTGACCCCACGGGACATGTTCCCAGCTGGACCTTGGGGACTTCTCTCAGGAGAGTAGCTCCGACAGGTCATACCCCCTTTTGGCGTGCTCTCCACATTCTACCCCCGGCCACCTACGCCGTTTAGCCAAAAAAAAACATGTCCCAATACCGAAAAGGTCCTCCGGCCTGTTCTGCGGGGACCTCCCCCGCCAACCCCGCCGGCTTTGTTTTTGATCCCTTTCCTTACTCCTGACACCCTCCCTTTTTGTCGTGGGTAGTTCCTTTCCTCCTTTTTCTGCGAACCCCAAGTATATACTTCCCTGGACGGTTATTTATCCTCCCCCGATCGATGTTCCCCAGTGTTTTAAACATTATCGGGTTTTCTGCGGACCCCCAAACCCGCGTGTCGGGTGTTTTTGATTTTCCAGTTTTTTGGAATCCGTCCGAGGTTTTTTCCCCTATAGCCCGTCCTTTGATTCCCCACTGAGGTAATTTTGGTAGATTGTTCCTTGGTTCCTCTCTTTTTCGTTGCAGACCTTTATACCCCGAACGCCCTCCAATTTTGGAATGTGCCACACCCAGAGGCACTTTGTTGCTTTCCGAATGGGTTGCAGTCTTTTGGGCCCCACCAAGTGGTTTCTCCCCTAAAATTTGATTTGAATTTCAGAAATTTTTTCCCACCCCAAACACACTTTGCCTTTTTTCTCCAATTAGTATAGTCCATTTTTTATTGTCAATCTTCTGAGGTTACACCTGTTTCTGACCGAAATGTAGTTTTTTCAGATGCCCCCCCTCCCTCCTGGGCGTGTTTTTTTCACACTCCCCTTCCTAGTTGTATGGACTAGAGTCCTTTGTTCCCCCCTTTTCTTGCCCCCCTTCTTGCGGCACTTTCCGACCCTTTTGCAGGAAAAACTGCTTTGCTTTGCCGCGTTTCCCTTTTTTTTTTTTAATCTGTGTGTTGTCATTATTTGCGGTTCCCCAACCAAACTTTTCTTTTCTTCAGATGTTGTTCTTTTGTCTGGGCACCAAAAGCTTGTTTTCGCCATGGTTTGTTCCTTGTCCGAATTTTTTTCGGCTTATATTTGTGTCTTTCCCACATTGTCACCACCGCCGTTTGCCAAAGTTTCTTTTTCAGCTCCTTTGCCATACCCCCCCCACGCCCCGCTTTGCCACTGTTCCCCTGCGCCAGCAAACTCAATATTTCCCCCCCCAATGAACACCTCCTGCACCGTTATTTTTCCTTTTGGTTTTTTTTTTATGCCACTGTGTTTACGTGGGCAACCCCCCAGGGGCCTCCCTTTTTTTTTTTTTGACACCTCCCTGATACACAATGTGTCCCCACCCACTTTTCGTTATATAATTTATGCCCCGTTTTAACTTTTCATTTACTCTCCGGTGCTCTTCCTCCTCAAGCGAGTCAAACTTCGTTTTGACTTCTGTACTGCCTAATATTTTTCGTACCTTTCCCTGTTTTCCCTATAGAAACAAAGTGTATTCGTCTCTCTCCGTCCCCCCCCCCCCATCGACTGTTTTGGATGTACCTTTTTTTTTTGCTTTTTTTTGTGAAGATTTTAGGTCGTCCCTTCCGGCTGGGGATGACCAGATTTTGTTTGGTTGTCTTTGAGGGGGCCCTTTCACACGCACAATGTTCGCTTTTGTGGAGTCTCCCTTCCCCACACCTAATAAGACCCACCTGACCCCCCCGTCTTTGCTCCTTGCGGTACCCCGCACTGCGTTCTTTTTGTTTGGCTCCACTTTCCCAGGTCTGCCTATTTCTTTTCCTTGTTTTCTTAGAGTTCCCCTTGTTCATGTTTGTGGACTTGACTGTGCAGGCTTCCCCGTTGTTTTGACCCCGTCAAACCCCCTGCGACCAGCCCAACATACACTATCCCCACACCTTTTTCCAAGGCTTTCATACCCTGAGAGCACTCTTAGTAAATGGAATTGGCCGAGCAACTCCCCAACTACTCCCAGTAACCGTCTCTCCCTTCCTGCCTGTGTCGTTCCTTCCGGCTACATCTTTTCCCTTGTTTAATGTAGTTTTGCCCCGTGAAACCCCCCGACCTACCCGATCCCTTACCCCACCGGAAGAACCTTTCGTGAGCCTTTTTCTCCCACCACATTAACCAACAATCCCATTGCTTTTCCACTCTTTCTCCTCCCATCCTACGTAGTCGGGTTTGAAGCCGCCCCCCTCTTGGACCGACTTTTACGACCACACGCCGGCACTTAAACCACGTCGTACTTTTTTCCCCTTTAACACCTCTTTCCAACAGACCGTCCTTTTTACCGGCTTATCAATCCCCCTTTCCCTCACGGGCACGTTTTAGGTCGGAAGCATTTTTTCCCTTGCGTTCGTTCCGCTTTTCCTCCCCTTAGGCGCGTCGTTCTCCCTGATTACCGACAAACACCTCGGGTGTCGGCTGACGACCCCCCATCTTTGGCTTGAAGTGACATTGACCTCTTTCGTATCTGAACCCCCCCCCTTTCGCTTTTCCCATTCGTTCCCTGCCATCGCAAAAACCCTTTCACACTGGGTGCGCGGGTTTGAAACGCGACGGTCGTGGTTTTTGGCACTTCTTCCTGCCCCACGGATGGTCTTGTTAGTTCTGTGTTTGCCCACTTTCAATGTCGTGGCACAAGCTCCTTTTTTTGAGCCCCAGGCCCGTGCTTTTTCGGGATTTCTCCGTAGTCAACCACCCCCCCCCCCCTTTGTTGACACTGACGTTTTCAGCCGTTTTCGAAGTCACTCCACTTCGCCCCCATGCCCATCACCCGCTGCTTAAGGGCTTTCTTGACTTTGACGCTTCAACGCACTTCAAAATTTTCCCGCTTTGGAACGGTTTCTGCCTTTTTTCCTCTTCTCTCCCTCTCCCCTTCCCCCTTCCTTTTTGTTTTTTGAGTGAGAGCTTACACCTTCTTTTGTCCCCCCTGTTTCACCCCCTTTTTTTTGCATTGACGTGAGTTTCCCTTTTTATCCAAGGCTCTCCTGAAGCGACAATTCGTGATGAATTAACTTTGCTTTTCCTCCCCTTCTGTCTTCTTCTTGTTCCCCTTGTTCTTTTGTTTCCGGTATCAGAATAGGCTACACAAAAACGTAGGGGCATGTGCTCGGACGGTTGCCTGGCTACACCAATGACAAAGGTTGTGACTTCCCCAAAACACACCAGGACCCCCCTCCCCATTCCCTTTTTTTTTTCGTATCCTTTTCCCCCCCCTTCCTTCGCCATGTCCGACCTTTCCCAGTGTAGGTTGTTTTTTTTTTTCGAATGGGTTTTCCTACGTTTTCCCTGCCCCCCAGCCGTTTTTTAATCCAAGAAAGTATGGTCAGTCTTTTTCTTTGGCCCCCTTTTCTGTTCTACGTAGGGAAGCTTTTTTAGTATTCTTATCCGCCACGGGACCTGCGTCCAGGAGTTTTTGAAGTGCAACCGGGCGTGCCATCGTGTTTTTCTTTCCACTCGTAGATAGTATCCTTTGATTCTCCTTGGCTGCCCCGTTTCTGTTACAGTTTGTCCCTTCAATCCCCTGTTGTTCGCAGTTTCGTTTATACATCGGATTGTCACCCTTTCTTGGTTCATCTTTGGCTTTCTTCCTCCCTAGTTATCCTCCTTGTAGACGTCGTGGCCTTTATTTTTTTTTCAGGTGTGTTTTTGCTTCTCTCGGCTTCGTTGTTTTCGTCAGGAAGTTTACTTTGTCCCCTTCGATCCTCCTGTCTTTTCTACGTTTCCCAGGAAAGGTTAAGTTGGTACTGGTTTTCTGGACGGTAGTTTTCCAAGAGGTCCTTCTTCCCCCCCCCCCGGTCAACCGTCTTGATCACCGGTTGCAGGACTTCTTTTCCGTTATTTATGTTTTTTGGTTGTTGTTTTTGGCTTTTTACGTTTGTTGCACCGTCAAGCAGAATTTTTAATCCGCTTTGTCCCCCAGGCCCTTTTTCCCCCTAACAAAGACTACCCAGGCAACCTGGAGTGGCCCCCAGTCATTTTTCCCCCCCTTTCCCCCCCAAAATCGATTGGGTCTATATTTCCCCTTGTTTTGTACTCTCGCCCCTCGCTTTCCCCCCCCCCATTTGCATTTCCCCTCCCCCTTTACTCCTCCCCATTTTTTTCCGCCCCGCAGGTTACTAACAAACTCTTTCTTCCCCCTCCATTCATCCCTTTTCCCCTCTGGACGAGTTATATCCATCTAACATTTTTGTGCTCTCCCCGTTTTTTCTTTGATCACATGCATTTCTTAACCTCGTCATACGACTTTCGTTTGTATCAGCATATCCTTCAGGGTCTCCCCTTTTTCAACTTAACTCATACGTCCATTCTTTTTCCCCCAAATTTATATCGGTATCTTTATGGCCTTTGCCCCTTCCCCTTCCCTTTCCCCATCTTCCTATTTTTTCCCCACACACGGCGTTCTTTTGCCGTGTTCCGCCTTCCGGCCCCTCTGAGATTTGTACCTGCACCCCCCTTTTTTTATATTTTTTTTGGTTCCTTCGTTTTGGGGTGCAAACTACCCCTTTCTATGCCTCCCCTTTCCCCGCTTCGTCATTCATTCGACCCCGATTTACCATCTCAATTTCACTTCCTTCTTTTGTTTTTGAATTATGTTGCTCAATGACCACCCGACTTACCCCCTGCAGAACTGGCGGTCCCAATGAAGCCTCCATTTTTTGTCTTTTTGATGACTTGAGGGTTCTTTCTGTGTTTTCCACCTTTGTACTTCCCTTTCTTTTTTAACCCTCCCTGTCCCCCCCCCGCCGCCGCGCTTTTTCTGGTGCCAGATACTACCATTAGCCAGATCAGATGTGCCCCTCAACTACGTGATTGGAGACTCTTCCCTCGGTAGTTTGTTTGTTCCCCAAATGTTTTTCCACACCCATCTTTCCCTTCCTTGGTTTTCCTGGGCTCCTTTGCCCTGCTTCGTTTTTACCTTCCATTCTTCTGCTGAGCCCTGACCCTGCACATGGTTTCCTGGTTCCTGTTTTCCCCTTTTTTCCCCTAGTCCTTCCCACCGCTCGCGCCCCTCCCTGGTGTTATTCCCCTCCTTCACCTCCATAGTACAATTATTTACCCTCTTCGGCGTCTCCTTTTTGTCCCCACCCCAACGCGTAGGGTCATTAGTACGCGGGGTGTTCTCTTCTGACGAGGAATTCTCCGTGAGTTGTATACTACCTTGTCCTGCGCCGAATCCCTTCTTTTCGGTTCGTTATGTCCTCGTTCTGTACCGTGTCTTTTTTCGTTTCTTTAGTGGTTGCAAGGCCGTGGCTTTCGTCATTGAGTTTCTGAAAAAGTTGGTAGTTTCCTTGATTTCCGGAACCTGTCCTTTATGCTTTGCCCCCTCCAAATTTTACCTTCTTTTTTCCGTGATTTTTCCTTCACCCTGATTTCGGTGGTTTTAAGTACCTAGAGCTTCCCCCCTTGGGAGAACTGGAATCGGCCTCCCTACGACCCTCGTTATTTCAAAAGTTTTTTTCCCCTCTTTGTTGCCTCTGTGACCTTTTTCCACCTTTCCTTTCTTGCTGGCGGTTTTTTCCGCCTGTCCCCCCCAACCATGACTTTTTTTTTTCTGGAGGTTTGGCTCAGATTTTTGTTTTTTTGTCTTCGTGATTCGCCTAGTCTCTCTTTACCGGAACTTTCGTGTTCTTTCAAGACTTCGGTCACTCCCTTGACTCTTCACTTCGTAATCCGTTTTTGCTCAATCCTTTTGGACAAGCTTTTCTTTTCCCAGGTAATTTGTCAGACGTCCTCCTATTTTTTAGAGATCCTCTCTTGGCCTTGCACCCCTCCCGTCTTGTTTTTTTCGGTCCATTTTTTTTTCTTTTACCAAGGTTTATTAACTGGGTGGTATCCTGGGACCTTTTCGCTTTCACCCGTAGCTGGTGGGACAAACCATCATGCCCCCTTTCTTTCTTCTGTGGCCTAATTGTAATCGTTTTGATCTTCCCGTCTCTCTTTCCAACGTTTCAGGGGACCCCTCCTTCGTTCGTGCACCACCGTTTTCTCTTTCAACCAACCTCAGCGTTAGTTCAGATGTTACGTCACCCCGGTTTCCAAGTCTAAGTGTTTACCCGATTTTACTCTCATCAGTACTGGGCCCCCCCAATCCATACACAATTTTTTTTGAAACACTTGAACATTACGTTCTTTCACCATCCTCAGCCCTTTGAGCGGATTCCTCCCTGAAACCTTTTTTAGTAGTTTCCGAAATGAGAGGAATGTCGTCCACCTTTGGCTGGCCCGTGGTAGGGCCCTTGCTCTTCTTCACCAGCTTTTCTGTTTCCAACTCATGTGTTCGGGACTTTTTTGTCGTTTAGCGCTGTCGCTTTTGTGCACCCCCCACGTTCCCCAGTGGCCCCCACGTGCCCCCCCTATGTGAGTGCCCTATATTTGGCCCCCTTTTCCCACCTTTAATGCCTTTTTTGCGCGCATGCCCTCTCTATTTGCCATGCCCCGAACGTCCCACCTTCCCTACCCCCCATGTCTCCCCCATTTTCGCTGCTTTGATCACCCGTGTCGGACCTGGCCTTTTTTCCATTGTTCGGTGGGTTTTATTTTTTATAGTTCCCTTCCCCCATTCCCCCCAATCCGTTTTCCATTTGTACCTGCGATATCCTTCTCTTAGTGCCTTGCGCGTTTTTTTCTTTGGTTTTTTTTTTTTACTTTTAATCCCCTCCCTCGAGTCGTGTCCAAAAAACTTCCAACCCCACCCCCTAGACATCTCCCCCCCCCACTTTTACAAACCTTACTTTGTCTTCCACTTTTTACGCTAGGAGACGCCATTTTTTTCTTTCTCCGGAACAGTCTCCCTGCGTGTACCCGCCAAGTGCTCGTTTTCAATGTGCTTCAAACTTGCTGATGGTGTTTCCGCTCACCTTTCTCTTGTCAAGCTTTTTTTTTGGCGGATTAGTCCCCCTAAGGGTTAGTTTTTCCCCTTGCCTGCCGTGATTTACCCCTTACGTAATTCTGTGCAGCCCATTTCCCCTTTTCCACGATGACAAATCACTTTGATCGTCATCTCGTAATTTTTTTAGATTTTCGTGGGGTACCCCCTGCGTTTTTTTTTCCTATTCCTTCGGATTCTCTTATCTTCTCTAATGTGCTACCTAGTTGTTTTTGTTTGTTTTGCGACTCTATCCTAGATTATTCTTTTTCTTGTCCGTCCCACACAACCTCCCTCTCCCCTGTGATTCTTTCCCAGTGGTGTCCGGTTCGTCAGTGTTCCCCCCACCTTCGCCGAGGATGCTTTCGATCTTTGTCACAGAACTATTGTTACATTGTTGTCATGCCCGTTCTGGTACACCAGGCCCCCTTTTTGCCCCTTCCGGGGAGCCCCGATCGGCCCCCTCCCCCCCCTTACCCCTTGGCGTTTCCTCTTCAATCATTGTCCCCGAGAAGATTTCGCGTCCCCAGCGCATTGCCGCATTTCCCACAACACCCCCAACGCTTTCAAGGAATTTCCAGAGTTTCGGCATTTCTCCGTTTTGAAGGTGTCCCTGTATGCCCGATCTCTCCAAGTCAAACCCCAGGGGCGATGATTTTTTTCCCAGGATGTCAGCGCCCCCCCCCTTTTTTTAGTGTGAGTGGTCCCTTTTTTTACCCCCACTTCATTCTCTCATGACATTTTTTTTGAGCTACAGCCCCCCACGCGTTATGCTCTTTTTTTTATCCTTGAACCCGATTTGCATAAGATCTGAGCACGCTGGGCCGATCCAGGCCCTGCAGATATATTTTTTTTTCTGTCCGCCTCCCCATAACGTTGCGCGCACAATTTTTATGCTCCGTACTTACGACCCCCATGAACACAATACACACGCCCACAATTTTCCTCCAGTGAGCCCCCCCCCCCGCGCAATTGGTCAACTGTAAATCGTGTTTTCACTGTGGGCCCTTGTGATGTATTTTCATTGGAAGTACACCTTACCTCCCCGTATCTTATGACCAACCTTCCCCCCCGTCCCCCCAAAGCTTGCGATACCGTCTTAGAGGTGGCTTTCCCCCTCTCGTTATGTGTGACCCCCCCTACGCCCCCTTGAAGTTCGCAGTTGACCTTTTTTAGTCTGCTGATACCCCCCCCCCGTGTTCGTGGGTCTGTGCGCCTCTTGTGCCTTCCTAACCACTTTACATGCCGTTGACTCTTATTGACCTCTTGCGCTTTTTCGTTTTTTTCTTATCCTGTTTTCCCCTTCCCCTTTAGCGGCTTCGCTTTTATGTCCGCCAACCACGACTTCGTTTATTCCATTTTGTGCACCAGACCTCCCTCGATCAGGTCGATTTTTTGCCCCTGTTCGTGGCGTTTTTTTGTCCCCCCCAATTTCCCTTTCGATTTTTTACTTCATCCAGGCCTGCGCTTTTGACACACGGTAATCGACTCCTCTCCACACTAGCATCAGTCCCTGGCTGTTCCGTTCACCCTTTCTTCTTGTCTCCACCTTCTTAACTTTACAAACAGCCTCCCCCAAAATGATTCCTTACCAAGTTCCACCCTTTTATTTTTTGGTTGTCTTAGCTCTTTTCCTATTTTTGCACCGTCAGTTTGTCACTTCCTTGTTCCCCTACTCCCCGCGTAAAAGCTTACGGGGCCACATACATTTAAAAGTCTATTTTTGTACCATTATGAGAATCTTTATCTTTATAGCAGCATTCTTGCTCCCCCCCGATCCGCCCCTCTTCCAAGCTTCAAAACTCCCCCCTCCCCCGGACGCACCCCCCCCCTTTTCCGTACCTGTACCAGCACCCCTTCTTTGGATTTGTAAACGCCATTAATGATCTTTCACGTTCTGCTCCCCACACCGATTATGCCTTTCCTATTATTCTTCCTACCCCCCCTGTGATTGTTGACCCAACCCGGTTTTTTCGGTCGCCTAGGGTTTTGCACGTTCTTTTCCCCTGCGTGATGGTAAATTTAGGCAACATTGACCTGGTTCTTTATTGCTTTTCCCAGTAATTTTTGGATTATTGAGCTGGCTTTTTGTCGCCTGTCTCCTCTGGTTCCTCTGTTTTTCCCTGCTGACATCCTTTAAGAACCCATATTCTATAAAGCCCCCCCACCCGAATTTTTTGCAGCGTGTCCCCTACCCGCCTACTAGATTTAACCTGGTTTAACCTCTCTTTTTGGTACATCGTCCCTTTGGTTTTCCTCTGGCCCCACATAAAAAAAACCCCCGGACTCTTTCGATTCCGTTCTGCCTTGTTTTCTTCCCTGCCCTTTCTCCTTTTCTCCTACTTCTAACACCCCCAGGATTGCCCCTTTTTTTGTCCCCTTTCACTCCCCCCCCCTGGGCCCCATGGTTCCCTTCGTTGATGGATCCCATTTGTTTTTTTTGATAGTTCCTTTCCTCCATTCGTTTTTTCGCCCCCGTCACCCCTTCATCATGGCACGGTGACCACAAACTCTCTCACCCCCCTTGAAACCTCTTTTTTGGGTCCCCCCTGAGTTTCACCACACTACCACGCACTTTTTTATTCTTTAGGCACTTTGATAACTACCACCGACCTTTTCGGAAAGGTAAATCTCCCCTTTGCCACTTAGGGACCATGTGAAACGCACTTTTTTATCACCCACCCTGACTGTCACTTTTGAATCTTTTGTTTCCAGTATTTGTTTGATATATTTTTGTTTTCCCCCTTTTTATTCCAATGGTGAGGCCTTCCGCTGGTAACCCTGATAAGGGGTTTCTCACGTCTCCCCGTCAAAAATAACCCCCTGTGATTTTTTCCAACCGAGTTTATTTCCGTTTTCTTTGGTTTTTTTTTCTTATTTTTTCCCAGTAATCGATTCCCCCGTCCTTGCACCCTTTTGCGGGAGGGAATTCAGTGCCCCTCAAAACCCCAGCCTCCACTCAATGTACTTTCCGTCACCCCCCCTCGGAGGTTTTTTTCCCCTCTTAATGGCCAAGTGTTGGGTTTTTGTCCCTTTGTTGTCCCCGCCCCCTGGGGATCCACCCAACAAACCTCATCCAAACTTAGTCGTTCCTCTTTTTCGAGTCCTTCATATTTGCGCTTTGTGGCGCCTTATTCTTTAGGGTTGATTTCTTCGACCAGTTTTAGGTTTCGTCCGGCTTGCATGGCTGCCCCCATTTTTCCACCGCTTTTGAACCCGTTTTTTCGCCGGTAATACCCAATGAGCCTGGCCTTTTTGGCTCCCCATTTGTACTGCGTTCCTTGCTGGTGTGATAGCATTATTTGCATCCTCAATATCAACAACCCAAAGGAGTTATTTTTCTATTTTTTTTTTTTTTTGTTTTCCCCAAAGCGTCGTCGTTAATTTGTTGCAGTACGCCCTCACCTGTAGCACCTTGTTCTTTCCCCCCCCCAAAGGCCTTTTTCCCTGCAGTTTTCATTCATTAAATTCCCTTGGAGTGGGCCCCCATGGCTCCATTTTCACTTGAATTCTAAACCCCTCACCTCCCCAACCGCTCTTGTGTTTTTCCCCTTTTAAGAAAACTTGTTCCCGGCCTTCTTTCAACGGAAGGTTTTCCCCCAATCCCTGGCAAATTTACCCCGATCTGATTATACACTTTTTTGAACCCTTTCATATGTGCCCGTCCCTAAATTATTTGAACAAATGAATTCCCTATCGAGCGCCTGATTCGATTCCCACGTTGTCATTTTTTTTCGTCCACCTTTCCCCCTACCTCTTTCTTACCCATCCCTTTACTTTACGTTTCCCCTTTTATGCCCAGTTTATTACCCTGTTTTTATTCCCCTTAAAATCAACTCAGTTGTTCCCTAGTACGCTCCCCCTTAGGGACCTGAGCCCGCTGTTCCTTGCTACCCATTTTCTACCACCGTTCGCTTTCTGTTGAGTTGAGTACCGTTTAACCTAGTCCATTTTTCCCGAGCCTTTCCCCCCAAAGGTTCCATGACCTTGTGTCAGTCTACTCTTAGTTTTCTAGTATTCAACATAACCCACCCCATCCCACATTGCAGCTTTTGTGTGGGTTTGACACCCCCCCCCCTGACCCCGTTCGTGAGTCCTTTCTGTGTTGCAGGTTACCTGCTAGCTGTTTCCCTTTCGTTGCAGTGTCCTGTCTGATGGTTTTTTTGCTCTGTACCTGCTACTTCCTTTCGATAAGCCTGTTTTTCCTGTCTTTTCTGTTGTCAAACCGTTCTACCGCACCCGTCTTCTACCCCTCCTTTTCATCACACACATACCCTCGTGTCCATACCTGATAGTTCCTTCCACCTTGATCTCCGCATTCGAGTTTTCTCTGTCCAGTGCAACTACCATAGTCTTTCGCCTCCCCCGCCCACATCACTGACCCTGAGATTTTTGGGGTACGCATTTCCTGCCGGCCACAGTCCTGTTTTTTCGTTTCTGCCTCCGGGAACTGGTTTCAATTCGTGTCCTTGTCCCGTTCCCCATATTCCTGCTACGCTCGCGTGCTTGTTTTTTAAACCATACGGTACACACTTACCCCCCCCCCCCCCCCCCCACAATTAACTTTTTTAAAGAATTAGCCTCTTCGAATTCCCCTGCTTCGTCTCCCAGTCTGCCCTACGGGTCGGTTGCAGAGCACCACCTATTCCCCTCCATTAATGACAGATGTGGACTTCAATGGTTGTACCCCCCGTCACTTTCACGGACCCACTTGGCCGGTTGGTTTTCAACCAACAGTGTCTCTTTTTTCCCCCACCACTATACGCTTTGGCCCGCCCGTCGGGGCACCCTTTGGCACTCCGTTAAACAGATGTAAGCATTGTCTTTCCGTTCCCTAAGGACTACCCCCTTCCCCGTCCGGCCTGTTGACCAGCGCTTTGGTCCCTTTTGGACAGACGTTATTCTTTCTCTTCCCAACCCCCCTTTCTCGTTGCACGTGACAGTGTCTTGACCCCCACAACCCCACTTACAACCTTTGCGGCGTGTTCACCTTCCGTCTCTAGTCCTTTGCATTTCTCGCCCTTTGATTGGCTTGGTATTTCTAGGTTTCCCCATGACTTGCTTTGACAGCGTCAGCACATTTCCCCTCCGTAGTCTTTGCTCCCTTTTCTGGATCCTGTATTTTAACCCGTTCCCCAGACGGTCAATGACCAGTTTCCCCCCGCATGCACCATGTCCCCCCAATTCGCACATCCCCCAGCTTCTGCCGCGACTTTTCTGAAAAACATTAAACTGCCCGTTTGTGTCTTACACATTTAATTCAGCCTCTCACTTCCCTCCCTGTTGTTGTGTTTCTTCCCTTTAGTCAACTTCTTCCGCTTCACTTTTCACCCTTTTACATTTTGCACCCTAGAGAGTCTCTGTGCCTAGCCTTTGTTTTCGTTTTCCTTGTTCGTCCTGTCGCGCCTGTGACCTTTTTTAATATGTTTGATGTTTTTTCCTGTCCGTGGCTTCCTGACCGTCTTTTCCCTTTTCCCGTTCGCACAAGGGTTTTTCCGGGGCCCCTTTACCGTCTTCCTAACAATGGCCTCTGGCCCCCTGTCCAAATCGACAAGGCCTTTGTGAGTCCCGAAAAAACCCCAAACCCTTTTTTTTCACCTTATTCTGGGCGACCGCTGCCCTACCGACCGGTTCCCCTTTTCCGTCATTTTTTCGTTTGTTTTTTTTGTCAGTCCCCTTTGCCTTTCACGCCGTGGTTCGGTCCCTGTCCCAACCTTGTCTCCTTGTCAGATCCCCTACATCCTCGTCTCACGGCCACTTTGAGTTCCGTCCCCTGGTCTTTTTTGATTCGGCTCAGTACTGAATGCTTTTGCGGTGCCGACGGGAGCCGGGTGTTACGCTTAGACCCCCACCCACCCGTCTGTCCGTTTTTTTTTTGCCCAATGTTCCCGCGTACCACCCCATTTTTTCCCTTGCTTGCCTCAGTATGTCCCTGTCCCTGCCCCTCATTACTACCAGCGTTCTTCGACTTTTTTTCTCCGACCGTCACGTTTTCGTTAAGTTCAGGTTTCCCCCCCGGTTTCCATCCATTCGATCATTTGCATTTAAGGCCTTTCGTCTTGCCCTGTTCCCTGTCTTCGTTAGATGCCCCTTCCAAGCACTCTCCGTGGTTAATACTGTTGTGAGGGGAGGAAACTCCGTCTCTTTTCTGTCCCATTCCCAGTTCGAACTACCTCTGACGAGTCCTGGTACGATGTCATGGGGTTAGCCGGCCTGGACCCAGAGGTGAGAAGGCTTTACTGGCTGTAGTCGGTTCCTTCGCTTGGTAACCCTTCTACGTCCGGTCTGTATTTGACCCCCGAACCACGCGTTTCCCTGTCGCCAACTCCCTACTGTATGGTTATGATGGTTATCTTCGTTTGTCGTTGCTCTGACAGTCACCGGGGATATATCGTCTTCTTCTTGTTGTTGTCCTAGACTTCTTTGATCTGGTTCTTTTTGCGTGGCCCCTTTGTGTTCTGCTTTGTCCTGTTAGAGGTCACCACAAAGGCTTTCAGTCCCCCGGCCGATCCTCCTTCCTCCTTTTTTGCGCGCAAGACTCCTTTTTCTTTCCTCCCCAAATTTTACCAACTTTAGACGAAACCTTTTTAGGCACCCTTTCATGCCGCCCACCCCCCCCTCCCCCCTACAACCCACGTGCTCAATCTTTCTATGAGTTCGTTTTTTTTTGTAACCCTTCTACCCCGCTGCCTTGAAACTCCCTTTTCCCCCACGCTCAAATGTGTTCCCATGCGGATAAACCCTTTTGGCGTCCCCCCTAAACCCCCTCATGTCCCTTCAAGAGCGACGAGTTGGTCTGTAATGAGTATACCCCCTTTCCTCTCCCTTTTTTTGTCGAAGCATAGGTACCTATAAGTTTACCTTCCCCGTTTTGATAGTCCCCTTAGAGGATATCAAAGTTACTTTCTACCTTTCATTCTTTTTACACCTAAAAGGAGTGTTCCTTTGGGCGCCACACTACTTACTTCCGTTCCCTTACACCTTTTTAACCCAAGCTATTGCTTCGGTTTCCAGCCCTTCATGAGAATTTCCCTGCCCTTTGAGATGTTCCCTTATGTGATAACTACCTTTCCGTTAGGACTTTTGTGCCCTGTTTTTGAAGAATCCAGTTCTGCAGTCACTGAAGACAATTTTCCCCGCCTCAAAGATTCCCCTGCCACTTAACTTTTTTTTCTTATTCCTTTCCTGCGGTTTTCTCTACCAGTATTACCTCCGTGGCGTCCACCCAACGCAGGCCCCCTTTATAACCGCGGTGGATTCCTTCCCTCCCCCGTCTGGCATCTGTTTGTTGAATTTGAATTGCAGCCTTTCTCCTTGTAACCTTTTAATTTTCCAGCCCTTTACTGCGGGGCAGCTCCCTCATTCCCCCAGCTCCTTGACAATACCTCCCACGAGGCTTGGGACAGCGCGGAGTTGTCCCTGTTCTGGGAACCACATTTTCCCCAGCTTGCAATTGATCCTATGTCCTGTCTTTCTGGCCTTGAGAGCCCGGCCCTTGTTCAACATTTTCCTTCATTGGTGTGATCCATGGTTTATTGACCACTCCACCCCCCGCTTTCGGGCCGCTTTCTTTTTTCAATCCCATCCGGGTTCTCTTTGCGGAAACCCTTTTTCTTTACGTTAACCACAATTAAATGGGTATTCTTGTCCCCCCCTTCCAATTAGGTCCTTTTCCTCGGTTGCAGGTATTGTCTGATGTCGGGTTTTAGTTTCTCTCTGGGTATCCCAAGCTCACAGGTTTAAGTTCTGCCGTTTCTTTTTCGGTTTAATCCACCAGTCCCTAGTACCGCGAAGCCTGCTTGGGTTGGTTTTGTCTCGGCATCCTTTCTTCATTGTCTTTTTTAGAAGATGTTGGGGACTTCTCTTAGGGGTGTGTCTACAACCCCCCCCACAACGCCTGTCAGGAACTTCCTCTGGGTTCCCTATGCGCCTATTTGTGTACCATTTTTCCTTCCTTGGTCCCTGTCAACTTCCCGTCCACCCCCCGCACGGACTAGTATTTCCCGGGTGGTGTAGTTCCCCTGGTTTCCCCCCATCCTCTCCGCGGTCAGTGACGGCATTTCTACCGCACATTTCAGAATTGGTTGTTCTTTTTTCCCCCCCCTGTTCGGCCCCCGTGCAGCGATTCGGCTTTTTCACAGTGGCTCGCTCACGCCTTACATTTCCCCTGACACCCCTGATGACACACTGTGCGCTGGACGTTTTGATGAATTTGCCAGCTGATTCGTGTGTGTTGCGCCTGCTTTTTGGATGGACTCTTCTACCGTATAGTGTACTCTGCGCATCTCGCACACTCGTCCCCATTTTTGGTACCCCTTGGGTCCCCCAAGACCATTCACAAGGGAAATCCCCCTCCCCATCCTTCCCACACCGACACTCCTTTATTCTCGGTCCAAGCTTTGGCTCATAGTGATGCAGCCCCTCCTGCGTTCCCGAACTTTACGCTCCCCCTCGCTGGTTTGCCGGTGCAAGTATATTTTTCCAACTGGTGTTTTCTTTTCTTGTGTCTTCACCCAAGTGATAAAGGATATTGGTGCTGAAGCTTGCCCCCGCGGGTTTGAACAAATTTCTAAACATTGGCGGATCCTCCACTTCGGGGCTGACTCAACCTCTCTGGATTCACTGGCCGGAGATCCTCCACTTTTTGTTTTTTGCACTTTTTGGTGTCCCTCTTAATTCCTGTTTTTTTCAACGAACCCTTCCAACGCGCTTTTTTGACCGTCCTGCGTGTCCTCCTTTTCCCACCTTTTACTGGCATTCAATCCACCCCCTTTCTCCCCAGGTCCCAGTACCCAGGGGTCCTGTGCAAAAACCCCCTTTTTCTGGCTTTTTTGACCCTGTTCCTATTTTCACGTCCCCTCAACGTTTCCTAAACTTTTTTTTTTTTCGGAGCATTTTCCTGTGTGTGCTTCTCTGGAGTTTTAGCCTACTTTGGTCATTCTTCTTCGTGTTTATTTGGCCGGCACTTGCTTATTTTTTCCTTTTTTTTGTTTATCTTCGTCTGCACCCCTACACCCCCCCCCGGTCCCATGCTCTGTTGAGTAATTTGCCCGTGTCGATGGTCAACGCCGACCCCTTTTTGATAATTCGGTTTCCTCTGTCTCCTTGCCTGTTTATTGAGCAACTTTGCAACCAATTGGCTTCAATTTGTACCGTTTTCCCCCTTGCTCAAAGTCCCAGTTAGTTTTGAGGCGACCTTTTTTCCCCTTAACCAGGGGTCAGGACTTACCCCCCCCTCCGCTACGCCTTGTCGCTTTCTCCTTTGGGCGACTTTTTTTGGGACGTCTCGGGTCAAATACTTTTTTCTCAATATGCTCCGAGCTTGATGAACCCCCTGACACCCACAACTTTTCGGCACCGATTCAAATTTTCTTTACTGAGAACCGCTTGTCTTTTTTCGGGAGATAACCCTACGGAGTCCCCTTCTTGCATCCAGAGGACCCGAGTTTTTTCTTAACTTCCTGGGGTCCAGTGCTGGTTTTTTTTCCCCCTTCAACCTTAGTTATTTTGTTCCGAAACGGTTTCTGACTTTCCCTTTTGTTTGCTAGTTCCCACACCTGAATCCTTCCCCGCCTCAGGGCTGAGGGCTCACAAACGTTTTTTTTGCAGGAGCAATCTTCTCTTCCCTCGCCCGGGTGGACCTTGACCTTTTTGGGGTGCGTAACGCAGATCGTTTTTGAGGTACCC
>Ga0179591_1344422_pt1 | contig 19134 bp, 23 predicted proteins | sample CZOMad2_1_08_16f_FD_182891 | JGI IMG/M metagenome (GOLD analysis project Ga0179591, IMG submission 182891) | Vadose zone soil fungal communities from Angelo Coast Range Reserve, California, USA - CZOMad2_1_08_16fungal (PacBio error correction) | ecosystem: Environmental > Terrestrial > Soil >... | reverse complement strand
AAACCCCCAACAGGCCCCACCGTGGTGTCGGGTTGATTTTCCCATTTGCCGCCGTTTCTTTTGATTTTTTCGATCTCTGAAGTGGTCTGTTTTTTTCATCAAGCCTTTGCCTTTTCTGCGTGTCGAGCTGGTGGTTTCATTCTCCCATCGCGCTCCGCCGTCATTGATGGCTTTTTGACTCTGTGGTGTCTTCATTGGGTCTCTTCGTCGGGTCCAGTTGCCAATCTTGCTGTTCTTTTGGCGTTGACCCCCTTTTTCAGTGAATTAGTTTTTTTTTGTCCCCCGGTGGCGGATCCGATTCAATTCCCAGAATTTTTCCCCGCTAAAGGTCTGGGTTTCATAGACCCCCACACCTTCCCCGGCCACGTGGCTTCGTTCCAGCGCCATGGCTTCCCGGGTCCCATGCCCAGGATTTGCATGACCGATCAGTTTTTTTTAACCCAGGGCACAGATATCTTCAGCCCCTTTGTGTAATCCTTTCTTCTCTTTGTAGGTGATTGTTCGCCGATCTCTATTTTTTTGATTCTCTTTCCAGTGGTTTTTTTCGGCCCCGCCCCCCCCCCTTTTCCCCCACACCCCCTCCCCGACCGAGAATCGCGTCGACGTTCAAGGAAAGACACCCCCCCCTTTACCCCGACATCCTAACCGCTTTTTAGTTCTTTGCTTTTCCTTTTTTTGACGCCGCGCTGGGACACTGGCTTTTTTCTTTTTTTAGCAACTGCTCTTATTTTTCCCCGGGTCCTTTGCTCCCGGTGTAGGATCGTCTCCTCTTCCGTTTGCCACCCACACACAGATGGCATTGCACTCTTTTTCAACTAGAGTGAAGTGCTGGGACGTTTCAGTTTAGAAGACACTGGACTTTTGGACCTTCCTCCGAGATCCTTCGATGTCCTGTCGATTTCTTTTTTGTTTCTTTTTTTTGTTTTGATGATGCCACCATGCGGTTTATTCTTTCTTCATCTGCCCTCTACGCCCCCCCCCCCCCCGCCTTTCAGTACCCTTCCCCATTGCCTTTCGCGCACGGAGTTCCCTGTGCGATACCTCTGCGTCCAACACTGAGCGTGTCTTGCGTTCTTTTATGCGGACCATTGGCGCTTCCCCGTGCGGTCGATGAGTCCCGATTGTTTTTTCGGGTGTAAGTATAATCGACCTTCTTATACGCCTCCCCGGGATCTGCGGCGATCTCTGGCGCAATTTTTTTGTATGTTGTTTATAATTTTTTCGGGGCGCGTTGCCGTCCCACCTTTCCGGCTGGGTCGCAGGTTTGTAATTCCCTGGTTTGGTGATTCTGGCCCCCTCTGAAGTCCTTTCCAACGTGCGGTCACTTTTCTTTGAAGGCTTTTTTTTTTCCTCTTGTAGTCCGGTGCTGGAAACCATTTTTTCTTTTTTTGAGATATGAGGACAAGGTCTTGCAACATCGCCTGCCCCGATGGTTTTCTACTCCGGAACGCCCGGTTGACGCTTTTTTGGGCTAAACGATGTTATCTCTGCGACTTGGTTTTGTAATTGATATTTGTTCGACGATGTCGCGGAATCCCCGCTCCGCTTCTCTTCCTCCCCGAACAATTCGTTTGATACGTGTGAGTGGCTCTTTGCAGTCCTGATCCTTTTTGGACGGTTTTCGACCACTTGACCACCCCAAGTTCTTGGCCTATGTTTTCCATTGGTCGTCGAGGTCTCTTTTTTCGTCCCCTCCCCCCCCTCTTCCCCCCGAGAGCCCCGAGTCCGGCGACCGTTGGAGCAGCGGTACTTTTTCTTGTCATCCTCGCAAACGGCGCCTTTTGTTTTCCGAGTTCTTAGTTTATTATGCCCGCTTTGCCAGCATTTTGAACCATTGCAGTCGGTTTCTAGTTCTTCGGCTTTGCTTATTAGTCTTCCTTCCTAAGACTTTTGGGGGATTTGAGCGTACGGGAGAAAGCAGTTTTACTCGAATCCTCGCCGTAGGACCACTTGCAAAGGATTGAGCTTTTAGATGTGATACTTGGCGGAGCCTTTTGCAGAGAAGCGTTCCCCCACACTCTGATCACAGTTTTTCACCCATGCGTTGAGCCCTCTCCTTCTGGCTATTTTGCCCATCCGGAGCACGGCGCGCACCACGGATTTCTCCCCCTTTTTGGTTGTATGAGTGTTATCTGATTTTCGTTGTTCGACCCTCCTTTTTCCTCTGCTATTCATTGCGGCCCTCTTTTTCATCCGCTCTGATGTGTGTTCCCGTGACTTATTTTTCGGGGACGTCAAGGCCGTTTTGACGGTCTTCATGCAAACGATCAACTGTGCCTGAGCCAATGATCTCCTCTCTCCCCTTTGTTGGTGTGATGCGCTTTGCGCCTCACCCTTTTTTTTCGTTGCCCCCTTCCATACCCTTTTTTTTTCTCAAGTTCCTGGGCCCAAATCACGGATTTCGGCTCGTTTTCCCTTTCCCGTCTCTCTTTCCGACGATGCCCCCATTTCACCTCGCCTCAATGATGACCGTGACGAGCTCCCTCCGTGTCCTTCCCCGATGGCGGCAGGCAGTGCTCTCCATTTTCAAACTTCATCTTTATCGTGTTTTTGCGCGTCCCCCTTCGCCCCCCCTTCTCTGTTTTCATCTCATTCCCTTGTTGCTTGGTCTTTTTCTTATTTCGTTCATCCCCCATTGGTGCAATTCTTTCAGTTTCCCAGATATCGAGGGGCGAGTCAGGCGAGCTCCTTCCAAGTGTTTGGCCACGCGTTCTTTTTAACCGCCGGTGAGTTGGCGGTCTTCTAACTATTGATCAAACTGTCGTCGTTGACCCCCCTTCCCCTGATTTGTTCCGGGTCATGATTGGTACTAAGCATTTCATCGGCCGATTTTCCTTCTTTCCCGTGTTTTTTTGTCGTTTCTGCTTTGCCCTCCACTTCCAGTTTTCCTCCCTTCCACGACGTATCCGACCCCGAATTTCTTACTTTCCCCGCGAACTTTTTTTTTCGCGTTCTTCCCCCCCCTTCATCGAAACACAATTCCTTCCTGGGATTTTCGTTTTTTTAACCTGTGGCGTAGTTACCACCTTCGTCCCGGTGATGGCGACATTCTCATATCGTTTTCATTCCGGACCAATTCTTCCGCCTCAAAACTTCTAAAGCGTTCCCCCCCAGCCCCGTCGACGTGCGTTTTTTCTTTCCCCCTTTATCCCAACCCCGATTTCTGCACTACTGCACATTCCTCGACTGTCGGGTGGTCCGCAACGCCCTCCTGCCAATTTCCCCCCTATCCCTCCATCCTTCAGATCCTCTTGCAAATTCGGTGCTGCCTGACGTACAATACATTGTTGTTACTGTCCCCCTCCGAAGTCCTCTCTGATCGAAAGGGCTTGGTTCGGGGACTAGATGTATTCACAGCATGCTCATTTCGATCCCGGTAGCGACCCCCAAGTCCCTCCAGTTGGCCGTCTTGGAAGACCATGGCGTTAGCTTCGCTCTTTCCGACCCCACATACCAAGCTTTTTTTCAGATCAACGATCCTTCCGCGTACGGATCGCGGCGACGGTTTTTCTTTTCATGTCCCCCGTTTCACTTGATGAACGTCTTCATTTCTTTCCCCGCTGTGGTGCGCCACATTCCGATGGCTACGTAACACCCGGTTTGAGAAGCATTGGACCCCCCCCGCAGTGTCTCTCCACATGCAGTTGTCGCGTGGCAGTAGAAACCCCCCCTCACCGTTGCAGCGGGTTACGCGCTTGCCCTTTTCCTGACGCCCCGCGATCTTTCTTGTGTGTGTCCCCTGCTTGGAGGGGTTCGATCCACCCCCTTTGCCGCGAGGCCAAACGCTAGCCTGGCTCCCACCACTGGAGACTTCCTTTTCTTCCTTGGCATTCTCTTTTAGTCTTTGTTTCGTTGCTGTATAACTTTTCGTTACCTTTCCCAATACATGGCTGTCCCCTTCATTCTTCCTTGGCCCTCCCTGCGCATTTCCTTCATTTCTGGATTCTCCCCAGCCTTTTTTAGGCGTTCTCTCATGGTCTCTTCCTTTTTTCTTTTCGGCGTTCTCCCCCCCTGCGAACACTTCTGTCCTTTTCTCCCCAACGCCATCCCGCGCGACTGGTTTTGCCCCCGTTCGGACTGTCCGCGGCCAACACTTCCGCATCTCCTCCACTTGAAGTGCAGCTTTTCCCCCTTTTCCCCCATGGACAGCTCGGCTTTCCTGATTGCGAACAGTTTTGAACCTCCTGCAGCGACGTTCCTTCGGGGGTATTTCTCCCCACCCCCCACGATTCCCTTTGGTTTTACTTTTTCACCCCCCGGTGGACTATGAACGGAGTTGACGTTTTGAGTGAGGTGAAAGAGAGAGCCCGCCCCCCCTAGCATGAGTTCGTCCTCTTCGTCATGAACCCCTCCATGTTCAAAAGTACACCCCATCATAACCTCCAAGTTTCGTTCAGGTCGATTGTCTGATCTTCACCTCCCTGCTTTTTCCCAGGATCAACCCTTCTGGGTGACAGGGTCCCTCGTACATTTGGTTTTCGTTTGGTGGTGATTGTTTGGACGGGCCGTGGCCGGTATTACCTGGCCCTTCCCTGTACCTTTCCCTCGTCATTCGCGCTCGCACGCCTAATCAGGAGTCCCCCGGAACTGGTCGTAGGATCCGTGGACCCTCGGTGCTCCACCTCAGCCGGTGCTAACCCTCAGGGTCAACCGAGTTTCTTGCCTTTTTTTCAGAGCTAAGCTTCTACCTTCCCCCACCTACCCTCTCCGTCGCCCATCGGTAAAGTGATGAGTCATCGCCGTTATTCGAGTTTCTTGTCCTCAGCAATCCGCCAGGAGTCAGGCCAGTCCGATCCCCAGCAAACCTCCCCCCTAGCCCTGTGCCGGATGCCCCCCCCGTCAAAGAATCGTTCCTTCCCAATCACGCTGAGCTTGTCCAAATGTCGCCCCTTCCTTTTTTTTCGAGCCAGTTTAAAAACGACACCCCCTCCTGCAGACCGTTGCTTTCCTTCCCCCCCCTGACTCCGCTTCCCCAGCCCCCGTCGAGAAGCCACCTTCTGCCTTCTTCCTCACAGGCCCTGTTCCCCTGCGCCGAAATCGTTCTTCACCCACACTGTCGCCTTTAGCCGGTCGTTCACCGGTGTTTTTCAATCTGATGTCCTTCCTGGCGATCGTCCTGAGGGCAAATACGGCTTCGTCGCTCTCCGCCGTCTCCGGACCCTGCAAGCCGATTCGGGCAGCGTGAGGCAGCCCCCACCTTTTTTTTTTGACGTTTGGAGGGGAGTTTTCCCTGGGTTGACCCTACCTCCCCCCCCCCCACCTTCTTTTTAATCCAGCCCGTACGCGCCTCAACCCGAGTGCAGGTCCACGCCCTGAAGATCCTCTCTTTTTTCCTCCGTTTCTGATTTTCCCGTTATCACCCCTGTGAGTGAGCTTTCTTGCCTGGATTTTGAGGGCGTTGCGGTATTGCTTACCCCTTCCCCCTGGAAACCCCCTTAATCCCCGTATTCAACTTCGGCAACCCTTGGCTTTCCCTTCCCACCCCGCACCCGATGGCGGGACATTACAAATAGGTGTAGACGTTGCCCTGAGCGACGCGGATCTTTATTCCCCTTCCCCAGTGACGGGTTTGGCGCCGCGAACCCCCACCCATCGATCTGCACCGTGGTCTCGACAAAAGGGCTCGCACCGAATCCCCTTGAGGTCGCTTGACATTGGCCTGTAGTGACAAGCCCCTTTCTTTTGGGCCTCGACGCGGCCACTGCCTCTGCCCCGGCAAACGTGCATGCTGCGCGTTTACTTGCCGGTGTAGTTTCCTGTTCCGACCACCTGTATCTGTTGCTCTTCACCCCGTTTTGCTGAGCTCAGCGGTTTTGTTTTTGGTGATCTCTTCATTGTCATGCGTGAGGGCGTTCTTTTTTTCGTTTCGATGTTTTTTTTCTGGGCCTTATCAAATGGCCTGCGCCATTTGATTTTTCTGTCTTTCCTTCCGCCTTCGTTTCGGCGAGACCTCTCCTTTTATCTTTTCTCCCCCCGTTCGACGGAATCGGGTGATTGTCTGTACTTGTAGCGGCTTGCGCGCCTCACGTGGTCGTTCCCTGGCCTGATGTTGCCTGGGTTTTTTTCACCCAGGCTTTTGGTTTTCTTGAGCCTCACAGGGAGCCCGGTGGTCTCCGTTCTTCCTGCTTTGGATTTCGTTGTTCGAGGGTTTTCCCGGTTTGCCGTGGAAGTTTCTCAGGGTAATCCGGCCCACTTTCACCTCCCCCCCTCAACCCCCCCCCCATGGACCCATTTGCCTGGATTTTCCCCCTTCCTTCTTTTTCTTGCTGTTGTGCTAGCTGTTGTCTTTGACCTTTCTCTACGAAAACTGTGCCCCTTTCTGATTCCAGTTCTTTCATTTGGAACCGGTCCTACGCTCCCCGGGCTCTCTTCGCTTCACAAATAATAGCTCCGTTCCCCCCCGATTCTCTGTTTAATAGTTTTCCAACGGGTTGTTTTGTTGCGTCAGACGTAAAACCCAAAGGGACCAAAAACTTTGTTTTTTTTCGTTTCTGGTCTTGCTAGACAGACGATTAGGTCTGGTTTTTTTTTTTTTTCGGTTTCGCTCTTTTCTTTTTTTCGCTCCATTCCAGCCCGAGCGCATGGGTTTCATTTCTTACGCTCTCTCGCGTCAGAGTTTTTTTGTATGGCCTGAATTTCCCGCGTGTTTCGTGCAGTTCGGATCCGAGTTCCCTGCCCTTTTTTCGATCTGATCAGTTTGGAAGACCACCCCCCTCTTCCCTTACTTTACGTTGGAGGTGGGCAGAGCGCTTTCCGATCCCCCTAGTCTGAGTTGGAACGGTACACCCTGTGTTTTTCCTAAACCCCGACATTTGCCATTTTTTTTGCCTCTCCATGAGGAATTTCAGAGACCCCCCGGTGATTGGAAAATTTGCCGGCCATGATTCAGTTTCGAGCCCCGTCCCCGCGTCCCCTTCCCCTTTTTCCGGCCAACCGGAAAGTTTGGCCCATGTCTTTCCTCCATGGTTGTTTTTTTTTCTTGCTAGCCTATTGGTGTTTTTTTTTTGCTTTTTTTCGGCTGTCTTCCTTAGGCTCCCCAGCTTTTCCCACAATACCCTCGTGCCCGCCGCCCTTCTACCTGTTTTTTTCCCCCAATTCAACCGGGACAGTGCCAACGGCACCCTGCCCCGTTGGTGCCCTTTCGGCAGTCGCGCTTCTCCAATTTTTTTACTTTTTTCTCTGCAAACCTTGCGGATTGAGGCCGTCTTCCTCCCCCGGGTTATTCGGGCATAGCCGTTTCCGCCCCCCCACGCTGTGTTTTTTCATTCCGGCATCGCGTTACCCTCTACTGTTCTCTTTGCCTCCGAACTTTTTGTCCCAAATCGCGCGATCGGGCGTAGTTGTGGTCTTTCCATGCTTTTATTTTCCCTTGTTCTCTTCGTTTCCCTGCTGACGCACTCCTCCCATTTTCTCCACCCATCGACTGACGTTGGTTGCGCGACCCTTTTCCCCCTTTGATAAACCAACTTTGGCTTCTGGCTTTTCTTCCATTTTGAAGGATTGTTTCGCCTCCAATTGGCTTTTCTGCGGAAGTAGATGTTGTTATGTTTTTTATAATGATACTAATCATTTTGTGTGACGCGTATGAACGCATTTTTTTTTCATTTTCTTCCTCTATGCTGCCCCCCTTTCCTTATGATAGGCGGTAGTTGCGGCACCCCACCTGCACTCGTCTGGGACTCACTTTTTCAGGCCTTCCAGTTCCCTTTTTTTTGGGTCTTCTGGACTCCTCTCCTGACCGTTCCGGGCACTTTTTTTTTCAGGTTTTGTGGTTTGAGCTTTTTGTAAGACCGCTGTGTTTTGAATCTCTTTTTTTCCCTATTTTCGCGATTATATTCTAAGTTTTCAGCCTTTGGTGGTGACTCGTCCGACCCTCCAGGTTGAACCCCCCTGTTCCCCCCCCTTTTCCCTCTTTTTTTCTCGATGATGGTCAGAGGGGAAGCGTCCCCGATGTCTTTTTCTAGGTTTAAGGGGGATATAGGATCGTAAAGGATTTGTCTCTCCCACGAGAATTACGCTATCTGCTTTTTTTTCCCCCAACATTATTTGGGTATGTTAACGATACATCAGTGTAGCTGAGTTTCTTTTCGCACTGTGTTACAGTGCCCCCTGTCAAAGACATTCTCCTTAACGATTGTAAAGTGTCTCAGCTTTTCTCCCCCCGATGAAGAGTTCCCGATTTGCGTGCGATGGTCCTTCACCTTTCTCTCGGTCTTTCTTACTGGCGCGCCTCCAACTCGACTTTTTTTACAAAGAGTTTGCTCTTGTCCCTGCAAGCCCCGTTTCGTTTTTTTTTGCTCTCGATTGTTTTTTCTCCTCTTCTCGTTTTTTCCCCCCCTTTCCAACACCTAAAGATTCCCCCCATTCTACTGGTACGTTTGCGGGGTTTTGACAGGTTTTCCAGGTAACTGCCCATTCCATGCTACTTTTCCGCTTTCAAAGTGAACTATACCTTCCTTCCTTTTCGGCGCTTTCGCAGCTTCCCCCACTTATACAGAGGCACCTGTGTCCCTTAGGAATGCCATTTGTTTTTGAGCCTGGGCCCGGAGACCCCCCTTGCTCATCTGTCTGTGTTAGTGTTCTCTCCCCCTTAGTTTGGCATCGTGACCAATAACATTCCGCCCCCTGGAGCTATGCCCGCACTGAGTTTTGCTTTTGTTCTTTTGCCCCCCCGTTTGAGGTTTCCGATCCCACCCATCTTCTACATGTCTCGGGATGGAGATCCCCCGATCACTTTTGTGCGCAACGGCTCTTTTCTAGTCCTTGTTTTGGTTTTTAGAGAGACCCTTGGCGTTGCCCCTGCACATTTGTTTCAATCTTCCTTTTTTTATTTATCTTTTTTTTTTTTTCCCCCGCTGATTCTTCCCCTCATTCCCCCCCCATCTACGCCTCGCCCTGGCGTTCCCGGGCCGTCGTGGATCTTCCCCGTCGAAATCTTTCTTGAACACTTCCCCTGCCCTTTTTTTTTTTTCCGTCTTTTTGAGCGTTTAGAGGTTTCCGCTTTCCCGCTTCCGGCATTTGTCTACCCAAACTTTGCTTGTGCCCTTTTATGCCCTCATTTTTTGCGCAATTTCTCTATCTTCCTTGCCCCTGTTACGTCTTTGTATTGGCGCCCGCTCAACTGTATTTTTTTTTTGCACTATTTCTTGAACTGTGGATTTTTAGCTTATACTTTCAGTTCACGTTCCTAGGCTCCGGCCGTATTCCCCGAACGTTATACCCCCCTTCCGTTAGAGTTGCTGTTGACTCCTTTTCTCCCCCCCCCTTAGTCTCCCACTGGTTTTTCGACCATCTCGTTTCTCTATCGTACCTCTTAACTTCCCCTCGATTACTTTCATTTCAGCGATTCTTTCCTTTGTTTTTTTCCAATCCTGCGCACGCATTGGCCACGCGTCATGATCAAGCCCTATTTTTGCGTTTCTCCTTTTTTTCTAATCGAGTGCTTGTCCCTTTTTTTTTTTTCCTGCCCCGAAATCCTTCCCCCCAAGGAAAAAAAACTCCCTTTTCCAACATTCCGGGATTCCCCCACCGGCGTTTGGCGTCCTCTTCCGATAGTAACCATCGGAACCATGGGCTCATCCTCTCAACTCGGAGTTTGTTCCACGCGTCTACGCAGCCACCCTGCGCACAACCGGGTCACCTTCCCTCCTTTCGATACGTGACGTTTCCTTTCCTCCATAATCCCCCTTGATTCTGAACTTTCTTACTTGCCGTTTTCATATTCCCTTGAAGGGGTGCTTGCCTCAACACCTCCAATTATCTTTTCCCCTCCGCCACAAGTTTGTTTTTTTTTCTGTTGATCCCTTTTTCAATTGTGAGGCCTTTTCACTGTCCCTCCCCCCTTTGATCTCTTAACCCCCTGGAGAGCCCCCTTTCGACGTCTTTCCGCCTCTTTCTGGCCACTCGGTGCCACCGGGCACCTGCCGCCCCACAGCATCTCCTTTTTCCCTGTTGTAAACGGCCAGCCCCCCCGCCCCCCCCACTGTCGTCTTGGTTAACCACCTTGCGTTTTACTTCTAACGTCGATGGTTCCCCCTCCACCCTCATGGGCCCCAATCAACTCTCATGCTTGTACGCTTCATCGGGAGGATTTACCAGTTTCGTCCCCGTACTCGCTTTTTTCTAACGGAGCCATTTTTGCCCCTCCTCTTTGGTTGTCTTACCCCAATCATTTTTTTTCTGACGGCTAACTTCGACCTCTTAATTTCCTTCCCCATTTGCTCTAACTTTTTGTTCGCGTTCGTCGTAGCTTTATCTTCATCCTCTACCCAATTTGAAGCAGGTTTACGCCTTCTTTTCCCCCCTTCCGAGGGAGCGCTGGCGTGTTTTTCGGTGGGAAAAAGTTTTCGGTTTCAGCCACCCTGCGCTCGGCACCACGACTCACTACCAGCCCCCCCCACTGGAGGACTTTTCGTTTCCGTTTGCATGATCTTTCGTTCTGTATCTCTCGTTAATTTCCAATTCCTGGCTGTTTTTTACCCTCTAATCCTTTAATTCCCTCTTCCCCCCCCCGTCCCTCCTTTCCGGCATTGTTTTCTTCCTTACCAAGTCTTTTCTTCATAGATTTCATTTCCCCCGGCGTCCCTTTTTCGTACCAGTATTCTGGATTGTTTCCCACGCTCCAGAGAGCAGGATTCACTTTTCCGGATTGGCCCCCCTGGCCCCGTCACACAGACCGCTCGTCCAGTCATCCTGTTCCTCTGCCGTTTCTTTTTTACGTAGGTTATGATCCCATTTGCCTCGTATTTTCTGAAAGTTTTTTTTTGAACACAGGTTCACCGCCCGTTTTTAATTTCCCTTCGGCGTTCCCAAGTATACTCCATGCCATTGCTGTTTGTGCCCCCTTTTTTTACCCTGTCTGTCTAACCCCAGGTGTCCTATTGACTTTGGCTCAATCGTGGAGGTTCCCTTTGCTTTTTTTCCGCCCCCGAGATGCTTTGCTCAGCCAGGGTTGTCATGATCATCAACGATCCCCCATTGTACCATGACCATCAGCTCTTTGTCCCATTGAACACCCAAAGTTTTCAGCTAGCTGCCTGCTCTTCCCCCTCTCTACTCCTTTCCCTCTTCAATGACGGGAGGTTGTTTTTTGGGTTTAGGATTGGCTTGCTGAATTATTTTTTTACCCCTTCCCTGTGCCAAAACCCCCCCTGAGAGAATTCTTATCCCCTCTCCTACAAGGCCCCAACGAGGCCGTTCTCCCCTCTCTGGAAGAGAGTCGTTCCCGCTCCATCGGCCTCGTTCATTTTCAACATCCGTTTCCTTTTTTCCCCCCCTCCTCCGCTATGGCTACAGTCGGCCTCCAGACCCCCTTTTCCCCCTCGGTCGCAAGTCAAGGATTTTGTTTTTTAGGTTTAATTCAAGCCCCCCCGGAACCCTATCAATCCTCCCCTGCGAAGCCAGTCCCCCTTTAACCTCCCCCCCCGACCCGACCAGGCGCTGTCCTTCCCCTGTCCATGAAGCTCTCTCCCCCCCCGCACCGCTGTCTTCCGCAAAAATTTTCGAGTTTCCCCGATTTTCTCCCCTTTACTTTTTTTTTTAAACCACCCCTAACCAGCGTATGATGCAATACTTTTCAGCTTTGTGCTCTCTCCCGGTACGGGGGCCGTTCCTCGTCCCTCTGGTCATGCCAGTCCCTTTCATGTTTATTTTCTCCCACGCACTCCCCTGGATAACTAACTCTTGTTTTTTTTTCCAGGCTTAATCACGTGCGTGCTATCGTCTCCTGGCGCTCGTCCTGTAGGTTCCCCGCGTTCGACGTCTACCCCGACCTCCTCTACTCTCTTTCAAGCCTTCTTGGGGAGGTGTCAGCACCCCTTTTTTTTGCCGATCTTTTTTGAGGCTTAAGTTTCCGGCCTTGGTTGGGACCGTACGCCAACGGCTAGATATTTACCTCTTCCTTTCTTCCCCACGTGTGCAGGCTTTTGACGCCTGATCTTCCTTTTTCTCCAATTTCTGTTTTTGGACTCCTTCTAGATCGCGTTAGTTTCTTTCACCCCATGTCTTCTGAGTTCTGTGTACGGTTTTTTTAGCAGCGAGGGGGTTTTTTTCCCTTTTCCCCCCACCCCAGGGGTCAAAACAATGGCCCTGAGATTCCCCCAAAAGTTGGCTTGCTTCAAACCAATTCTTGCCGACATGGCTTGCTTGGGAAATTACCACATTCTTTTCTTCCCCCCTTTTAGCGAAGCTCTCTCCCTATTGACTTTTTTTGACCCTGCGCTTCCGAACATTCTATATTCTTGAAACTCTGTTCTTTCTATCCCTGAGTGCGCAGCCCCCCCTTGAGTCATTTGATGTCCAGATGCTTCGCTTTTTTTCTGTTCCGAGGGAAAAGTTATCCTTGACTGCTCGTTTTTCACCCGTTGAAGCGGCCCGCTGTTAGTGGAGCTTTTTTTTGGTTCCTTTTTGGCCCTGTCTCCCCTGACTTTCCTGAGATTGCAATCTTCTTGATCCATCTGTTCTTTTTTGGAGTTTTTTTCTTTTTCCTAGTCCCCTGGACTTTCGGGGGGGGTTGGGCACCCCCCCCTGTTTTTCCCCCAAGTAGCGTGTAATGGCTTTTTTTCTCTTGTTGAGTTGGCATTGATACTTTGCATGCGTTTGATTGCTTTTTTGACCGATTTCCGGAGATCGCTCTTCATTTTTCCTCTCTCCTTTTACTTCCTTCTTATAAGACGAGTTCGAAGTTAGTTGAGGGTACCTTGATTTGTCGCGCTGAGGAGTAGTCCATCATTTCCGGTTTTTCCCTGGATAGATTTGCTTAAGCTTTGCTGCTGGTTTTGTTGTCTGTTTTCTGTTCCCCGGTTTCGACGAGTGCATAGGTGTCTTTTTCGTTCTTTTTTTTTTTTTGCGAATTCGCGATTCTGGCAAGGTCCATTTTTTGTTCTATCCCGTTCCCAGTTGGACCCCCACCTCCCCCCCCCCACCCACCTCCCCAACACCCCAAGACCATTCTTTTGCCCGTTTCCTTTTCTGTGCTTTTGTTTTTATATTGCCCCCCCCTGCTAGCTGGGAGTTTTGATCCTTCCCCCCCTTCCGCCTTCCCTTTCCTTGACATGTTTCTTGATTTCCTTTTTTTTTCATGACACTTTTCGCGTATGCCCCGCATTTTTCGCTTTCTCTTTTGCTCTTCTCCACGTCTCCCTCCTACCCTTTTTTTGTTGTTTTGTTTTTGCAGGCCTTGTATCTTTTTTAACCCCCCGGTCCCAACAAACGGCCCCCGTTTGGTGGTAGTATTGTTAGCCGCTTACCCCCAGGCCATATGAGGTTTCGGTCCGAAGACCCGCGGTATTGTTCCTCTTCTGGGCCAATGCCAGAATCTCATGGGGTAGCCCCCCTTTAGCAGGCGTCCCGAGTCCCGATGTCCCAATTTTTTTGTTCAGCATGAGCGTTCTCGCCTTGTGGTGGTTTCCCTCACCCCCAGGCGCTTCTTTCTGCCTCAACAACACAGAATCGTCTATTGGTCTCCCCCCCCTATCCTTCTTTTCGGATCCCTTGAGAAGGGAACTCCACCCCGTTTTTTGTTCGGAGTCAGTATAGCCCCTTCATCGACAATGTTGGCAAACCTTTTCAGCCCTTCTTTCCCCTGCGCCCTTTTTCGATTTTGAGAGTTTTTCTTTACGAAATTGACTCCCTGATCTGGTTAGACCTTGGCTTGTCCCAGTTCTTATTGCCAAGTTCAGACGGAAACTTCCCCTTTGTTCTCCTGGCCCCAGAGTGTATTCTTGGGAAGGATCAGTTTTGGTTATTTGAGTTACCCCTCCTTTGCCCCCACCCCCCGACATAACTTTTTCGTAGAGTATTGCCAGTTTTCCTTTTTTTGACTCCCCCCAAAAATTCAGTCCCCCCCTTTTTTTCCTCGTTAAACCGGGCCAACTTTGACTTTTTTTTTTTCCTTATTTCTTTTTTTTTTTTTTCCTACGCCGTTCTGACAAGTGTTTCCAACTCTTGATTTCTCTTCCGGTTTTACCGTAGTTGCCCCATCCTTGTCCGATTGGTTCCCTGCCAAACCAACTTCCTTGCATTTTTTTTCCCTCCCCCGTTCCCTCTGAGTGATTCAGTTAGAACTGATTGTTTGAAAGCCGCGTGTATTCCGGCCGCTTAAGTTTTGAATATGATTTTTCCTTTCTTTCCCTGCTGGTGTATTTAGTATGTCTTGATTCACCCGCGAATTTTTCCAGTACTTCCCTCCAGGGGTTTTTCATCCGCCACTTGTCCCTATTGATCCTTTCGAGAATTTTTGCATGTGTTTTTTTTTTCTTTCTTAATTCTCTGGTTTTTCCCATTTCCCAAATTAGGCTACATAGTTTTTTTTTTTTTTTTTTTTTCTTTTTTTTTTTTTCTTTTAGTGCAGGGTTTCGAATTGTATTTTTGTGGATTCCTGGGTTGAGATACTTTTCCCTTGATCTTGCCAGTCTAATTGGGGTTTTTGCTTAGATATGGCTCTGTATGGCCCATTGTCGGGATCGAACTTGGCTTCTTCTTTTTTTTCTTTTTGGCCACCCCCCCCCACCTAAGAGTCCCTGGTCGACGGTTAAGACGTTTTTCCCAGTTTTGTTATGGCCTTTTCGACTCGACCCTCCCCTGTCCCCTCTTTTCCCCTTGGGTTGCAGCCTGTTTGCGCGGTTCTGTTTTTTATTTTTCACCTCGGAAACCCCCTGGTCCTTCCCGGGACCTGGGCTATGAGGACCCTTTCCCCCCTCCCTTTTTTTTTATGGTGTTTTGACTATCGGCGACCCCCGTTCCTGTTTGGAATTATCTCTATTGTTTTTTTTTTCTTTGGGTTTTTTCGCCAAAATGATTCTCCCCGATCTTTTTGGTCTCTTTCTCGTGTCGCCCCAGCAATTTTCTTTGTTTCTTTGACGGTTGAGGGGTTTTTCCAATTTTTTTTTCGTCCCTCTGGGCCCACCCTTTGTGACAAAAAGCAGTCGCCCTTCCTTTTTTGAAGCCTTTCCTGAGGGTCCCCCCTGTTGTTTTTCCCCCCCCTTCCTGTCCCCGATAGAAACGTCTCCGATTTTGAGTCCTTGACAAATTTTGATTTTCTGAACTTCCTTTTCGCATCCCACCTCTTCCCCCGGTCGTTTTTCCTTTTTTTTTTTCCCGTCGGTGTTTTTTTCCCCTTTTTTTTTTTTTTTTTTTTTTTTTTTTTTTTTTTTTTTTTTAATATCTAACCTTTCCGATTCCTTAGGGTTCATCTGACAGCCTTCACGCGGCTTTCCCCTTAATTATGGAGTTTATCAACCCCCTTTCCCCGCTATTTCACTTTGTTTTTTGTCTTTCTGGCTGCGGAAAGCAGTTTATCCATTTCTTTAGACCCCCCCCCCTGCCATGGGGCATCGGCGTGAGTTCTTAGTTTTTTACGTTTTCAGATACCTTTTTCGTTTGCAACGTTTCGCTTTTTCTTTTTATGTCCAAGGTCCACCCCCTCTCCCATCTCACCCCACAGTTAGGAAAATTTTCGAGAGCTTCGATCCCCCTTTTCTCTTTGCAAAATACTCTTTTCTTCTTTTTCCTCTGTCCCCAAATGTTGAGATACCCTATTTTTTTTCAGATTAGAAGTTTTGGCACCGTTCCCCTCCTTTTCCCCATGAGCGCATGCAGACGACTCTTTTCATTCTGTTTTTGTGGTTTTTTCTTCTTCACTTCCAGCGAAACCCACTGACCTTCTTTTTATGTATGCACAACGAATCACTATGCGGCCCATTTCATTCTCTCCCCTTTTGTTGTCTCGAGATAGTTCCCCCTTATCTGTTTGGTTTTTCTTTCCCACCCCTCTCCTTTTCCTTTTTATGGTTTCAGCTGATCGTTCCTCCCCCACAGTGTCTCCTCATTCGGCGGATTGAGATACTTTTGAATTCTTTTTTTTTATCTCCACCGCCTCCCTCCTAGACCATCTACTTTTTTTTCTTTTTCCCCTCTCCTGATGTCCCTCAGTGCCTTGCCGTCAGATCGCTTTACGGCATTTCCCCACTTTTCCTTTCTTCCTTTTTGTTTTTTTAATTGTCTCACCGGCGTTTATCTTTTCCCCTTTTTTCCTCCTCGCTGGCAGGGTTTTTCTCATTTTCTGATGGCGGTCTTCCTGCTTTCTGTCTGCCCTCCCCAACCCCCCGTCATCTTCTTCGTTTTTTTTTTTTTCCCCTTTTTTTTTTCTTAGCCTCTTCGGGTCTAGCACCCGGCTCCTCCTGGCAGGATTAATATGCCAAGTTTTTTTTCCTTTCTTCCCCCCCCTTTTTTTTTTTTTTTTCGATTTTTTTCTTTTCTCGATACCTTTTTTCATCTCTCTCCCCTCCCCTTCCCCTGGCCCTTTCCCTGGGTTCGGACTTTCTTGGTTACCTTTTCACTGCCGTGACTTTTATCCTGGTTTTTCTTCCGGTTTTTTTCACCACGTTTGCAAGAGTACCTCCTCCTTTAGAACTCCCCCTGAAAGTTCTTTCGGACCTCTTCGGATTTTTGGTTCAGATCCACTCTCCCATTAAAACTGTTCTCCACCCCCCTTCATCCTCCTAAAACTTTTATCGGTCAAGTGTCCTTTTTTCCTTCACCTTCTCACTGGGGGATGGGCCCTCCTCCCCCCAAGAGAGATTTGGACCAGAGTGATTCCGCCTTTTTCCAAATGGAACCCACCAAATTTTTGGCCCCCCCCCCCCCCGGGCCCCCCCCCCCCCCCCCGTTGCCCCCCCTTTTTTTTCGGTTCTGTTTGTGTGGTGTTTGTCCCTTGTGTGGTGGTATTGTTTTGTTTTGTTTCTGGGTCTTGGGGTTTTTTTGCACTTTTCTTGTGTCCGTGTGGTTTGTGGTCTCACCCAATTGTTTTGGCACTTCGGACTGGCCCTGGAAATCCCCGTTTCCTTTTTTTTTTTTTTTCCCCATCCCACCCCTTTGCCGTTCCCCCATTATTCATGCCTTCCCCCTTATTTTTGCCATTTAGGATTGTCCTTTTGTGCGGTACGTTCCCTCTTCCAACCTTTTTTCCCTTTCACCCTCTTCTCCCCCCATCTCTTGATCGCTCTGTCCTCGTTTCCTTCTGGCCACCAGTTTTGAATGGACTCGTCCATTTCCTTCGCCTTGTCTCCGCCCAAAGTTTCCCCCTTCCTTTTTGTCTTGTCTGTCAAATTCTTAGCCCTTTTCTTTTTTTCCCTGGATCCGCAACCAACCGGCCTTTTTTCCATTTTTCTTCAGAATCTCATGGTTTCCGTTTTCCCCCGTCTTTCCTTCTTTCTTTACTGGTCCACGTCACTCGCTGTCCATCCTGCCGGTCCTGCCACGCTTTGGTTTGTGTGTCGGGTAACCCTTCGTCGGATGATTTTCCCCCCCCTTTTTCCAACTGTCAGCCGCCTTTCATCAATCCCTTTCCTAAAGGTCCTTTTCTCTGTTGTTTAGCTCCCGCCACCTCCACCTTCCCACAAATGGCCCCTTTTTTTTGTACGTTCTGTCTTTTGCCCACGTTCCTGGTTGGGCACGCTGGAGGTTTTTCGTTTTTGTGACACTGCTTGTGGCGGTGCTCTCCCCCCCCCCTTGCGCGGCACCCAGATATCTTTTTCCGTCCGTACCCAACCCCTCCTTCTCTTTCTTGTTGTGGCATTGACCCGCTTTGTTTTGGGGTGGGTTTCTATGCCTTTCCTTTTCCCCTCCCTGGTCTTACCACCTTCATACCCCTTTGACCTTTTTCTTTCCCCCGTATTTTTGGCTTTCTATTTTGTCCAGGTTCTCCCCTTTCCTCCCCCTTGGATTTTTGATAATTTCCACGTTTTCCCTCTTCAACAGCCCTGATTTTTTCCCCAACTCTTTTCCCTCGTCGCCTGTGGCCCTCTAGCACCTTTTTGGCCCTGTCCGCAGGCAACCCAACATATGCAGTTTCCATCCCTTCTAGGAGCTTACTCTTTTCTCCACTTTTTTTTTTCTCCGGGATGGGGTTCTTTTTAATTTTCTCAGACCCCTCTTCTTTCGGCCTTCCCCTTTTTTAATACTTCGGCATGGTATTTTACTTTCCCCCCCCCATTTTTTTGTTCACTTTGGTTTCTTTTCCCCCCCCAACGGTGTCCTATGAATGAAAATTCTTCCGCCTGTTCCAGAGGCCCCGTTTTTTCTTGATAGGTGATTCCTCATTTCCCCTTACCATTTCATCACCATCCCCCCTTTCCCCCGTTGTCCCCCGGAGATTGAACTTTCCCCCCCTCCCCTTGATCTTTCAGACCCCTCCTTTCATAAAAGTTTGTTGGTCCCTCGTTTCCCCATTTTGGTTTGTTGTTGGTATTTGACAGTGGGCTTTTTTTTGACTTTTCTTGATATCCGTCCCCCCCCCCTTTGCGTTTTTCGTCTCTCTCCGTCCTCCAAGTCGCGACTCCCCAATTTTCCCTGATCCCTTTTGAGCCGTTTTTCTGATTTTTTCCCCAACCCCTCCCGGAATTTTTTTTTATGTAATTCCCTTCCGTCCCCTCCCAAGCTCACGTTTCTCTGTGTCTCGCAGCGCGTGCCCTCAATCCAAGCCTTTTCTCCCTTTGTCTTCCCTTTTCCGTTATTGAGAGTTTTTCACAGAAGTTTCGCTTACCTTTCCCCGCCCAATATACGGCGGTTCTTCCTCCCCTTTCATGCCCCGAAACGGTACATCAGGTAACGCTCATTTCAAACCTTCCGTCTCCTTCCTCATCAAATAACCTCTTTTTTGTAGTTTTTACCCCTCGTGTACTTCGCTTCCCCGGACTCCCCCAGAGTTCCTCTTAATATAGAGAAGTTTTAATGTTCCGTTCCTTTTTAACTGACTTTCGGGAATCTTCCCCTTCAATCCCCCATCTCTAGGGACCCTCACGGTCCCCTTGGTCACCTCAATAAACCTTTTCCGAAATCCCCCCTTTCCTGGTTTTTTGCCCCGGTTCCCCTTCAGGCTCCTGCCAATTTCTCCTCCCGTTTTTCCCCATTTTGCAATATTTTTTTTCCCCCGGTCCTCAATGGATACGGCCCATAGTATTTCCCCTCCCCTCCGATTTTTCACCGTGAGGGTGGTACCCCCCTTTTCACCAAATTTTGTTTGGCCCCTCCTTCTTTCATGGTTCCTGTCTTCCCCCTATTTTTCGGTTTCCCCGTACCAGACACACTTCCGACGTAATTTTTTTTCTCACGATTTTTCAAGCTTACCCTCCCCGC
>Ga0179591_1316622_pt1 | contig 19137 bp, 22 predicted proteins | sample CZOMad2_1_08_16f_FD_182891 | JGI IMG/M metagenome (GOLD analysis project Ga0179591, IMG submission 182891) | Vadose zone soil fungal communities from Angelo Coast Range Reserve, California, USA - CZOMad2_1_08_16fungal (PacBio error correction) | ecosystem: Environmental > Terrestrial > Soil >... | reverse complement strand
CCGGTTTTCACATACTCTTTTTCCCTCTGCTGGTGATTTTTTGACCGTTTCGCTATATATTGCGGGAGTGACACGACCGTCCTTTCCTCACCGATTAGACTCGTCGGCTCCCTAGTTGCCGTCGACCCCCCCTTCTTGACGCGACTCCCTCCCCCTTTCCTGTGAGCAATGAAACACCCCCCCCCGCCTACCGCTCTCGAATCCCCCCCCCGATCTGTCGGTTCAGTGCGAGTTTTTCTCCCAAAGTCTTCTACATTATTAAGATTGCTCGCGGGGCGAAATGTAGACTTCGCAGGCATAGTCCTTCTTTTCCCGTCGGTACGTTATGTTCCCCCCCCTCTCCCCATGCTTGCAGCCCCTTCAGCCGCCTTTTTTCCACAATAGAAGATGGTTTCCTTCCCCTTCCTCTTATACTCTTCAGAACCGCCGATTTTGTAGACCGAGTGATTCCACAGCTTTTTTGGGGAGATGGTGCCCGGTTTCCCTCCTTGAAGTTAAGAGTGCTTCCCCCCCCTTCCCGCCGGTCTTCCCTGGTTCGCCCACTTTCTTTTTTCCCCCTGATTTTTCCCGCGCTCCCCTCTTAGGACCCGGTCGAACTAGAGAACCACCTCCTATCCTTTCTCCACCTGACGTTCTTCCTTCATTTGTTTCCGTGCGCCATTGACCCCCCCCCACTTTTTAACCAGATGATATTCCCCGAGTTCCTTGTGTAAATGATCAAAACGAAGCTTCATTCATTTTATCACTATACAGGAACTTCCCTTTCCAGGGGACGGTTTTTTTTTTCATCTCAGCTTTCAGGCAGCCCCCTTCGCAAATCCTCCTTTTTCAGAAGTATATCCCCCTCTAGGAATTAATAGTTGTAGGTTCTCCGCGAGAATACTACCTCCCTTCACGCGCTCCTTTTGGTCTTGGACCCGGTGACGTCAACGCCTATTTCCTCTTTGGTGTTTGCGAGATAAAGGGACACTAGGCGTTTTAGCATACGTACGGATCCCCCTCCCCTCTCAATCTCTCCTCCCCCTGCCAGGGTCTGGTTAAGCTCATTCTCTCCTTCAACTCTTCCCGAGTCCTTTCTCATGTCGGACGCCGAGTTTCCCCTCTGTGGCCGCGGGCGTCCCGACCCGACGATCCTCTCCCTTTTTTCCTTTCGACCTCCCCTTCCCCTGAATATCGGACGCCCTTCTTCCCTCTGAAAAAGAATGGCCCTTCCGCCACAATCGTCAATGCAAATGCGAGTTTACCCCGTGAGAGTTCATCCATTTTTCGCGCCCCCTCCCCCTTGGCAGATAGGATCGAAACTTTCTTGGTCCCTTTAGACGGAACACGGGTACTACCCTCGGACAGTGAGATATGGAGATTTCCTTCTTAGATTCCTTTTCGACATCTGACTTCCTTTACGCGCCTTTATTGATGGTTACCTTCGAGCCACCAGATGCCGGCCCCGTCTTCCCCCCCTATCTTCGAATAGGGAATTTCCCTTTTCCTCGTTAAACTCTCTCTTTCCTTTCCCAGCGTCCCTTCTTCATGTTCGCTTCTCATCCCTCCGGTTTGGGGGAGGTTTTTTCCTATTGAGGGAGACTTAGCGGCGTCTTTCCCTTTACGAGAATAGAGCCTCCCCCCCCCCGTGTGTTTTACCCAACCTCCTTCCTTTTAAGGACTCCGTCCCTGTTTCTCCCCTCCCTCCCCCCAGAACCGTCTCTTTTAACGCGCACCTCTCCTGAAGATGGGTAAGAAGGCGCCTTTCTCTTCCTTTCCTCCGTGTGAAGGATGTGCCTTGCCCGAGTTTTTTGCCTCTTTTCCCCCAGACTGTATCTGCCCTCCTTTCCCAATAAGCCTCCTTTTTTCGCGATCCTCTCTCCCTGAGTGTAGACCCCGGTCACCATCCCTTATGGTCGAGTTCCCGTTTCTCCGACTCTTGTAGAGGACACTTTCCCTCCCTAACCTCCTTCTTCTGGTTTTTTCGAGACATTTGGACTCTTCCCCTGCGGTTTTCTTTCAATTACTCTCTTTCAGCACTAACCGGAAAATAGCGTTTTTTTTCCAGTTCGTCCGGGTCCCCCCCCCGAACCTATCCGAGTATTCTGAACAGTCATCGGACTCTCCGTACTAGAGCTTCCCCTCTCCTAAAAGACCTTTTGCAGGCTTCCCACAAGAGTGGTTCCTACGATTTCCCCGAATGAAAGATTTTTCCCCCGAAGGTCCTCTTGTTTCGATAGAAGCGTGTTCCTTTCAAGTTTATTCTTTTTCCCCGGGAGAGGCCCCAGGATTCACTTCCCTCTAATCCTCGAGAGTCCCCCATTCGTGGATGACCTTCTTCCGTGAAACTTTCCCCCCCCCCAGCGCTGACAAATAGCCCTTTCCCCGGACGAGAGGGTTTTTTTTTATTCTTTTAGAGGGCGCGATGCCTCCAAAGAGCTCCTCCCTTTCCCAGGAGGTTTCTTTTAATAACCTTTCCCTTCCGAGGTCCTTTGTTTCTCAGGCGCGACTCTTTAAGCTTGGCGAGTCCTCTGTCACGTAAAAGGGACCGTCATTCCGTTTTCCTTACTTCGTAGATTGAGAAATCCTCTCCCTTTTGTTGTTGTTTTTGTTTTTTTGGTTTGTTTTTGAGGATGAGAATTTCCAAAAGTTCAGGAACCTCCCCCTCGGGTACCCCCCCTAGTTATCATTGACAGGTTACCTTTATGCCCCCCGAATGGTCCCTTACTGGGGAAGTGCGCCTTTCTATGTGGTAGACTTTTCATTTTTGTTGAGAGAGGGCTTTACTTTTTACGACAGGTACGACCCCCCGGGCCCTCCATGCAAGGCATCCCCCTCTGAAACCCTCTTCGTTTTTTTTCATAAAAGTAGTTTCAACCCGCTTGTTCTTTTACCATAACATCCCCCTCTTGGCGAGCCCCCCAATTCATAGCCCCCCCCCGGCCTGATCCCCCCCCCATTCCTTTATTTTTCTGAGAAAGATAAAGGCGGTTGCCCTTTCCCGCGTCCTTTCATGTCTCTCACACCAATCAGGTAAGACGGCCCCTCTGCCGGTAAGGGGTGAAGGTGCCTGGCTTCCTCCTTTCAGCACAGGCATTTAATCGTGAAGTCCTCAAAATCTATTTTCGTGTTCTCCAAAAAAGTACACCGATTTCGGAGATCCCTCGAGCAGGCCGAGGATGCTTTTCCCAATGAAAACTCTTTCGGTCAAAGTCTTTCAGGTTAACGATCGTTTTTCCCCCATGCCAATAAGCTTTCTAGATTCGGGAGAACTGTTTCGTGTTCCCCCTCCGGGATATAAGCGAAGCTAAGAGGTTTTTTCCCCGGCATTAACTTGTAGAATATTGACTGGTTCCCCTCCCTCGATGGGGGGGTTGTTTGGTTTGGGGGTTTTTTTTTTTTTTATTTTTGTTTTTTAATGCCTCCCCCCCCCCGAGATCCTCGGCTTAAGAGAGAGACGGGCGGCGTCTGTTTTCCCTCACAACCGATAGGCAGCTCCCTTTCAATGTTAGTTCCTTTCGAAACTTTTCTTTCCCCGTACTCCTCCCCTTCCTGTCCTAACTTCTACATTCGTTTATTCTCCTCTTTGGATCTTCCCTAATTGTGGTAGAGAGGTCCTCTCTCGCATCTCCAATATGCGGGTAATCCTTTAATCTTGGAACCACTTTCCTCGGTCTCCCTGTCCCCTCGCCAGTCTCAAAGCCTCAGGAGAGGGCCACGCAGGGAATGCAGAAGGATTGCTCTTTTCTACTTCCCATACGTTGTTGTTTTCCTCTACCGGATTTTCCCCCCTTGCCTATTCTTTTTCCCTCAGCATTATTTCTTGAAATGGAGGAGGCCTTTTCAGGCGTATGAGATGTTGCCCTGTGTGGAATCCCATTACCCCTTCTTTAGTTCTCCTTATGCGAACTGGTTTCTCCCTCTTTAGGAGAGAAGCACGGTTCGATCCCTCTGTACGCGAGCTCTTCTGAGCGTAACCTCTCCCGATCTTTTTGGTTATCCTCCACGAACAGTCGGTATCTCTCTTTCTCTTCGGGTTGTTAGGGACAACCCTCCTCCCCAGGAAGTTTCCTTTCTCCCCGCAGTCTTCGTAGACTGCGGACATTCCAATCTCTCTGGGGACCCTCCCCAATCTTTTCTCTTTCAATAGAGGGTGATGCCTTTCAACTCCTAGCCCTCGTGCAACTTCCCCGTACTTTCTCAACGAAGAACTCACAGCCTCTATCAAAAATGAGTAGGCGTCCTTTGGTAAATAGATACCCTCCCCCTTTTTTCCCCCGAGGACTTTCTTTTTACTGATTGGGCGTTCCCTTATCAGGGAAGACCCTCGGAAGCCATCTCCTCCGAGGGTGGAATGGGTGATGTTTTCCCTTCCCCCCGATGAACAACTTGACGCAATCCCTGTGCGTTATCTTCAGATGTCTCTTCCCTCTAAGTTCCCCTCCATCTTTTGGGAAAGTAAGGGCTCATGGTGTCCTCCCCCCATGCAGTGAAGTCCCTCCCCTTCTTCTACGCCCTTGATTTTCCTCCTGCCTTCCCCCCCCTCCCGGCCGCCGAGTATCCTATGAAGCAGGATTGTTATGAGCCTTCTCGGATCGCTAGGGAGACCGATTCTTCAAGAACTTTAACTAGTTTTTAGCCTCCGGGAAGGTACGCTTTTCTTCCATGCCGGATTTCAAAAAGTTTCTCCCGTGAATACCGGTAGTCTCCTCCCTCCCGCTTTCAATTCGACCCGATTTAGAAATGACCCCCTAGCCCGGAGTTTCCCCCCGATGAAGTCCTCCCCCCCCCGTGGCGCCGGACTCCTCACAGCTGATAAATTTCACAGATTTTTTTCTCCGAACAATGTCCCCCCCCGACTATTTCTTCACTACGACCTCCCTTACACCCGCCTCAGTCACGGGGCCCTCTGAGACTTCTCCAACGTCTGATAACGATATTTAGTAAGACTCCCTTTCCTACCTATAGGACTTCTATAGAACCCAATTTCTCCTTTCGGACTTCTTCCTTGAGTCGACTTCTTCTCTTCTTCTTCCGAGTAAGGGCAATTTTCCCCCTCTTTCGGGCGAGGGACCCCTTTCCTTTTACCCCTCAGCTCTTTTTCAACCTAAGGGCCTCCATGCTCATAGGCTCTGTAAGGTCCTTCAAGAGAACCGTCCTTCTCTCCATCATAAACTTGGACAGATCCTTTACGCCCACCCTTCCCGGGCTGGCCAATAGGGAATTCAGAGATGCCCCTCTAAGAGGCGCTCTCTTCAATTCAAAGACCCTTCTTTAAATATCCCTCCCCGATCTTCCTCACAATATCTCTCCCTCTAACTAATAAGAGGACTTAGATCTTCCGTTGATGAGATAGTCATTAGAGTACCCCCTCTGGTAGGATCCTTCCCGCTATTTTCTTAATCGGATACTATATTCTGCTACTGAGCTTCTTCGAAAAACCCTCCCCTATAGAAAAGGTGAATGCCCCCCCCCCCCCCCCCCCTCCCCCATCCGCGCCCCCCTCCCCACCCCCTCCCCACCCCCCCCCCTCCCCCTGCCCCGGTCGAGGACCCCTTCGGAAAGGTCCCCCTCGTCCCTTCCGGCTTCATGTGCTTCCCTTCCATCTCAGGCTAGGATCTCGCCAACTTCCAGAGGATGATGGTGACCCCCCTCTTCTTGAGACCAGGCTGTCGCTCCCCCCACCGATCTTCCCCCCCCGGATCTTTTCTATCACTGTGACTCCCTCTCCCCTCTGACCGTCATCCTTTCGAGGTATTCTTAATCACTCCGGTTAGGGCTGAGGCGTGGGGAGGGCGGGTGTTTTTGTTCATCACATCTCTTTCCTTTCCATTTTTTTTTTCCGGAATATCTCAGACCCCCCCCCCCTTTCCTCTCCTAAGTTTAGCCGATGTCCTACCTTCCACGTTCTCGGCCGCCAGAAAGAAGGTCTCGGTGATTCCCCAGCCCTACCAGCCTCGACACGTCCCCCCCTCTCCCCACCGGAGCTTCCCCAGATAGGTCGCTGACGGCCCTCCCTTCTTCTTCAGGAAGTTCGATTGCCTTGATTTCTCGTGAAAGAAGGGTTCGAATTGCCCCGAAGGCACAACCCCTTTCTTTTGAGTTTTCCCTGGATTCTGTCCACCCCCGGTCTTAATAAGAGCTTCCCATATCCCTTTCCTCACCTAAAGTGGGAAGAGACCCCCCCCCTCACAGGGTAGAGAGCTTCCCGATATGCATCCTTTTTGCGGTAGGACTAGCTCTTAATTCCCCTTCCCCCCCCCCAAGGGTCTCCCTGTTCCCCCTCTCTAGAGGGGGAGTAATATCCGGGAATCCCTTTTTTGTCCTCAGACGACCCTCCCCTTCCCCCACTACTCCTCTCCTTAGAGTATTCGTGACTCTCGGAGCGGTCCTGCATCTCCTCCGCCCTCACACTCCTTCTTCCCTTAGGGTCGGTTCTGAGTAGCCCTTGCCCCTGAGTAAGATACGGAGTCCTTCCCTCGGTGAGGTCCCCCCCTTCTTTTGGAGTTTTTCCCTTCCAACATCCACTGCCCGGTTTTTTCCAGATTTTTCTTCTGAGGGCCATCAGGTAAGGTTCTTCCAGAGACTTTTCTCCTTCCGGATTCTCTGAATCTTGTTTCACTCCCCTTTCCGCTTCCTCAGCAGACCACCGCGAGGGGCTCCTACTTTCTAGGGAGCGATGCTAGTCAGAACTCTTCCGGACGGCCTGAGAGGTCCCCCCCCTTTAAGCCCCTTATTAGTGCTCTTCAGTTTACTCCATAGGAGGACCCCTCTCGGCTATCTCCTCCCCCTAGGTCGTCCCCGTGTTTTCCTTTCAGTTAATTTAGGAGATTCCCTTTCGCGAAAGTCTTCCTTCCTTTTTCAAGTTCCAAAACGAGCCCCCTCCGTTGGACGGAAGTTTGAAGTCAGGGTCTCCTTCACCAAAGGACTGGTTCTCCTCCCTCTTCCGTGCGCACGCCCCCGGTGTCTTCTTTTCACTTTCTATTCCGCTCGGCCTTTCCTTTTCTCCCCGAAGAAAAGGCGTACTTCCCGGCATGGCGAACCCCTCTTCCACGTCTTCCTTCCTTCCTGCTTTCCCCCGTCCGCTGGACTTAGGTTATCCCGAGCCTCTGGAAGAGCGACTCGTAGATTCTGATCAGAATCCGTCCCCTTCTCCGATCTCCCTCCCCCTTATACTTCGCGAAAGACCAGGCGTTTTCCCTCTTTCCTTTTCCGCGGAGCGTTTTCCCTGGTGGACCACCATACGGTACCGCTTACCGTAGAGCGGAATGTCCTTTTCCTGAGGACTGAGCCTTTCCTTCGGCAATTTCCTCCCGTTCTTTTTTTCAACCCGCCTCCTTTTTCAGCAGCCCCTGAAATCACCAATTACCTCGAGGAGGAGATGGAGGACGTTTCCTTCGATTTTTTCCCACCCCTTGCCGAGCCCGTCCCCCTTCGCGGTAACTTGATTTCCCACTGCCCTTATATGAGGCGTCGATCTGCCTCCCCTGTGAAGACCATTCCTCCCTCCGCAGCCTTTCCTAAAGTGCACGAGGATCTTCTCACTCGATCTTTTCCTAGAAGACCCCCTTTGAAGTACCCCCCCGGATTGAAAGACTCCTTCTTTCTGAGACCCCACCCACCGGAAGCAACGCGCCGCTTCCCCGACTGTTCTTGGACTTCTTACACCCTTTTTCACTCCTCCCGGTCATTCTTTTTCCCTCGGCGACACCGGCTTTCATCTCTTGGTAGAGGGCGAAACGCTTTACGTTAGCATCTTCCACTTACCCCTTGTAATAATGCAACTTGCGGTCCACAGGCTTCTTATGACCCTCTCCGAGCAGGAACCTCCTAGTGCGCGCCCCCGGCCTTTTTAAGTTTCTCCTTGACCGACAACCCTTCTTTTCCTCCTCCTCTCGAGATGAAAGGAAAGCCCTACTGTGGCCCTACTGCGACTTCCTCTTCTTCCTTCCCCCCCGGATTTTCTGTTGCTCCTTTTTGAGGTGAATGTTTTCGCATTGTTTAACCAGAACTGCTCTTCACCACCGCAGATTCCTTAGGACCTCCCCCTTCTTGTTTCCCCAAAGGAGGGTAGGCGATCCAGCACGGACCTCCGATGGCTTCGACTGACCTTCCCCTCTGATTCGATGATTACATCCCTCTTGTGGTAGCAGAGCACTCCCCCCCCTTTCGAGGGCATTCGACCTGGGTCTGTAAAACCCTTTCTCCTCCGTCACGGCCCTTATCCCCTAGGATCTAGGGGTAGACGTGCCAATGCCATATCTCTCCTTCCTCCCGATTCCTCCCCCTATGGTTCTTCTGAAACTAATCTTTTCTGTTTCTCTTATCAGGAGAGGGCGTCTCCTCTTTCATTAAAGCTTTTTCAGATAGTCTTTCTACGTGACCTGGCCTTCAACCACCGGGACTTTCCCGCGTACCAAGAATACGGGCCCGCTGGTCTTGAGCACAGAAGCCTTTCTCCTCCGGAAGCCCCTTTTTTTGTACTGGGTTTCTGAGGCTCCTTCCCAACACGTAGTATCAAGATTTCGTACCTCATGTAGAGGACCCCCCAGCTGGAGAAGGCCCCCTCCCCCCCCCTGGCTCGAATTTGATGGTGTCGACTACTCTTGCTCCTCCCCCCTCGGACGTCTCTTGTAGTCCTATCCTCGTCATTGGAAGATAGAACCGGGAGAGATTTCCAGAGGCTGATAATCCGGTCTCTCTTCCTCGCTCCTTTAGCTCGGACCCTCGAGAGCTCTCAAATAGATGTGATGGACCCTCCACTCCCCCCGAAAGGATTCGCTTACGAGCCCCCCGAATTTCTTTCCTACCTCCCCCCAGATTCGACCCCATGGACCCCTGGTGGCGCGCCTGATCCTTGTACTCCCCTCCTGAGAAACTCTCCCCAATCTCTCGAAAAAACTCGCCCTCTTCGCACTGAAACTTTCCCCCCCCTGGTGAATCTCCCCCCCTGTGATACCGGATCCCCAACCTGCGTGTTAACCACTTCCAGGTCTAACAACGAAGAATTCCTAGACCATTTCCACCTCTCCGAAAGTACTCCGCAAGGTTCAGCAGTATGGTTTTTGATTGCTCTCTCCCCTTTGGCGTATACGATTCTTCCATGAGCAACTCCTACCTTGGGATTAGAGGATGCGGCCCCCCCCTCTGCCGAGTCAGGAGGCCCCCCCCCCTAGAGAAGATTTTCTCTTTCAACCTTTTAAGTAGTATCTTTTCCCTTCTCTTTCCAGCGCACTTCTTTGATTCCACTCTTTCTCTCCAGAGATGGGTGTTTTTGAGATAAATGGAATATCTTTCCCCGTACCAGGATTTCCCAAACGATCTATACCCATTCCAAAGTTTCTTCGCATTAGAAGAGGCACTCCCCCCCTAGGAAGTCTTGATGGTATTTTTTTTTTTCCCCTGTGTCCTGAGTACCTTCCTCCGTAACAGATCGTGATCTCCACTCTCCGATCTCGACGATTAACCTTTCATCCTCTTGAATCTCCCCTTTACTGAGATCTCCCTGACACCCCTCTTTATTAACCCCTAGCTCCTGCTAGTGTTAAGGGTTTTAGTAATTTACTCCCTCTCTAGAGAAGAACAGACACTGTCCCCTTCGTTTCCAAAGAAGGGCTCTAACTTCTCGAGGTCAGAGTCCCCATCGGCGCTGCCTATTTTGCGCTTCCCCCTCCCTTCCTCGGCTGTTGGTAGACTATCCTTATTCTGATAGATAATGATCGCTCCCCCATCTTCAGAAGAAGGGCCCTCCCGTCCAGGCTCTCCTTTTCCCCAGTCCTTCCCCTCGAAGGACTTCTCCTTTCAAAGCACTGAACCTTCCCTTTTCATATCCCCATCTTTCCAGAGAAGGGGGCGCGTCTCCCCGGTGTCCGTCGAGGAGGGGTTTTTCCCGAGGACCTTCTCGGCGCCCGCTTTTGCCGTACGTATCATCGCTCCTTCCCCTCCTATTTCCTCATACTCTTCCTGATCTCTTATTCGTACTTTCTCCGAGAAGGACGACCGCAAGAAGTCCTTCTTTCCCCCGACCTCCACAGAATCGATCTCCTTACCGAAACTTCAGATATGGGGCCTTTTCTAGGCTCTCCTTCCTTCGTCAGCAGTCCCTTGAAGTTCTTTCCTCCTGGTAGAATAAGGACCCGGTCACCATCAGACATGATGAAGCCTCCTTTAGATTTTCTCCCCCTTTAAATCTAATCTCCTCCCTTCCCTAGTTAAATCTCTGGAACTCCTCTATTTCCTTTGGACGAGGACATCGCACGTCCTACACCTTGTGAGAGAGAGGTCTCCCCCCCGCCAGCGGCTTTTCTTCACCATAGTCGTATCTGACCTAACCCCCCCCCTTCCTCGCCTAACAAGAAACCCCTTGTTTTAATATCTACCATCAGACATAGAATGATAGAAGTCATTATTTTTTAGTTGTAGCTAGATAGCTGACGGTTGAGATCTAAACTAAAATTCTTAAGGTTATCCTACGTTTCTCATTACACCGAGGTCCCGTAAATCCTAAAGTCCGTGCGACAGGTTTAGAGTTCGTGTCCCAGAAAAGTCCTGTTTTTGGAGATCTCGGGTGGATTACGTTGTTGACCTGCCCGAAGAGGAAATGTGAGAGAGGCCCAAGAGAATGCCAGACTCGTTGAACAATCCGGTCCCCCTTTAAGAGACACCAGAACGACCACGTCTTTGGACGAAGTCTCGTCTACTCTCTTTTCCCTCTGATATTCCCAACACTGTTTAGAGAGGGTTTCTAATAAGGCCCCTTACTGCTCTATGTAGGAGTTCGCAGGAGGACCCTAGAGGCCCTCCAGATTCCGTCCCCCGCACACCCCTATTACGTCCCCTTTTCCGTTCATTAAGTTCAACTTCCTAGTGACTTAACGACTGTTCCCTCCCAGTTTGAGTTTATGACCCTTCTTGACCCCTCATAGGTTAAACCTCGGGAACTCTCCAAGTTTAAGTGTTAGTAATGTCCTTTTATCAAGGAAATTTCGATGCAGCTCTACCCTTCAGGGATGGATTTCGTCGAGGGCTCCGCGGTGTCTCTTTCTCTTTCCATCATGTTCTACCCCGGTCCCCAGGTACTTCATTCCTTTTCCTTTTCCTTTTCACTCACATTTCTGCTTTCGGGTCTCTACAGTTAGATATTACTAGTTCCCAATCACATTTTTTCTCCCAGACCCACCTAGCGGGCCCGAAGCTGAAACGAGTAGCCTACCTAAGTGTTCCCCGGAAGGATACGATTTCCTCCCATGCGAGTTTGATATGACCAGCTTCCAAGGCGGGCGATTCAGGTCCCTCTATGGAGTTGCGAAAAGCCTTCGCTGTCCACAAATCGGTACTCCCGGACCACGTATCTCCTTTTTCAGTGTTCGGAGGATTGTTAACCTCTTCCTAAATGTTCGAAGCGGTTAAGTTCCTTGAATCCCCTACATCAACTCCCCGACTAATTGGTTGATGGAACATAAAACCACCCGAGTCGGAGATCCTGTGAGAGACCCTGTCGGGATTCTGAGACCTTAAGCCTTCAGCTTTCTTTGCAGCGTCAACGGTTTCACGCATTCCAAATTCTTCCTACTATTGGATACGCTCTGCACGTGAATTACAGTCTCTTTTCTCCAACGGTCACCTTTCCGAGACCTTCCGAGGGAGCCTGAGTTATTTCCACAACTTTTAGACGAGACGGATGTGGCTCGTGCTCTCAGAGGAATAGTAGTAAGTCTGATACCTGCATCCGAAGCCACAGCCGGTAGTGTCATCCGAACACAAAGATATTTCAGCCGAGCGCTCCATCCCTTGTTCTTTCTTTCTAGGACTAAAACCGAAGTGCCCAGATTTCCCCTCGATAATTCTTTTACTGCCTAGACTTAGATAGTGATCAGAATATCTATCCCTATGTGGTCAGATTTAGACAAAGCTGCAATCGACTCCCCAGGACCCATCTCTTTTAATCAGCGAAGTTCCTTTCTTTACCCCCCTAGGTCTAGGTAGAATGAAAGAATTCGACCTCAATCGCAGTTGCAGGTCCCCTCGAGGGCCAGAAGTTCTAAGGCCCCCAATGTTAAAACTCCGTTTAAACTCATCCCTCCTTTTTAGAGACTGGAGAGCTTAACGAAGTCGGCAGAACCTTCTCGCCTGGAATGTCTCTCCCCCCCAAATTGTTTCTCTCGGTTCAGGCTGCTTCTCCCAGGTCGAATGGTGGAATCTAATTAGCCTCATATTTTTCCTTCGGATGAGACTTTTCCTAGGTTCCCATCTCCCCCTTATTCAGGCCCCTCCCGCACGTTTTAGAATCCTTCTAGTTAGCATTCCGCCGTATCTACAGCTTTTTTCATTCGCGAGGTGTTCTCTAGACCGGCCACGAAAAATCTGTTCGGAGCCTTTCTATAGGGATTAAAACTTTAGTAATTAATCTTTGGATTTGAAAAGAACTAAGTTGTAGCCGCGGCCCTTCGAATGAAGCGTTACGCTCCATACTTATCGGTCCCTTGGTGTTCCTTCCCTCGACCCTTTCGCGTATTATTCCCTTCTCGTCCCACACCGACAATAATTTCCTTTCACCCCCGGGGATCCCCATCTCGAAAGACCCTCGGCGTGGAAAATCCTAGAGGAAAAAGGTCTACCACTACCCGGACCCTGGGCGGAAACTTTTTTACCCCCCCCAGAGTAATCTCCGGCACACTCCCCCCCTGACCTCTAATCGACTGAGTTTATGTTGTTATGTTTCCCTAAACCTTCTAGTATTCTGATATTCACTTTAAAGTTCTTGAAGCATTGTAGCCCTAACTTTTTGAATCGGTCCAGTAAGGCAGCCGTCGTAAAAGATTTTCAAGATAAATTCTTGCCCTTTCTCCAGAGCTTCCAAAGCGCCACTTTGACTTCTGATCTCTTTTCCCCCCCTTTTGGCAGGATCCTGCAGAGTCGACGTTTTTTACGCCGGAGTCATCGGACCTCCTCCCCTTGCCGAGATTTTTCGCTCGGGCGTCCCCCTCTCTGTTCAGCAAGCCCACTTCAAGCGTTTTGCACCTCCTTGGTAGGTGTGACACCGCCGACTAAGGTCGCCTTTTTCGTTGGCCATGAATGGCCTGACTTAAGCAGTCCGAAGTGTTCGAATGATAGTTCGCAAGACCATACAGAAAAGGTTTCGACGAACCACCTTCGCGGTAAATGACTCGTCGAATCCTTTTTCAAAAGTGGCTCATGACCTTTTAAACCAAGATGACAGGTCTTCCCAAAGATTCCTCCGGTACCTGGGTCACCCCCTCCCTCTCAAGCGACTCAGTTATAATCTCACTAAATTTTTCTTTAAGGACTGATAGGACCTTTGGGTGATTCTCATCGCCAAGAGGCTTAGGACTCCCTTTAGTAATCTGAGCACCCAATATATTTTCCGGGGATTCGTGTCGAACCGAAAATGAGCTTAAGTCCTTCCGTTAAGAGTCAGAGCGACAATACTTTCTCAGGCTTCCCTTCTCGACCCTTCCTAAGTAGCTTTGGTAGGAGTTTAGAAACGTAACTCTATGATGTCCCAGAGATTTTCTCGATAAATTGAATAGGAGGAGCTTCTCACCGTCTTCCAGCCAGCCCGCTAGAGAGACATTTGTGGACCTTTCTTAGAATTATTCGTAGGCACCTTCACCCCTCAAAGTTGTCCCCCCTCTTCCCCCCCCCTTTTTCCCGTTCTCGAAGCGTGAAAGACTCTGATACCCTTCCTTGAATTCCAATTACGTAAGATCACTGGTGATCCTTCCCAGAGTCCAATCCCCCTATACGCCCCCATACTCGGTCCTAGATAAATGCTCGGAAGCTTCCTTTTTCTGATGACACTGGAAGTACACACCAACACTCTGCAAATGAGAGTTATCTCCCTGGGAGCGCTAATTGGCTACAGAGGCCCTCATCTCTGACAGTGATATAGTGTTTCCCAAACAAGCTCGCTAGAAAACTTGTTGGTTCTTCGTCCCAAATCCAATCGCTGCGCAAGGCGAACTGGAGCTTTTTAAATCCTCGAGGGTGCTTCTAGGATTTACTGGGTCTCCTCTGGGCGATCGACTTTTTGCAAAAGCCGGTTCCGCAGGCAGGGCTTCTTTTTGACATCAAATTCGAACCCTATTCCCGGAAACTTTTCAAATAGACTTTCTTTCTTTTTTTTCCAAACTCTAGTCGGTCACTCTCCCTATATCCTTTTCCGGTCCTGGAGTGGGAGGTCCCCGTTTTTTCCCTGGTAGCTCTGGAGGGGCTTGAAATAACCTTTCGGGAGGTCTCCCGATGTGAGACCCCCAGAGCCCTCTCCTCCCCCCTCTTTAATACTCCTTGTTGTCGTTTGAGAGCTCTTTCCCTGCTTCCGCGTATACCAGCGTCGCCGCGAATCTCACCCCAAAAGCATTCTCGGTCTCCCTACCTCAGAAAAGATCAACTCCGAGCACCCCTTAAAGTTTTTTCCGATGTCGAAACTAGGCGAACGACCCCTGTTTTTGCTGTAGTCTCTACTTCTTTACGGGTCCTCATGACAGTTTCACCCAACCCCTAAGGTTTCAATCATACATGCGGCGTCCTTATCCCCCCTCTTTATCGAATCAGAAGGCTCTTTAGGACCCCCCGAAGCCGAGGTCCTAGTTACAACTCCCTTGGCCTCCTAGGTAATAGGGACCTTTTTAAATCGACATAAAGTTTTCGCTCTCTTTAAGGGTGGCGCGCTTCGCAGGGATTTCCAGAGGTCTTTTAGAATCGTTCTCCCTGAAGCTCCCCTGGTATAGCCAACCCTTAACATTCCAGGACTCTTCTGAGAATACAGCCGAACAGCTTTAATTAGTTACTCCCTACAGAGAATTTTCAAGCTTCTTTTCTCGTGGACCCTCTAGGAGAGTTCCTCTCGAGGGCCGCTCCCCAAAGAAATTTTAGGTTCCTTTTTCAGGTACGACCTCTCCAAAGAGGTCAGTTTCTTCTCTACATACCCCATCTACGGTATCCTTTTCGTGAGGTGCCTCCCGAAGGATCGATCAACGGATGGGCTATATTCGAGCGCGGTACTCGCGATCCCTCCTCAGAGGCCTGGAGTCCCAACCTTAAGCAGCTGTTGAACGGTCCTTCCCCCCGAAAATCTCACGGAAAGGTTTTTTTTGCAGTTATCGTCTATGCGGGTCCGCTTTCTAGTAACGATTCCTCCCTTGGAATGCGGGGGCTCCTGGCCCTCCTGTCCTTCCTGAGACGTCTTTTTCAGGCGGCGCTATTCCTGCTCTTGTTAGCGCCCCCACGCTCTTCCCCGTTCGTGTTCGTTTACTTTTTCGCCCTTTCCTTTAAAGCTTCTTTTGCAAGGTAGGACACCTGAAACACTTCCCCCGCTTTTTTCCCTGTTAGTAAGATGGTGAAATTTTTCAGGAATGCGTCAAGGTCCCCTACCGGCTGTCTTAGTACCCCTAGAAAGATAAGTGAGGTGGTCGTCTGTGTAATTTTCCGAGCGGGTCCCCTCGCCTGGAGAGAGAAAGTCTAAGAAACCTTCTTCCTGTCATTTTCCGAACTCATGCACTCTTTGTGGACGGCTTTCCTTTAGAAAGCTCAACACGAAGCTGTTGTAGTTCTCCCTTTCAAGCAGAGCCCCCAGACTCCCCCCGATTATGACGGAATCAGGAATTACCTTCTCCTCGACTGACGATAATGCCCCCCGAAGTCTCTGAGAGACCCTAAGGCGGGCTGTCGCGGATGGGCGGCACCCTAGATTGCCCTAAGGTACGCCTGAAGGTAACGCCTCCTGGTTGAGTACTTTCCCGATGGGCTTTTCATTTTTTAAACACCGGAAGCCTTTACTGATAATCAAGACTAAGGGTTAATCTTCCTAACGAAAACAGTAAACTAGGAGGAGATGGACTCCTTAGAGTTAGAGCTTTATTCTTGCTTAAATGAAACGCCCGGAAGACTTTAACCCCGAGTACAATCCGAGTTTAATTCTACCAAATAAGTAAGCCCATTGTTTCCCCCCACGATGCCTTCGTCATGGCCCGGTCTCTTGTAGACTTCATAACTCCCGTTCCAATCTGGGATTTCTTAAACAGCGGGTGAAGAGTTTTGATACTCTTCTTAGCCTTTCGCCCGTTCTTTCCCTCGATTCGGAGTGGAAAGAGAAGCTGTTCCCCTTTGTCATAACGTTTTTCCCGAAAACCCGATACTTCTAAAGCTCGACGTTCTTCTTTGTTTGCAACTTTTAGTGGACTTCACCCCTCCCCTCCAACACGCGTTCCGCGATACGGCGGTCCTTCTCTCCCCCTCTTTTCTTTGTGCTCCTGCCTGGCTGGTCACTCCTGGTACTTTGCGCGCCGCGGACTTCGCCAGCCCCTCAATCTGCTTAACCTTCAGGACTTTCCATTGCCCGCCGCGGTTCATACTCAAGAGAGGACCTTCCATGTGAGACGACTGGAATATGAGAGGTCTTCTACGGTCTCTTATTGGCAACCGTTACCATCTAAGTCCTTTTCCTCCAAGGGGGTTCTATTATCAAGGCGATTTTAATACCTTTCGAGGCAGAAATTAGGGACCCTGGTTTGCATCAGTAGTACTATAGTGCATTCTTAATGCATCTGGTACCTAAAGGACTATTACCCTCATTTTTTTCAGGGCTTCTGCAGTCTAGGCCATTTCGCACCTCCCAGGAGGTCTGCGTCCAGAAATCTTTTCAAATACCGTCTTCGATAATCTGATTCTGATTACGGTGAGCACTTTCGGGGTGTACGGAACAGCCCAGCACACTTCGAGCGCTCTCGTTCGGCAGATGGTTCTTTGAATTCAGTCGCCCACCGCCCACGAGATTTCAAACTCCTCTGATGAGAGGGTAGACTGAGCTCCCTATCATGCGCGCTACGCCTCGATTGCTTCCCTCCAGGGCCCCTCAATCCCTCTGCGGGAGTTTTCTCAGATGATTTTCTCCCTGCTACCCCGACCGGCCCTTAACCATTTCAGAAAGTCCTCTCCCTAATTGGAGAAGGGGAATCTATCTGAAAAACTGGAACTGGACATCTTGACCAGATTCGCATTGGTATTGGAATTTCTGACCCCACCCTCTGGACTTCTAGTAGCCACGCAGAGGTTGTATGGGTTGTGATCCACCTCTGATCCAGGTACTTTGTTTGAGAAGGACTTCAAGATGTACTTGCTGCACCCGGATCCAAAAGCATGGTCCTTCAGTCCAGGAACCCCCCTGAACTCCCCTTTATCCGACGCCCCCTAATGGAATAGGGCCACTCTAAATTCCTCTCCATCGATTTACGCAACAGCGGCCCCCGAAGAGATATTGTCCTCTCAGAGGCTCCCCTCAAAATGACCCAGGGTAGGTCCCGACAGGTATCGGAAGAGCGCAGAGGTAGACCTGCAGAACTTTTCTGAAGCCGGTCGATCTCGCCTATGAGTCGTTCCCCCCGCGGTGCCTTGCCCCGGCCTTGCGGGGTTCTTGTGCCTGTACCGGAAAGTCCTTGTCGTCGAATCTTTCCTCCTTTCCCCAGCCCTCTCCCTAAAGATATTTTGGAGTGCCTCGCGGAGTAGAACATCGGGCATTTCTCCACTCTCGATTACAAGTTCCCTCAGCTTCTCCGGAGCCTCAAGTCTTGTCTCCCAGTTGTGTTCCGAACGAAGGTCAACCCTCTGCTAACGTTGCTCCACGCGTTCCCCTCTTATCAGACCGTGTGTAAAGGATCCCCCTACCATGGACTATATCACCAATATTCCCACGTGATTATGGAAATGGACTCCATGTATGGGGAGGCGCCAAATCGGAAATGATTATTCCGACTGCACCCTCACTATCTCCCCATAGGTTTTGAGAAATTCAACCCCTGAGCCTTCCTAGTTCTTACGCATTATCTCCCTCAAGATATCCCTTCTGAAAAACTTTTCAGTTCGCTTTTCGAGTCTTCCTTTAGGGAAAAGCTCCGGAAGAAAGCTTTTTGCTCCCCAGGCGCCCTTCTTAGTCATTCCCTCTACAGCTAATGACCGCCAGAAAAGAGATCTCCACCTAAACGCGGGTCAATCACCTTTTCCCCCCGAAAACCCCTCCCGTATGCCGGCCGGGAATTGTCGTCTGATGACAGCTCTTTTCCGAGCTGGCTGCCCCAAGGAAGAGCCAAATGGTTCATTTTAGCCCCTTTAGGTAACTCTCCCATCGTCCTTCACGATCCAGGTTAAGGATCGTCTGGCTTTCTCCTCACCCTCTCCCGGCCACCTCGACAAAATGCTATCTTTCTTGTTTAGGTCTTCCTCCAGTAACACGTGATACAACTTAAGGGGATCGGAGGGAACCTCTCTAACGTTTTGAGTCGAGTTAATCCATTTGTCCTACCCCTGATTCGATAGTCGCGAAATAGTTTCCTCCGACTTTCCTTTAGAACCAGGAGTGTCTATTCCTCCCCCCCTACCGCAGGTGATTTCCATAGCTTCTGATGCGACACCGGCATTGTAGTCTTCAATTCTATCTCACCCCCCTTGTCCCCCTGCCCCTTAAGGTTCTTTTTAGCCTCCTGTACCCCGCCTGGAACTTGCTCCTGTATTAATAATAGAGTTTCCCCCTTTGGGATTTGAGGGTCCATAGGCTTTTTCTTCTAGAAGATGTGGACTTCCGATCATAGTTTTTTTTTCCATACTTATATTTTCCGTTTTGTGTGTGAGAGGATGGATCTTCTTCGTTCCCCTCGAACGCGACCGTCCCCTCTCCATCGTGTCCGCACGCCCCGCCCCCTTTTTTAACAAAGCTCATGAAGTCCCCTTTAAACTTTCCCCCGGCCGGGCACTGCTTTCTTTTACGCTGGACCCCCTAAGGTGACTTCTTAGGCACGTCCGATAGTCTTCCTGACGGGGCCTGTTCTCACTCCCTTTCAATAGAATGTCCACCATACAGAATCTCGGATTTTGAGAGAGACCTTAATCACCATTAGACCCTCCAAATATACTCCGAGCAGTTTCGTAACCCTCCAGATCTGGACCACCCAGGACCCTTTTTCTAAATAGGCAGCACCGTGGAGTGGGATTTTTCCCCCCCGATCTGCCTGAGGTCGGTTAGATCGTCGTAGTCCATGCACAAGGGTCGATCCCGGACCCCAGTTGCAATTTCGTTGGATCCAGCTTGTGCCTCGAAGACTCTTCCCCGTCCGAGCATTCCCGCTTATCTCGATAGGAGAGAACGCC
>Ga0179591_1304744_pt1 | contig 19138 bp, 34 predicted proteins | sample CZOMad2_1_08_16f_FD_182891 | JGI IMG/M metagenome (GOLD analysis project Ga0179591, IMG submission 182891) | Vadose zone soil fungal communities from Angelo Coast Range Reserve, California, USA - CZOMad2_1_08_16fungal (PacBio error correction) | ecosystem: Environmental > Terrestrial > Soil >... | reverse complement strand
CCTGGATCCCCCCCCCCCCTTTCCTGAGTCTTTCTTCATGCTTTCTCTCTTGGTAGGTGTGGGAGTGTTCTTTGTATTTTTTCTTTCCCTACATAATCCTTCCCAAGCCCCTCTGGCACCCTTCTGTCGTCTTTTGCTCTGTTGCCCTCGATTACTGTAGGAGTGTTCTTCTTACAAGGAAAGCAAGTCCTTTCTTTGATCCAATAGTTCCCCTTTCTAGGCTTTTTTTTTCCCTGAATCCTCCTTGCCCTCTCATATTCTCATTTTCTTTTTCTGGACTTTTTGGTCGTTTTCTTCAACCGACCCCCCCTTTTGCGAAAAATTCCCCATGTTTGACGTTTTTTCTGTCATCGCCCCTTCTCAACGCCTCTTCATTACCGTTCAGGTCTGGTCTTCAGGGAACAGCGAGAAGCCACGCCGCCTTCAACTTAGTGTCTCTCAGTGGTCTTTTTTTTTCATATTCAAAGCGCGTTCTTTCCCATCTTTTCCCATCTCCCCTTCCACCTACTCCACCCAAGTCACCCCTGCAGATTTCCGGCAGTGTTTAAGGCCAATTACCTCTCTTTCCCCCCCGTAAACTGACTCTTCTTTGTAATGGCTCCTTCCTTTCCCCTCTTCCCTTCGGCCTTTTTCTCCCCGCTTCGAGAATAAAGCAGGATCATTTCGAGTAAAAAAGGTCCCTCCTCCTTCGCAGTGTCCCCCCCCTCCGGGACTACCCCCCCTGTTCGCCTTCCCCCCTTTTTGGTGGCCTACCGCCTTTGAAGGTGTGTGAGGGGGCCTCTCTCTCTAAACTCCCCCCCATGGGACCCTGCCCCTTTTTCCTGATGTCTCAAGAATGACGTTCTTCGGCAACTTTTTAAAGGCGGGACATCAATTCTTCTCCCGCAGAGCCTTAAAGTGAGTTAAGTTCTTGAAACCCCCCCCTTTCCGACCAAGACCCTCGAGTTCTCTCCGCCCTTTTTTCCTTTTTAGTCAATTCTTCCTTCCTTTTTCCGATTATTCCTTTGAAAGGTGAAATCTCTTTTTAAAGATTCACTTGGTTCCGGCCCTCTCCACCTATATTGGCAGTCTTGGCGCGATCAATTTTTTTCCCAAATAGAAGGCGATTTCCCCCCGACTCAATTTTCGGTTCTTTCCCGAATGCCTCGTTTTTCTGCTTTTTCCTTTTTTTCAAGCCGATTTCGCCGTTTCCTATTGCTCTCTTTGGACAAGCTTAATGAGTACCCTTGCTTAGGGGTTGACTTACACCTCTTTCTATGATACTCTCAGGTAACTTTTAGCCTCCCAGTCGATTTCCTGCTTCTCGTCCCATCCTATGTCGATCATGCCGAAGAAATGCCCCTCCCTCAGCCGCATTCGCCATCTGTTATATGGGTCTCTCTAAACCTTTCTCCCTCCGTTTTAAGGTTATCATTGAGAGGTCTTATCTTATGGGGGATCAGCCTGAAGAATTTGTAGAAAGCCTTTTTTTGAGAGAGGGAGTTTTTCACTTTTTTTACTCTTCCCCCGGCCACCAAATCCTTCGCTACCTCTGGAGGGGCTTTCCTCTCTCCCATGGAAGCAGCCTCCTCTTCACACATCCTATTTCCTTTTCGTAAAAGGATTTACCATGCTGTGCGCCCCTCCTTCACGCCCTTCGAAAACCCTCCTCCCTCTTTCTACTTCCGATCGCTGAAGCCCCTCCTTTTTCTTTGGGCATTTGTCTCCTCCCTCTCTTTCTGCACTTTCCTTCGCAGATGTTCTCAGGTACAGCCCCTCTTGTTGCGATTTTTCTCTCCGCTGTTTTCCTTCCCCTTTTTTCCACCCACTGTGCAACCTCTTCCCTTCGGTCTCTTTCTGGAGAATGTCAGGAGCCCCTTTCCCTGGGATGGACCTTTTTCACCCACAGGAGTTTTTTTCGTTTCTCTACCCTCAGCGCGTACCTTTTTTTTGAGTGGAAAAATTCGCACTTTTTGATTTCTTTCGACAATCCCATGCCTTTCCCGACCTCTGACTCAGCTCCCTAGATTTTTTTTCCCTCGTAATTCCGAAATTCCTTTCCGAAGGATGTCCCCCCTCCCCTAATTTTCCTTCAGCATGTTTTTCTGCCGCCTTCGTCTTCAGAAGAGCTTCTCCATTATCCTTATTTCTTGATATGGACATTTCATTAGAGGGGAAGAGTTTGTCGGAGCTGGTTTCCTCGTTCACTTCTTGCTGTTTTTTCCTATACCGACCATTTCTTTAATCACACGCTGATCTTACGTACGGAAGCCTTCTACTGGATTTCCCTTTCCCCACGTCCCCTCCCCCTCCAGCGCAGGCCTTTACTTCTCTGAACTTCTTGGGTCCCGGCACACTCTCCCTCAAGGTAACCGGAGCCGAGAAAGTGATGAAGGAAGATCCTCCCCTTGCGTCGCTTGACGTTTCCTCTAATGCACCTGTTTTCTTTTTTTCGTGACTTTTTGACTCTCCCCTTCAGGTTGAGGCTTTTTTTCTGGCGATTTTATGATAAGAGAATTCCCCTCCTTAAAATCTTTCCCGTATAATGGTTTTTTTCACGGAGGATTCATCGGTCCCTCCTCTACTTTTTCTTCGTTTGTTTCCCGTGGCCGGATAGCTACGCATGAGTTATTCCCAGTTTTCCCTTGAGCTTCTTTCCAATTGGTTTCCACTCCATGTTTCAGATCTGTCTCTTTTTTTATGGTCTTTAACTGAATTTTTCTTATTTTCCTCCCGCTGCACCAGGGACCTTTTTAGAGAGTTTCATTTTTTTGTCACCCTTATCTGACTACACGTCCTCCTGGGAAGACCGCCGCGAGAGTAGGTTACTCTTTTTCATTTTCTTGCGGTTTTATTGCAACACCCCTTTCTCTAGTCCTAAGGCCCTCTCTTTTTTCCCAAAGCACCTCCGAGAGGCAATGCCGCTTCCCCCCTTATTCCTTTCCCCTCTTGACCTTTTCTGCTGTTGGGCATATCTGTTTTCCTCAGTTCCTTTTTCACTCATGACGGATGATTCCTTTTCTTCTCTGGGCTCGGGAAGTTCTTTCCTTCTTGAAGATCTTTTTGATAGGTCGGTCTCTTTCTTTCTTTCTTTGTCGGAAGCTAGTGATTTAGGACAAGGCGAGCTTGTTTTCCTTCCAATTCCCCCTTCATGGGGCTCCCCCTCCGTTTTTCTTTTTTTTTTTTTCCCCCTTTAAGGGTTTTTTGCCAATCGTGGACTCGCCCCTCTCGCCTTGTCTGACCTCAATAGCTAGAAATAGTCTTTTACCTCATCACGCTAACCCCCCTTCCTCCCCCTCTAAGTCCCTTTTTCCAGCGTTGCTTTTTTCCCGGCCTTCCATCTTCAAGCCCTTCCTTCTCTCCCCCCCCTAGCGCGAATGCGAAAGCCTCCAGAGAACCAATCTCCTTTCTTTTTTCTCGCCATGTCCCCCCCCTTGTTTGACCTCTTTCTTCTCCTGTTTCTATTTTCTTCATTTGACGCTCGTGCTGATCCTTCCGTTCCTGACCTAAAAAATAGAATCATTTTTTGGGGCATGATCCTTCCTCCCCACCCCCCCCGAACCGGCCTATCCCCCTGTCTCTTCAGCGTCTCTTTTTTTCTCGTCAGATAACTTTTTACACAAAAATAACCCGATATTCTTAGTACAGCCTTTTTCCCGTTTGTAATCCCCCCCTTCCCTCCTCCACCAAGGACACCTTCCTGTAGGCGAAAAGGAGCTAATATTGTAAGGAAGAGACCTCTTTCCTTCCTCTTCCTTCAGAGAACCTTTTTACGGCATCCCTTCACGCTACCGAACGTAACCCCCCTTTCGTCGATAGTACCCTTTTGAATACTACGTTCCCATCTCCCACCCCCACCCAGTCCAGGAGTTCTCTGACCTCTTTCTTCCCTCACATCGTCTTTTGCTTTCCTCTCTTTTTCTGTTGCTATGCGTCAAAAAGTTCCCGACGCATGAACTCAACTTCTTCTTTCCTGTGAGCATGGTTTACACCCTCCCCTGTATTCTTTCCCTTCAATTTTTCCCCCCTTTTCTTTTCCGTTTTTCCCCTTTCTGGCCTTTTTTTTCGCCCCAAATTCCTTGCCGCAGGAAATTTACCTTCCTTGTCGTTGCCGATGGATTCATTTTCGTTTCAGTTGTCATTTCCTTCTACCTTTCCGCTTCCTTCCTTTTTGAAGCGTTTTCCCCCTGATGAACACGGCAATCCCCCCAATCTAGTCCTTCAAGATGCCAGAGTCCTCCACCTTCGCAACGCATCCCTCCCTCTCCTCGCAACTGGCTATAGTATGGCCAACGCTTCCCCCCCTTTCGGATTTTCGGATCCTTAATTTCGTCCCCTCCATCGCCCCTCCTCCGGAATATCTCCAAAAAATCTCTATCTTCTTGGTTAGTCTCGTGATCCCCTTTTTCGATTGGTCCCCTCTTTGCCCTTCCCCTAATCCTCTTTTTCAATCACGACAAGACCCTCCCTTCTCCAACTGAGCACATCGTGTTCGATCGCTTCCTCAATTTCTTGACGATCTCCCTGCCTCAGACAGAAGTACTCCTCTAGGTTGTTTTTTTCCTCACCTTCCGTCCTTCAACCCCTCGGCTCAATCTCCCTTCTTAAATAGACATCTGCCCTCTAAAGTGCTCAGCGCGATCGGCTCTTAAGTCCCCCCACCCCCTCTACCTTCTTTTCTCTGATGCTCCCTCTTTTCCCTCGCTAAGGCGTGATTTTTTCCTTTCCCCTTCGTGCGCGCCCAGGTTAAAAATGTCTCAGAACTCCGAACTTTTCTTTCCCCTATTAATTCTTTTTCAGCTCCACATCCCCTCCATATCGAGAGGAGTTGGGACGACTTTCCTTCCCATGGATGTTCTCTCATTAGAATGCTTTCTTTCTCCCCACATATCTCACTTCCCCCAGGGTATCCCCCCCCTTTCGTAGTAATTGTTCTCTTCTTCAGCCAGCCTCCGAGAATTTTTTTTTCCTCTCGAGTCGTCCCCCCCTGCATTCTTCTCTCTGCTGTCCGTTCCTTCGCTGTGAAAAGAATCTTCTTCGATTAACGGAACGGATTTCCGTCCCTCCCCTCTTTGAACCCTTCGGTCACTCAGTGAATCTTTTGAATCCTTTCCCCCATCTTCCACGTCCCATTCTTTTTTCAGATGAAGCTTACCCCCTAAGGAAAACGCTTTTTCTCGCCCTTTTACCCCCCGAGTTAAGTGGTTTTCTTTTCCTTCCGTACGCCCGTGCTTTTCTCCAAATTTCTCTCTACCCACGTCTCCCCGTCCCCTTGTAGATTGCGTCTCCTTTCTCGGAGGACATTGATTTTCCTTGTACCGAAGGGCTTTTGAACCTCCTGCAAAGCTTCACATCTTTTTATTCCCCAGTTCCTCTTAACTCTTAAAGTCGCGCCCGACACTCGATTTTCTTTTCATTTTTCCCCGCTCGGAACCCGGTTTTTTTACCAGTTTCCCTTTCCCTAAGGTATATTTCTTAGAATAAATTCCTTTCACTGGACTTTTTTCTCTTGCTTTCTTAATTCTTTTGCCCCCACTCTTTTTAAATCTTGAAGCCCTTTTTTCCCCTTTTATGTGATTGTACCCGCGGCAAAAGTTTTTTTTCCAAAAGCTTTCGCAGACCCAGTACGATCGGACAGTCTTACCTAGTTAGAGGTTTGTTTTTTCAAAGAAGAAGGTTCTTTCTTTTTGAAAGCTTTCAGATTTTCTCTTTCTCTCGCTGTCTTCCTTTTCTTTACTTGTTTCGTTCCTATTTTCTTTTAAAATTGTTCGATGGTCTATTAAGAACTCCTGTTGTCTTCTGAATTTTTTCTTCAACCTTCGCCACTGATTTCTCTCTTTAATGAGGGGACCTTTGTTGGAGTTTGATTTCTATATCGGAATCCCTTTCCTTTAGTATTTTCTTTTAGTGCCGGATTTTTAGTTTTCCCCCCCTGTCTTTCCCCCGAGTGTGAATATTCTTTTACTCCTCCGATGTTAACTCCCTGAGAAACGAAATGAAATCTTTCGGGAGTGACCCTGGAATAGTTTATATCGCCCCCTCTCGCCTTTTAATTTCGCTTGTGTTTTTTTCTTTCCCTCACGCCAAAAACCCCTTAAAGAAATTCCCCCCATTTATCAGGATGAGCCTTCTTTAATGCCCTTCCTTTAACCCCTAGTTCATAGTTCCTCTCTTGGATCCACAGTAGTCCCCTTTCTTTCCTCCGAAGAACACGCATACATTTTCCTTGAAAATAGATGAAAAAGCACTCTTCCCCCTCCCTTTTTCCGGCCAGTCTTTTTTTTCCCCGTCTTTCTGAGCAACCTTCCTTTCGACTTCACCCACTCCCTTCGCCCTGTCGTCCTCCCCCCTACTTGCAGTTGGATCTCTAGGTATATCATCTTCTTCTCCTTTGTTTGTTTGTTTCCCCTCTGCCGGCGACCCTCTTTTTGATTTCTCCCTTCCCTTGTCTTGGTTTCCTTCTTTTTCTTTGGACTCACCTATCGGCCACCTTTCAAACTGGACGATGCAAATTCCCTTTTTGTCTGTGCTTTTTTCCCGCGCTGTTTATCGCCTTTTTTTTTTTTTGGCTCCCTCATCCCGGATGTCTCACTCTCCTGGCACTACGAATCTCCTTCTGGGAAATGATATCTGGTGAATCTCAGAGAAGCGTACGTGGTTTTCGCCCCTCGACTGATTGATTGGATGACTTTTTATCTTCAGTACTTTTTCCCTTTTCCAACACACAGGCGTTCCACACTTTACAGAGAAGGTCCCTTTGAGATCTCTGGCCACTGTCACCCGCCGTATGTCCGCTGGTTCTCCTAAGGGCCACTCTCCGCCCCCCCAGCCGATTTAAAATATATTTCCCAAGGGGAGGCTTTTTCCCTCTATGATTGATCATCCTTCTCCCCAAAGGAGCCCTTCCGAGGCCCCTCTCAACAAGAACCTCCCCCCCCTTTCTCTTCAAAAGGAAAAATCTTTCTCTGGAAGATTCCCTCATGTGGTTTCAGGAAACTCTTTCACGTCCACCCCGCTACTTTTTTATGCGACCTTCCCCCCTCCGGAGAAGATAATGAATCGAAAAATCCTCATCACAAAGGCAGATGCCAGAGATTCTTCCCCTCCCTTCCCCCCCCTCGACCATTTCCCCCGGAAAGAAGCCTCGTGGCGCCCAACCTAGACCCCCGTTTCCGCCGATCCTTTGGTCTTTATGAACCTCTCCGTGGGGACTCGTGGACCCCTTTCTTTCCAAGACACTTTTCCCGTGCCACATTTTTTTTTATGATTTTGATGCCCCTCCCTTCGGACGTAGGAAACCTAACCGTTTCCAGAAAGTGCCACTTTTATCTTTTTAAGTTTTCCCTCCCGGTCTTCTTCCCCAGTCCTATCGTCAGTTAAGTACCCCCCTTCGTAGGTTATAGAGAATTGATTTTTCCCCTTGCTTCCGGCATCTTGTCCCTCCCTTTCCTCTACCTCTATTTACCCTCCTTCCCCCGAGTACAAGCCACCCCCTGGTCAAGCCGAGTCCTTCCCTCTAAAAGTTAGTTTTTCGGACTCACTTTTGGTCCTCCCGGCGACCCTTTTTTTCCAAAACCCTACTCCTTCTCTGTGGTGCCCCGCGGGCTAAGAATGATAGAGTGGTAGGTCTAGCGTCTCCTTGACACCTTTGTGACCTTTTCCTCTGTCCTCCCACGCTTCCGAAGTTACCTTATTTCTTCTGTTCTTTCCCTAGATTCCCCCGTGATTATAAGAGTCCCGTTTCTCTCATTTTCCCCAGTTTCTCTTGATGCTCGATTCCCCTATGTCCTCCTGTCGCACCTCCCCCCTTCCCGCAGCCGCATTCTGGGCTGTCCCCCCTTTTAGCTGGGAGGAATCAGAAATTCTTGAAATGGGGGTTCACACTCTTTCTTTGGTTAGCTACGCGTCGCCTTTTTTCTCCCTTCCTTTTCTGAGCGGGAGTGGGAAAGTCGATTTTCCTTGAAACTCTTCTCTCCCTATCCGTCCTGCTTCGGGTTGCCCTTTCTTCCTCCCTTCCAAAAGTTCAGCACATTCGAAAAAGGGAGATCGGCTGTCTTCCCCTGGCGCCGACGACCCCCTTTTTCTAAACTCCTCAACCTTTCCTACTCTTCCCTAAAAGCGCTCCCCCTTGGCGGAAGCGCATTCGTAGAGGTTCTCCTTGTCAGGCCTTTCCTGAGCATTCTTTCTCTTTCCTGGAAGACCCTCTTTTGAGATTCCTCGAGACGTGGTGACCTCCTTCGATTGGCAGATTCCCCCCGGGCAACTCTCCCTTCGTCGCTCCCCATTCGTCTTTCAGCACCTTTTTCTCAAGTCAGTTCGATCGGACTTCCCCAAGACAGGCCTCTCTTCTTCTTTCTCGAGTCATTTGGTCTTTCTTCTTTTTTACGGCTTATTTAGTCGCACTCGTTCGCCACGGAAGTGCTCACCCTTCCCAGAAAACTTCTTCCTCTATTTTTTTTGATCTGATCATTAAATAATCCCTTCCGGAAGTACGAAATTACCCTTTCCGCATGTGTTTTTCCCTACTCTGGAGACCTCGAGTAGCCGTTTTGATCTATTTCTGAGCGCTTCTCCTGGAAAGAGGCTCGTCATTATTCTTAATGGCATTTTTTTTTTACCTAGTTTGAGTTCCGTTTTCATTTCCCCTTCCCCGCCTCCTCCTTTTCAATCACTGAGAAGCGTCTCAGGAAGAACCTTACCTTTTCTTCTTCCGAACCTCCCGTAGACCCCCCGTGCAGGTGCCGTGACCTCCATTGCACCTGTTTCATTTGCTTACCCTTTTTTTCCTCCACTGCCCGACAATTTCCCCTGCGATAACGAGCAGTTTCCTCAGTAAGCTCGCACATGTCTCTTCCTTTCCCTTTTCCCCTTCTCCTCTCCTTCCCCTGTGATTCATTCTCCTTCTTTTTCTGAGACAACTTTCTCTCTCGGAAAGCGCTGTCTTAAGAGAATGACGAACGTACCGCCCCTCTTCTTCCTTCGTCCCCGATCCTGTTTTGGAACCCCCTCGTTTCTCTTGTCTTGTCCTTCCTTTGCCTTCTTTAATGCGAATTTCTCTTAAGTAAGTTCTCCGATTATGTAAGTTTTTGTAATAATTCCTTCCGTCCCCCTCTTTCTTTCCCCTGTCGCCTTTTTTGTCCGTTGTTTTATTTTAACTGAATTTGTCTGACGCCACGCGCAAACGGTTTTCCCTTATATTTCTTTTTCCCCTTCCCAAAGTGCTTCCCCTCCCTCGAACGCTGATCGTCCCTCAGCTTAATGGTGGGTCCTTTCCATTCGCATGCCCAAACTGCTCCTTTTTTTCTGGGACTCCGACTTTTTTTTCCCTTCGCGGAAATGCATTTTTCAAATTTATATACCCTCCTTCCTCAGCTTTCAAAAGTGGTTTCCCCTAGAAAAATTCTGGTAATCTTGGCTTTTTCCTCCTCAGGGTCATCTTTTTCATGCTTAGTACGTGTCGGGCACGGTAAGTAAGTTATCGGACGATCGTTTCTTCGGTTGTTTTCCTCTTCTTTCCCCCTCCCTCACTTCTTCCCTCTTACGTCTCAGGACAAGGTCCTCCTGATTGCGAGTCCAAATCGTCTCCCTTAATGGGGAATATCTCCCCCTCCCCCCCCCTCCTTGTGTGTGGTTCCCCCCCATGACTTTTTTTTTTTGGTACTTCAAAATCTCTACGTACATAATAGCTTCGACATCTCCTAAGAAAGATAAAACCTCTCTTCCCTGACATAAGGTCCCCATTCCCCCTCTCTCGAGTCTCTTCTTCCCCGGAGTCCTCCCCCTTCCTCTCGGACCCCTCAATGTCGACCCTGATCCCTCAACTTCTTAAAAAGAGAATTTTTGGTTCTCGACAATGTCATCCCACCCCCCTTGTGACCTCTCTATGGCTTTCCTTATCCTTATCCACATCTAGTTCTGCCTTCCTCGAATCAGGGTGGTGTGTTCCTGAGAATGTATCCTTCCCCCCCATTCTTTTCAACCGGATCTTTTATTTTTTTTTACCCTCTCCCCTGGGGCGTCCTGATCCGTGAGACAAAACATCACCGCTAGACAGAAGAATTTGAGCCTTGCGCCTTTGACCTTCATTTCAGCCCCCTCCCGGACAAAGTAAGGAGAACAGGCTTACTCCTTTCCTTAAGGAATCTCTCCGAGCCTTTTCTTTTCCTGACTCCACTTCCGCCCATCCCTCCGGCCCAGCAGAACAAACATCCGATAGTAAATTCATTTTCTCCCCTTTCCACGGCGATAACCCCCCCCCCCTTTGGGAAAATTTTTTTTTGACGTGTCTCCTTTTTCTCATCCTCTTTCTTTATATCCTACCCTTTTCTTGCTCTGGAGTAAAACCTCCCGCCCCGACGACTAATCACCCAGTTTCTTCTTCTTTTAGCATGTCCCCCTTAAGAGGATTTCTTACTTCAACCCCTTTCTGAGCCCCTTTTCGGGCAGTGTCTTCCCCCCTTCCCTCCGGGCCGCCGGCACTTTTTCAAGGCCTGAGCGGAGTTTTTTCTCCTTGAGTTCGTTTTTCCCCTTCCCCCTCTCGTTAAGTTTTTCTGTAGTCTCTTTTGTTCTTGAACTCGTTCCCCTTCTCCCCCCCCCCAAAACCCCCCTCCTCTAATGGAACGATGTACCACCTTCTCCTGCCAGATGCTATGGCAATATACCTCCATCGAGACCTTCTCTGTTCCCCCGCTAACGAGTTTTCCTTTAAACCATGAGGAGCCCCCGGGGAGGACCTCCCCTTTAATTTAAGGTCCTTCCCAAACAAAATTTTCCTTTTCGAGCCTTCTGGGTTTTCTCTTTTTTTTTACTAAATCTTCCTTGAGAATTTTCACTCCTCCCGGAAAAGTACGAGTTTCCATGCCCCTTGGTGACCCTCCTCTTTCCTTTCCTTTTCATGACTGATTCCATTTCCCCTAAGTACGTCGAGGTTTACATTTGAAGTCCCCAAAGGATCTACGCCCCTCTGCGAATCTCACCCTCTTCCGGTTCTGCGTTCAGAAAGTTTTTTCTTCCGATCGGCCGAGTTTTCCAACAAATTCCTGCCTCTAATTTCTTCCTCAGATTCTTTTCGTGCTCTTCGGCCGATTTAGTCTTTCTAGGTTAACCCCTTTGAAGAGAAAGACTTCTCTTCTTTTTTCAATTTTCCACTATGATTCGGCCTCCCCCCTCCCCCCCCTCGTCTCGGGCTTTTCTTAGACAGCCCAGTATTAATGAAAGTCTACCCACTCCCGCTCGCCCCCCCCAATTTTTTTTTTCCCGCAGCGCACTCTTTCCCTCCTTTCTTCTTCTTAAGCTCTTTTGCCCAGATAACCCACTTTCCTGAATGCGGCTGCGACTTCCCCCTTCGTCGGCAACATGATCGACATATTCTTGCCCCCTTATCAGCGCCCCCCTCTGCTGATTACGACCTTCCTCCGTTCACCTCCTCTAGTCCCATCCTCCCTTCCCTAATTTCCTTTCCAGTCGGTGTCGTTACTCTTTCACCTTTTTTTTTCAGGATGTGAATCTTTAATTCTCTGTTCCTCTTGTCAGAGTCAGTGGAGTCGGGGTGCGGTTTTCTTTTCGATTTTTCTGTCTGCCCTATACTATCCCCCTTCTTTTTCTTATAGGGCGGACATTTTTTTTCCTTGTAACCGCAGGGCCTGGTAATCTTTCTCTCCTCACCGACCCCTTCATCGTTCTTTCCATTCCTTTCAGTTTCCAGTCGCTCTTTTCACCGATGATTTTTTTGTCGAAGGGACTCTGCACGGTTCTCATCCTTTTCGTGGACTGTCTCTTTTCTTCCCACCTTTCTTTTCTTTCCCCAACTCTATTGCCCCTTTTCCTTCCTCCTCGTCTTTTTTTCTATACCCACATCTTTTCTTCACCTTTGGGCAAGGTGAAAATGGGTATTTTTCCCAGGTTTTTTTTTTTTTTGGGTTCTTTTTTTGGGTTCTTCTCTCTCTCTCTCTCTTGTTTCTGCGGCACCCACTTCTTCACCCGTTTAGAGCCAAACCCTTTCCTTAGATCGGAGAAAGGTATTACTTTTTTATTCTAGTTTCGTATGAGAACCACCTCTCTTCGATGTATTTTTTCCCTGAGACTCTCTTTTTTCTTTTACTCTTCTCTGATGTCTTTTTCTCTAGTTAATCTTAGAATTTTCCCCCTGTTGATGTAGCTCCGCATTCTCTCTCTGTTGAAACTTTTGTCATCCTACTTTTACAACTTCTTCTCGGCCCTTTCCCAAGATTTGCTTTTCCCATGGAGGCTTTTAGAGCGCTTCCTTGTCCCTCCATTTTAATCTTTCCCCCCCCCAGAAGACCCCCTACAATGTTTTCCACGATAGTTGTCCTTTTTTTTTCTGTACGGGACTAAACCTCCCTACAGTTCCTCCCCTCGTTGATAGTGCCCACTTGGACTAGAAAAAACCCCAAAATCATTTTCCAAATTTTAAGTTTCTTTCCTTTTTTTGGGTCCAGTCCGAATCCGCAAACAGTTCCCCCCTTTTTCCAAACACCGTTCTATTTCCAGAAAAGTTGGCGCTTTTTCCTCACTCACCGTCTTCCAGTGAGATTCTTTTTCTGTGATCAAGCCGAGAGGTTGCTCTTTTTTTCCTCCAAACCAAGCTACCTCGAGGAAAATCCCTGCCACCAGCCCTCCCTTCCAACCTCCCCCTTTTTCTCGTGGATCCCTCCTCCCTGAGCCAATTGCCAAAGAAAACTCTTCCCCCTCCCACGAGACTCTTTTTCACCAGTTTCCTTCCCTCCCCTGGCCTTCCCCCGTTGTTTTTTTTTTTACTAACAAGAGGAGGCGATCTCCCTTTCCTTTTGAGGACGATCCCTTATCGATTTTTTTCTCTTTTTTTCTTTGGGAATCTTTTTTTCATACTCAGCGGACACCCTCTCCCTTTTCTATGAATTCTTTTTTTCTTGTAATTTTTTGATTTCTCCCCTCTTTTTCTTCTTATCCCACGGCACTCCCGCCCCTTTGATCATAGAGGCTTCAAATAAGAATAGAGATATTTCAATCTATAGGTGTCTTCCTCCTAACTCGAAAGGGGCTTTCCCGTTTTTGTTGTTTTTTTGTGACTTTTTTTTGGATCGGCTTCACCCTCCCCCCTGAGGAACATTCCAGCGCTCCCCTTGGACGTCCTCGATTCCCCTTTACAAAAAGACGTACCCTTTCGTGTGGGGTCCTTGTCTTCCCCAACTTCTTTTCCCTCGTGTTCACCTTTGCCCCTTTATGATTGATCCGGCCCCCACCGAGCGTTAATACAAGCCGTCTTCCGCATCGTCCCCCCCCCGCCAAATAATGTCCCCCTTTTCAATGAAGCTCCCGCAGTGGTTAATTCGGATTACGATCGTGCCTTTCACCATGAACGCCCCCTATTCGAATGACCCCCAATTTAAGATTGTTTTTCTCCAACCCTTCTCGTTTTGACCAGTTCCTGCCTAGCGGCAGCTAGCCTCTCAGGCGAAGGCGAAGTCTTCACCGAACAGTTCCGCCCGAAGCCACCCCTCTACTCAGACCGGGAAGCTCGACTCTTGGCGCGGAAAACTTTCCTTGGTTCCCTAAGTCCTTCGCTTATTTTCCCTCCTCCCATTTCACATGTCCCCTCTTTGAAAAAAAAGATTCTCTTCCAAGTACTGACTCCTTTAGGAAATATTTTTTCCAGGGACAATGTTTTTTTACATAGCCTTTCCACCTTTCCTTCTTAGGATGAACACCCCCACAACCGTCGAAGAGCTTCTTCCTCAACTCCCCTCTCTTTCTAGAATCTCCTTCTGAAGATTTCCCGGTCCTCCTTATGCTCCTCCAGCTGTCTCGTTTTCCTCTTTCCCGAATGCCCCCCCCCAATAAAGAACTGAGGTACCCCCCCCAATTTCCGCAGTCTCCTAGAAATTTCTTTCATCGGGGAGGGCCCTCTCAATTTTTCCTCCCTTTTTCCCTCTTCAGCAACAACCGACCCCCTCTGGGTGCCCACGCGGCCTCTCTCGGGTCGTCTGTTTCCTCTTCCCCCTGCTGAATGGCTTTTTTTTTTCAACGGACCCCTCCCCTTTTCCTCTCTTTTGCCTCCTAACTGATGACGTGATTCTTCTTGTCCGTGTGTGCGACTGCTTTCTTTTCTCTGCCCTTAGAGCTCTCTCCCCATTCGATCATTTTTTTCCGGAAAGTTCTCCCCTCTGTCCCTTTCTCCGGGATCTTTTGCGTTCTCTTTCCACCCATCCGTAAATGGGGATCTGTACAAGCTTGCGGGTTTTTTTCTCTTTTTTTTCTTCTAGCCTGAGGATCCCCCTGTGTGCGACTTCTTTCAGGACTTTTCACTTGTCTTTTATACCGACCCCCTCCTCTTCTGATGGAGTTATGGAACTCTCCTCATCTCCCACCAACTTTTCGCCCCCCATAGTCGTTTCCCCCGGATAATCTCTCTCAAGACCCCCCTTCTCGAACACATAGAACTGCCTTAATTTTTCCCTTGAAAAATCGGATCCCCCTTTTCTTTCCCTTCCCTCCTGGATTTCGGTTAATCTAAGATCCTTTCTCCTTTCCTTGCGCAGATGCAGTGAGGTCAGCACCTTTCTTTCCCCCGATTGATCTCCTCCCTTTTTTGGAACCTTTGCTTTTTTTCTTCCCTGGAACACGATCCCCTTCTTCTTTTCCTTTTGGAGATATTTCAGGATAATGTCAAGGGATTGACCCTCTTTCCTTCCCCCCCCCTAACAGGAGGTTTTTTTCTTTCGTACTGGTCCTTCTCATTATCCCCCGATGATTTAGTCCTGACAATCGTCCTTTCTTCCAAGGAAGTTGCTAATACTTCCTCTCCAATAGAAGACTAGAAGATTGGTTTTGATCCCCCTGTTTTTTCCCAATATAGACCTCTGTCGGTTCTTACTCCTCTTGAAGCCGGTGGAAAGATAGACTTTCCTCCAGTTGCTCTTTCCTTTTTCTTGATATGTTTTTTCTTTTTTTTTTCTAGGGCAGCGCGTCTTGTTTCCTCTTTCTTTTTGTACATAGTTCCATTATTCTCCTTTGGGGAGTGCAGTTCCTCCCCTGGGGGCAAACTTCTAGTAATCACACTTTTTTGCGGATTACTCGGACATCCCTTCTGAGTTCCCCAGTCCACTTTTTCCACGTCGACTCCCCCCCGCGCAGGCCTTGTCCCAATTGCCTCCTCTCCTGGGAGTACTCCAATGCCCGACCTTGTTTTTTTTCGCCCGTTGGATTGACTTCCATGAGCTCTTTTTGTTTGCCATGCTAACAGAAGAGATCTTTCTTCACTTGTCGTTTTCCTCTGTCCTTGTCCTTCTCTAACCTTTCTGATGTTCTCTGTATCCGAGAATTCCTTTCACGAAATAAAGATTCTTTTTCTCCCCGATCAGGTGTGTTTCTCCTCTTTTCCCGTAGAGATTCCCTCCACTCTCGATCCTTCCCCGAGCTCTTAGCCTGAATGCGTTTTCAGCCTCATTGATCTCCTGCGTGATTTTGCTATTAATCCCCCTCTTCCTCAGTTCTCCTCTGATTTCTTTTTTTTTTTTCTTTGTGTGTCTACTCCCTTTTCCCCCCCAAGGGAAATGAATTACTGATAATTATAGAGGGTGGATTTTTCCCCCCTTATTTCTGGATTATGTTTTCTCTTTCTCCATTGCGCACGATATCTTCTTCTTGATCTCATGGGTGGGGCCCTTTTTCCTTTCCCTTTCTCATCCCCTGATTTATATTTTTTTCCCCGTAGTGTTATCTTATTCAGTCTCCCCCCTTTTTATTTAGAGCAGGAAGACTCCTTCCAAGTGGTTTGCCCCTTTCTCTAACTTTCCGATTTTTCCTTCGCTGTTTCTTTTATTCTTTCCTTTCCCAGTAGCGGCATGGTCACTCTTGCCGGTATCCTTCCTTGTTAGACGGGATCTTCTCTCCCTCAGATCCTTTTCTTTTTTCCTTTCTGCACTTTCTCTGTCTCCTTTTAGATTTTCAAAGCCGACGGTCTGACGCTATTTCGTTCTTCCAAGGCGAGCTTGCGAGTCAAACGTTTTCTCCCCTTAATGGGTTCCCTTCTTTTCTCTATCCTTTTTTTTTCTAGGATCTCCCCCCTCATTGCCTTTCCCTTGAATCGTCCCCCCCTAGCCTTGTTTGATACCTAAAGAGCTTCCTCTCCTCCCATAAGAAATCCCCCCCTCCCTGACCCCTTCCATCCCCCTCTCCCCCCAGCTGAGAGCTTACTCCCCCTTGAGACAGGAACCACCCCCCCTTTGGGGGGGGGGGAACAGGGACCCCCACTCCTTTAACCGGAAATCTCTCTCTTCTGATTCTCTCCCCTTTTCCAGCGTAGTACACTCCGCCCTTTTCTCTATCTCGTCGACACCCACTTTTTTAGCGGAATGATCCCCCTGGAGAGAACTCTGTCCTCACACCCTTCTCTCAGCCGATAAGGTGTTTTTTCGCGAATGCCTCCCCCCCCCCCATGAACCCCCTAAGATTTATCGTCGTTTCGACACTTTATCATTAACTTTACCCCATAAACCGCTAGAATGATCAAGAAGAAGTCTTTTTTTTCCTCTGAGCCAGGGTCCCCCTGTACCTCCCATCCCCTGTCCCCCCCGTCCGTATGGCTGAACCTTTTTAAGAATCGGTACTTCCCCCACGTCTTATCTCTTCCTGTTTATCGAATCCCCCTCCTTCAGAACTCACCCTTCTTATCCGGCCCCGCCCCTTCCCAGATCATTCCCTTTCCCGATGCATACCAATTTTTCCCCCCCGGCGATAAACCTTCAGTTCTTTTCTTTTCTGAGTTCCTTTTCCTTCGATCCAGCATCTCCCTTCTTTCGATCTCATTTCCCTTCTCGGTGCTATGAGTCAAACTTTTTCCCCTCCCCGACGCCTGATTTCTGAGAATGGTCCCCCCCTTCATCTCCCTTTTCCCTCCTCTCCCTTGCGCCCTTTTACCCCCTTTCTTGCATTTCCTTTCCCCCACATTAAACCTACCCTTTTGCCGGCAATTAATCAAGGACTGCGTTCTTTTTCTCCGTGGTTAGTTTTTCTTTCCGGGTCGTATCCTCTTCCTTCTTTTTTTGCCTTTCCCGGAAAGTCGTTGCCCCTTTCTGCAATCACCCAAACACCTCTCGAAGAATGGAACGATCCTCTTCTAAGCCCTCCCTTCTTCTCCCGCAAACTCTCTTTCCCCATCTTCCCCCCTTTCCGAGAATCGCTAGTCTTTTTCCCCAACCGATCAACGAGGCTCTACACATGAGGCTCCCTTTCCGGGGAGGACCCCCCTTTCCTTGCCTTTCCCCCTAGCTCTCTTCGCTTTTTTCGTTTTCCTGGGCGGGTCTCCGTTTTTCTAAATCATTTTCGAATTTTGCCATCCCTCCCTCCAACTTTCTCTCTAATCCCATCTTTTCTTGGTTGGAACCCTCGTCAATCTTCCATTTATCCTGCCTATTCTCCATGTCTTCTCTCAGCTTTTGATAGAGGTTGACGTCCCTGCCAAAAGTCCTCCCGGTCTCTCGCGCCCTTCTATTGTTTACCTCTGAAATATTGCGCCTTCAGTGAATCAGCGCGATAGGGATCCTCCCCCCAGTGAAACCTCCTCTTACTCTTCTTTTTCAGAGCTTTCGTTTCTTTAGTTTTTTTTGAGTTGTAGGTCGTGCTCTCGGTTAACTGGAAGAAGAAGCCCTTCTTCTGTTTCTATGGAGGCCCCCCCCAGTTTTTTAAGTCCATCCCCTCCCAGTCTTCCCCCCCAAATTCTGGGCCTCTCTCTTCCCAGTCTTATGAAAGGCGACTCCCCCCCCGCTCGACCCCCTCCCCGGCGACACCTTCTTGATTCTCCTCATCCTTTCCAATCGGTACCCGTCCCCCCCTCTTAATTGTGTCAAGTTTCCCAGATAAACTTTAGCTCCTCATGCTCCCTTTTCCTTGCGATTCTTCTTCGCCCTACGCGTTGAGGCTCTGCCTAAGGGAGCTTCTCTGCGGGCTTACGCTACAACTTTCTACTACACCTTCCCCCTTCAAACTACTCCTCAGTGAAGTTTTTTCTCTCTTTTCTTCCCCTTTTATGATGGTAGTAAGCTTTTTTCAAAGCTAATCATTCTTCGCGCGGGGAACCAAGAGTTCTTCTTTCCTGGTTCGCGGAAGTCTCCTCGGAACCCCCTCCCTCAGATTCACTAATTTATTCCGGCTGACATTTTTTCCTACCGAAGGGATTTTTTGGGAATATTTGTGACTCCCTTACAGTCCCCCCCCCCCCTTCCTTAGTTCTTCATTCCTTTCACCAACCTTCTCAGATCCAGACTCGATTTGAATAAGATCTGCACTTTGGTTTATACCTCCCCTGACTCACGGTCCTTTTTCCCTAGTTCGTCCCCCCCTTGAACTGTCACGGCTTTCCCTCTTTTCCCTCCCGACTATTCATATTGGCATTACCCTTTTCAATTTGGGCACCTTTTAATGGTAAGGGGATTGTTCCCCTCTTCCAACCCCCCCCGTCCCTTTTCCCACCCGCTCCGTTCGATCGGTACGATGGACAGTGTAGTTGAGGTTGGTCTGCGTCCCCTGCCACTGGTCTATTGTGCTCCCTCGCGGCCAGAGCCTTCTTTCTCTTTTTTTAGGGCGTTTGTCAAGTTAAGATTAGACTCAAATTGTGATGGATAACTCACTTTCGCTACGGGTCTTTCTTTTAATCTCCCACACTTCGGACCTCTCCCCGTTATTTCTGGCAAGGATGTTGGCGTTCTGCGTTTGATATCGGCAGCCTTTTCACGAGACTCTTCGTGCTTCTCCCTCGCGACCATTTCCTGTGAACACTTGAGTGAAAATTTCTTTTTTTAGCGTCGACCTTCTTCAACCTCACTCCCTTCCAATAACGGCGGATCTTCAGTGCCTCACAAAATCTCTTCCGGTCTCCTGGACTCTCGGTGGGTTTCTGTTGAAGTCTCCATCCCCCACATTCCAGCCCAAAAACGTTTTCCGGATGGAGCTTTTCTTTCTTAATGACTTTTCCTCTTCCAATTTTTAGTCAGCGTTCCATCCCCCTCTCTTGTTGCCGTCATATCCGACGCCCCTTTCTTACAGTCATCTAACATACGAGGCCACCCTGCACCGACGAAACTTTGCTCTTCTTTTCTTTTTGTCCTCTTATGGTCTTCAACAACGTCAATAAGCCCCCCAAGAGACGCATGATAGCCCCTTC
>Ga0179591_1303782_pt1 | contig 19139 bp, 14 predicted proteins | sample CZOMad2_1_08_16f_FD_182891 | JGI IMG/M metagenome (GOLD analysis project Ga0179591, IMG submission 182891) | Vadose zone soil fungal communities from Angelo Coast Range Reserve, California, USA - CZOMad2_1_08_16fungal (PacBio error correction) | ecosystem: Environmental > Terrestrial > Soil >... | reverse complement strand
GCCTGATGGGTCAGGCTGTACAAAACTCAATAATTTTACCTCTCCTGCCACGTCGAGCATCTGTGGTACAAATCGGCGGGTGGACTTCAACCCCTTTAATCGCCTGTAAAGGCTCAAAACCACCCGATAGAGAGTCTTCGATTCCGCCCCGGTGATATTGAACCTGTGTGCAGCCTCCCTCTGGCGATGATTTTTTTTCCCACACCAAGTTTCGGATTGACCTTTGTTATCCTTATTTTCGCTAGGGAACGTTCTGCCCGTGCCTTTGGGTTTTTCCCCCCCTCCAGATTTGAGAGCACGCTTGACGGTAGAGGACGCCTTCTCTCTCTGTCTTTTTATTTCTCAGCCTTTTTTTCCCCCCTCATCTTTCCGCTTCTTTGCATTCGAGCCCTTTCCACGCCTTTATCGTTGAGCATCTTTTTCCCATGCTCGCTTCGTGGGTTCGCCAACAATCGAGTACGAATGGTTTGATCTTCATTTCCCAAAGTTTCTTTTCCCCATCTCGTTGCAGATTTGATGATTGACGCGATATGGTGATTTTTGATCCCCCCCTTTCCACAAGCTGGAGAAATTGTGATGTTTTGCTGGGTGAACCAGCCAGGCGTTTCTCGGCATGACGCGGGAAACTTGCTTTTTTTACTACGTCAGATAAAAGAGCCCTGTTTTGAAATTCCTGGTCCCATAGGGCGTTGGCTTCAGGCGATGTTCGGTGTCCCTATCGATTTGTGGAAACTTCCTTAATCGAAGCGACTAGAGGACAGCGTTGGGACGCTCCCCTCACCGCTCGAACCCGGCTCCGGGCTCTGGCCGACTTCTGCGCCTTTTTTAGTTTGAAACGTTGAGGGACGCAAGGAATCGATCTATGTGGACTTTTTCTGAGAAGATAACTACCTTGTTTTTGCGACACCTGAGGCGAAAAGAAGCCTCGTGCCGCTTTACCTCGCTGAAGCAGCTGTGATTCTTTTTTTTTAGGGCACCCCCTCTTTTAATTGCTCGGCATACTTCTACACCCCCGCCTTTTAAGGCGAAAGCAAGTTGCTCAGCTAAGATTCCAAGAAAGGCCGACGTTCCGTGACCGTACCTCACTTCTGCCTGTGTATCGCCGTTGAGTCTGAATGGAGGATTGTACCGCCTGGTTTCCCCTCCCCCCACCAAAGCACTGGCGCTAGCGCCCTTTTCCTCTGTACAATCTTTCTATTGGACCCCAAGAACGATTTTTCCTTCGCGAATATCCCGATCTCGTTTTGCTGGCCTTTGACGAGCTCCTTTTTTTCCTGTGCAGGACAGACTCGCTCCTTTTTGCGCGCGGACGAAGAACGAGTTTTCAACTTTCCTCCGCCGCAGGGCCGGTCCGGTTTTGTAGTCCGTTTTTTCACGTTCGATTTTGAAACTCGTATGTTAGTACCCGACGTGATAAAGAAGATTGTTCCTTTAAGCCCGGCGAGGCCCTGCGCCATGACCCATCTTACAGACTCTGTCCTTTTTTTCCTCCTATCTGGTTTTTTCACCACCTTGTGAAGGAGCTTCGTGCTCCGCTTTTTTTAAACTCGCGTCTGGGGCTGACCCGGAGACGTACATACTCCCACCCACACCACCCCCTTTCTACCCGATTGGCGCTTGAGCTTCCGCATCGGTCCAAAGGAAGTTGCTTTCTCCGGGTTTTAGGAAGCCGAGGGGCAAAGTGGAGGAACGAGGGCACCCGACTTGCGTTTTGGTTTCCCGAGCCCAATTCCTCGAGTACCGAGCACGGCGGTTGCTCATGTCTTCCTTTACCCTAAGTGTAATAGGCGCGATTCCCTTCTAGTTAGCCAATAGCCGCGGGATTCATGCCCCCACCAACCTTACCGCCTCTCGCTGCGATTTGGTACATTCCTCGTCAGGCCACTTTTTTCCCGTAGGAAAGAGTTAATAGAGGCTGAGGCGTTTTTGGCCGATTGCGGTTACGAAGACAACTCAGAAGCCTTCGATTGCTTGACCCCCAGTTTCGTCCCATTTCTGGATATCTGCCGCCCGCCGGTTACTTCTCAAACCCTGAGAGCTAGGCCTCTCGCGGCCATTCCCCTTTTGCGCAGCATTCGGAGCGTCGGGGTAAGCTGCTTCCGTCGGATTAATCTCAACGCCTCTCCTTCCCTTTTCTCTCAAGTGAATATTTGAGCTTTCCGTAAAATCATTTCCTCGAGGCTTTTGTTCTGGTCAACTTCCTCGATATAAGTCAACTGCTGTCGCGTTCTCGCACTTTTTTCATCGTTCATCGAGTCTTTTTCCTCAAGCAACTTTTTTGTTACTTCTTGGCTTTGAATTTTCACAAGGACTTTTCGCCTGCTTTTCCTTAAGACTCATAAAACGCGAAGAGCATTTGGCCCGCAGGTCATCAAAGCCGTAATCTGGCAATGCGTTCCCGCCCGTGCCAAGCCCTCTTGCGGAGTTGGCAAAGTTATCGTCCACCCTAAGTGAGTTAGAGGCTTGTATCCTTATACTCCCTCCCGGTTGTTTATGAAGTTGGGACGTTTTCCTCCCCCACTCACTTCCCCGCCGGATTGTGGACGATACTCCCACAATCCGAACTTTTGTAGGGGTGGACTTGATCATGAGCTGGCCCTTCCCGCCTTACGAGCTTGTGAACTCTTCCATCTTAGCGTGTTCTTGATGAGCGTTCCTGGCCTCCTTCTGGGCTGCGGATCGACGACCACCCCCGCGCCAAAGCCGTACCGCGTGATTTCTTTTCGCTGGCCCGTCCTGGAATCGTGCGTATGACGTTTTTCCCCCGTCTCTCCTAGTCATCAGACGGCTGCCAACTAGTCGTTGCAGGACCACCAACTTGTCATATTAAAGCTCAGGTCTTGTCTGCCTCCTGGGGTCTGCAATCCCTTCTGTCGTATATGATCCATACCTGAAAATCATACCCTGCTTGCGCACTCCTAGATAACATGCTCAGTCTGAGGAAAGGCCTCTTTCTCCCTCCCTTAATCGCTTGGACGGGTCATTAAAATCTCCCCCCAAAAACCTTGCAGGGCTAGAACCATCTCCTTTCTTCCTGTTCTTCTTCGTTTTCTTCTCCAGCCCTTCATGAGTCTCTTAACGACTAGTGCTCTCCCCGGGCTTGCACGAGGATCCAATCGCCTGTAGTACTCTTTTAGGACAATGGTTTGTCCGACTTTCAGGGAGATTGTTATCTCGGGACACTTTCTCCCTCAGGTCCCCTTCTTGCTGGCCAGTTTGTCCTCAGTTCAAACCGAAGTTGCGGATTCTCTTTGATTGCGCTGAATCGCCGCGTTTGGCCGAAGTTGCCCTATTGATAGAATTAGGAGGGGTGGCCGCGCCTCGTCTCTCTTTGATTCGTTGATTTGTGATTCTTTTTGACTGCTTCAAGCGCCACGCTTCTGTCAGACGGGGTTTTTTGATAACTGCCCGGCACCCAGATCAGCCGCCGGAACCCAACCCTCCCCCCCCCCCCCCCCCCCCCCCCCCCCCCCCCGCCCCCCCCCCCCCCACCCCCACCCCCCCCCCGCCGCGCCCCCTACCCCCCCCCCACACAACCCCCCCCCCCCAACACACCAACCCCCCCCCCCCCCCCCCCCCCCCCCCCACCCCCCCCCCCCTCCCCCCCCCCCGCCACCCAACACACCCCCCCCCCCCCCCCCCCCCCCCCCCCCCCCCCCCCCCCCCCCCCCCCCCCCCCCCCCCCCTCGAGAGGCACGTCGCGCCGGCCACCCTTTTTAAACTAGCGTCTTGCTCTTCTGTCCTCGGCGCTGTTCTTGTTTTCAGTTCTCAGAGCCCCCCGAGGTCGCGACACAGCTTGCGCATTTTCGAGTTGATCGTCCTTCGCCTTTTAAACATCTCGTATGGCCCTGTCTGTTCACCAAAAGGGTTTTTGGGGGTGAAGGACTTGCGCGATTCGAATTCACCCTCTCTTTTTTTTGTATGCGCTTTCTTTTTATTGATGCTGTTTTTTTGCGGTCGAGCGGTTGTCCAGGCACAGGCGCCCCCCTTTACGAGCGGCCCAACGACATGATTGAGCTGTCCTCCTTCTGGTGGCCCCTTTGCACATTCTTTTGGGATTTTGTTGGACGCGCCTCGGCCTTTTTTGTGAACATTTCTCCTTAATGCAGCCTTTAGTGACCCGCGAGCTGAAGGTTTCTTTTCACGGACCTCGTTTGTTTTTATCTTGATTGCGTAGTGGCAGGGGATGGTCGTCGTCGGGTGGCACTGTAGGGCCGAGACTGGCCCAGGCTCTCGGGCCTTTTTCCTTCTGCTCCTCATTTTTTTCCTTTCTTCAAGAATTCGAGCGGGACCTTTATCTTTCAGTCGCTCGGACTTTATCTTTCCCCTGTTAACTTGCCCGATGCAATACTTTTGGTCCCGAAGGGTTACCCCTCTTGCCGCCAACTGTGGCCTCTTCGCCTGTCGCTGGGTCTGTTTAGATCCCAAGAAGGCAATGCCCGTCCCCCGTGTCTTGTTGCGCTTTTTCACCCCTCGAAGGACCACAGCGGCTTCCGCCGACAGCTCTCAAGCATCTTTTTCCTTAAATTTCAGCTGCTGCGGCGTTCCCGATTATCCTTGACATTCGAGCTCAGGTTCCCCTTGAACTCGAGTCAACAACGCCTGAATTTCTTTTCACCACCGGCCCACTTCGACAACACCAAGACGTCTTTTAGGGTATTGGGATGATTTACAATACCCTAGCCTTAGTTAGGCTCGATTGTCTCGCGATTCAGGAGAAGTGCCTTGCCTGCGAGACCTCGCATGGAGCGAAGGGTTCCAGAACAGGTCTCCACGGCGGAGGATTTGTCTCCTAAGATCGGAGTTAAGTTTGGCTCGCTAGAGCTTTTTTCCTGATTAAAAGCCCCCAAGGTTTGCCGACAATCCATCCGACTGCGTTAAGGAACCACCACCAGCTTTGCGCGAGGACTCCCGCCTCGCGCCCAATATCCGTCGGGTTTTTGCAGAAACTTTCCCTTGATCTCGTTTCTTTTGACCTAGAGAGATCTTTATAGAAGGTTTTGATCCTCCCCCATCCTCCCGGGGTATCCCCGCCACCTCTTGAAGTCAATCACGTTTGGCCTAGCCGAACACTCTGATCGTGACGAGATCAACGGGGTAAATTCCTTTGTAAGTCTCTCAATCTTTTCAGCGCTTCTTTGTCCCCCCGTTCGCGAGCGCGTCAATTGAGGATCTTTCCAAGAAACATAAGACCCAAAAATTCCCCGCTCCTCCTTAACCCTTTTGTGCGAACTCCCTTTAAGCCTGATAGGTCTTTTTTGCGCCGTCCGCCGACTTTTCGAATCGTATTCTTCTTTTCGAGTAAGAAGCCTTGAATAAGACCTCGCGAAAGATGCGGAAACCTCCTTTCAATCAGTAAGATGTTTGTCATCCAGCGCTTCAGCGGTTTGCCCCAGTGGAGATATTTATTTCGGTCATCTCACTTATTCTTGCCAAAAGTAGGCAGTGCAGACTTGGCACGTCATCATCGCTGTTTTCCTTTTTTTTACCTCCTTTTCCAGATATAGTTTGGAGAAACATCACTACGATCTCCTCTTCCTTTCCATTCTTTTGTCTCGCGGTTTTCATTCCGCGCGTTCGCCGCAGCGTAAGATGAGATTCGGCTGAAGTGGAAAAAGGGATTACTTGCCCTCGGCCCGGGATCGAACCAGCTCGTCTCTTGGCCATTCTTCCAGTTTGAGTTCGTGACCTTGTCTGAAGGCAGCACCTTCGTAACGAGGTCCCAGTCCCGCTCTCTCATCGTCCACGTCCTCCCTCTTCAGCTCAAGAATTTTGGTTTTTTCCTCCGCTTCTTGCCCCCGCGTTGAGTGATGAGGTCGGAGGCAGCGAGGTCGGAAGCTTCTTCTCTTCAACCCTAGTGATCGCACGTCGTCCGTGCCGTACTTTTATAGGACCTGGTCGACAGAAAACCGCGCCGGCTCCCCCCGCTCTTTTTTCTTTATCCCATCAACCTGCACAGCTCCCGTCGACTTTTAAATTCCCCCTGAAGTCTAAGTGCATCATCATCTCCTCATCCGTTGTTTTTTTCGAGTAAGTTGCACTTGTTGAGAGGTTTTTGAAAGTACGCGCGATTGCCCATGTTTTATTTTTTCCCTGCACACCCAAACCTTGAAGTCTTCTTCTTCTTTTAGCTGTTTGCTCAGGAATCCCCCTCTCCCACCTCCGGCCAGCTGGCCCTTTCGCCTCAATCGGTTGTTTTTCCTTCATCGTCTGCTGCCGCGTTTTTTCCCCCCCCGACCTCCTAAAGATGAGCGTTGATCAATCCGGATCGTCAATCGAGCTTGAGGCTTTTTTGCCCCGTGGTGCTCAACTACCTTTCGTTTGTTCCCTTGAGGGACGCTTGTGCATGAAGACTCTTCGCTACTTGGAGAATTTCAAGCTCGATGGCATCCGTCCCGACAACTGCACCTCTCCATTTGCCCTCTTCGCTAGATGTCTTAAGTCGTAAGACCCCCACTCGATGACTTTTCCCCCCCGCGTCCTCAGCGCTGAGGAATGTCCTGAGCTACGGCTTCTATGATCGAATGCTTCCAACGCACCCTGAATCCCGAGCAGATCGTGATGCTTTCGCCTCTTTATGCGGACGTGTGTTCAAATTAGCTGACGTCTCTCTAATTGCTTTTTTCAAGCCCGAAGTCTCCTTGCGGCGTACATCCTTACCCACAGGCGGATAAAGCGGGATTCCTCCCCCCCTCCTTCACCGTCAACTGATTTCCCGCAGCTTTCCGCGACCAGTACTCGTCTTTATTGCTGATAGAATTTTTTCGGATAAGATTCCCCCTCTCGCGCTCCCCGCGAGCTTCTTTTCCCCGTTGCGTGCGCAGCGCGTGAATTATGCCTTCTCGTATTTGTGTAAGGCTGTTTTTCCAAGCTCATTTAGCGCTCTGCGTGAAACTTCTTGTTGTGCAACATGAGTTGCGGAGCGGACCCAGTGCATGGACGCATGTTTCTTGGCACGGGCTCGACCCCCATTTCAATCTCGGATTGCGAGACTCGTGATTTCTCTTCTAGAGAGTAGTGCAGGAGATGAGTTTTTCAACCACCACGGCGCGCCTTTGAGGCTCCGCGCAAGAGCTCAAATTTCTGACTCTTTTTGGCGCGGACCAGGATGTTTTTTTCCGAGTCCTTGTCCCCGCTCTGCCTTCGATTTGAGTTCCAATCGTGTCAATCCTCAGTTCTCATTTCTACAACCAGGACATAGTTCTCCTTCACCCCACTTACTCTCCCCCTGTTTTCCAGTCGATCTCAAAGGTTTCACCTCTTTCTCGGTTTAAGGAATTTCGGTTTTTTTTTACCCTTTCGCATGGAACCCTCTCGCAGCTTTCCCACTAACGGTGATTTTTCAACTAATTCCAATCTGGCCCCGACCTTTGATGTTTTTGTCTAAAGTTGAGTGGTTTTCAAAGTTTCTTGTTTTCTCTGTCATTGCTTCCGGAACTTGCCTTGACGACTGATCGCTCCCCCACCCTTCCACTAGTTCGTTTTGCGTCTCTTTCGCGTGTGCCCTTCCTTCTTTTTCTTCTTCCTCTAGATCGTTCGGACACGGAATCTGCCCGCCTTCTCTCCCCCTCGCATTCCCTTTGGGCCCGCGAAGACGCCCCCTAACCGTTTGACGCGCGGTCGGACCGTGTTTAACGAAGGAATCTATTGTCGATCGGTCGTTGAATTTCTCCCTCTCCTTTTCGAAAATTTTTCCGCGTCCAGAAGCCCGCTTTCTGTTCTCCGCCGAATAGTTACTATTATATGATGCTTATCCTAGACCTGATTCGGGTCCCGGACCTCCTAGTCCCCCCCCAGAGCCTGCATAAGTAAATAAAATTTTCCCCAATCTCCCCCACCCTCATACATAGTCGTGACCGACTTCCCTTCTCTTGCCTGCGATTCATACATGAGTCTGAGCAGAGATTTCCCATTCCTGCCTATCTCTAGCTTGCAAAACCCAATGCGATTGCAGAGAGCTAGATCGTCGTCTTTTATTAGCCTACGTCGTGATTCAGTTCACCGCCTAAAGACCCTTATCGTTGCGCGAATGACGAGCTGGGTTTTTCTGGAAGGACTTCCTTTCCACCGCCGTGGCTCACAAGATTATCTCCTCTGATAGGAGAGCCCCCAAGGTCTTCATCCCGTGCCCGTCGGGATTTCTCCTATAGTCCAAGATAGATTTTGAACCATCGAAGTAGTACATCGCGAAGTGCCCCTCCCATTGTTTCTTTTGTTCGTTTGAGGCGTCCTTAGTGAAGTATCCGAGTTCTTTTTTAACTCAAGCGGATACGATGCTGGGGCCTGCACCTGTTTGTGAAAAAGAATTTCCTGGAAGTCGTTCCGAAACTGCGGGATGAAACCGGTCTGACTTAACAACCTTCCCCATATTAGACGCAATTGCCGGATAAGCGTTTCTTGCTTCCGCATAATTCACTGCACGTTGAGTCCCTCGACGCGCTCTTTTTGGAGACGCCAAGTTGTGTAAAACCCGTCCAAGAGGGCCCCGTCTCCTCGTTTCGCTGCTAACCGCGACTTGATTACGAGCGGTTGCTCTTGGCGCCCTTCCCCCTCCAAGACTTAATAGGTTCATGTAGTAGCGAGTAAAATCGCCTTTCTTTCAGTTTTACCAAAAAAGTCCCCGAACAGTACGGAGGGTACATCCTTGTTCAGCACGCCTTTTGACCCGGAGGCCCCCGAGTTCTCCCTTTCGGAGGCTTTTTGAGGGGGCAGAACGTTCTTTGACCCCCCCTCTCCTCTAACCTCCAATTTTTTCTTTTTCCTCTTGATTTGTTTTTTTCCTTTTTCCAGTGTGGATCTTTTAATGCCCGAATGTCTACCCATTGATAAGGCCAGAAAAGCCTGTGTCTCGGCGGACCCCGTTGCTCATAACGCTGTTGTCGCGCGTGTAAGTATTGATTTCTCCCTTTCATAACTGATGCCTCCATTTTCTCAATGACTCTTTCTTTTACGTAAATCCGGGAGGCTTTTTTCTCCTTACGGTTTTAACACTATTTCGTCTATATTCTTTATGTGAGGAGGTTCTGAACGATAGGGCCAACCAATTCCTCCTTTTTACTTTCTTTTTTCATTTCAGTAAAAGAAAGCTGCGCAGCTGGATTTGCCCCGTAGCTCATTCACGACCAAGAGACCCTTTCCGCGCGGGTAAGAAGAAGACTAGTATAGGCTGTCCCCCAACTATCGAGAGGCCTCCAAGACTCCTTTTTTTTTTGTTTCATAGTCCACTTTTTCGAGTTCGAGTTTGTGTACACTGTGATACCCTTATTTTCCTTGTGTTTCATCTGGTCGGTTCCTCCCCCACTGCACTTCTATTGTTGACGAACTTAGACGGGGGCTTGGAGCCCTTTAGCTTGCACTCAGTTTTTCCGCAGGCTTAAATGAAGAGTAAAATTCAGCGGTGTCAATGGCAGGCATCCAAGAAGGAGGTTTCTTCTTTTTCGCGAACACTCGGAACCAAAGAATGTAAACGCGTGCTTGTTTCTCGCTGTTCCCGAATGACAATTTCGGTTTTCTTGCCCCCGCTGCATTGTAGTATAGCGATCAATTATTTCCCTTCCAGGACAAAACCGATAGAACCCTTTTTGCGTTAATTCTGACTTCGCCCTGTTTCTAACGTTTTTCCCGCTTGGTTTTTATGATTCAATACCTGAAACTTAAATTCAAAGATTGAGGATGAAGCAACTGGATGTGACAGATCATTCTCGCCTTTGATCCCCCCCGGTCCTGCGGCTTTGATTAAATCTACACCCCCCAAATTTCGGCTAGCTCTTATTGGTCTTGATCCTTTGGTAAATCCTCCCCTTGCCACTCTCGTTCGATAGCCTCCCTCGATGTTGCCACGAGGATCCCCATAGCTTTGTAGATAGTTAGGTTTTTGTAATGGACTCGCGGCGCTTTATCGTATCCCTTTCTCCGCGGCCCCCTCTTTGAGTCGGGCAAACGCCGTGACTCTGTCGTAGGGATCTTCGCGCTCTCGGCTAGTCTTTCTTTTTCCCTTTGTTTCCTTTTTTCCCCTGTCGGGCGTGCGATCAGGGTTCACACCCTTTTCCGTTGCGGGATGCGTCAACAGAGAAAAGTTTATTCTGCCGTTTGGTTTTTCGTTCTCTTTCTTTACTTTTCCTTCTTTTTAAACTCTTTCTCGTATCTATATCATCGCCGGTTCACAATAAAATATTAGCATTGCGCCCATGTTTCTTTTCCCGTCTGATTTAGTCTCTTCCTTTTCGCTGAGCCGGAACTTGCTTGTTGCATCTCTCTTAGGTATCCATTCGTTTTACAATTCTCTTTTCTTCCCCCTTAGGTCGCTAAGAACGCAGGCGACGGTCTTCCTATGAAGTTGCACATCTTTTTTGCTTCCGCCGCGTTTTTTCTTGATCAGATGGTGACTGGCACGTTAGAGCTTCCAGCCAGTGCGCACCGCAGCTTTCCTCTTCGTCGGAGGACCTCGTTTCTTTCTAGGTTTTTTGCATCAGACGGGTACATGCGACGAACCCGCTTCGTGATGCTTTTTGACCCGAGATTGCAGGTTGAACTCTTCCGCTCCTCTATTCGATGAAACCCCCTCCTGAGAGTTCATGTAACTGTCGGTTCACGGAACGTCGGGTCTTCTTTTTTGTGTTCTTTTCGCAAGGTTGCTTTTTACTGAGTTTTGTGGTGTCCCCCCATGGAGAATCCTGGCCCCGGAGATGTGCCTGGCTTTTCTTTCGAGAAGCTAATTAGAGCCACAGCATCTTGTTTTCTCTGATTTCCTCTTTTTGATGTCTTTTTTTTTCGGCCCGTCCTTCTCACAATCGCTTCTCCGTTGTCAGAAAGCGCGGTTAAAGGAAACGTGGTCTCCCCCCAAAGTTCTTCCACTCCACGTCTAGTGCGTCGTCGCCGCCCCTTTCCGAGGCCGATGGCGTGCGAGTCCTAGAGATTCCGTGTTCACAATGAATCGTTCCACTGCGAACAGCGCCTTTCCTACTCAAGACGTCGTTCCACGGAAGCTCTTCCCTCTTTTATCCTCAATTCCCACTTTTTGGGAATTTTTCGAGACCCGCTACGATATGTCACACCGGCCCTTTCACAAAATCCAGGGGGTCCCCCCTATTCCTCGGTTTCTTTTTGTCTTTCAGGCGCTTGTTGCCGCCTTCGACAGTTAATTAGCCTCCTTCCATTTGAGACTGAGGCTCCCCGGCCGTCTTCCTTTATTCCAGTTCGGCGAAGTGTCGAATCTTTGCATTTTGATTAGGTCACCAGCCCCCAAAATTTTCGAAATACCTTGCCCTTCTGAGGTTTCGCGGAACTGCGATTCCGTCGCCTCATCGCCCGCCCCCAGCGGGCATCGTTTATGAGCTTTTTTAGAGGCCTCGATCCGTTCGAGCCTGTGTTAAACCACTCATCAAGCTTTTTTTGGGCCCCAGCCTGGGATCAAGCACCGTTTTTTGCTCACGAAATTTTTCCTCTTTTCGTGAATTTGCTCGACTTCCCCAATAAGGGCTTTCCCGAACTCGAAGCTTTCCCTCCGCTATTTGTCCCAGCGGTCCGATTTCTTCGTTTCCTTCTAGAAAATGGAGTCGTTTTCCGACGTATCTTGCACAAGCCTGCAGGCCTATCACGCTGTGGTTCTGTCAAGACTACTGTTCCTCGGTCCCGGAAGAGTCAGAATTCGATGTTCGAGCCTCGGCCCCGAATGTCGCGGACCATTCTGCGGGTCCAAGTTTAGATGTCCAATGTTGAGCGCATCCCCAGCGCTTCATAGTTTTTTCATGCCGCGTTGATCTTGACGCGGGGGCTTACGTTTTATACACCGTAACCTCTAGTCTTCCTCCAATAGGAGCATTGATCTGCATTGTGCACCAGCGTCTCAGGTTTTGTTTTGCTCGTAGGCGCGGTCTTCCGGGTTTGTTTTTTTCATTGCAGACTCCGACGATCTCCAGGGGCATTGCGTCCCTCTTTTTGAAGGCTTTTTTGTAAGACAAAATCTCGAGTTTCGGAAGCCTGGCCTCGCAGCGAGCACACTTACTGTAGTCAGGGAATCATAGTCGCCAACTTTGTCTGCCGGGCGGACACAGCTCAGGAGTGTTCCCCCAAATTCTTCCAGTAGTTACCTTTTAGTAAGTTTTGAAAGCTGACGACCGTAACGTAAGCTAGAGATGAGGCACCACTTCCTCAAGCAGCCAGAGAAATTGGGTACTAAGGATTCTCTCTTTGTGCATCTTGTTCTGCACGGGTGTAAAACGATGGGCTTTGGCTCTTCCTCAATTGTTTACCTCCGCGCCCTTACGTTATCTTCCCGGTATTAACTTGACGTCTGGGAGGTGTCCCACATCCTTCTTGCACCAACCCCAGCGCAGTCGTCAAAGCTTTCCTTTTCAAGTGTGTTCTAGGCCAACAACTTTTCCAGAGGATTACATCCTTGTCCCCCCATTTTACCTCCCTTCCGTTTTTGTGTTGCGGCATTTACATTTGCACCTCAATGAATTTCACCCCCCTTCGGCGACATGAAAATGTTGTCTAAGGTCTGAATCTCGTTTCCTTCGCCGGATTGTTTTTTTCTATGTTGCCCTCCTCCCCAACGGCCTTTATTGAAGCTCTTAAACTATATTTGCGTGGATGGCGCTCTTTCCTCTCCGCTTCCCGCGTTTGTGCCCCCGACCTGGTTACCACCCCGAGGGGCAGCGTGCATCCCCTAGCCTTCGCCAAAGTTGAGTTGGCGATTCTGCGGGCTTTTGTGCCAAATCTATAGAGACGCCGAGGTTGCCTCTGTGCGCAATCCTGACGCCTTAAGAGTTTGGTTTGCAGAAGGGTACTTTACTAGATGTGCTCCGTCCGACAATTGCTTACCGTGATCCTTTGCCCTTATTCAGTTGTCGCGACTTGCTGAGAAGCTCTTACCTCCGAATTGACCTCCCAGATTATTTACAAACCTTATTTCTCGGCGGTTATAGAACCTGCAACAGCCCCTGAATCACGAGAAGTATGTGCATGCTGCTTCTATCCCGCTTTTTTTTGACCCTGGTGCCCAATTCGCCGGGCCCGGCTACCGATCGGTAAGGCTTGGTGACTGAGGGCTTTTCCCCCCTTAAAGCCCAATTCTTCCACCCTCTCGGCTAGTGAAGCCGACCAAGAGAGATTCGCTCACATTTTAAATACTCTGAGTTTTTTTTTTGTAGCTCTCTTTGACATACTCGGCGGAACGCTGCTGCAACCCGCCGAAGACATTAGCAGGTTCGCGCCTCTCTGACGTTTCCAAGTGCGCGCTGGAATTGCTGAAGTAAAAACTCGAGTGAATTTCCCGGCCGCGGCTTTTTGAGTCCGTCTTCCCCCGATCTCAAATTTGCCTCTTTTTTGAAAGCTCGACGCGTTGGTTCCCCAACATCGGGAGCGACTTTCAGGACTTGTGTTAAATTTCCCCAAAATTCACGACGCGAATTTTTTCGTCGTAGGCGCACCTTTCGCTCCTGCTGACGATGGCGTGCATCGCACGAGTGTCTGGCTGAGTTTTCCCCACCACCCCGGCGCAGCGGAGATCTTTTTTTTATATTTGATCGCTCATTTCCAAAGTGATTGGGGCGGCCGTCGCCTCTTTTTTTTACGTTGTGGCGCGAGCTTTATTTCGCCCGCCTTGTTGCGGTGAACTATTTGCTTCAGGGAGAACCAGAAAAAGACGTCGCGCTCCAACGGCATCCCGCCCCGTTGGTTTTTTCTTTCCCAAGTGACCTTTTTTGAGCGAAGGCAGAGTTTTTACGGGGAGCCCCTGAAGAAGGATATCGCATGATTCCCTCAGATCTTTTTATTTTTTAAGTCTCAATTCCCCCCCCGTCTGGAGCAATTGAGTTGTCGAAGGGGCCTTGGTGTCTTAGGTCGGCCATGCCTTCACTTCTGATGTTCCCTTTCCTGATCCCAAGAGCCACTATCAGTGTCTCGCGTTCGGTCGTTCATTCCTTTTTCGATTTTTGTGGACCCACCTTTCATCTCTCGCGCGCGCTTTTTAGACGGAGGAGTTTTGGGCGCGGGCGCGACCCTCTACAGGCGTCTGCTCTTTCTAACTTTCGGCGCCGGCTTGCGGTTTCTTTGCGGCGGAAGAATCGAGTCGATTAGGGACGACATGGTGACACAAGCTATCTAAGTGCCGGCTAACTTTTACATCACCGATTTTTGTCTCCTCCTCGTTAATAGCGAGCTTGCTGGAGGAGCTGTCCCCTCCACCCCCTAGAGACGATCCTCGGCTTACCCCCCCGCAGACAAGCTCCACGCATAGTGCTAAATCTTATTTACACAGAAAGGACCGACGTTCCGTGTGAACCACAAGCCTTGAGTTTATCGGCCTCGATGCGCTGATGAGAGCTTTTCTTTTCAAAACGACGTTTTCTTTTGAGCAACAACCAAAGCATAAGCGTCCTTTTTTCCAGACATTCTACGTTTTTGTTTCTTCCTAAGCCTCTCTTTGCGCGCATCGAAGCTGCTTGCATCTTCTGGAGCCAGAGATACGCCCGTGCCTGACGCTCGGAGATCGCAAAAGCATTGTTCAACGGCCCCCCTTCCTTCTTCCCTGGCTGGATTCGCTCGACAGGGCACGCAGAGATGTGGAAAATCTTCCGCTTTTCGACCAAATAGCTGGATTGAGAAAGCAGCTTCTCTTCTCTTTAGGCTTTAGGACTCCCTAAGTCCCCCTCCTGCGAAGCGGATACTAGGCGCAATGGGACGCTTAAATCTGCACCGAAGGCCGAGCTCTCGAGGGACTAGGCAGTTTGGTGAACCGTCGGAAAGTTTAAAAGAATTACTTCCAAACACCTTCACCCCCTTGGTAATACCCTTTAAGTGGCGTCGTGAGCCGTCTAATTTCTTCAAAGCGAAAGTATTGAGACCCAGGTACCCCCGCTTAGGTCAGACCTCTTCCTGGTTAAAGAACAAAGCGATAACTGTTATTACACGATATCGCGGCGAATTCATCGGACCCCCTCCCCTTCCTGCCGTGCCCCCCTGAGTTTTTTGTGATGGAATTGCCGCACTGCGGGCTTCAGAGAGCCAACTCCCCTCGTGCGACAAACAGTCATACCCCCCTCCTTGTACTCCGGCGATGGGTTTTTCCCCCTTGTTTTTTTTTGGGTGTTGTGGGTAGTTGGAACTCGTGCGCCGATCTATCTTCGGCACGACGTCTTGAATCGAGGCGGGCGGACTGGCCCATTTCTGGCTATAACGAGACTCCCCCCACTCTTACTGAGCTTTTTTTCTTTTCCTCGCCGAAAAGTTTTGTGGCTCTTTTCCTGCCGATCCGCGTACTATTGTCAACGGCTATAAATAGGCCTCCACTTTTTTCTGGTCCCCCCCCCCTTGCCTCAGTCCGCGTTGCGCGCTGGGGAACCGTAGTTGATTCTAAGGTATTGATTAATATACTCGGTCTTCTGCCTTTCTCCCCCATTGATTCCTTCCCTCTTCTTTTAACGTACCCCCCCTTTCCTTTTCGATCTTTTTTGTCCTGCCGGGACATTTGCATCTATAACTTCATTTTTGTGAGAGGAATGCCGTACGTCTTCGGTGGCCATCGATACTCCCTCCACGCTCACTTCCTTTTGTCTTGAGTTCAGTCAAAAGCTAGTCTCCGCGCAGTTTTAGGCGTTTTTCAGGAAAGACATTAGTTCTACGGTAATTTCCCCTCGCCGCTCCGCTCGGGGTCCCCCATTGCGTGACAAAGCTGGTATGCTACCGTACGACTCTTCTTTTCGTTGCCCAGTATCGTCTCCCTATGCAGGGAGTAGTTTGTCGGTCGTTCCATATAGTTTTCTAATAAGTTGTTGGGGAGGAGAGATGGAGAAGGGCCAACTCGAATCACCGTAATTGTCCTACCTCCCCACGATCAAGTTTTTTTAGTTTTCTCCGTTCTTTGCACGCATTCCCCGATTTACCGCGGTGCTGTGAACCCCCTTGTCAAATTCTCGCTCGTTAATGAGCGCCGTCCCAGGCTGGCGGCGACTTCTTCTTGGACCTTCCAACGCCCAAAATCTTCCAACCGCGTGTCGGTTTCTCTCTCTGGCCGATTGCGAGGATTTCTCGATGGTGAAGTATAGCGATTGACTCCCGGAGGACAAAAAACTCTCCGCCAAGGGAATACGTCGACTCTTGATCCCAGTTTCCTTTCACGGCGACGGGAGTTAAACAGGTCAGAAAGAACTTTTATAACCTAGAATTAATTCCGCGAACCGGTCTGACAGCACCCCGGTTTTGTCTTTGTTCCCGCTCCCCTTTCATTTCCATTTATCAAAGTTCCGGCGAGCACTGGGCATTAAATTTCCACAACTTCGCTTCAGCGCTTTCACATCTTCCTTCTTTTTCGTCCTTGATAAGCAGACCTCCTCTCGCTCGCCTCCTGAATTCAATTCGTCCTCCTATGTCCCTTTTTTTGCTGCCTGAAAGGGATCCAATCCCGTGCGTCTCGTCGAGTCCCTCTTTTTCCACTCACCTTCGTCTTTTTTTGCTACCCGACCCTGGGAAAGACGAGGGCAGTCGGTGCGGCCCTTTGAGACCCATCTAGGAGTAACACTGTCCCCCTAGCCGCCGTCTCGTGAATTCCTTTGCCTTTCTTCAGGTATTTACCCCCTGGCGGGCGCCGCTAGCGCGGTCTCTTGTCGAAAAACTTGACTCCAGCAGGACTTCCCAAGCGGCCACATCTTCTTCCCGCGTTACCCTGGGTGTTTTTTCTTTCATATTCTTTTACTTCCGACGGTTTCACTCTTAGTAGCCCCGATTGGAAGCTTCGCCGGAAACGTCTTTTTCCCCCCCCTCTTCTCACCTTGACTACCTCGTCCTGTCCCGCGCTTGAGGGCCTTGCCCTCAAATCTATGAAGTAGACCCGAAGACAAGATGTGGCGATTTGCGATCTACATTCGATTTTTTTCCCCCACCCCCAATCTCTCGTAGACTTTCTGCGCCATCCCGCCGCGCCGGCCTATTTTCTTCATTCCACCCAGTTTTAGAGATGACGAGTGCCGCCACGCATGGTCCCATGGTCCCTCTTCCTTTTCCTGTAACATCCTCATATTAGAGGAGGCACCCCGAGCATTTTCTGTTTCCCTGTCTCCCAGCTCCTTCTTTTCAATGGTTCCGTCTATAGTTGCTACGATGATCTGGGTGTTGACGACGCTGAAGTTGTTGCACACATTCGCCCGTAGCATGTCTCCTCAGGGTCTTTCTGTAAAACCAGGTGGTTCGACTCCGAATTTGCGGTTCACGGACGTGGTACTATTGTGTGAATAGGATTGAGACCCCTGGCCGAATGAGTCGGGTGGTTATATTTCCCCCCCCCTTTTCTGGCCCCCCTAGTGGGCGGGCTCAGGCAGCCAGCCAGAAGATCCTATTCGAGAGGCGACAGCATCTGGTCTTCTTCTCCCTTTCTTTCCTGGGCATTTCCGATGCTTTTGTATCACTTAACGTGTCCCTATAGACATCGTCCTAATCGAGGCCACCGGAAGAGGGTTCGGCACCTGCTCGCCCCGGGCTTCCCACATCATCTCCGCCGGTTCGAGGGTGCGTCGTTTGAACAAGATAGAGGTCCCTCAGCTCGTCGGGCGAGCGATCCTGTCACCCAATCTAATTCCCTTCCCCGCGTTCTTTCCCTCTCTCCGCGCCCGATCGGCCCACGGAATGCTGGCGCTTTTGAGGTTCCTGTGAAATTCGATTCCGCACTTTCCCGCATCTGGCGAGACAACGATGTTTCTCCCCCTTCCCCCTCCCCCCTCCAACATCCTTTCTCCAGCTGCTTGAATGATCGGAAAAATTCCCCATCGCGGAGAGTTTAATTTCCTTTTAATTCCCTTTTCTTTTTTTCCATGAAGATCGAGACTTCGCTATCTTCCTTGCCCTTAGAAAGGTTGTGAGTCCTTTTTTGATGGCCACTTGATCTCTCTTTCATTCTAATTAGAATCTCCTCTCTTTCAACACCTTGGCGAAATAAAGAGAAGGAGCCCAGGAGTCTGGACACTGAGAGCGGGACCGCTAATCCGCCTTCGAGAAAAACTTCCTCTTGGTCAGCAACATTCTCTTTTACATGAGCGCCTAGCGCGCCGAGCGAAGCCCCTTGTGAAAAACATCCAAAGCAGCGGATTCGAACCTGCCCCACCTTCATAGCGGATTAAAGACGAGCTCTCTCCGACATTAGCGATCTTTGACTTTTTTCGCGTTCAAATCCCCCCCTGCGCTGCCTGGTCCTCCAGCCTTGTAGAGTGATACGAAGGCTACTGAGGACGGGTTTTTTAAACGCAGCACATTCAGGCTTCCCCACTTCCTCCCTTCCCCTTCCCCTTCTGTGTCTTTTGTGCACGCTTTCCATTCGCATCGGCCCGACTTTCGCTGCTCTTTTTTTTCCAAACGGAGTAGTTTTCTTGACCCGCTCCGAGTCCTCGAGCAGCTTTTTCCCCATTATTTAAGTATTGAAGACGATTGCGCGACCTAACTGAAGGACCTTTTGGGGTTGGAAACCCCGAGATAGACGTCGTTCTTTACTCCCGCCATTCAGCCCTCATCCGGATGCACTAAAACAAATTTGGTCGAAGGCCAGCGCGAATTGGCCCCCTGTCTCAGTCTCTGCGCCGCAAAAGCATGCGAGGCCCGTAGTGGGAGCCTCTACATTCCGATTCTCCCAGGGTTTCCCGGTGCGCCTTTTTTCCCGTTCACTTTCGAGTTTCTTTCCCTCCTTTGACGCGCAGCTTCGCGACCCGAAGGGTCTGCATTTTTCAAGGAGTCATGTCGAATCGTTTTCTGCCTTTCCCAGCGAGGTTTTTCCCAAATTCTTCCCCCCTTGCGCTCGGAAGTCAAGTGCGATTAAAGCCAAGGGCAACCGGCCGAGTCTCTTTTATCCCCCTCCATCCCCCCCCCCTATCGCCTTCAAGCTAGATTGGACTTTTTGCTGATTCCTGCGAGTCGTTTCTTCAAGGGGCGCCGCGCTTTCTTCCCTCTGCCATGGGAGTTTCCCACGCCCCCTTTGTTGAGAACCTTAAGAGGCTTTAGGTAAAGTTTTTTTTCCGCGGGGCACTTTCGGCTCCCTCCCCCCCCCCACAATCCCATCGCCGGCGAGTCCACGCGCCAAGTTTGGAGGATTCCACCATAACACCCCATGGGCACAAGCCGGAGACTTTCCATGCAGGGACTTCCTTGTCCCAGGT
>Ga0179591_1368039_pt1 | contig 19140 bp, 28 predicted proteins | sample CZOMad2_1_08_16f_FD_182891 | JGI IMG/M metagenome (GOLD analysis project Ga0179591, IMG submission 182891) | Vadose zone soil fungal communities from Angelo Coast Range Reserve, California, USA - CZOMad2_1_08_16fungal (PacBio error correction) | ecosystem: Environmental > Terrestrial > Soil >... | reverse complement strand
CACGGCCTAAGTCTGGCCCCTTTAGTACACCCCCTCAGCCCCCTCTTTGTTTGAATTTCCCAAAACAACGACGCCCCCCTATCTCATCTTCTTATTTCAGAGCTTCGAAGGACGTGAAAGCAGCCGGAGGCGGACCCCCAGTCCTTTCTCTTCCCCTCCTTGAGTCCCCCATACCGAACCCGTCAAATGAAGGCCCTTCACAGAATCTCGAGAGAATTTTACAATTGGAACTTCACAATTGAGATAAAAACGAGCCCCCCTTCCGACTCCGCGCACTCTTTCACTTCCCCCCCCCCTTTTTCACCTAATTTCCTCACCCCATCGTACCCCCCCCATCCCCCTTCGCTACGAATGCCTGTTTCAGGGAAAACCTGCAAAATCGCTTAAGTCCCCCCCCGAGCTTTTTTTCGGTTTCGTACAGACATACCCTTCCCCGCCGCCAGAAGCCCCCCTGCATAGTATTAGCACCCCACCAGACTCTTCTTGAAAAAGTTCTGCCGCACCCATAACGCATAATTTCGCGCAAAAACAAACTCCTCCTATGGGTCCCCAGGATTTTGAACATAGTTCGACCACCCATCCGTTTTCCGATAACCTCTTTTTTTTCCAGTTCTATGAGTTATAGTTCTCTGGAAGATCCTTACTTTCTTACTCCCTTTCTCCGGTGGGCAATCTCAAAACCCTCTTTTTGTGATAATTCATGGGCACATGATTGGAAGAATACTCTCCTTTTTCCTTGCGTGCCCTTTTCCCCTTTTCCTTGACCCCCTCACTCATTTTCCACTGAGGAGCCTTTTCCATAATTAACCGCGCTTGCTCCCCTTAGTAAGAGGCTTAAAAAGGCACGCTTTCTGTGCCTAACCAGTCTCTCCCCCCTTTCCCCTTCTTCCCGTAATCCTGACCTGTTACGCTGAAACCTTTGTACCGTTTTCTTCGAGATGACACAGGTTTTTTTTCTATCTTTTTCTAAGACACATACCCCCCCCCCTGGACCTTTCCCCCCTTCCCTCCCTCGCCACCTCTTTAACTTTCCTTCATTTCCATAGCCTGACTTACTCGTGTATAACCTTCCCTCCACTGACAACGCTGATAAAGAGACCCAAGTCTATCTCAGCCTTCATTTCTTAGCTTTGTAATTTTTTTACAACGAGAGAAGTGCCCCCTCTTCTATAGGCGTTTCTTCGCAATAAAAACCACAACAGAAGGAGAGCTACTGTTGATCTTTTGAGTTCCGACTTCCTTCCCCCCCCTGACCCCTCCCCACAATTCCCCAAAGTGAGCTCTAGTAAGAAACAGATTCAGATCTGTGAGATTTTTCTCCCTTTTCAAATTCACCTCAATTGGTGATCATAGTCGAATCCACGCGTGCGACCGCACCGAGTTCCCTTCTCAGCCTTCTGCAGAGACTTTCCTGCATTCCGAATTGCCGAACCCCCCATCTTCAACGACAGCCTTGAAAAAGGACGTTGATATGACACTTATGAAGAATAAGAGTACTGTTTTGTCCCACAACTTGTCTTTTTATAGCTCTCTTCCTATCGTTCAACCCCCCCCTTCTGAACTTAACGTTCGCCGCCGAGACCGGTTAGTTTTCTCCCTCAAGTGCAAGGAGAAGAAAGATCCGATGCGATAGAAAGGGATAGGAGCTACCGCAAGGGGGTTCGACAGGACACATCCATTTGACCTTATCCCACGAACGGTAGGTGCCGGTTCCACCACTCTCTTGTACATTATCTTACCCCATCTCTTTTCCCTGTTATACTACCCTTTAAGCACTCAACTCGTTGTTTTAGGCAGCTACCAGCCCCCTTACCAACCCATCTTTTATAGGTTTTTTAACCATGCCTGTGCTTTGGCTCCATGCCGCCAAAGGAGCATCCCTTTTCTCTCGCCGACCCCCTCGCGACTTGCCTTTAGTTTATCCCGAACACCGAACTCCCTGTCCTGCGTTTTTTCACAGCATTCCTTGGTAAAATTTCTGCAGACGTATGTAGCGCAGAGTAAAGGACTAGCTTAGAAGAGAAAGACCACGTACGTGCACTTTTCCGTCGAAGATAGATGTCGGCCTCTCTTTTACGTTTCTCTCGATTTTCCCCCCTTCTCCTCCCCTTTTGACGCTTCTCTTTTTTTCTTTCTTCTTTTTTTTTTTTTTTTTTTCTTTTTTATGGAAGCCTTCTTTCCACGCCCGTTATCCAAAGAAGTGGCATCCTCTTCCTCCTCTCCACAACCCCCCCAAATCCTGAATTCCCCCCTACGTTACTTACAGGACCTTGTCGACGACGATTGTATATTCTCCCAATCTGTAAAACGTCTTTGGGGAAGATCCTTCTCTTTTCTTCCCCCCCCCCCTTTAATTCCCTTTCTTTTTGCGTTCATAGTGGGCGATAACTTCGTCCATCGAGCCCTTTTTTTTGATATAGTGTGCTTGAAGAGACATCAAGCCCCAATCCCCCTCTGTCCCCCCCCCCTCCCCCTTCCCCTTCTTCCTCTCCTTTCCTAGTTGGTCCATGCGAACTCAGCGTGTGAGATTAGAAAGAGCATTTTTCCCTTAGGTCAGATTGAGACCCCTTTTTTTTGACCCCGCTCAGCTATTCAACTTCCCTCCTCTCACATCCCCCTCCCTTTTCTGTCGCTACTAGCTCGCATATTATAACCAGCTCCTTGAGACTTTGAGTTATCTCCTCGCACAGATATCCGGATCGCACGCTTTTAGCCTCTCAGCTCTCCTTTTGGACAAATTAAACCTCTTCTCCCCCCGGCTTTAACTCTTGCAGTTCACGCAATGACAGACCTCCCTCCCCGATTAACGCCCTTTCTTCCCTTTTTGCCAACCCAAAGAAAAAAAGCGTTTTTATTGTACAATCCCCCCAGTTTTCTCTCTTCCCCCACCCCCCTTTTCAGGATCACCTCTTCGAATCTTTCAGGCTTTAGTTAGAACAGGTTGTTTTTAGTCGCAAAATATCATGATTGAACGTACGGCCCTCCAAAATCCTTCTGTTTTCCTTCCCTCTTTCACTCCGTTTTTGACAATTCTTTTTGATTTTACGTGAAATAGTATTATCGGATTAGCCTGAGACCAACGATATTTTTTTTGTGTTAATGTGTTGAGCGGCATTTTATCCCCCCCCCCCCCCATCCTTCCCATTTCATGTTCCTCTCCCCGCATCCTTCCTGAAAAGAATCCCCTATCTCCTTTGCACTCCCCCCGGAACAGCAATTTATCGAGATTTTTTTCCGCTTGCAGGTTAGTCCCCCCCTTTCGCTTTAGAAAAGGTCACCTCCATCGCCCTTCCCATTTTCTCCTTCAAGCATGAGATAGGCATCCTTTCCCCCAAGAAAGTCATAATTTTCCCGTTCCCCTCTGCTTTTTAATTAACCAGTTTTGTTGCCATTTTCTTTTTCCCCAGAAGACCCTAATACCGGGACGAGCGCTCCCTCTATAGGAAACGCTGCAATTTTTTTCGTCATAGTTGTTTTTCTCAGTTCTCCCTCTTGCCGTTACGGTCCTTTTTGTGCATCTCCCCCGCATCCCTTTCTCAAATAGTCCTCGGATTTGAGAGGTGATAGAGAGTCGGCTTCTCATCCCCACCCCCTCCTCCTTTTACTTCTTCTCCAGTGGTGTAGCATTTATTTTTTTTTTTTTTTTATCGAAAAGCACTAGCCCCCCCTAAGGATAAGAGCCTCAGCCCGAATTACGTGCCTGAACTTCCCTCTCCCTTTTTTTGACCCCTTTCGCATACTGCAGAATCCAAAGATCCATCATCCCCCCGCTGAAGAATTTCTTCCCCCGTTGCGCCACCTTTCTTCCCGCGCCCTTTTGTGTAGCTTCTTGGATGTACGGTCCCTGACGACAATCACCCCCCACCCCTTACTCAGCACTTCCTCAACTCCTGTCTAACTTTCCCCCCTTCTCATCTTCCCTTTTTGTTGTTCTTTGAATTTGTCTCCTATAGTTCTGCGGTAAAGCGTTTATTCGCGCAATGTTTTTTTAAGGAACATAAGACGACCTTACACACCCCCCCCCCTCCCCCCTCGCCAGTTCCCCCCATATGGAGTCCAGGAACGACGTGTTCCTGTGTCTTTTTAGAGACTATTCTCTGTTTGGGGCTCTTACTTTTCTTTTTTTGAGCGAGTTCAACCGCCTCAAGTCTGCCCAGCTTGGAATTAATTTTTTCCCTCCTATCGTCGATTGATAGCCTCATGCGCCTCCTCCTTGCCCCTCCCCCTCGTGTGGGAAGCGAAAAACCCCCATTCTTATTAAAGCATTCTTGCATTTTTTTCCGCCCCCCTTCCACATCTTTCCCCACACCGTTCTGGCAGTTCCCCAGAATGACAGAGAACTAGACTCCCACAGTAACTACGCCAACTCCTCCACCGGGCTGAACTTTCCCCACCCGTTTCCCAACCACCATTCTCTATACCCTAATTAATATCTGCGGATATTACGCATTACGCCGAAACGGAGTACAGTAAGTACAGATTTATTTTTCAGTCAACAACCTTCCACCCCTTCCCCCCTTGACCCTCAAACCTACACGAAATAAGAGGATAACTTGAGAAATGACTATTTTCTTTCACCTTTTCATTCTGCGACGCACGAGCGCATTCTTTTCCCCCCCTCTCCCCCTTCTCTTTGACATGTTGCATGACTCCAACTCGTCCCACCCATTCAAACTTAGCTGATACTCTTTTGATCTTTTCACGAGAACTCCTTCCCCTTCCCCTTCGAACCTCTTGAACTTTACTCATCAGCCCCCGCCACATCCCCTTGAATTCGGATTTCTTATCAGCAAACCCCCCAAAGATATAGGAACAGTTTGCCCCCCTATCCCGTGGGGGCACCGTGGTCAACACCTAAGTTAGAACCCATCCAATATGGATCCTTTACAAACTCTTGAAGGAGCACTAACAAACCTCTCGCACTCCCTGAAAATTCATTCCGTCTTGTTTCCCATATCTCATAGAGAATTCTCAATCGTTGAGGAGGATCCACCCCGTTTCATCATGGGATTCGGACGTCCCTCCCCTAGCAGCCTTGTTCTTCCCCATTGCCCGTGAAAACCTCGCTGCCCATTCCATTCACCGGTATTTTCCCCAACCACGGCAGATTCTAAACATCGATACGAGGCTTCCGTAGCCGGGCTTCCTCCCCAAAAAAAGCCTAACTCTTCTCCGGTTAAACTAAGAGAACGACCGGTACCACACAGTATAAGATAGCCTCCTAGTAGGAGCAATGAAGTATTAGACAATGCAAAAGAAGACGCGACCTTCCTTTTCCCCCGTGAGACCGGCTTGTTCTTGCTACAGGCAAAATTTTGCATGATAACAACACGGAATCATTAAGATGCATCCGCACAGAAGAGACAGTTTAGATTCTATTCCCATGGGGGACTCCTTTTCCAAGAAAGTCTTCTCTCCATAATCCATCTCATGGGGAAACCGGACTTTATACGAAGTCCCCTTCCAAAAAATCGGAGAGGCATATTCTTCCTCATTCCCGTCGCTTTTCATCTTTTCCAGTGGTCCCCCGTCAACCCCCCCCCCCAATTGGCTTGTTTTTTTGACAGTGAGTGCACCGGTTTTCTTTTGTTTTTGGCGGACAGTTTCCGTTTGGTGGGGTTCCCTTTGGAGATTCCGTCCTCGGACAAGCCGATTTTATCAAGCCTTCCCTCCATAAATGACGTGCCACCCGGTTTATAGAGACATGGTCACTTGAGCCAAAGCCCCTTCCAATGTCCTCCTATTTGTTTCGTCTCGAACTCCCTTTCAAGACCCTTTTCCCTTGCCATATATCACGCCCAGGGCAGTTGAAGTTCCCCTCAGGTAACTGACTCCCCCCTCTCCTGCAGCACCCTCCTCCTTAACTAGGAACAGTTTGCCAATCCTTCTATCTGACTACTCCTTTCCCCTCTAGTCGTTTTTTACCGCACCGATCTGTAGTTTCAACCCCTTTTTGCATCCTTTTGGTTCCCCTTTTCTTCCCCCTCCTGCACCAGAAAAGGTTTTTCCATTAAAATGCCATACTAAAATCCTTACGACTTTTTCCCCCCTCTGTGTTTTCTTTTTTTGAGCAGAACTCGATATGCATTGTATTTTAGGAGAAGTGCGAAAGATGTACATTTCCCAAATTGCCTTCCCCTTTGTCCTGCCTTCATGCCTTCCCCCCTCTTTGAGTGTGACAACGTCTCCCCAAACTTCACTGCCTGGCGAATTCGTTTTCCTTTCTAAAGATGAACTTTCCCGCTAATCCGGCGAGGATTGCTTGTCTGTCCTTCTGCTGTACTTTCTAAGGAACCGCTGGGACAAGGTCACCCACCCCACCCAAGGAATTACTTTGGTTTTCTGTGTTTTTTCGCCAACCCTCAGAAAGTCTAGCCTAGATGAAGCCGATCCATGAACAAGTCCCTCAGAGGATGGCTTTTCAAGAATTTAGAATTCTCTCCTTTCTCCTAGCGCTCGACTATATCGTTCTAGCCCTCGTACCACAGGAGTGGAACCCTTCAAGAGGCTGAAGAAGGGAAATGATCCTTTTCCCCGCGGAAATCCTCCCCTTCCCTTCACCCAATACCGGGCAGGACTTATGGACACACAATTGTACCCTGGATGAAAGTCCCGACGAGCTCAAGAGGAATGAACATATCGCATTTATATACTTGTGCATTGCTAGTGCTTCTCACCGAGAACCCTGACTCGAAATTCATCTCGAGAACCCTAAGGTCCCAAGACCTCCTCCCAGGCATGTCGTCGCTTTCTCCCCCCCAGGTTGATTATCTTCTTCATCAAGCCTTCCCCCCTTTTAAAGCTCCATGCCCCTAATAGAAGCTTTCCCCTGTTAGTCCGAGACAAGATGAATGTTTTACTCCCGTTATACTTTTGAACCGGACTTTCTCGCCCATAAGCTAAGTCAGCGCTCGGAAAGTAACCGAAGTTCTGTCAGTATAATAACAGCAGTTTTTTTCCCGCTCTTTCATTGGTTTTTGTATTCTCTTCGTGATTCTTTTTTCTCTTTTTAATTTCTCTCTTTAGATATTTTAGTCCACTCCTCTATACTCTGATCCCTCCTATCATTATCTTCTAGAACGTTACTTTCAATGCCTTTTTCAATTTCCAGGGAGAAACCCTCCCCCCTCCCAATAGACGCCGGAAAAAAATGGATCGACGATTCATTGTCTACCCACCGAACCCGGGGTCTTCAACTTTTCTTCGAAATTACCTTCGTAAAACCGCATCTCTTGTGTGTCCCGGATCGTAACGAGGGAATTATCACATTTTGTGTAGTCAGTGAACTCTATTCCTTTTTTAGGAGCCCCTCCCTTTTTCCCAATCCCCCCCCTGCTGTGCCTCCCCCCATTTTCTGTCGCACTACTTCCCAGTAGTCTTTGTGGTATGAGAGAATCCCTACCCCTTTCTCCTAGAGTTCTTGAGGGAGCTTTTTTTTTCGTCGCTCTGCAATTAGTTTTTTTTCCCATCTTTTTTTTCCAAGCAGCCCTATTGACCGTTGACTCCCCCCGTCTTAATATAAACAACCCCCCCCCCACACACACTCGCGGCAGGATCCGTGCCCCGACCGAGCTCTGCTAGACTCAAGCCGATATTAGAATTCTTACTGTGAATGCCCCTGAGTGACTGTCCCCCAGCTTTCTTTCCCCCTTTGGATTTTCTATTTTGCCCCCGGCGCTTCGCGGTTCCCTGGTGTGTTGGCAGCCGAGGCCCTTTCAAAGAAACCCCCCCCACCCACAACAAATCCACCCCCCCACTCCCCCCCCCCACACCCCCCCCCACCCCCCCACCAAACAAACCCCCAATACAAAAAACCCCACAAAACCCCCCCCCCCACCCAAATCCCCCCTACTACCACCAAACTAACCCCCCCCCTCGGACTTCCCTACTAACCCCAGATTTTTCCGAGCCCTTCTCTAAGAATTAATATGATTCCACGTCGGTGGTTTGCCCATTCTCCTCCGGTCCAGCTTTTTTGTAGCGGTTCTACGGTCTTGCGCTTACGCCCCCAAATGCTTTCCCAGCGCTTGGTGATTATGCTGTGGCGATTTTTGCGCATCCCTACTTCGTAGGTTTTCTTTTTTCCAACCATATAGTAATTTTCGCTCCAAGAATGCGAGGAGACTTTTGTCCTCTTCCTCCATTCCACACCATTTTCGTCAAGGTTCGACCCCCCAAATCGCTTTCTAGCATAGTCCGAACCCCCCCTAGTCTTTGAAATCCTTTCTGCAAGTTAGTTGGCTCAGTACTTTATATGTCGGGTCACTGTTTGGACTGCCTGTTCCCGTGTAACTAAACGACTCCCCGTGAGACCCCCTGTACGCTCTCGCTTTTGATCAGTTTTATTTTCCCTCCCAAATTTCTCCGTTAATACCTCCCCCCCTTTTTGTGCGAGCGCATACTTTTTGTCATCTTGTTTCGTACCTGCGAACTTTGAAAGTCTGTTGACTCTAATTAATACTCCACTTCTCCCACCCCCAGCTACATCCCCTAAGGGCCTTGTAGAAATACTTGAAGTCGAGATTTTCCTGGTCTGATCTAGTGGTCTGCTCAGCCTCCAATTATATTTTCTCCCTTTTTTCCTTTTAGGCTCTCCATAGACCCCTCCCCTTTTTGAAAAGGACGGAGCTTGGTGTGAATTAACCACATTCTTCGACCAGCACTGAAGTCTCGGTCATGTGGGCCACACACCCTCCGGCCAAATTTAAGGCCGTATGCTCTTCTCGTTAAAGACGCGGAAAAGAAAAAGTAACTACCTTTTCCCCAAAACACTTCCTTGTGCCTTCCACCCCAGCTTCCTTTCTCCCTTCTCCTACCGCAAGACTGATCTTTTCTTCATTGACCCCTTGCGATCGAGAGACCCCTCACGAACTGCACCCCCTTATGGCAAAAGCAAGGACTCCACCCACACTCTCGAATAGGATCCCCCTATTTTCCTTTATTTCAGTCCGCGGAAGTTTCTCCGATGACGTCTGGCGCACGACTTCCCGAGAGTCGAACAATACGACTCCAATCTCCCCCCATTTCTCACTGCTGGCTGCAGCCTGAAGAGAATTGACCCAAGATTTTCTGGTGCAGAATGTCCCTACTCTAAGTGAGCTAAAACGACCCTTCATCGCTTTTCTCCTCAACACCCCGCCATAACCCCCCCCCCACACGTCTGGGGAAAATTGACTCCCTCGAAGACCACCTCCCTATTATGAGTACTTTTCTACACCAATCAGTTCCCAGATAGACCCCCTGTGCACCTTCCTTCTCGTCCCCTTTAGTTTCTCTCTCTTCATGCACCTTTTTGCTCCATACGGGATATGTTTTTTCTTCCCGAGAAAAGCTCTTTTGCGATTAGAGAGTGTTTACAATGCTAGTTTATCCGCCCTAAGCCTTTTCTTTTCCCTCTGCTTTTCCCCCCAGCCTAACAAACCAATTCAGAACATCCCTCGAAGAATCCCTTCTCCTCTCAGGAGAATTCTAAAAGTCGATCTCCTTGTTTTCTTGACTGCGTCCAATCCCTCCTTCAGATTTCTTTCGCCCCCAAGTTTATTTTGCTGTCAGGTTTAGCTCCGAGCACCGGAACTCTTCTTCCCCCAGTTCCCGAACAGTTTCTCCCTTCGCAGCGGCCCTAAGCAGTTTCACTCAAGTGTACTCTCTTCGTCCTTCCTGCCCTCCCCCGAGAGAGAGAACGCTATCTTAGTGGATCCTTTGACCTGACCCTCTAGACACAGCATCTCCAGCAGCAGATGGACGGCCCTCTGATTTTTTCTTCTTTCGTTCCCCCCCCTTTAGGTGCATAAGTTGCCTCGCCGGCGGCAACCCACAACGAGCGGACACCTCGCGATATCTCCCATTCCCCCCAGTTCTCCCTTTTCTCCGAGTTAGTTAAGTCGTCCTCTCCCGGTTAGACTTTCCCGCGAAATGGCCCTCCCTCCCCTTTTTCTCGAAGCCGTTTGAGTCCCCCCACGTCTTTAGGAACAGACTCTTTTGGTGAATTCGCCCCACTAGCCCCCCTCCTCATTTCCAGATCGGAAAGAAAATGGACCAAGGAGAGACCCATCTATCTTCACGCCCCGCCATGGTCTACTTGCGCCTTCTTTTCCCCACTTCCCACTTTTAGTCGACGATGGAAAAGTGACCCCGTGAAAACCCCCCTCTGATTATTTTCCTCAGATCCCCTCCCTATCCTGAGTCCCCCTTTTTTCCCCCTTTTTATTCGATCCCTTTACGTGTAGAGTCGATAATCAGAAAGTCGCATTTGCCTCTTTAGCACACGTTATGAGATCTCTCATAGGTTTTTTCACCTCAGCATTTTCTCCACATTTCCCAAACCCCTCATGCCGTCTCTTTTTCTAATGGTATCATATAGCTTTCTCCTCAAAAGTTTCTTGAGATACCCCCCCTTCACAAGCTCTTTTTATATCCCTTTTTTTTCTACAACCTTTCTTGGAAATCTGAAAGATTTTCTTCCAATTCTCTCCTCAATGATCTTAGCGTCCTCGAAATCCGAAGACCTTTCGAATGGCTTTTCATTCTCCCCTGTTCTTCCCATCCCCTCTGCAGGCCTTCCCCATGAACAAGAGCAACCAACCCCCTGTGTAGAGTTCCTAACGGATTCCTCCGAGAATGAAAACACGTCCGTTAGGTGCCTTTTCCCTCTAGATAGTCCGGCGGTACCTTCCCCTAAGGGCCCCCACTTCGGCCTTTCCCCCCCCAGCAATTGGTTTTCTCTTTTTGAACCGCCTTTTAGACGCACCACAAATGTAGGCCCTTTTCCGCGGTCTTTAAGGCTTCGGACCTGACACGCGAACTGCAAACCTAATCGCAAGCACGATAAACTCTTCCTGGCAGTCCCATTTTTTTGTCCGGACCCTGCATTGCGACCCCATATGATACTTTGGTTTCAAGATCCCTTTAGCGAGCATTCCCCCCCTTATCAGTATACCTCCTCTTTCTTGTATTCCTTTTTTTGAAGTCCTCTACTGAGTCTCTTTTTTTAAATTATCTCGAGTGAACTCTTCCTCAGATCCCTGATATAATCCCTTCTGCGACATAGCGGGAAAAGGTCCTCTCTTTTCCTCACGTCCGTCTCTTCTTTATTCCCCCTCGTCGTTACTCAAGAGTCTAGCCCGTTTTTCGTGCCCGATCCCTGTAGAATTGGTCATGAATGACGTAAGTTTTTTTTCTCCCCCGCACTTTCCTTACTCCACCACGACTATAATCTGTAATGGCATTTATTTTCCTCTCTCCGAGAGATCTGGATCGGCAATTGTATGCCACCCCTACTTCCTGACTTTGATCAGCCCTCTACCTTTTCCTCTTTTCTTTCAAATAGCTCCTAATACTGTAGCTGTTGCGTGTCAACCCCCTGGTCACTCCCCCTTCCCCGAAGGGAAACCTCCTCGAGTTCCGCAATCCTTTGCCCCCCCCCCCAACGCAATGTTTCTTCTCCCACGGTTCCGAGTCTCATCTTTTCTGTAAAGCTCACGGAGCAAATAGTCACTACCACCTCCCCCCATTCAGGATCTTCTCGTTATGCGGATTCTCTTGTCACCCTTTGACTCTTGAATTAACCTCGATGGTAAATGCACTTTATCATTATTGGTGTGTTACCACCCCCTTTCCGTCATTTTTTTGTAGACAATACTTTCCACTCCCTTCTTTTCTTTATGAATCGAATTGTGCGATTTCGCGTCGACCGGAGTCCCTTTTCTTCTGTATTAATAACCCTATCTTACAACAGAAAAACACCCCTTCGTTTTAGCTCGAGTTTCCTTTCCCTCAGGTCCCTTTGCCCCCTCGAGGCGCATGGCCCCGTGTAGAGATTTTTCTCATAAGGAATCCTTCTATAGCATCGTATGCTTTAAGATTCTCTTCTCCTCCTATTCTTTTTTATACCATTTCATCCTCTAGTTGTGAAATCTGAAAATTTTTTCCTTTAAGCGGAAGTTCTTAGCTGACGGGTATTGGATAAGACTTTCATTTCACGCCGCTGACCTCGCAATCCTTTCGTTAATCTTTTCAATTATATGGACTTTGCAAGGGTTTTTTTCCCTCGGCTGTTTATTGATGCCGGAAGCTTCTTCCCTAAGAAATGACTCCTTCTAGGAAAGAATTTTGACCTCCCGTCCCCTCGGGAGGTGGTGTCCCTTTTTTTTTCTCCGCTCTTCGAGGTTCGCAGGTCTTGCCCCAGCCCCCCTCGTGCTACGTTCTCCTTTCCGGTGCTTCTTAAAAAAGTCTTTCGCTGACCCACTCTAGTGCTGGCTCCTTTTTTCTTACTGCCACTTAGGAAGAAGGCGGCGTATCACAACTCCTCATATGAGTTCATAGTACGAAACCCCTCCCCTTCCCCTCGACTTCCGTCATTTACTCCTCCGTTTCCCAATGTCCCCCCGTGGTTCTTCTCGGTGCACCGTGTCCTTACCCCCCATCTAACTCCCAAGGGTGAGTCACACCACAGTTTTGCCGGTCTAACTAGGGTCTCCCTCCAAACTTCCCTCTTGGCTTCTTTTTCTGCATTGCACCGCTACTTTTTTGAGACTTCTCCATCATGAGGGTAAATCTTGCGGATTTCGCTGCCTGTAGTATGCACTCTCTAACCCCCCCAAAGATCTCCAGCAGGTACACGAAGTTTCATCGTCCTTCCATCTTTTCCCCGAGTCTGTTTCTTTTTTTTTTCGTTCCTTCATGTAATCTTCCGCCGCAGACTATAGGAAGAGTCAGATCTGGAATCATGCGCCTTCTTTATGACGTTATATCCCCCTCTCACCCACCTGTCCCCTGAAGTTGAGTTTTATCGACACCCCCACCCCCCCTTTTTTTATGTCCAGTAAAGCACTTTTTTGACACTGCGCGTTTTTCAGTTTTTTTTCCGAACCCCTTAAGTTAAACCCTTGGCGTTATTTGCTGTGCCGGAAGTAGACAGATCCCCCCTGTACCCGACACAGTCCTGACCCCTTCTGACTTTCCCCCCCCGCTTCATCTACTTTAGTCCATTTTCCGGTTTCCCATCAGGAAGTAAGAGTGCCTCTCTCCCCCTTGCACAAACCCTTTTCCCCTTTCCAAACTTCCCCCTCAGTATCAAAAGTTTCAATTGAAATGCCCGACATCAAGGTCTCTGCCGATAGAAAGACCCTTTTTGATTTATCATTCGATCCTTCGTAAGGTATTTACCCCCCTTACAAACCCACTCCCCCTAAAATTTCTACCCTTTCAGGGTTTTTCCCCCTCTTGAGTTTCCTCCCCCTAGTTTGAGGTTCTATGTCGGTAAGCCCTCATTACATGACTACACCTCCCTTTATCTTTTCCTTTTTCTAAGCCCCCGCACTTGCTCCCACAATAACGGGCATTGCTTGGTTCCCCCACCCCAAGAATCTAAGGTTCCCTTTGCTTTCAGTTTCTTTTAACTCCCCCATACAAATTCACAAATAGATCCGACCATCTTCAAAAGTATGAGGACATTTGTGGAAGGATGTCCTTCATCCTCTTCATTTTTGTCCACTCTTCCCTCTTTATGATAAACCCCTTTTTCTGTGGGTAATCCGATTTGGCGTCAATCTATCTGGGTTTTCTTCCCCTTGAGGGAAAGTCTCATGGAAAAGTTCCATCTGATGTGGCGCCACGTCATATTTTGTTTTTTCACTTGTGAGATCCCCTTCCCTCTTGAGCCCCCTTCGATTCTCTACACCTTCCTCCCCCGAAGCTTTCTAAAATGAGAGATCCTCTGTTTTCAGTTTCCAACAACGTCTGTTCTACGAATCTTTTTTATCAGAGATCTAGTGTGCACATTCCTTAACAGGTCTCCATTAGAGTTAAAGGAGTATACCCCACCTGCTTCCCCTTGGCCCCCATTAGCCTGGTACTCGTGCCTGACTGCTCCCCGAAGTCGCTCTGGCCTTTGGATCTGCAGCTTTGACTTTTTATTGAAGCGCTTTTCCGAGATCCAAGAAGAAGTCCAGTTGCTCTTCCCCATACAACCTCCCAAAAACGATTTCGAGTACTTGATGTCCCTGACTTCTCAGCCGTGATGCCCCCCCCACTGACCCCTTCTCTGAATCCCCCAGCCTGATTCCGGGTCGTTTAGGCCCTTTTTTTAACAGGGGTTCGATTTACGACATGGACTTTTGGTGCTTCGTCCTGGAGTCCTCCCTGTTTTCCATCCCCCCTGTGACTTCTTTGTACCCACCTTGCAAATTCGCTCGTATCCGACCTCTGTCTTCACGAAATGGTCTCCAGAGAAGCAAATCTATCTTCCCCTCCCTGGGTGTATGGTCCTCTTTCACTTTTTTCCCCCTGCTAGAATTTCTTTTCTTTTTTACTTTACCTTTGTCAACCCTCCTATTATCTGAAGAGCCTGGAGACCTTTCCTTCCTTCCCCTCTTCCCGGAGTCTGCGGCCCCTTTTCTCTCTCTCTCAATCGATGGTTTTCTCCGTCTCATTCCTGCAGCAACCCCCCTTCGGACACTTCCCATATCCCCTCTCCTTACATTTCTTTTTTTCTCTCTTCCCCTTTTTTGGGTTTCTATCTTTACCAGTAAGTCTGGACTGGCAGTGGATGTCCGAAAAATTGCTGTGATGCCAACGATTTAATACCCGTTCGCTTTACATTTTTCTCCCTGATTTATTTTCCTCCCGGCCTTTTTGAATTAGATTCAGTTGAAGGGTTCCTCCCTCTAATCCTTGAGGTTGTTGACCCAAAATGTTAAAGGAAATCTGGCCTTTTTCTCCCGTTCTAGCAAAGGATGAGGGTCTCCCCCCTGTCTTCCTTTTTTTTTCTTCCCCTCAGGTCTTTCCCTCTTCGCTCGGTAGTAGTCTAAACTTCCTGGAAGTGTTTTGTTGTCTATTCTACCCGCGTTCGCGATTTTTGCTCTAGATGTCCTTAGACTTCTTTTCAAAGGCTTCCTTTTCTTTAGATCAACTCCCTCGAAGAATCCCCCCCGTTAGGAAATGAAAAATTGTGGATGCTTTGAAATACTCCGAACCAATTGTCCTTTTTTGGTCTCCTGTCTCAGCATCTTCCCGTAGCTCTCTTTTTATTTTCTGGCGGACGTTCCTCTCTCTTAGGACACCCTCCTGCTTGATCTAGTTTTGTAAGTCTCAATCATTAAAAATCCAGTAGGCCTAGCGGTCCTTTTTCTCCCCTTGCTTCTTTCGGTACCCTTTTTCATTTAAACTCCCATTGAATTTGACAGTTAAGACTTTTTGAGAAATAGTTTTTCTCTTGACTGTGTTAGTATAACTCCAGTTCCTTTCCATTTCCCTTCTCCCGCATCCTTTTTCCTCATACTTTTTGGTATTTCCTTTTTCTCTGTCTATATCATTTTCCCTCAAGATTAGGAGACTTTGCTTTATCCAGTCCGGACGACTTTCCCCTAGCCTAACTCCTTTCTGTTTGGACAGTCCCCCGAGTGTTTTACTCCCTCGGGTTCCATCGTTGAAGGCGGTACTTTACGCAATGGAACGCATAACCTACTCGCCACTCTCCCCGCCCCCTCCCATACCCTTTATCCCAAAACCCTCTCTCCGAGTTCTTAAACTAGCTGACAGGATCAAACCCCTAGGGCCCTCCGATCTTCAGTCTAGCCTCCCTGCTTTTTTTTTCGACTCATCGGATTTTTCCCTAAATCATAGCTCCCCCCCTGCTCGTTTTTTTGACCCCCCCCCTGGTTTTCAGTAGACCTTTTCTCGAGTTTTTGGTGGGCTGAGAATCCCTTCAACTGCCCTTTGCTCTTTCGGTGTTATCTATTTCCTTTGCCTTCCGAAATCCCAACGACACCTTTTCTGAGGAATGAGTGCCTTAACTCCCCACAGGCACTCTAGAAACTCTTCTTTTTTATGCTTTTTCTTAGCCGTGTCATTTTTTCGACTTTTTTAAGATCGCCTGATGAGCACTGACCCCTTCGCGGCGCTCTAGAACTTCTCCTTACAACCAATTTTCTCCTGCTTCAGGTTGGACTGCCCCCATTAAATCTGCCCCCCCCTTTGGATCAGGGGTTGTTTCTAGCCTCCCGGAATCTTTCCTTCCCCTTAAATCCTCTCTCTTTTTTTTTTTTCCCTCGACTTATCATATGCGAGATCTGGGTGAGATTGGTTTCCCAGTCCAGAAAGGTTTCCCTCTGAGTCGTTACTGTGACCCTGCACAGCATTCTCCAAGCCCCCCTTCTTCTTGTCTTTTTCTTTTGCACATTATCACAACTGAAAGGACGCTGTACTTCCTCCCTGTCGAACCAACACGCTAGTATTTTAGCTCCGCTTGCAGAGGCTAGAATGCATACTGTCCCATTCTTTTCCCACCCTTCCATCCTCTCCCCTTTCTCCAGATATTGCGTCCTAAAAAGACACTCATCGTGACTTGCATGCCACTGTTTCTTGCCCCTTTGAGCCTCCCTTGGGTTGCGCGGGATTTGGTCAGTTCTTACATCCTACTTTTCTTCTTACCACCTCCCTCTCTTCTAGATTTTTCCTCTTTCCTCAACTTTTTTGCCTTTTTTGTTTGTTGCTTTTTCACATTTTTCCCTTGAGAAAGATGAGCGGGGTCAAAGGGTTTGATCCTTCTTTCTCAGGCCCAGTTTCCACAGATCCCACAACAACCGATCACTCCTTTCCACGAAAGTTTTCATCAATGCCCGATTCTTCTGTCCCTGATACCCCCCCTCTGTTGACTTGCGAAGAAGCCCTTTCTCTTTAGGTGTAATTCTCTTTCCAGTATGCTTAGGTCTCCCCCCTCTCTCAGTATCTAGATATTCTGACGCCACACTTTCTTCGACGTACATTCTTTGAGTCATGGGTGAGTCCGCTCGTATTCACCCCCTCTCCCCCCACCCGGCTTTTCATGCGGGAACTCTACTCCCTAAACTAAGGCCCACGCCAAAGCTTGCGATTTCCCCCCAACGCGCCCACAATTTAGTACCCTTTTTTCTTTAAGGAGCTACCCTTGGACTTTCCTTAGATTCTTGAGCCAACAGTCAACCGTTACGGCCGGCAAAAATGTAGGCAGCCCTTCAAACAGAATTTTTTTCCCCCTTTTCCCTTAGTTTTCCATTTCGAAGCCGACCTTTCTTGACTGATAATCCCTTGCGATCCATTGCTAAGTGCAGTTATGAACTTCCAGCTTTTTTTCTCCAAACACCAACCCCCTCGATATGACTTTTCAACGGCTCCTTTTCTTCGCGCAAAGCATTTTTTTTTTCAGCTCGGTTACCAGACCTCCTTTTTAGCGTCTCCTACTAATCCTCCCCCGCTCTAGAACACTATATTGCCCCGCTTGCGACAACATCACGGAAATTGCGGTCCCACAACACCCTGTAATGGATCCCCTTCCGCGCTGCCACCGAAGTAGACTACACCCAATCCGTTCCCGATCTATGACCAGGCACCTATTTTGTCTTTTCAGAATTGAACGCGACTTCTTCAATCGTTGGAGGACAATCAGTGGCCGTGATGGCGGCAACTTTGGCGACATCTGTCCTTGTGATTTTTGAACTGTGCCACCTCGATGATTGCTGCCCAGTTTTTCCTCCCTTGTTTACCAACCCTGAGCTGTACATGATCGAGGCGAAAGCGTGTTGGTTACACCATCCCCCGCAAAGCGAAAATTAGCGTCCGAATTTTAAGACGGACTGCTGGATTCCGGCAATCGGCAGTTTTCGATATTGACACTTGACGGGCACATTCCCCAGTACTTTCTCCCCGAACCGCGTCTCTGCCAACTTCCCACCTGAGCCGGCAACGGATCCTGGGAAATTCGTGAATAACAGGTGATCCTGCTTCCCGCGCGATAGACCTCTCCCTCCTTTTCTTTTTGGACTGGCTTCTTTTCGTTCAACGACTAAGCAGCATTGCTGGGCCATGCTCTCGGATTATCGCCTACTGAAAACGAGGAGGATATCTGCAGAAGCTGTCCCCCTTTCACAAATTACCTTTTGTTCGAGACTTCCCACTAAACCGCCCAATTTCGCTCCAACGTTAGGGTAAACGGGCTTACCGTCAGGTTCGATACGGACATGGCCTCGAGGGTTCCCCCATCCCCCGAGACCTCCGAGGTCCTCTCCCCCAAGATGCGCAAGAAGTTGATCTTTTCACAAGAGAGAGTCACGCAGGCCAGGATCCCCTATATCTGAAGACCTACTCAACGGGACTTAGGACCCTGATAGCCTTCTCCTCGGATTGCCTCTTTTTCCCCCCCCAACACTCTTTTTCTTATCTGAAGAGCCTTGGAGCCCTTCGCGAATTCGCACGTTACGTTTTTTTTGAGGCCTTTCCTCTCCCTGCATAAGTCCCCTTTTCCCATTCTCCCGACCCCCCCCTAAAGGCTTTCTTTTTTTTGACAATGGGTTCTCCTCCTCACAATGTCGGACCCTTCCACTGCTATCCCCCCCCCTCTTACTGGTATATTCTCCCCTACCTTCTGCCCTCTTTATACCTTTTCCTGGAGTGGATTTTCCGACGGGCTGTGCCTGGTGGAATCACATGGCCAAGTTTTCATTACCCGTTAGAGTTCCCTCCATCTGAAGAGATTGCCTTAGCTCAGGCCTCCCTCCCCTCCTTACGTCCCCCCTTTTCTTCTAAGCGCTCTTTTTACCATGTTCCCCCTGCACTAGTTTCGGCAATCCTCCCCTGAGAAGGAAAGGATGATGGCTTGAGCAAGGGGACACGTTCAGATTTTGGCCATTTCTCGAGAGTGTTTTTTCGTACTCTCACTTTCTGGAAGTGCGCTTTCGTTCTTGACCCGTGGTCTCTTCACAAGGGTGGATCCCCTCTGGTATTGCTGCCGAAGTGATTGTAGTTCCTCTTTCCATGCCCCACCTCCGACCACTTTTAGCCCTTCTGTTGAGGTATTGGACTATTCGCTAAAACATTTGTCCACGTTTGTTTGGTGTCCGTTCGGAGAGAGAAGATATTCCCCCAGTAGATATAATAGCTTTCTGTATCTTCTATAAAGATTCTTTAGGCCATCTTGCCTTGATTCGGTGCATCTCACTGAGCAATAAAGGTCCCCCATTTTCATAACAGGCTTCCTAGGCAAACTTTAGCCCTCGCGCGTTTCTCCGTTTTCACCTTCAAGGCGAATTTAACCGGACGAGGTGGAGACTTCCCCTGAAGACGGTCCCTTGTCCCCTGTTATATTGTCTTGAATGCCTACCCTTAAGG
>Ga0179591_1370613_pt1 | contig 19144 bp, 10 predicted proteins | sample CZOMad2_1_08_16f_FD_182891 | JGI IMG/M metagenome (GOLD analysis project Ga0179591, IMG submission 182891) | Vadose zone soil fungal communities from Angelo Coast Range Reserve, California, USA - CZOMad2_1_08_16fungal (PacBio error correction) | ecosystem: Environmental > Terrestrial > Soil >... | reverse complement strand
CTTTCTTCTAGAATTTGAGCTGTGAGGAGATGGGTTTTTTTTTGTTTTTGATTCACCCCCCGTTTCCCTTTTTCCGCCCCCTCCCCTTCTCCTTCTGTTTCACGGAAGAGGAAAAGCCAGGATGGTTATTCAAGTTCCTGATGCTGCCCCCCTCCTCAGGTACCTCTGGCGCTCTCCGACCTAGCCCAAGGTAAACCCCTCGTGTCCTTGGATAATCTTGCGAGAGGAATGTTTGAAAATGGTCATGAGTTCCTCCCCTCCTGCTTCCCCTTCCCCTCTTTTTTTTTTGTTCTGCTCTTCTGATGTTGCTCCGACTCCTTCTCTGGTTAGGAGGTAGAGAACCGAGATGCCACAGGTTTCGCGTCACGATTGTGTTTCAGCTTTCCTTTTAATAAGAGCTTTTTTCCTATTTCACCCTGCCGCTGCATCTCTTTCTCTTTAATTTTTCCCCCAGAGTAATATGGCTATTGGTATAGACATACCACCTTTTTCCTCCTTCCTTTCCCCAATTCGCCTCCCTACGAGTAGGAGTTTCTCCTTGAGTCTCACTTTCAAGAAGAAGCAGCGGTTGCAACCACTTTTCATCTCGCAGTATCTGGATTCACGCTGGTGCAGGGCCGCCCCTCCTCCCCTTCCTCCTTTTCCTTTTGCTTTTCTTCGGGTCCCCGAATTGCCCTGTAATTCCTAGGTCGCTTCAGCGGAAACTGATGCTAACTAGGCTCCCCCTAAAAGTTCGAGAAGTTGTCGGATGCCATCCTTTTACGTCTATATCCTGCGGCCCCCCTGTCTCTATTTTCGTCAGAGCGATATTTTTTGAGACGCGATCGGTTCCATAGCCTGTAGTTTTTTTTTTTTTTTTTTTTGTTTTTCTTGGCCACGTTCTCCATTTTCCGAGAAAGCGTCCCACCTTCCTGCTTTCCTTCGTCCCAGCCATTGAGAATGAGTTGGAGTGAGCGAGTTTCCCTGAAGCAATCTGCAATTCGTAGGCGCTTTTTTTTTCTTCCCCACTCTCTCCTGTTGCGCGGCTCCTCCCCCCGCATACGAAAACACCCAAAGGTGCTTCCCAGACCCACCCACCCTTCGGTGGGGCGATCCACTACTAGTTTCTTTTCGTAATTCGGCCATGTTGTTTCTCCCTCCACTCCAGCAATTTACAGACTTTTCAGTGAAGAGAAAAGGGATATCAGCTGTTACCCTTCTTCGAGTCTTTTTTTAAGCTGCTCTCCTCCGATTCCATGAGAGAGTTAACGACCTTCGGAAGTCTCAACGTAGTGAAAAGAAGACTAAGCCCCTCCCCCTCAGGACCTCTTCCTTCCTTGTAGTTTCGAATGCCCTTCTTTTCCCCCTCATTTCCGCTCCTTTAGGTTGGTAGGATTAGCAATCCCTTTTAGATCGGATTTCGTCCCCTCTAGTTTTCAATACCTATGCCCCTCTGCTTCCCCTTTTTCTTTCCCAGAAAGTTTTTGGGCCACACGTTAAAAAATTACCTAGGCCAGCACCGTCGCATATTTTAACCCCTTTTGATTCATCTTCCCGGCCCCCATCATTTTGTGTTATAAGTCCTCGAGTAATAGCGAATGCCGCTAGTCGCACTCGCAGGACTCTGCCATTGCTACAACTTTGTCAGGGATTTCTTTTATCCCTGTCTTCGTTTAGCCCCCGCCAAGCGCGTACTGAAGGATTCTTAGCCGTTCCTCCCCTTCTGTCCTGATATCTTGAAAAGGAGCTGAGAGGTTTTTTTCTGTCCCAGCTGCTATCTCCCTTGTACACAAGAGTTTTGGCGAACGACCTTACCAGTTGTTATCCTGAATGCTCAACTACTTCCCCCCATCCCCTTCCCCAATAGAACCGTCATCTGGGCGCTCCCCCACTTCGGTTTGGGTAAGTTTTGTTCTCCCTTCTTTAAACTCTTTCCGTTTCTCCAATCCGGAACAAGTTTGTTCGGCTTATCGGGGCGTTCCCCCCCCAGCGACGCCCATGCCCCCGTCTGTCTTGCCTTCTGGGCAGGGTAAATTTATAGGCTCCTAGTCTGTGTCCCTTGAGTAGTCTCTCGACGTTTTTAACCTTGGCCCTAATGTGAGTGCAACATTTTTTTTTTTAAAGGTACTGATCCAGATCTTGCTTTCTTCCCCTCCCTGATCTGGCCTCCCCCTCCTTTGTTGCTTTTTCCGTCCACTTTCCCCTCTGTCACGCGTCTAGCCCGGAGGACAAAAAATACCCCCAACGACCCCCGTCCATACGTGGCGCGCCTTTTTTACCTTCTCCTCCCGCCAATTTCCTTTTCAATAAATTTTTTGGTCAGACTGTGGTGAACGTAGAGGTCCCCGTTTATGAACTGTGCGTCACTCTATGCCCTTTTTTTTCCCTCTCCGTGTTTTTTCCTAGATCTTTTTTTTTTTCCCCTGCCCTCCGTGCTTTAATTTTGAAACTCTAATCTCCGGCAGCACATTTGACCGAGTCAGAGCTTTCCCCCCTTGGCGATTTTGCGTTAATGCTCCCTCCCCCCTACCCTGTAGCTGAGGTGCGTGTCGTTGGCGAGTGGATTTTGGCATCTAGTTTTCTTGATCCCAAAAGGAGATCGCCCAGATACCTCGCACTTCGTTTCCAGGGTCTGACATGCCCTTTTGTTTTTCCCTCTTCGTACTTTGGCCTCCTACCAAGGGACTTGCAGCTCCTTATAAAGGTTTTTTTCCCAGCCGTTTGTTCTCTCTTCCGTGACGCTTTTACCTCCCTTGGCTTTTGAAGAAGCGTCGTCGCTTTCTTTTTCCGAGGTAGATTGACTCGCAAATCTTTTTTTTCCCCCCCTCCGTCCGGAGCCCTCTCCCGCCATCTTGTCTCCCGAGATCGGTTTCCCTTTCTTGAAGCGCTTTTTTGATGGAGGACCCCAGGAAGTCTTTTTTCGAGGGCCCTCTTCTCCGTAGGATCCCTTTGACATCTAGCGATAGATATAAGAGGGTACATGCAGGGCCCCCCCTTGCGGTTTCCTTGCCGTGGCGGCTCTTGAACGTCGGGGGGCGATGGTTTTTTAACTAATGCAGTTGGTTGCTGACCCTTTCCCCCGGGAGGGGTCCCCGAAGTCCAACCTCTATAGAGTTTCTCAATACAGCCCCGGGTTCTTCATCCGTTTATTCTCCTCTACAACCCCCCCCCCGATGTGACCCCCCAATCCGGCCAGTTCTCCTCCCCCCTAGGTGAATTCGCTCTTAAAACTGAGCTTCATCGTAGAGGCGTCGCCAAGGTTTTTCCTAGGAGTCCCTTTTTTTTCACTTCACTGCTGGGTTTCACCCAATACTCTTTGTAGAAAGCTGTCGGTTTTGATTGATCCCCGTCCCCATGTCTTTGGTTACGGTTTTTTCCTTCCCCCCAACCTTTTATAATGTCCAGCCCTAGCCTATTCTTTTCCAATTAAGGTGAGTTTTTCAACGACTTTCGGAAGCCGTATTGTTCCTCCTGTCCCCTTCCACCTCCAGCCAAACCTTTTATAGTCTGAGGTCGTGGGTCCTGAAGCAATTTTTTCGACTACCTCTCTGCCCCTTTCCTCCGTTTCTGAGCGATGCTTCGGTTGCCTCGGTGAGAGGGAAGTTATGTTCCCCGCATTTCTCAAAAGCTCGGTCCCCCTAATCTCCCCTGTCCCTGCGAGATCTACGCGAGGTGAATTTACAGCGGTGAGTCCTCGCTTCCCCCTTTTCCCCTCATCTTTCCTTTTTTTTTTCTTGTGCCCCTGCGCCCCCCTCGAACTACATCCTTTTATTTTCGTCTCGACCCGACACCCTCCCTTTCGCTACTATGCCCGCTCCCGAGGTAGATTTCGTAATGTTTTGTAACTGCCCCTTTCGCCCTTTTCCCGACAACCCCCCTCTCTTCCCGTCCTTTGAAAAATTGCGCCCCCCTCGCTACTCGCAACACCAGCCCCTTTTGTGAGCATTCAGTTAGTTCCCGCTTTCTGGTTTCTACAGAAGCGCCCCATACAAAAGCAGGTTGCGAGTAATCCTTATCCCTCCTTCTCGGCCCTCTTCCGTCCTTTGTTTCCCCCTTTTTCTACATCCCTTTTGACAAACAATCGAATCCGGCCGCCACCGGATCGAATTTCCCCCCTATCATTTTCTATAGTGGCTCGCAATGACAACCCCTCCAGGCCCCTCCCGCTTTTTACCCTCTACATCCCCGCTCCTTCAGGAAAGGGACTACATTTTCGTTTCCGGATGAAGGGAGGCTCCCCGTAATCCTCGCCTATTCTCCCTTGGGTTTTCTCTCGTGGCTCCTTCTGCTTTCTCTTAAGGATACGACCTTATACTCTCCGGATTTTTTTTTTACTTGCTCCTTTTTTTCTTTTCCGACCTGAACTCTGTTCTGATCGTTCCCCTCCCCATTTTTTGATATGCCCCATATGTTTGATTGAATGTCGACAGCTCCTGATACGGCAGTTTTGGGTTTTAACCTTTCCCGACGATGAACGTGAACACCAATCCTCCCGAGCCCTCCCCTCTTTTATGTGTCATCCATTCGATCAAACTATAGAAGCCTTTAACTCTAGGGGCGTCGTGCCCCCCTCCCCCCCCCCCTCTTCCCTTCTCCAGCCTCTCCCCAACGTTTGGGGCTTGCCACCATTGAGGAGATTAAAGATACGGCCTTTAAATCTAGCGCTCTCTTTCTCCCCCTCCCCCCCTTGCCCCTATTGCTTTCGACGGGTGTTTCCTGATAGCCAGACTTATTATTTGATTCGAGTATGGTCCGCGCGCCAACCCCCTCTTCCTTTCTTCCTTCCCCCGGAGTAAGATATCTATCGTTCCTTCGAACCCCAGGTTAAAGGCTCGGTTTTAACAGATAGAGTGATATGCATTGCCCCCTTTCTCTTTTCCTCACCTCTTTTTTTGATTTCTCTGTTTTTTTTGAAGCATCGCCCCCTCCGATTTTAGAGTGCTGCCCATATAGCGCCCCCGGTTTTTTCAATCCCTGAACCTACTTTCTTTATGAAGCCTCGGAACTCTAGTATGAAATTGTTGAGGAAGATTACCCCCTATCAGAATAAGCCTATGGCCAATAAGTGCTTCCCTTAGATCCCTTGGTCATACTTCTCTTCTTACTGCGTTTCTTAACTGGTACGTCTTGTTATGATCCCCCCCTTCCCGCACGGCCCCACCCTGGTCTTGCCATTTTAAGGTAGAATGTGAGTTTTTTTTTCTTCCTTGACGAACTTTTAGAGAGCGACTTTTTCTCTAGTCCTGACACCATTTCCCTTCCCTCTCCGATTTTGTTTTTTTCTATCTTTACCTAAGCAGCGCGGGAACGGTTAACCCCCCCCTTCCCACTTCCTTCCTCTCTCCCAGTATCCCCAAGAATCAGGGGAATACGTTCGGTAGAGATCAGAATCCTGGTTCTTTCTCCATAACATAGGAAGGCAGAGTTGTCTTAGCCCTTCCTCCCTCTTATACCCCGCAGAATTCTCTGATTCGAAACACGAGTACAGTAGCGGTCACTTTTTGGGTGGCCGGTCGTTTCCCTAATAGCCGTTCAAACGTGCTGTCTGGTCCCCGCAATGACCCTCCCCCCTTCTAATTAGAGGTATCAGCAGTCGCACCCTTCTTAGAACATCATCTCAAATTTCAGAGGAGGGATAGTTTTTCCAGTCGCTTCAGCCCATAGAATTCCCAAGATTTCTCCTCCCCTTTCCCCGGACTATTCCTTTAGACTAGTTTCACATTCTGGATTTCGCCCTGTCAGGTTGGAGATCCCGTTGGCGTCTCTTTCCCCCTCTACAAGTATGTTTTTTTACTTTTTTTTCTGTCATTCTCCCCCCATCAGAAGCCTGCTTTTTTCTCTTAGAGAGGCGACATCATGTTCCCCAGAGACGTATCAGATGGTTGTAACAGCTCCCCCTTTACTCCCCTCCCTCGCCCCCTCCCCCGCACAACCTTCCCCCCAGCTTCGTCCATCGTCAGAAGCGCAGACTTTTACAGACAGATGTTTCTTTCCTTTCCCCGTCTCTTTTTCTCCTCCCCCCCACGCCCCTTTTTTTACAGATGTGTACTGCCAGCGTATGCTCCCATCTCCGTTCTTCCCCCCCCCCTGGCGTAGATATAGTGCCGTCGGGTGAATGCTTGCAAGCAGATTCAATCCCTCCGTAAGGCAGGACGACCCGAGTCAACCCCCCGACTCTTTCATAGCGCCCCTGACCGCGGAATTCCCCTAAGTGGTTCATGTGACCCCCAGTCTCTCATGAGTATTAGGGGTCCCTTCATTCGAACTCCCTTCCGACCCCCCCAAATTCCCTTATGATCCTCCGAAAGCCGTACGCCCTTGCCTATCGGAGTAGCGTCTTCCTGCCCCCCCCCCCCCCACCTTACCCTTCCGACAATTAATGATCAATATTTTAAATCATAGTTCGCACTATTCTGGGACACTTTTTCCTCTGACCATTAAAATATGTCTTTATAAGGACGTGTCTCGCCAGTTAGAGGATTGACTCCTCTTACTCGTCATAGACTTCACCTTTTCTTCCCTGACACATATCGGGCCTTTATTCTCGCATTATTGGTCCGAAGCAAATCTCTCCTTTATATGATCTTTGCACTGAGTATCTTTTCTTGGCTAGCACCCTTCAATAAGTAGAGTCTTTCGAGTTCGCCAATTCCCTCTGAATTCGGCGCTAATTTGCCACTGACCCCTATTTCCCCGTACTGAGCTTTTATCTGTGGTTCGCCCCTCCGCCCCCCCTTCCCTTCCCCCTCCGTTTGTCCCGGGTAATCCGTTCTTTTCAGTGCGCTTCTCGGTCCTGCCTATCTTGTCCATATGTTTTTTCATCCTACCTCCCTTCGGGCACCAAGTGTTGTCGTTCCCATAGTTTATTGAGAAATAAGCGACCATCAACGATGTTTCGTCGGCCCACTTTCCTTCAGATCCCCTATGAAGACCGAGCTCTTAGTTTCGGAGTTCCCTTTCCTGGTAGGGCCCTAGACCATTCCTCTCTTCCCAATTTCTTTCCTCCCCCCTTACTTGAATTTATAGGCATTTGACCCCCGCCTGTTTAGTACCCTGACTCTTGTGATTATTGTCTGTCTTCTTCCTCTTAATTCACTTTCTTTGCGCACGAGAAAGTCTAGGTCAGACCACGCACACCACATCTCCCTCACATCTCCTGACTCTGTCTCCTTAAACGAAAGTAGCTCCTAAGAACGTACGTGTCCCCCACCTGTTTTTTTTTAAGTACACCTTGTGCGACTAGTTTGAAAGCGTCGACAGGATTATTTCACTTCGCCGTCCACCCCCCTCTTTCTTTTCCTCCTCCCTCCTTTTTTTTGTTTTAGATCTATTTTTTGCGTCGAGTCATTTATCCTAAATAGCGGTCCCACCGCTTCCACTGCCAGACCGCTGAAAGACCCTGCGCAGTTCACCGCCTTGCGCCTTTTTTTTCGGTCCTCGCCAACTCAGCCGGGATTACGAGGTGTAGGATTTGGTTCGCAACCTTGCCCCCATTCTTCCTTCGCGCTGTTTCCTTCGGGTACAGGACCCAAGCGAGGACATCTCCCATCCTCCAGGTCTGCAAACCCAGAACCCCTATAAGCTTTTTTCCGAGTTTTTTTTTCTCGACTTTTCAGCTCAGCAAATGGCGGACACAGGCATACCCCCGTCGCCAGGTAAACCTCCCTTGCCCTTCCGATCTCTACATAGGATTTCACCCTGAGTTTCCTTCTCCCCTTTTCCATGCGTCGCTAGGTCTCGTCTCTGCTAGCTACTGCCCTCTCCGAACAACATGGTGCCCAGGACTCCCTTTCTCGAACTTCCCCCTGACATTCTCTGTTCCCGTTACGACGAGTCCGGGGCGGACTGTTCTCTCCCACGTACTCGGGCTCTTTTTTCTCTGCGTCCTATCCGCGTAATTGAGAATGCCGCTGCTCTCCCTTGGACGTTTCGCACGACCAACTCCCCCGACACACAGATCTTCGGCGCTTTTCTTTTTTTCTCCTATTGCATTTTGCGTCCCCCTTATACCCCGGTAGGGCCTAGTGCCACCAGCCTATTAGCGGAAAGTTCGGCACACTCCTGCGGAGAGATAGAATATACGTGTTCCGGATCATCACTACATTTTACCCCCCCCCCCCCCCCGATTTGCTCCCCCCCCCCAACCTGCTCGGCCAATTAGCCGCCGATGCCGAATTCTCGCCGAGCAGCATCAGAGTTCCTAGGACTCCCTTTTCTAAATAGGCCCTTTCTGTCGTACGTGACCCCCTATTCGGTTCACCCTAGGTTGCCCCAGTAGGCGCCTTTATAGTTCAATTGGTGGGTGCTAAGTTTCCCCCCTAACCCCCATACTGTGGTCCACTGTCGAACTCCGCTCTGCTATTTATTAAGTATGCTTCTTAGGGTCCCGAACTTTTTACCCAGGTTTCTGTTACGACTTATTCTTCCGTTTTCCCATCCGACCCCCCGCGCCTTAAGTGTTTTCCCAGACCATCTCAGCCTCTTCCCTTTTATTTCTTTCGTTTCCCAGCTAGCGGCTTTTTCTCTCGTTGAGAAGAAATTCTTCCGAGCCGTTCGACTTTTTCTTAGCCCTTCCCCCCGTTCCCGCGAGATCTACTCTTTAAGAGGCTTGTTGGTCACGTGTTTCCATTTTTCTCCCCGGTTCCCCTCACTGTAAATTGCTGGGTAGATGGACGCCGAAGACCCCTCCCTGACAGTCTTTTTCCCGACTGCGCAAGTCCTCTCCCTGGCTACGCTTCACCACAAACCTCCTGACGATGTTTTTTCTTTCTTGTCCCTCGCATTTTTTTTTGCACACAGCTCGCCCCTTCGCCTTTGTGACCCCCAACCACTAATTGCCATTACTGTGTTACGGCGTTCTCTTCTTCGCGACTTCCCGGACACTCCTTCCGACAACCCTCCCTTCGTCGATTTACCGAGTAGCTGACAGAGATATCGCGATGATCTCGGGAAAGATTTTAAAGTGTTTGATTCATTGAGACCGATTCTTCCTACGCCCTCCCTTTCTTCCCTTTTTTTCGCGCCGTCTTTTTTCTTGATATTCCGGGGGCGACATTCTACCGCGACTCAATTCAGATCCTCCTTCGCTTCTTCTTCGATCGAACCTCCCCCGCCAACCAGGGAAGGGAACGGGAAGTCTCTGCCTAATAGATTGACCCTTTGCATATTTGCTTTTTTTTCCCTCTCGGGCGGAGCCTTCCCTACTTTAGTTTCTGGTGCCTCTTTGTTCTCACGACACCCTTTTTGTTCTTTCTTCCCGACCTTCATACGACCTGACTGCTGCTTTTTCAGTGTGGTAATTTCGCTGCTTGCTTGACGGCCACCCCCCTCGAGCTTTTCCCCCCCGACCCCCTTTTTCAGAGAGTAAAAATGACCAAAGCTTTCCTTAAAGCAGTCCCCCCGCTAACTAGCCTACGCTTCCCCCCGTCACATTTTTTTTTTCTGCACGGCTCTCTATCCTTAAGGTCCCATCGCAAATATTATAACCCCTTGAAAGTTGATTTCTTTGCTGGTTTTTGATCTCCAGATAGAATTTCTTAAGCCCCCTCCCCCCCCCCCTTCCCCCTCCGCTTTAGCCCAGTTCTTCCATACTCACTCTCCGTTCCTTATGAATACGCTCAAAGCTCACGGCTCCTCCCAAGTACCACCCAGAAGGAGATGCCCCCATCTTCCTTTTTCCTTTTACTCCTTGTTGTTTTGTTTTTGTGTCCCGTAGGTTGTCTATGGTGCATATGCGAAGAGCGTCTAGCCTCGCGCTTATACGTTTCTGTCCCTTCCCTTCTTGCCAGCTCTGCTTTTTCCCTCTTTTAGCCTCTGCGTGTACGCACCTTTTGCAGGTTTTTGGACTGCGAATACCCCCGACGCCTACGCTCAGGTCACCCCGAGCCCTCAATCCATTTCCCTTTGTACGATTGGGCGCGCGCATCTTTGCGTCTAGAACGGTCAGTGATGTATAGAACGAAGTTAATCCCCCCGCCAGGTTATAGTTGAATGTATCCCCTCTAGCGGTTTTTTCTTAAATCCCACGCATGCCTTTCCTCGCCTTAGTCTGGAGGTCGAGAGGTTATACTTGTGTTTTCCCCCCAAACGGTCTTTTGCAACGCTCTATTTATTTGTGTGCAGAAGTCGGTAATAATTCCCCATAGCGTCCTCCTCTGCCCACCTGCCTCTTTCTCTGCTCGATCAGTCAAGCCAGAGTAATGGAATATGTGTCCAGAAGCTACGACTCCGTTAGCAGTCGGACCTCTATGTACTTCTCTTTCCCCATATATCTCCAGCTTCCGAACTCTCCCCCCCCCATTGATTCTCCAAACCCCCAAAGGCTTAACGTAGAGGATGAGACGGGAATTCCGTCTTTCCCTCTCGGGTGGTAGCCAGATTCTCCTCAGTAATTTGCTGTATTCGTTTTCCCGGTTAATTGAATGGATCAGGTTGCAGCTCTCCGTCGACCCCTTACTCCTATAACCTCCTTTCCTCTAAAGTTCCCCCCCTTTGTTTCAGTACGTTAAGCTGTGGTACTCTATCCCCCCTATATCATTTTTCCGTAAAACTTTTCAGCTGAGACGACCTAGCTTCGGCTATCCCCTTAGAGTTTCTTACAGAATTTTTCGTCTACCGTTAGTCCCATGATTCCCCCCTTCCTTTGACCTTTCATGCGCCCACTCCTCAGCATGCGGTTTTCTTCCAGATTATATTTTCATTGTTTGCACAGGAGTTGAGAGCTTGTTTTTGTTCAACCAGGCGTCATCTTTGGTTTTCTTAGCTACTCAAGCATGAAGCCAACCATAGCCCCCAGATTTTTTCTGCCTTGGTGTTCGCTGGGATCTTTTTTTTTTTTTTTTTTTGTAACATGTGGGGTCGGCGTCGGTTGGGATTCTTCCTTTTACCGCGATCGATGATCGTTTCTCAGCAAAAATCTCACTCCTTCGATGTGGCGCCGCCCCCTCCGCAAGCACTTTAAATGCGGACCTTACAGTCCTGATGCTGTCCCTCCACCCTTCCTTTTTTTTTTCCTCCCTAGGCGTAGTCTCCTCTCTCTTGGTGATGTTTGAATCCGATAGTCCCACCTTTTCCCTTCGAACTGGCCGGACGTTCGCAACCCGACGAAGAATATGCCAACGTCCCCCTGAAACGGGTGGTTTCTGAAAAATAATTCTTAGTTTTTTCTTTCTTCTATGACGGTTCCTTTTTTTTTGCCCCCTAAATTCGGACTTCTCCCTACGCAAATCCTCACGTAAAATTAACTAGACTAGGGATACAGCCAAGTAGTGCCACCCCAAACTTTCCCCCCTCCCCCAATTGCCTTTTTCCCCCTTTTTTTCCCCCGCCTCTTGGATAGCGCCCCTCTTCTTGTTTTAACCCCCCCCCGGGTAAAGTAAGACATGACCTTCCTTATAAGTGCCTAGTAGTAATTATAGGCTCGACTCTCTCGACTTCCCTAGTTCCTGATCCTTCTTTACTGTCCGTCTCAATTTTCTTTCCTTCCTATTGGTGTGTGTCGCAGTCGTTTTTTTAGCAGAACCAGTTTTTTTCTTTCGATATCTAAAATGCCAGGTCCATAATTCTCTTTAATGAGCCACCGATTCCCTTGAGGTTGTTGACTGAAAACCATGAGGCCTACCGTTCTCCAGAGTGTGCCCTCGGGTACTTTTCCTTCTTACTCCCCCTCGTTTTTCGCTCCCTCAATCTTGACTGAAATAGACATATGTAATCCGTTTATCCATAATCCCCCTCTCCCCCCTAGTAAGTTTTTTACCCACTTGACTTGACGGCCGATAATTTTATTCCTATGTCGGATATTCATAAGAGGGGACTTCTTTCCATGCCTATAGGTTACTCTCCCTCCCACAATTTTTTTCTTGCACTCCGTTTCAGGTCCCTTCTTAAGTCGTCCGGTCTAGATGCAGGTCCCCCTCCTCGTTGGGAGATTTTTCACTGGATATACACTTGTCCCGATTTTTTCCCTTCTTTTTTTCAAGCCCTTGCGTCCCCACCCTCTGACGTGGGGCCATGTCAACACGTAGTTTTCCCTTTGAGTACTCGGTGCCTTTTTTTCCCTTGCCCCACTCGCGGTGCACTCGAAATCGTACTCGGAGTCAAAAAATCACTCAATTTCCGATCCCGGTGATGAGGTTTTTTTCTTGGTTTTGGTCCACCTTTCCCCCTCGTTACCCTGGCTGGGTCAGTACCTTTTGGGCCGCTGTTTACTCTATGTCGATTATTTGAGCCCAATTGATTTCTTTTGACCCCCCCCCTTTCTATTTCCTCCTCCTTTTTCTGTTTTGAGAGCTTTTAGACAGACCTTTCGCCTTCTTCTTACCACTGTCGCCCCTCTCTACCCCCCTTCCTTAAATCCCTCCCTTGAACATGACAGTCTTGACACCAACGGAGTGGGTATCAGATAGGGGTAATGCGCCATCATCTTGTAGCTACGCCCGGTGATTTTCTTTGTTCTTTTCCGTTCAGATCCCGAGTTCGCGTTCCGCGTTGGCACCTCGGCCCACAACTTCGAGCGCACATAGATGGAAATCCCCTAATAGCTTGCAACTGACCGATTCCTCTTTGAGATACCGACTTTTTTTTTTTGTTTATCCTCGCTTGCGGGCCCCCAGTTCCATCGACGCTACGCCTTCTTTTTCAAAAATCCTTGAATCCATCGTATAGCTTTCTTTTTTCCCCCTTTGAACTACTTGCTTTCCTGCCCTCATCACCTTGGCATGTTAGTCGCCAGAGTTCGTCCCTGGCATTCATCCAATGGTTTCCTCGGATTAACTTTTGGACCTATGGTATCCCGAGGCGTTCAAGTAACGTTGACTTCCCTTTTTGAGTCATGAACCCCCACGAACCTCTCCTCAGTGTCTCTTTTGCCGATTATGTTCAGATCCGCTTATACCCTGCAGCTCAGGAGGAATTGATACCTTTTGACCGGATTTTTGAAATGGCCTTTTCACTCATTTTTCTTCTCGCGCATCCCCGCTGCCCGTTTCCCTCTCATCTTCAGACGCGTTTCAATGCAGCACAAAGGGCTCGTGATCTCCCTTCGATTTTCTTGTTTCTTTCCCTGATCCGACCGACTTTCTGACCCTCCATCCCCACCCCCTGTGCAAAGATCGGGGTACGCCCGTGCGACGCATCAGTCCTCGTAGATCCCCTCCTAACCACGATTTTCCCCTGTTTTTTCCGTCGTACTCACCAGCTTTTTTTTTCAATTCTTTTTTCGAGGAACGTCACATGCTTTTTTCCTTGGGTAAGGGTCTCCCCCCCTCTTTTTGGATGCGCCGTCCGCCTCTCCTTCTTTCAGTCCCCCTACGTCGATTTTCGTATATCTTTGGCGCTTGATGGACGCAATCCAACACCCGGCATTAATTCCCCAACGCCGAACCTTTCCCCCTTTCCCTTTTATGCGCCGGCCCTCGATTGAGTTCATGGTTCTCTAGCCCGTCGTGACAGCTCGCTCGTACAAGATCCGGTCTTGCGACTCCGCTTCACACGGCGTTCAGATAGGCGTTTTTGACGCGGGCCTTTCTTTTCCTCCTTTTCCACTCTCTGAACGCCTCAAGATGGCATGAGCCCCGTTGCCTTCCTGCCCCATGCCAATTATGTCTCTAGAGATTGCCATCTGTTCCACCCTTTCTCCGCCGAGCCGCTCCTCTTGCTTTCTTTAGATTGTTTTTTTAATTTTTTTCCGCGTTGTGACCGAGCTCCTGGTGACGACAACATCCTATTCGTCGACAACTTTCTTTGCGCGTCCTTTCCCAACTCCTCCCAGAATTCTTCTTGGGTGCGCACACAACCCCCGCGCTGCGGATGTTTGAGTCGACTTTTTGTCAGGACCCCCGCCAATTTGTAGGTCTCTGGTCGCATTTTATTCCCGGATCAGTCAGCGGTCCTTTTGACGATACATTTTTTTTAGAGTGTTTACTTCCACCTCTCTTCCCCCAAACCCTTGCATTCCCTCCCCGTCCCCGTTCTCGACTTTTCTATCTTTTCTCGATCGCTCCTTCCAGACTGTCGACCTTCTTGTTGTGACCGAACAGCTTACTTGAGGCGGCGGTTTTTCAACCCCCCACACAGCGGCCAAGTTCTTGATTCGCTTTCCTCTTTTTCTACATTTTTTTTTTTCTGGCCTAGTATGTATCTTAGAGCCTCTTCCCGGAGTGACCTCCTATCGTACGGATTCGGAGACGTGGCTGGTTTCGATTTTTATTGTTCTCTTTTTACCATCTCCAGATGACCTGCTTGTCCCCTTCGACGCTCTTGCCGGTAAAGGGTACAGTATTTGCTTCCCTTGACGGTAACACTCCCCTTTCCTCTACTCTTCTTGTAACCCATAACTAAATCGTATTGGGCGCTCCATCCGTCGTTGGAGCCCGGAACATTTCGCTTCAGAGACCCCCGGTGCTGCTGACCGTAATACCTTTTAAGTATTCCTCCCGCATCTTATACATTCCCCGGGCACGTTGATTTAAAAAAGGTGGCGGTCGTTTTTTATCGTGTAGTGGTCTTTGGGTGAACTTCCCCAGTCCTTCCCCCTTTTCATTTCCCTTTTTTTCGCCTTATTCCGTGGATCTAGCCGCCGGAAACCAAAGGTCCCTTAAAAATGAATAAAAGAGTGTCGATGATTGACATATCTCTCCCTAATCGTTGTTTTTGCTAAGTTAACTTAGTCCCTCCTCCTTTGGCTAGCGGTCGGCCGAGCCTTTCTGCTCCCGGGATCCTGACAGTCCCCAGTCACGGATAGACTAATTGTCCTTACGCGAACTTCCTGCCCAGGTTTGATTTTCCTTCCTGCAATCCCCCCTGATACCTCCGATCTGTTCTATTCCCCCGCCGCGACCTTTCCACTTCCAAATATGACAGGAAATGGAATATATTCTCGAAGTTCCTAAGTAAACTATGAGACGACAGGTTTTTGCACCCGTTTCCGTCTCCGGGTCTCTTCGATGCCTGGATTGGTGGTGATTCCTATGGCACCTAAGTTTTTCGAGCCCCCTTTTTTTCATATTCTTGCTGCAACCCCTGAGGTCTGGCGCGCTAGATGAGTGTTAAAGAATAGTCCAGTCTTAGCAAATCCCCTGTCGCGCGTACCCCGCCTTCAGGTCGGCTTTCCATTCGCATGTATCCTTCAGACAACCACCCGGTAGTGCATTACGTATCAAGCTCCGACTACTGACCCGAGCTTCATGCCGCTTTTCTCTCCAGCACGATCCCCCCCCTAGCAGACCGTTTAGAACAAGGATCGTGATGTGATCGCGGCCCACGTCTATTTGTGGTGGCAGGGCGTGTTCGCCTCGACCGGCCCAACCTTATCCGTGAATTTTCTTTTCACCTGGAAATTGCCATTGCTTGTTGAATGTCGCTTCGCTGAAGACATAGCCCAATGATCTCCTTTAGAAAAGTTAAGTAAGTATTTGATTTTACTTTTACCAGTTGTTTTTCCTCGCTCCCTATTTTTCTCACAGGAACGTTCTTAATTCCGAGCATAGGAGATAGGCTAAAGTCTCTCCTCATCTTTCGTCAATTTCGACGATACCGTGTCCACCACTCCTTGCTATGTGAAAAAGATTTTTATTTTTTCGATGCGATAAGTTCATAGATGTCGAATGTGTTTTTTTAAAAACGGCCTCCTCTTTTCTCCTTCTCGACAGTTCAATTAAGACCTCGACCCAACCTCTTCTAATAGTTATCCGAGCCTGCGCGGTATTCTCCCTCCCGAGTTTTTTTTATGCAGATTCGCCCCCCGATGGTGGACAATCCCGCAGCAGATGTTGTTCCTTTCTTCCTCTACCCCCTCCGCCGCTTTCTCCCACTGGCTTAGACCGTGTCAGGAGTCTTGAGTCTTGCTTCCAGATCTGCTCAACTTAGTCGCGAACTTTTTTTTCCACCTCGCCCCATATGCCAAAAAACCTGCAATACGCCTTTTTTTTTGACAATGATTCTTAAGTGCGAATGATTTGAACTCTCCTTTGGTCGGGATGGTCTGACTCTTGACCCCTTCGCCAAATACGGCAGAATTGTCTCAAAGCTCGGGCCACACGGATAAGTTATGTGTTCATACCCACTACCCCCCTACCACCTTGAAATGGAGGTCCGTTTCAAATATTGTATCCCTTCACCCGCGCTTTCCCTTCCGCCCCAAGAAACCTTTTTATAGGAATTGATAGTCGTACGAGTTATCTGAAGATTATCAACTACCCATCGCTGGGACCGTAGAGTTTCGGCAAATTTTTTTGGCCTGTATTATCATGGTCAGTTCCACTCAGTTCTTCTCTCCTATCTACGAGCTTTGCTGCGCCTCTCTTACCGCCATCTCTTGAAGAGTAGTAACAGTGGTGTGATGCTCGCTTTCTCGCATTTTTTTCCAAAAAATCTTGCGCGCCCTTTTCGCTCTGATTCCCATGACCCTTGATTCCGTCCCCCGTCATTCTCACTTGTAATAAGTTTGACCCCTTTCCCATTAGTGACCCGTCCTACCTTGGTTGTCTTCCATGGACCGCCCTTTTCTTACGTATACTCCGTCCTCGTGCCCATTCGTAAGTTCGATCCGCGTCGGGCCCCCTGTGTTGGTAGGTTGGTTTTTGCTGTAGGACTTTTCTTTTTTTGCGAATTCATAAGTGATGTAAGGTTATACGTTTATCTCAAGAGAAGAGCGACTCCTGGTGTTCCTTCTCGTATTCTCGCGCGCACTTTCCCTTCATTTCCTTCCCGGCCACCGTAGCAGCGCCCCCACTATTTTTCTTCTCAATTCCACATGGTAGGGACCAGTTCGCTGATACTCTGCTGAGCTTTAACCCCTCTCCTCTTTATTCGGCGCCCCCCCACCCGCAACAATCCACCCACTCTACTCCGTGATGTTAGATAGACCGTTTCTCAATGATTTTGTAACGAACTCCTTTTCCTGATGGAGTTTCCCTCTCTGTGCTGAAATCATTCTCTTTAAACAATATGTTAACTTTACCTCATTTGTTAGGAGACTTCGACACTCTTATTCATCACCCCCCCTTCTCCGTACCACCCGCGCCACGGATGCAGAACTCCTTTCTGTAAAGAAAAACTCCGCCTTATCCGGCGCCGGTCTCTAACACAGTTAGCGTCGCGTCGGATTTGCTCCTCGATTACTATTTCTCTTTCCCTGAGTGCCCTAGTCGCAAAACTTTGATGATATTTTTTCCCACCTCTCGATGCGAAAGAGACTTGGCCTCGTTGGTGAATCTTCGAGGTTGATTTTGTCCCTCTCCTCCATTGCGGGCAAGTTCATCTCTACGCTCATTTCGGCCCCCCCACCCGTGCCCTTCCTTGTCTCGCAAGATTAGAAGTTTAGACAATTTTTTATTTGACAGCCTCTCTGCTCTTTTCCATCAGCGACACCCCTTTTTTTCCCGACGGGACTCAGAATTACATCCAACCGGACTTGAGGATAGGCCAAGTCAAGCTCCTTTGCAGGAGTGGTCCCGCAAGACTATCAATCAAGTCTGGTCAAGCTGCGTAGCGATTATGCAGCGCGGCGCTTTCCGTCGGATAACGGTGACTTTCTTTCCCTCGGGAGCCACCTCGCGATCGACGATTTTGCGACCTCAGAACCTGCCCGGTTCATTCTGCTTTCCCTCTCGCGTTACAGCGTTTCGCCCGTCAACCCTTTTTAGATAGAAATAGTCGAAAAGTTGCGGTTCAGCCCTCAATAGCAGTTGTTTCCCAAATGCTCTTTCCTGTTCCGCCGCGATGCGCCGCTCTCCAGATTTCGCGGAAGACCCCATCTCAACTTCGAGGTGTCCGTCTTGTACCCCAGATACCTTTTTCCCTGCTCCTTCACGGTTCAACTTTTTTTCTGAATGGGTAGTGGGTCATGACCACCTGCTGGGATTGAGCATTTCCTTTTCCCTCCAGTTCTTTCACAATCGCCTTTTCCCCTAGACTTATTTCGACTTCCTCTTCCTCCCATCCCGACCCATTGCTGTTCCTTAATGTTAACCATTCGCCTCCTCACCCCTAGTGTTTGAATGCTTTTTTTCCCGATGTTCGTGCGTAGGTCTGACACCCCCGATTAGTCCTTTTGCAGATCGGTCCCTGTTGCGACGCAGTTCACCCTGGAAACAGTTAGATCGCGAGTTCACAGAGGCTAACCGGTCCTCTTCCGGTTTTAATTATATGAGATTTCTGCTTTCCCACCCCCCCTCCTGAAGTCTGCAAAGAGTACCTCTTTTTCCTTCCAGCCGACTTCTTTTCGAGTCACGCTTTTAGTCCTCCTGTTTTTCGCGCGCCCCCTCCCCCCCGGCGCCCTGTACTTCACCCAACACAGATCGTCCATTTTAACATGATTTCTGCTGCTAACATGCTTCTTTTTTTCGCCCAATTTGCTGTTGTCCTCCCTTTACCTTCACAGTCGAGGGTTTCCCAAGCTTTCTTCCTTTCTCCCTTCGGCTCCACCCCTTTTTATTGATCTCGTGAGATTATTGCCTGACGACTTCGAGACCGTTTTTCCCCCGCGTGTTCTCTTTATTCCGCGTTGAACCAATGGATGGTCCCCCCCCGGATACCACTTATTATCTTTTTTTCAGTCATGCACGTACATACCTGACCCTGGTTCCCCTCTCCAGCACGTCGTCTTCCTGGTCTAGGCCCTCCCCTCCCGGACCAGCATTCCCTCTTTTCCTTTCTATAATAATAGAAGATGTCCGTGGGTTTTCTTGCGTTTGATGTTGAGATCTCAGGAATAGCGGGCCTTTACTCTTCCCAGGGATGGGTCGATCCCTCACCCGGCTGTATCTTCGTCCAGAATATCCCCTCTCACTTGACCGGATCGCTGATTGAATCCCGTTTTTCTGTTCTTTAAAAATGATCTTTTGGCAATCTCTGGGACACTAAAGCTTTTTTTTTTTTTTTTCCTCCCCCCTCTCGTTTTTGAGACCAACCTTCTCTTTCCGAACTCGTAGGTGAGTCCGGTTGTCAGAGCAGCCCGATCCAGGTTTCTCGAGGTACCTTCCCCTTCTGGAGTTCCTTCCCTTTCTAAAGTATGTTCGGCAATATTATCATTTTCCTGGCACTTTCTTCCGACCAAGGGATTAGAGTAGGAGATCGATTTGGATCTGACCATAACCTTGTCTAGTACCTATTAATGAGACGCCAGGTCACCTTAAATCCTCCCCGCTCAAAGCTTTTCCCTATGTGA
>Ga0179591_1274163_pt1 | contig 19152 bp, 19 predicted proteins | sample CZOMad2_1_08_16f_FD_182891 | JGI IMG/M metagenome (GOLD analysis project Ga0179591, IMG submission 182891) | Vadose zone soil fungal communities from Angelo Coast Range Reserve, California, USA - CZOMad2_1_08_16fungal (PacBio error correction) | ecosystem: Environmental > Terrestrial > Soil >... | reverse complement strand
TCGTGGAGAATAGCTCAAGCAGGATCAGGTGCCGTCCCGCTTTCCAAGGGGGCAGAAGGTCCCCCCCAGATACCCCCAAACCCGAGTCACTTTCCTCCTTTGATACCCCATGGAAGTCTCCCCTGTCCGCCCCTCAACGTTTCATTTCTCATCCCGGAGAACGCTTTGCACCTTAAAAAAAATTCGGCCTTTGACTGGCCACCCCATTCCTAGTAATCTCAAGACCACTGATTTTTTCGGCCTCCCTGAGTCGTCCATTTTCCTCATGCACCGCTCCTTTTCTTTTTTGCTTTTTTTTTTTTTTTTTTTTTTTTTTTTTTTTTTTTTTTAACTGAATGTGGATTCGTTTTTGCATTTCCCTGGAAGACCGATCCTCCATTTGTTCCTATGGCCCTTACCCCTTTTGCGTAATTCGTTATGTCACTTTTTTTTGTTTTCTTTTAACCCAAAGGAATCGCTTTTTTTTTTTTCCTTTTTAGAATTTTAACCTCCGACCCTTAAGGTCGCCCTTTTCATTCTCCGTTATGCTTTTGAAAACTTCTCGATTTCGTCTCTCAACTCATACGGTTGATACCGCTGTCCCCCATCTGATCCATAAACCTGTTGTTTGAATTTTCTAGCCCCTTAAGGTTTTTCATGGCCCAGTAGACATTCCTCATTCCTCCTTCGTTTGTTTCGCCCACTAATCCAGCTGAACCCTGTCCTATGTTAGGCAGTGGGTGTTGCCGTCTCCTCCCGTGATCGGGTTCCCCTGCCGGCATGTGCCTCTGTCTCGGCTTCCCCCTTCTGATCAGGCAGCACTTCGCATTTGTCGCTCGACGAAATCGTGGAGACCGAACTTTTTTTTCGTAGCAGTTAATCCTTTCTTTTGTTTTCCCCTAAGTTGGGGACTTTGCCCATCGTTTCCCCCGGATCGAACTGCCGTTTCTTAAGGCTACTGTAGATTCGGGCCCCTTTGTGGACTCTTTCCTTTCTTTGGTTGCCTTCTTTCGAAAGCGGCTCCCCGTCCCTCTTGCCGCTCTTTTATAATAGAGGGCAGTAGTCCCCACTCATAATGGGTGAATTTGTAGGGTTACCTTCCGTTCCTCGACCTAAGCTCGTCCTTTCGTTGAATCTTGCCAGGCTGATCTTCATCGTAGCTCGTGGGCCCCCTCCGACCGTTTATTGTAGCTGTAGAACCCCCCGTTTTTGCAGGTGAATTACCAAGTTAGTTCCCCCCGGCTCCCCTTTTCCCTGGTTCTTTTCCCTCTTCGGTTTCTTTTTTTCGATTGTTCCCCTTTTGCAACGATGGGGTCAGAGACCCGGATTACCTTCCCCTTCCGCGTCTCATTTAGTCCACGCTAACCCTCGACCCTTTTAAACCTTCCTCACAGAGCATTTCTTGCCTCTACGCTTCGATGACTCTCTTAAAGCTCTGGACACCATTGCTTTCATCTTTCGTTCATCTCGCCGCCTCCTTCCTTCATAGTTGCGCTAGAGTCCCCTTTCCTGCTCTACTTTCTCTCTGTGTAGACATCGTCCGGCGCTTTCGCCACATTTGTGCGTGACGAAAAGGACCCCCACCACGGATGGTGGGTGTTTCGCTTACCCCTTACCTTGTTTCTTCCCGAGGATTTCCTAATGAAAGCATCACAAAGTTTAAAAGACCGTGCCACCTGTGCATCGATTTTTCACTGCTCTTGCCTTTTTTCATACCCTTTCTTGTTTTTTCGACAATCATCCCTTGCCATGCCTTCCTTTTGAACTCTAAACAGGTGCGCCAACGCTCCTCTTTTTTTTGGCAGCCTTCTTCTTAGGGTGCTCTGCAGCCCTAACAGTAGCGAGCTGTTTTCTTTCCGGTAATGTCGGTACGTTTTCAGCTTCTCGGCTTATCCCAAATAGATCCACTGGTTTGATTTTTGCCGTCTTCTACGTTCACTCCACTATCGGCAGTCGGGCCAGCAGCGTATCACGTAGTAATGATGGTCGGTTTCTTTCGCCCAGGGTCTTTCCCTGCCCTTGAGTCCACCGAATTTTTGACGTTTTCAAGCCATCTGTCTCAATTGATTCATCGCCCCCACGGACAAGGTTGGGTTTTCACTGGCTCCCTTTTTTTATGTCTCCGCCCGCCCGGCGCCATCATTCCCTTTTTCTCGTGTGGTTCCCCCCCTCTATGAACACAGATTACCCCCCAGGTTCGCCTGCCCCTTTTCCGTATCGACTCTTTCTGATCATCATAATCCAAACACACGCCCCTTTTGATTTCCAGTCTGGTAAGTCTCCTGACTTCCTGAAACCTAAACTGACTTCGATTTGCCTCCTCCCTGCGTTTTCCAAATATAATTTCCCTCCTCCTTGTGCTTTCTGGGCTTTCACGTAATTTTTTTCTAGAGCTTGACATCAGCGCTCTTTTTTGTGGGAATTTTCTGTCTCCCCGCAGATTCCCATTGTACCATCCTTTCCGCCCCAGTGTCCTTGTTTTTCCCCGCGGTGTTTTTTCTGTCGCTGTCGAATCTTAGCGTTGCTTTTGGCTCGGCCTGGCGCAGGTCACTTGGTGTTTGTTTGGTTAAACTTTCTTTTACCACCCACGCCTCCCCACTTAGCCTTGTCGGCTTCTAGCCTTACGCTTTAGCCCGTGAGTCCACCACACGGGGGTTACTGTAGCCTTTAGCCAACAACGTTGTTTTTGCGCTTCCTGCCTCCCCCCTGGCGTCCTCCCCTCACTGGTTTTTACACAAGCCCCCGGCAGCCCCTCCAACTTATGGGCCTCTTTTTGCCCTGTGACCGATGCCCGGTTTCTTCTGTCCCCCCTCCCCTCTTTCCTGTTTCTGCGCTTCGTTTTCTCGCTTGCACGTGTTCTCTACTATCAAACCGTGACCCCATCGAGGTGGCCCCTCGGTTCCTTTTACCCAGTTCAAAGCCTGCAACCCCTTTCCCCGTAAGACTCAGCAGGTGGAAAGACCTTATCGAATGTAATTTTTTTGCAGTCTTCTCGTCCCCACCCAAAATAATTAACTCTTCCACCCAAAAATTGCCTATTTCCTGACCCCATGGTGCCCGCTCTTAATTCTTTTTTCTGACCGTTCTCCCCCAATTTTTCCCCTTTCCCACGAAATGACGTTACCCTTCCAACCCCCTGAGAGGTACAAATTCGGTGCTTTGAACCCCGTTTTGTTCTGCTTCAATAATTATTTCCCCACGATTACAACGCTTGTCCCGGTACCCCTCGAGAATGGACCCCCCCCCAGTTTTTTATTTGTTAGATGGCTTCTGAGAACTTATGTGGGACCCCCCATTCTCCGGCTACTTTTTACCCGAGTTTCCTTTTATTCCGCTCTTTTCCACGTGTCTCTGAGTGCCCCAGTCCAGAGCGCGCTACCCTACTTTCCTGCAAGCACATTTGTTTTCCCGGGGGGTATCCCCCCCTCCAAATGTTAATTGTTCCCCCTTCCCTTTCACAGCTCCCATTTTGTCTTTTTTATTTGAGCTGCATATATGCGACTCTCCATTATTTTCATTTATAATGCTGTTAACCTTTACCTATTCGGTATCACTCCCATCTTTTCGGTAAAATAATGCTTTCACCCAAAAGCCGACCCACACACCTTCGAAGTCAATCAATAACCCTGTTTGTGTCCTAGAGCTTCTCAGAGACGTGTTATCCAAACGGATCACCAATCTCAAAAACAATCGCGACGTGCGGTCCCGTAGCCACCTACCCTGCCGCCACGTCCCTCTCCACCCTTATTTATATCCTTCCTGAGGTTGACAGCAATTCTCACACCTGATTAATTCCCTGACACTTCACACCTCTGCACCAGTTTCCCCCCCTTATGCTATGTCGATTAGCTAGAAATTTCCACTCCCCCCTTTCCGATATGGAATCTCACCCAGGGACGATCCTTTTTTGTCCTTCAAAATGCCCTTCGCCTCCTTTGACGACACCACCTCCGCCACCCCTTTTCCCCCCCCCCCTAATTCCCTCCACATCTGTCAGAGAATGCCCTTTCGATGACCGTCTCGTTCAAAAAGTCGCCTGATGGCCCCCTGGATTACCCCTCCTAGAAGCCCTCGAACCAGTTTCGCCTCCGTCCCCACTTTTCTTTTCTGCTGACTACTCCTGTTGCCTAACTCCTAAACTGGTTGAATTTTTCCCTAGTTCCTGAAAGATAAGCGAATGGTCCGCTTCCCACGACCATAATCTGCCGGGGTAGTCTGCTGCTTTGGTATCAAAAGAGCCTCAGTAGGTACTCAGGCCGAGAAACCTTCACTACCATATGTTTTTAGAATTAAGTCTCCTGTCTACATGCGTTAAACTCCAGATCTAGGCTTCTTTAGTTTTCGAGCTTTTAGCTTCCACCCGTTCCGTCCCGGTCAACACCCTCCCACTCCTTTCAACCTTATTTGTTCACCAATCGACTCTTCTCAGTCCCCTTGGGTACCCCCGAACAGACAGAACCCACCACAAGGTAACTTGAAGCACAGGGGACGGGCCCTCCCCCACCCAGTTCTCCGCCTGATTCTTTTGTTTCCTAAATTGTCTATGTTGGAATTTTTTCTTTATTCGGCCCCTTCAAAATCTTCGTTAAGAGCCCCCCCCAGTTGTCTCGCGAAGATGTTGTTTCTTTTCCCATAGGATTCATATAGCCACGTATTGTCTGGAGCATTTCATAATAGGATTGTTCCCCAGGTCCCCTGACTTGTGGAGTCTACCATATTTCGAGTGGTCCCTGGGGTCTTAGTTCAAAAGTCCTTTTCTCCCAACTTTTTTAGATCGTTACACAGGTTTTGCATTTCGTTAGCTGTTGTCTTTTTCCATTATTTGCCCGTCTCGCAGACTATTTGCCGACCTTTTTAACCCTCTCCGGGCTATTTTTTAGGCCAATCTTTTCACTTCACTGGCTTTAAGGTAAGCTTGTTCCCCTTTCCTTCAATCGTATCCTGATATGGGATTTTTCATCCCCAGTTCCTGATCTATTTTTGTCGGGACGCCTAATTATCTCGAGATACCCTTTTACTTGACAGCCCCACTTTCTAATAGTCCATTTGAGACACTTTTTGAAAGTCCCTTGACGGCCGAATTTGTTTTTCCTAGACCTCATAATTTTGTTCGCCCTTTAAATTGCAGTTGTCCCTCCGCGGTATTTCGTATTTTCTCTAAAATCTGGCCCCCACCCACTCGAAAGAGATTCTTCTCATCAATGGTCCGATGTTTTTCCTTCCTCAAAATGGTCACGATCCCTCCCTTTCGCGCTATGGTCACTCTCCATCGTTGGTCGCGCCTCATGATTATCGATTTTCAGTGTAGACTCGCCGTTTCCAGTCGCCACCTTATGTGTTTTCCTCCTCCCAAAATTTAACAATGCTTTTGTGTCTTCACTCTTTCCGCGTTTTTCCGCTCGGCCGACTCTCTTTCCCAGACTACCAACAGGTTCACCGAGATTTCCACCTTGAAATAGAGTTTAACGTGTTCCTTCCTTTTTCCCTCTGTTTTCCTTTTTTTCGTTGCCTGGTGATCTCCCGTATTTTTTGAACAATTCTGCAATGAATTTTCCCGCGTCACCCCTGGTCCCATACCCAGATTGTCTGATGTTTCCTTTTCTTTTCTGTCGTTTCTGTGTTGTAAGCTACCCGATGCTACCCCCTTCTGACCCCCAATTTATTAGGATAGATTCAGGGCCCCTTGTTAATTAAGGTATGTTCCCTCTTGAAATCTCCAGGTCCTTTTTGACCTTTCTCACCCCCCGATGTAACAACTGTCCTTTTTCTATCACCCCATGTCACCCCTTCCCCCATGTTATAGCCCTTTCAAATAAGTCAGTCTAAAGAAATATCTGATCTGCCCGCAGATCCCTTACTCGCGTCCGGATAGATTGAGTTCTGTCTTCTGTGCAGAACCCCCCCGGTTATGTGGTATTCCCGGCTTGTTTTTTTTCTACCTCCCCCCCGTCCTTCTGTTGTATTCCCGTGATTATACGACGCTTGTTGGGTTTTTTCCCCCCTTTCCTCACATTCTCCCCAGCTGTTCCCCCCGGGTTGTGGCCTAACGGGCCTTTCGTATCCCTTTCCTGCGGGAAATGCACGTTATTGTTGTTAGCCTCTTGTGAACCCACCCCCACTTTCCCCCCCGCGCCACCTGCTTTTCCCTTTCGCGAAACTCGCGCTCCTTGCTCGTCGACAACAACCCCCAGCACACCTTTTCTTGTCGTAGACGGTCTCCTTTTCTCTTATTAGCTTCATGAATGCCCCCCAATCCATTCCGCCACGGGCGGTTAGCGTCTGACCCATGCCCAATTCTCCTCCCTACTTTGTGTCTAGCTCTTTGAATGGTCGCTAAACGCGCTCGTCTTCCTCATGCTCTCTTTTTGGTTTAGTTGCATTACGAGAAAGACCTATCACCCATCCCTGTTTTTTTTTTCGCTTCGAGAGTAACTTTCCTGAGTGCTTCGGATTTTTTTTTTTTTTTTTGTTTTTTTTTCTCTTTCGGTGAGTGACGCAAATGTCCCCCCCATCGTTTTAGATCCGAGACAACCCCTCCCCCTGCTTAATTTATTTTGGCCGGTTTAACAATATGTTAGACCGTGTAGTCCCCACCCTTTTTGCTGTTTCTTAAATCCCCCGGGTCCCCCCCGATTCGAACGGGAATCCCCTTTTATTCTAGTACGTTCAGCCGGGAGCCCATCTTCTTCTACAGCCATTATCCCTCGGCCTCTTTATAGTCTGATGTCCGGTGTCCATTTGCGTGCCTTTTCTCCGAACCGGGAGTCTCACCAAATATCCCTTGCCCCTGAGTTCAACGCTCTGCCCTTCTCTCCGGTGACGTCCCTATCGCCAGACCTGGGCGGTTGGTCTCCAGACCGCCCCCCTTATCTTTTCCCAAATCGCTGTACAACTTGTGGCTCCTTTCCTTAATTTTCAATTGGAAATTTTCTTTCACCATATCAAGCCCAAAGAACGTCGAGCCAAGCAATCCCCCTCTTCGCCAATGCCTTCTGCTTTGCCCTGGTTCTGCGGCAAGTCCACTTCCCTCCTCCCGCCCCAACTACGTCACATGGACCTGCGCGCCCCAACACAGACCGGGTGTATTGAGAGGTTTTGCCGCCCCTTCCCTTTGGCCAGAAATGAGTCCACGTGTCTAGTGCGAGATGTATCCACTTTGTCGCGAGAGCTTGAGATGTCTTTTGACTAGGAGAGCTTCTCCTTCAGAACCTTTTGTAGATGAGGTTCCTTCGACTCATATCCAGCATTCGAGCAAGTCCCTTCGTTTCTTTTTCTTGACTGTCTGATGGGGATGGTAAGAGGCCAGTCGTATTGCTGCATGTAACCCTCTCGCTTCTGACCTTCTTCCGCCCATCCTTTTTTAGGCCCACATTTATACCCGACCCTAGAACTCCCCCTTTAGCTCTTTCCTAATCAAAGTCCACACGGCTTGGCTGCTCTACACTCCGATCGCGTCTCTCGTAATCACAATCTGATTTGAACGGCCTTCCCAGCGCACCCTTCCCGTGGCCCTATGATTCTGATTTAATAAGATCTTTCACCCTTTTCGTTAGTGAGATGAATCTCTGCCCTCCCTTTTTTCTGGCACAGCCTTACGGCGCCGATGGGCTTCCGTCTTACCACCACTCTTCCACCCCATAAACCTTCCCGACCATGAAGACATACCATCTGTTACTCCTCCCTCCATTTTACGACCTATTTTCCTTCCCCCAAGTTTCCTTCTGACCCCACCCTTCCGATTAGTAGGCAGCCCCGAAACCTTTTCGCGATCGCCCTTATCCTCGTCACCAAATCTCGCCTTCGACCCCCGGCTAAAAAAGCTTATGACCAGAATGTGCACGTTTTTTTTATGTCCCATTAAGGCTCCCCTGTTTTGATCCCGCTCCTGTACTGATGGCCCTTAAAAGGCGTCCCTTCTTTATTTTGGTTTTATGGGTTTCTCCCCGAGAATTAGCTTTTCTGGTTTTTTTCCCGCCTTAATTTTTATGAAGTAATGACCTTCCACCTGGAACGTTCAATTTTAATTAGTTTTGTCTTCTTTTTTTTTCTCGTCCGAGGCAACGCTTAGAGCCGATCTTCTCCTTTTTTTTTTCATTCTTTTCATAATAATAAGTTGTTCTTTTTGTTTCTTCGGCTAGTGTGGAACTTTCCGCACCCCTTGCACATAAAGCATTTGCCGTGGTCTCCCTTCCTTTCAGACCTATTCCTCAGCTCCTTCTCGTTTCGTCCAGCAAACCACCCCGGCCCCCGGCTTCAGGTGTCCGGGCAAGCCCATCTATAGGGCCCTGACGATTTCCTTTGCGTTAATTTGTGATTAAAGATCTGACCTTTTTACAGACAGGGTTCCCCCCCCTTCGGTTACGATTTTGAGTTGATCTCTCGAACGTTTCGTTTCTGAGCCGTAATCATCGGCCTCTTTTTCCACCTTCGCCGGGGGCAGTGCCCATCGTCCTTTGAAACTGTTCTTACCTGATGCTGATCCTCGGTATAGGGCAAAAGGGGACTCTTTTGACGTCTTTGTGCTGGACCGTCTTTTCGCACATGACGCCCGCCCTTTCCTCGCGTCGTTCTTTCCACCCCGAACCCTTTCTGCCCTTTTTCCTTTTTCCCCTTTCGATCTCCCCATCGCAAGCTACGTTTTGAGGATTTGTGATCGTGTTTTTTTTTCCAGAGGAGGACTCTCATTTGTTTTGTCTTTGCGTGTGGAAAAGTGACCCTTCTTCTTGAACAAATACGTTTGACCTTTGCTACTGAGTGCTCCTTGGTTCTTGTTCACCGGCGTCTTCTTCGTACTCCCCTTGACGTCGTCAAAACCTCGGGTTTTCTACCTATCATCGTCGTTTCTTTCCATGCAGCATCATCGGTCCCCGTCCCATGCTTATACAAATTCCACAGCTATCTTGAACAGTTTCCCGATGTTCCCTTTACCCCCCCCAGGGCTTCCCATCCCCCTATTTCCCACCCTTTCTTCTGGAGCAGTACCTCCACTGAGATTTCTCCCATGTGCGAGGACTTCAGCTTTTTCTTTCCAACGTTTACCGGTTCCCCCCCCCCCTATTGTGGTGGTTTGACTGACAGGCCCTCCCTCATAAAATACCCACCCCTCCTGTGTGGGTGATGTCTGAGCATGATTCGTTGTGAAGCGCCCGATTTCCTTGCCGCCGAACGGGTTTTTTCCAGTTTTTTCCAAGCATTTGGACTATAGGATTTACTTTCATCCTTCCTTTTTGGATTGCCTTATCTTCTTTTACACCTCGCCCTGCAATTCTTTACGCTCCCCCTTATTTAAGCGTGCTTTTTGGCTTTTCTGGTGTCCGATCGTACCTCAACCGGCCACATTTCTTCCGAGATTCGGAAAAGGCTGCTCTTCGGTCCTTTATCTAGAAAGATACGAGTGTTACCTTCTCATGTCCCTGTTCTCGAGATGACCTCCGGTTAGGCGCAGCGCCTCCTTTACCTCCACCTGCATGGTAGTCAGCTCAGATTCCCATCTAGATTTTATATAGTCGGAGACACCCCTCTTCCACCCGTTTCCGTCCTCCCCGTAGTCGGGGATCCTTAGCAGTACGGATGTTGGGTTGCTTCACGTCCCCCACTCAAGCAATTGGTTGTGGCTTTAAAAGGAGTTGTCTCGCTTTTTCTTCTTCGATCATTCCCTTTTTTATCGCTTGTGGTAGACGATCTACAAAAAACACCGGGCCCCCCTTTGCGCACCTGCGCGTTCAGAGAACCACAGCTCGCTTTTAGAAGCCCCCCCCCCTCCTTTCCCCCGGCTTTTCCACCCCTCGAAAGTCGAGGTAGAGTCTAGATTATCTGATTCCACATCATCGATGGGCTTCTCTATCGGACTTAGAACTGAAAATCCCCCCTTTTACTTTTGTTTGAGCTTTTCTTTTTCCTTGTCGCCCCACCTCCCCGGCTGTAGTGCCTTCAGAGAGAGGTGTCCTTTCTTTTTGGTTTTAATCCTTAAGCCCCGCCGACGATTCAAGAGCCCCTTCCTCGGTTCTCTGTGTTTTTTTTTAGCAGCCGGCTAGGAAGTTTTTGGCTTCTCTCGAGGAGCTTTTCGTACCTTTTTGCTTTTTTTGTTCCCCGATCGCGACCCCAACCTAAGAAGTCATTCTTTCCTTGTAGTGGGTCTTACGGAGAATACACGCTGTGGAGCCCGGCATCACCCCAACCCAAATGCGGTGGCGAGGAAGCGGTAGCCACCCCCCCCACATTCGTACGCAGTTAACGGGAATCCATGTGGTTATACTTTTCCCAGTCCTTGAGACAGAAGTGTTCGATAGCACCATCATCTACGTAGATCCGCTGCTGCGGCTTTTGCTTTTTCTGCACAGTGTTGCCTGGCCTTCTAGCTTTGAATCGATGATCCCAAAACCAGTGTACAATTAGGATTTCCTCAGGCCGGTTCCCGATGACCTTTCATATCGCCCCTTTTTTGGACCCCTTCTCGTAAAGTTCCTCTCCGAGATCTACACCAACCCAAGCTAATCGCGCCATCGTTACCTCCCCCCCTGGTGTCCTGTAGGACTGCCCAGTAGAGGGATCCCCAGCCCCATGACAGCGGTTTTACATCCTTAAAGAGATGGAAACTGCCCCTTTCCGCGGTGCACCCGATTCCCATATCTTGACCTTGCCCCCGCTGCCAAGCCTTTTTGGTTCGTTTCAGGAGGAACCACCACTTTTATTGGTTGCGTTTTCCGGGTTCTTAGCATCCTGATGGTCCCCGGAGATCTTACCACTGCGAGAAGTTCCCCGTTGGACTTAGAGCGTCTGCACCCTTCATATTTCGCTGAACATGAGCTATATTAAACTCCCCTTTTGTCTCGGGAAGAGGCCTTCCATTGTAATGAGCCCCTGAAAGCTCTTGCGTCAGTTTTTATCAAGTCCATATGGCTTTTCGTCCCAGTCTTTTGTTCTCGACTTTTCCATGCGCTATGATGAAGTTCAACTCTTTAAAGTCCGCTTTATACCCCCAACTCCCGCGTCTCCCCACTCTCACTTTCTTTTCTTTCCGATAATTTTTCGCCCCCCACCGTTGATTCTCTACCCCCCCTCTATCTCTGCCTTCTCAACACTCTAGATCACCTGTCACTCAGCATCCCGTGAGGCGACCTGATCAATTTCCCATACCTTTCATTCACCTGATGCGCTGTGGACTCTTTCCCCGGGTTGGGTAAAGCTGTACGGTCTAGTAAGACTGACCACCACAATTTCACCCCCCTCCCCTTTTTTTTTGATTAACCAGTTGACCCCGTCTTTGTAAGCCCAGAACCGTTCGATCCGACGAAGATTTTTTTTGCACCCACGTCCCTGCTGCCCCCCCTTGCGAGTTCTTACTTTCACTCCTTTCCTTCCGACGATGGCGTCGCAACTTAGACATGCCACCTTGTGCTTGACTTCAGACTTTGAATCCTGGGCATGCCCCTTTTACCCTGGACTCCAGTCTCGAGTGTTCAATCTTGCCCCTGAAATCCGGTTATGCCGGTTTTTTTTCTGGATGAGTTCCTCGAATGAGATTTTGAAGTTTAAGTTCGTCCAATGAAGCCACTTTTTCCAACCTTTTTTTCTCCCTGCCCCCCTTTTTGTTCCCGCAGGTGCGTGACCATTTAATGATCTTCCTATTTTTCCTCATAAAAGTTTGTTTGTGTTCCCTTCGTTTCGCTTAGATTTTTCTTTTTTTTGCCCACTCCTTTGACAGCCCACCCTGCGACTAACTCATGGGAGTCTTAGTTGTCATGGTCTTGTCCCACTTCTGATTAATAAGTATTCTCGTTTCACCCTAGCCCTAACCAAAAAACGGTCCAAGGAGTTTACTTCTTTTTTTTCTGGCCCGAGTAAACCCCTGTAATTTCGTGAGTCCCCCTCTGAACTGGGAGCTTATCCAAGATTTCTAAAAATTTTTTCCATCCAAGTTGTAAGGTCCCTTTCATTTCCTTCCAGAAACTAGGAGGGCTCTCTCCCCTAAATTGTCGTTTTTTTCTCTACGTACCCCCCCCTTTTCGTTGTGGCATCCGGCAGACTTTTGTGAACCAATCGTTTTTCTCCCCCCCTTTTCCTTGCCCCAACGCTTTTTCGTTCTTACCCGAAGTTCTATATGCAAGATGCGTTTTTCACCGCGTTTTTCTCTCTTTCTTTTTGTAATTGCGAATAGTTCCGTACATTGTCCCTCTCCGAATACCCCTCTTTTCTCAGAGGAGTACCCAAAGCTAGTCACGGGGTGATGCCTAAGTTTTGCCCCCTTGTCCCCCTGCATCGACACCAGCACTATACATGAAGGATTGCCAGGTAGATGATTCCCTTCATAGTCCCGCCCGTGTCCTACTACCCCTCCTTCTTCGTTCCTGACCACCCCCCCCCATCCTTTTTCCCTGCCGCCCCACTTCGACTGTTTTTCCCTTGGCGCAGGCGTCGATAGAAGCTTGACGGTTTTGCCAGATGGGGTGCTGATCAACTTTCCTCTTAAGATTGGCCAATGTTTCTCGCGATACACTCACTAATTTATTCCACGATCTAATAATAACCCGCCACCGGAATAACCATTGCCTGCGATTGATGGCACCTTCAAGAAGCCTCCCGATTTTAGAACGTTTATCTCCCAGCCTATGGCCCCTCCCCCTGCTCCCCTTATTCACTTTTTGCTCACCATACCGCGTTGATCTTCGACTCCCAGTGTTTGTAGAAGTCGCAGTTTTTCCCCTCCCTTTGTGCCATGAGTGAGCCCCCCCCGCCCTAGAATCAACATGCTGTGTGTTCCCCGCTTTACTTCCCATGCGTTTTCTCCTCCCGCGGCCCGTTTGCCTTCCTTCAGGAAGGGTTCACGCTCTTTTCAAGGGCTTTGTGCCATAGCGTTTCCTCTTCATCGTCATTTTTTGCCTTTTGCGGCTCCTCTGATTGAATCACCCTTCAATTAATTGAAGGGCCAACCCTTGCCTGGTTCCTCTTCTGATGTTTTCTATTGTCTTGTGTTGGTTTTTTCATAGCTGCGCCCCTGCCCCTTTCGGTCGCCTTTCGTAAAAGTGATACTCGGTCCCAGTCCTTTTGCTCGGCAGGTCCGTTAGGTTTCCACCGAGATGCTGTTTCTGAAAGCCGGTTCGGCGCAGTCAAGACGCAGAAAAGATCGGGTAGACAGTCATTGAAGAGTGTCACGCTTCTTATTTTCCTAGTCCTGCGGAGCAACTGGCTTCCGGGTCTTGCCTCCCCATGATGTCTTCCATGCTCTTCTTCCCTGCCCGCTGTTTTTGTTGCTAACCCATCGCCCACCGCAACGGTGGTGGATTAAAAGGATAAAGCGTTAGCCATCTCCCCCCGCCCTCTTCTCGCATTACTTTTTTCGTTACTTGTTTAGATAGGTTCCCCACCCCGATGGGCCCCCCCGGTGCCACTCTCCGAGTACGTCATCCGAACCAAGCACTTCGTTCTCGACGCCAACCATCTTTGCCCTTAGCGGTTTCCTCTCCGTGAAGACTCCCCCAAAAAGTGATGCCCAGCGCGAGCCGGCCTTTCTCCGACCAACCACATATTCTCCTTTTTTTTATATAATTTTCCCTCCCAAGATTTAGAGGAAACTCTCTTTGGTTTGGCCTTTTTCCTATCATCGCAGCTCTTTTAAATCTTTTGGAGCACCGGGTCCCCGGGTTTGGTGTTTACCTTACGCATAGCTCCTGGTGGGGATCTTTTTTGACTGAAGGCGTCACTGTTTTTTTTTCCCATTTTTTTTGTGTTCTTCGTATTCCCCCTTCGAACCACATCCCATATCCCTCGGCGTGCGGAGATCTAAACTGCCTTGCATTAACAACGTTTTGGTGGGCCGATGACTGAGGTCTCCCCCCCCCCCCCCCCCCCCCCAAACCTTGTTTTACTCCGCACGGAGAAGCCCTACGTGATAAGGTCTGAACATAACTTGTGTCGACCCCCTACTTATGTCAGTTGACTCTGCTTTTTCTCTTCTCGTGCCTCGCCCCTAAAATGGAATCGTGAGTCCCAACCCTGGAACATTCCCTTCTTTTTTCCCCCTGATCATTTCGAGTCCAGATGCCCTCCCTTTGATCCCCGTTCACCAGCACACGCCCGCCGTTCCATATCGGCCACCACCCTCTTTCATGCCAACCATCGCTTCGGTAAGTCAACCCTGTTCTCCGCGGCCTGACTTTTAAAGCCTTCAATTTTACTGACTCGAAAAAGCCCCGCCCTTCTGATAAAAAAACCACCGTGCCCCACTCCCCTTCGGCAAGAATTGGCCTTTCTGTTTCAACCCCTTTTCTCCCCCCGTGGGTAATTTCTTTTTTTGCTCATAGGAGAACGCGGTCAATTTTTTTACGCGCATCCACAACCCCAGTTGGACATATGTTCCTCTTCCCCCGCCTTCAGTTTCCCCTGCGTTTTGAACTTCGGAATTCACCCCCCTGCGAGAAATGATAAATCTGGATCGCGCCGAGAACTTTAATAGCTATCAAGTTTTTGACCAACGGATGAATCCACCCCCTTGTTGTCCCCCCTGATGCCTTTTCTTTTCTATAACGATTTTAATGAGGTAAGCCCGATACTTTTTGATGGAGTCATCCTTTTTTGTTCGTTCTCAAAGTTTGATGTTCTTATCTGAAGTCTTCTTCTACCTTCTTAGTTTCCAACCCCTTCCGGGCACGCAAATTATACAAATCCTTTTCCCAACCCGGCTCTTGAAGAATTTTCTTCACCCTCCCCAAACTTGATTGTCCCCCGATCTTTCCCCAAGATGAGAACGCCCCATCGAACCCCGATTGCAGAGTTCCCCCTTCCCGTTCCTGAACAGATACGTCCGTAGCTGGATATTGTTATTCGGACTGGACATAACTCACAGTTGCTTGATTTTCCTCCTCCTCCGCCCTGTCGGGCTTTTTCAGATGTACGCGTCTTTTTGGTTTCTTCCCTTGTCCACCACTCCCCCCTTCAACGCGTCCACATTCTTCACGTAAAACCTTCTGTAGACGAACTATCAGCAGAGAATTTTGCCCCCCCCTTCGTCCTGCTGCCGACCTAGTTTCCTTTCTCCAGAACGTTCTCTTTTCTTTCCCTTGGCGTCGTACCAACATTTTCTACCCCTGGACTCTGCTGACGCCTGAATTTTTTACTGCTCGAATGCCTAGTCAGGTTGCCCCCGCCTATCGGGTGAAGCTGGACCCTCCTGCAACTCCGGTATCGGTTTTCTTTGACGTGGAGCTCCCCCTAATGAGCTGTATTCAGACGGTAGAGTCACCTGACAGCAACCCGTTAAGGTCTCGCCACTTTTAGTTATTCTTTCCTCTTCCCCCTATAGAGCGACTTTTCTTATCCCGCGGGGGTTTTAATACTCTCGGGTGCCGCGGCCAATGCTCGAAACCCCTCCTATTCCTTACCTTTTAATGGTTTTTCTGTACCTTTTTCGGTCTTCAGCATTCCGTTTTGGTCCTTTCCCCCACGAAACCAACGGTCACCTTTTCGAGTCCTACCGCGACCTTGTGTTCCCGGCCCCCTTCGCGGTCTCAGGTTGGGAGCCCTGACATTTCATGCGCCCCTCTTTATTCGTGATTCCCACATTCCGTACCCTAGAGGTCTCTTTTTTTCAATCTGTTTTCTCGCCCCTTTTTCTCTGAGATCTCTTTGTCTTCGATCGTAAAGGATTTTGGCCTCCGGCCGCCTTGTTTCGGCCACCTTTTCGCTCGTTCCATGTCCAAAGAAGTGTGATTCCTTTTTAACTGTTGGAATGTTCCGGTTTGGTGTCCCTGACTCAGCCATTATTGAAGCCAAGCCCTAGAGTTCAAGCGTCCCTATCACGCTTTTCTCCTGTTCCCCTTTCGTTTTAGCAAATCGACGTATGGACGGTTTATTTTCGTGAGTGCAGGTTTTCTGATCTCTTTGTTTAGGTGCAGACCATGATCTCGACCAATCCCTTTCTGATTTTGATCTTGACTTGCGCTCTCATACCTTGGAGAAGGTCTTTTCAGACCTTATTCTCTTCAACCCGACCGATGAGGGTTCGCCATTATTCGTCGCCTTGCCCGGCGACATCACGACCCGTATAGTACTTTTTCCCTCCTGAGTCCCCTCATAAAACTCGCTCTTGCATAATTGAAAAGATGTGCTAGTCGGAAAGATCCCCATGCGTTATCAGTTCTTTAGTCTATTTTTCGCATTCAGCCGACATTAAGACCGCGCGCGTCCTTGGGATCCTTATCGCGTTGTAGTTCCCCAGTATTGATCTGTTCGCCCCCATTTTTCGTGACTCCCCCGTCTCTTGACCCCTCCCCATGCGGTTGCTGAATGAGCTGTTGACCCCTTGCTCTTTTTGTCCCGAGGGACACCATACGTGACGCCACCCGGTAACGACGCTTCCAAAGTCCATTTGTCTCCTGCTATTGTTCTGTCTTCTTGTCCTTGTTATCTACTGAGAGTAAGTGCCCTGTGCCCATGTACTTTTTAAACCGTTTGCCCGGTCCGAGGAGTTTTGCAGCTGATGATGTTGGTTCTCTCTAGGATCAACTGCCCTTACGGATTGTCGGGCACTTTTTCGTAAAGTAAGTTTCCTCGGGGTTAAGGACACGTCCAGAGGTTCACAAGAGTTTAAATGGTTTTGATCTCCCGCCGGTTCGTGAGTATTCCATGCAAGATAGAGAAACGACATCTTTTCCCTTCAGTCCCGGTCGCGTTCTTAGATGCGTTTCTTGTTTCTTCCGACCCATTTTTTGGCTTACTTACTCCCACATACTCTTCACTGTCTCCGATCCGAAGATCGTTGTGCCCATCATCGCCCATCGAACCTTGTTGCCTTAACACTTGGATACCGGAGTATTTTTATCGCCCTACATTTTTTCGAGAATCTTTACGTCTTGGCGGCAGTATTTTTTCCAACCCCCCACCCCCCGTTTTTCACAACCGGGCGACCTGCATCCGCGTTCTCCGACACCCGAACGTTGTTTATCGGTATCAATAACCCCCATAGTCCACCTGGACTTTTTTCCGGTGAGCCCAACCCTGCCTACCCTGTAAGCATGGACTCCGAGGCCCACCGGAGACCCACTCATATTCCCTTCCCCATACGCCCTTCTTAACCATCCCACCCCCCTGAAAACAAATCATACGCAGAGTGCAGGCTTCACCTCTGAGACTCTTCTCCACTTCGGAGCGCTTTGTACTGACCTGACACCATGAACCAATGAAGAATAACGCTTCTTGGGAGTTTCTCTGATCTTGGACTCACGATGTTACCGCCATCACGCATTTTTTAGGTAATCTGCTACTCTTTAAAACCTCGATGTCCCCGTGTTTTTTCAGTTAATTGAAAGTAGAAGTATGAACGCTCCGTTTAATCGTTTCCTTTCTGGTTCTTTTTGCATTTTCTGTCTGAGAAGGCTGTGGAGTTATAGCAGACTGCGCGGCCAGGTGCCCACTGTTCACCAATTGGTTTTTGGCGCGACACCCCCCTCCCCCCATAGTTTCGCCGCGGTGCTTCGTCCAGATAAACTCTTGCTCCATTGGAAGTTCAAAACCCCCTTTATGAGGAGGGTTGAGCTGAGCACTTTGGAGCAACACCACCAGCGGCGCCGCATTAGGGCAACCTCATGCGGGTGGCCCTTCAATTCAGTTGCCACTGTTGCTCCGAATTAAATATCTATACGCTCGCTTAGTTTCGCCCAGACGGATTTTCCCATTTATTTATTTCCCCTATGTTACCTTTCCTAAAAGGAGTCATACTCGCCCCACAATCCATAGGGTCAACCTCTTCTCAGGCCTATTACCCCGATGACCCCTTCACTAAGAGGGCCCGACCACTTATTCCCCTGTGAATTTGTTCCCTACATCTTTTCCACCCAACCATCAAACGGGAAAACCACTCCGGCCTCTTACTTCCAAACTTTGGCCGCTTTTTTCACTGACGATTATTGACCCCGGGCCTTCCGATTCCTTATGATACCAAGCCCCAAGACCAATATCACCGACTTGCACCGATAGGCACCCTCTTGTTTCCTTTTGCAGTGAAACCTGTTTTAGGCAATGAGTTTTTAGGTATTTAGTGCCCCCCTCGTAAAGTCTTACTGCCGGTGCACCCCCCACATATTCTTTGTCGATTGACTCTCCAACATGTCTTTCGACCCAATGTTACAGTGCGCCTTTCTCCTTCCCCCAGAGACCCGCTATCCCTGCCTCTCGGCTCGTGACGTGAATTCTGAGTTACGGCCAATCAATCGTCGAGTCCTAGAGTTCTCTCCTAATTGTGTTTAGATGAGGTCCGAGACTCCTGAGCATGATTCAAGACCGTTTTCTGTTGGGAGTTTTTACCTTAGGATTCATGATTTGAGGATTAGAAGCTTTGCTGTTCTCGCGCATGTCAGGCCTTAGTATTCTGTTCACCCTAGTTTATTTTACGCTTTTTCCACGTTCCGAAGACTCGTCCCAAGAACAAGTTTCTTTACCGAAGTTCTTACCCGAACAAAGTTTTCTTGTCCTCTTTCCCTTTACTGATCTAGTTTCTTTTCCTCCTAGTAGCCCCCGTTGTTTCCCTCCCGCGACTCACTCTGACACAACAAACTTCCTTATCTTTCGGTCTTTTGTGCCTTCCAATGGGCCTCCGAACCCCCCCCAAAGTACCCTGTATCGTGGAAGCCTGACTTGCCACTGATGCTATCCTTGGTAGGTAAGCTGTGTTTTACTCATCTCTGAGTACCTAGAACCCCTCCTTCAAACCCTGAGATTACCCCCTGCCCTACCCTTCCTCCAATCCCCTCTGTTAAGTAACCAAGAGCCATTCCCCTTTCCATCCTACCGTTTGCATTGAACCCACCTTTTTTCTCTCCTTTCTGGCACACGGCTCTTCTGGTTACCCACCAAGTCCTGTCTCGATTTCGAGCTTTGTCTCCAACCATTTCCCATCCAACCTTAAGTTCCCGGACTCGACCTTATGTGTAGAAGAACTTTACATCTTTCGCCTGCCCATCCTCACACGGTCCTCCCCTATAGTCATTTTTAAGTTCTTTTTGGACCAAGGAAGATTCGTCCCAGTCTTTCCGGGGTTTTTTCCCGTCTTTTTTTACTTTTCATGTAACCCAAGCCAGTTTTTTGTTAATAATTTTCTTTATCGTAATTGACAATTACCATCCGGAATGTCGGTCCTTAAGTTATTTAGCCCCGCTGTTTTCTTCGGACCAAACGTTGCAT
>Ga0179591_1286708_pt1 | contig 19155 bp, 15 predicted proteins | sample CZOMad2_1_08_16f_FD_182891 | JGI IMG/M metagenome (GOLD analysis project Ga0179591, IMG submission 182891) | Vadose zone soil fungal communities from Angelo Coast Range Reserve, California, USA - CZOMad2_1_08_16fungal (PacBio error correction) | ecosystem: Environmental > Terrestrial > Soil >... | reverse complement strand
GATCGCTCCTACGAGTATTGTCTGCTCCTTTGAGCAGTAAAGTAGTCTTCCACTCCCTTGGGTGATCGCTGGTATAAATCAGACCGAGTCCGGGATCTTAGTCATGGACGGGGCTTTTGCTCCGCCAGAGAAGGTGATGCCCACTCTCCTTCTCCTGGTCAGAGAAATACCCTCTTTTCCTAGATGCATCAACATTTCATGCTACTTTTTTCCATGACCTCGAGCCCTCGGGTTCCCCCCTCCTTGATGTCCCCACTTAAACCGTTTCCCCAAACCCCCCCCCATGCTCAAGTAGCGGTTCCTCTCTTGAAGGCTCCCCCACTCCATCGCGATAGGCCTTGTAGGGTGGTTTTTGTTTTGGGGGTTTTTTTTTTTTGGTTGTTCGTCAACAAAACACTTGGGATTTAGTGTGCTTAGCGCATCTCGTTCTCGGCGGCGAGCTCTCTCCCCCTCCTTCGCAGACTCCTGCCGTTCGCATCAGGGCATGGCTATTAGGGTTCCACCCTCTCCCCTAATCTGGTCCCGTTTAGCGACTTTTTGTGGGTGCTCCGGACCTATGAAGTTTTTTTCTTCTCAATAGCTTCTCGCCGTCCCGCAGCGCGTCTCCCTTCGTGGTGCAGAGATGGCCGTCCCTTTATAGGTGAACTCTTGGCAGAAGTCTGGACTGGTTTACTGCCCGCACGACGCGAGGAATGGAAGTGCCCTTTGTAAATCACCTTTCGCGACCGGCTTCATCAGTTTTTTCCTGTGAGTAGAACTCCCTATCCTCCTTTGTCGAGGATTAGAATCCAAGTGGTTTCCTTTTTTTTTTTACTTCTCACCCCCGCATTTTCCTCTTCCATTTTACCGCACACGGTCCTTATCGTATTTCCCCCACCGCCTTTTTTATATTTGATTTAAGTGTCTTTTGGGGGGGTGGGTCAAACCCCCTCCTGAGTCACCTCTTTCAGTCGTTAGATTCTGGAGGTCCGTCTCCCCCTCGCCCGTCTCTTTGGTTTGATAATGTCCTAAATTGCCTGGGCACGCTTCCGGACCCTTCTTCCCTCTCCTTTCCTCGTATCCCTCATCTACATAGAGTGAATCCTCCTTTTTTTTTTTCTCGCTCTTGAAAACCCCCTGCCGGATCTATCCCCTGCCGCGGCTGCATGGACCGTAGTCTTTCATTTGTGGATCCGTCCGTCTCGCCTGCGCAATGGCGATCGATCCGAGATTCGGTACACTTCCACTCCTCTTCTGGCAATTTTGTATCGATGATTTTCCCATTGCGGGAGCTGTATTCTTCGTCTTCGTTGACTGCTCAGCAGCACGTATCATGGTGGTTTCGCCTTCTTTCCTTTAAGCCGAAACCAAAGCTCCATTACCCCCCTTTGCGCTGCCACCGCGATATTACCCCCCCCCTTTCCTTTGTATGTTCTGACTTTTTCCTGCCGTGAATCAAACCCTCTTGTTGGCGTTGCCCTATAGCACAAGAAATCAGTCTCCCCCCCAAGGCTGGTTGTGGGGTTATTCATCCATGCCCCAGGGTCTTTTAAGTCTTTATAACCTGTTGGAAAGTGACTTTCTTCCTTCAAGCCGTTCCCTGCCGATTCTCGACTTTTTCTTCAAGCGATCACCCCACCGTCCGGCACCGACCTATTGGAAAACTTCCGCAGGCAAGGTCCCCCCAACGATCCTGGACCTTTTTTTTAAGACCTGATACGTTGTTTCCCCCCTTCCCAAGAGGCGCCCAAGCGGCGAGCACACCATTGGATCTACGGGTTTTTCTTTGTTTTCCCCCTGAGATTCTTGTTTAAATGCTTTTTGGATGATCCTCCTGCTTGCATCCGCTTCAAAGACTCAACAGTCACGCGATCACGAGTTTTCTGATCTCATATGAACCATTTCTTCCGTTGATTGATTGATGAACTTCGACTTCTCTCGGAAAGCTGAAGCTCCGCCCTGTATATTTGGTCGCTCGTTTTTCCCCTGGAAGCTGTGAACCGAAGAATCTGCCGAGACGCGCGGTTTCTCCTCTTCGCCACCGACTGTATTCCAGGATCCGATCCTGCGCGCTGTCGTACAAAATTATTCCTTTTTTTGGCCCGGCGCCATGATGACTCAGGAGGTCTTCTTTTTCTTCTTTAACTCTCCTTTTTTTTCCCAACCTCCTTTGGCTCACTGTCTTGACATTTTCGTCTGCCTTTAACTCATAGTGCGGTTCACAAAAATATTTTTTTGCCTTGGATTTCCCTGATCAACCACCTAAATGGCCCCTCATTCCGCTACATCGACGGCATCCGACTGCCCGATTTTTCGATTCTCTTTTTTTTCTTCCTGCCGGGCGGGCTTGGAGGCTTTCGGTTAGGTTCCTCATGTCGAACGACCAATAATTGCGCCATGACCGTTGAGCGTGTACCCCTTTTTCTTGGTCTCGATGACTTCCTTATGTGATAAAAGAAAAATTCCTGCATTACACTGTGCTTTTGATCGTTGATCCGACGCTCGACCCCCTCACTCTTTTCGTTTTTCGGCGCGCCCCCTCATGCTGACATATTCCCTTTTAGTCTGCAGTCTGTAATTTTACCAAATTGTTTTTTTTATTCGAATCAGAGCAATTTCATTGTTCCTCCCGATGGAATGCATCCAACTTTTGTCTCCCCCCCCCTAGTACTCTTTCCCCCCAACTCGGTGCCCTATCCCCTTCTTTTCCGCGATCTCGCATTCCGCCCTTGATTATCATTCATCCCTGGCTTCTTACCCTGCCAATAAAAGACATCAACTTTTTGCCCTTTTTCTGAAGATTCAGAATCTGCGTCGACCCCCAGCTGTGTGCTAACCCAGCAATGTCCCATTTGGTTTTTACCGTGCGCATTCTCTCCCAGAAAATTTTCTGTTCTACCACTGCTAGAACTGAAGCTGTCTTCCTCATAGGAGCGATCTCTACGCTTGTAGTTTAAACCAAGCCGCTCGATGCTTCATGAAGGTCTTGACTAAGAAGTGGTCTTTTTCTCCCAATCCCCGCACTTTTACCTCTGCTCCACATTTTGATTTTCTTTCCCCACTCTTTTCTTTCATTGAACTGTTTGTCTTTTCTTTCCACTGCACGAAACCTCGGCTTTTTCAAGGGGAACGTTTCAGTTTCCTCTTACGTGAATCCCAATTTAGACATTGGCTTTTCTTGCCTAATTAAACCAAATGCCCCCCCCCCCCACCCCATGAATAGGACGCCTCTCTCTTTCTTGGCAGGAATTCGCTCGCCGATGCTGTGGCTTCATCCCCGGCCGCCTCTTTATTGCTCAAGGACCCTAGGTGGTTCTCTTTCTCGAGCAGTTCTTCTGTCAATTTCCAGGCATCGCTGTCAGCACATGTCAGGGTTTTTTCTTGCCCATTCCAAAAACCATGCTTGACGCGCCGAAACATTTCTCGTTCGACCACGCCCCCCCCCAATGCGAGCCAAGTGCGTTAAACTAAGGCCTCCCCCCTCAGAGTGGTTGAAGAAGCACTCTCTCCCCTTGCAGATTTATCCGCCAAGATGATTAAGCTAGTTCAACGTATTCAAAGAGACTTCCCCTCCCAGGGACGGTTTTTCCCGTTGATTGCCGGCTTCACTGAGGAGATTTTCTCCCAATGTAAGAAATAAGTTTCCCTTCTAATGGAAAGGCTTTGATCCAAAGCTCTCCCTCCTTCCCTAATCCGGCTTCTACGGGTTAGGACGACCGGTAAACCTGGAGGCCGTACCTTTTTTGAACCCACCGAGTTGGATCAGTTGGATGCCAAACCTTCCTTATTTTCGAATTGGGGACTTCGACGCAGTCTCCCGCCTCCCCTCAATTAGGCTGTAATTTCCCCCTCGGTTTCCATGAGGGCACGATTTTCCACAAACGTTCGCAGAGCGGGCCAGACGAGGATTGCCCCCCCCACTCCTTTTTCCCTCTCGGCGGACCGAACTTAGTTCGATGTGTAACACTTTTTTCTCTTTTCTGCGTTTTTAGATTTCGCGTAAAGGTGCGAGAGGAAGTGGCCTCTTTTCCCTCTCCCTTCATCAAGTTTTTCCTTAGCACAGCACGTATTCGGGCATCCGAAGACCCCCCGCCTCGACTGCTGCAGAGACTCTAAGAAAAGAGCTTCCCCCCTCCTTCTTTTCAGGTCTGAAGCGCGTCCCCGACTGCTGATTGCAAACACCTTTTTGAGCCCTCTTAGATACGCACGCTCCCGCAAAAAATCTTTCTTCTCTGCTTCCAGGTCGAGCCCGCCTTTTTTGTAGATTTTTTTTTCTTCCCTACGCCGCACTCAAGAGTAGATAAGAGTCCCATTCTTTTTGCGTTTGAGGATTCATTTTTTACGGGAATTTTTTTTGACGTAACGCAGCCCGGTGCGGCGTGCTGAGCTTCTTCAGTGGACTTCGAGCCCATCTTGTCCAGACAAGTAACCCGCACCAGGTTTCTCTTCCTCTCAGTCTTTTCTGTGCCCGGAAATCGCGGCCTCGAAGCCACTTGACATAGAACTTTTTTTCTTCACGGGTTCCTTTCCAAACGCGGTTGCACTGGAGATTCATTGAGGCCTCCGTCCCTCTTTCCCGTTCTTTCGAGGCAGTGCCCGTCGAGTTTGAACCTACGCTTGGCCTTCTTTTTTATCCCGCCAGAACTTCCCTGAGTCGGACTTCTTTTTTCTTTTTCAAAACCCCTGCTGAAAAGCCTTTTTCACCCGTCCTGTACACATGCCCCCTGTCGCTTTTCGCGCACTATCCCCCATTTGCGCGCTGAGACCGTTCCGTTCAACGATAGCGTCTTGCCCCTTTTCCTTATTAATATATCATATTTTCTTCTCCGTTGGTTGTGAGACTTATGCCTCTTGCAAAGCAGCTCTCGGTTGACCTTTCCCGGGTCCTATTCCACGACCTGGTCACCCTTCTCCGGCAGAAATAGTAGCACTGTAAGCGGTTTTCTCTTTTTCCTTCCCAGGAGGATGGCCCCCATGAAGCCTATGGTTTGATTTTTTTTGAAATAGGTTGCCTCATGAAAGTTCTTTTTATGTGCCACACAACCCCCCCCTGAAAGTATCGGTTCGCGATCCTCGCGGTGTGTTCCCTCGTCTAGAATTTCTTTTTAGACCTTCCTTCGGTACAGAGAACTAGGACGCACCCCTTGTGATGATCTACACGTGTAAACGAGTTGAACTTACGTCCGCGGTCCCAAGTTCTACCCCCGATAAAGTCACAGTTCTTCTCGCCGCGCATTTCGATGCACCCCTGTCTACCATCCGTAGCTGGAAGCGCTGTTAAGTTTCCCTGGTTCTGCACCTGCTCGCGTAACCCCCCTCCCTTTTTCCCCTTCAAGTCAACCCCCCGCCCCGCCGCCGCTCACCTAACCGTTGCGAAAATATTTAACCCCCCCAAACTTACAGGTTGCAAAAAGGACCCTGCCTCCCCCCCCACCTGTCCTTTGCCCCCTGTCGGTTTCTTGCCCGGCCCCCATCTTAAAAGCTATTTTCGCGGGTAACAGAAATTCCTAGATCCGCCAGATGGGTAGGCATGAGAGTTCCTCTGGGATTCTGGTCCTCATCTTTTTTTTCTAACTTTTGTTCCCCCGCTTTGACCTCTACCTCGGAGTACTTCCCCTTGCAATTCGGTGGCCGAGCTGAGATTCGAATCTTCCTCTCCCAGATTGACGTAGTCTATCTTTTTTTTCGACTTCCCCTACCCGACCCTATGCATTTCTCAAACATGCGGCGTCGAAATACGCCCCACATCCCTCCCTCCCGTCCCCGATATAAGCCAATTTGTGCCCCCGAATTCTTATCTGAGACAGAACTCGCGAGCAGCCCGCGTGGTGTCTTTTGCTTTTTTTATTTCCCCTCCTTCCCCTCTGATTTTACGGTGATGGGAAAAACTTATTCCCAACCCGGGATCCCCAACTGGCTTTCCTGATGACTGTTCCTTGCCTGAGATCGCTTCCTAACGGCCCCTCCCCCCTACGTGCCGTGTCATCCATGATACGACCATGGAACCTGCTTCCCTCTCCGGCGAAAGACCCTCCCCTTTCTAAGCCATTCGACTTCGCGCCCCCCGCGTAGCCCATTCTCCAAGGGCTGGCACTGTAGACCTTCATGTGGTGGGGGGGGATGGCATTTTTATCCCACCCTCGACCGCATCAAACCTGCTCCGTCAAGAACGGTCCATTGATGGCACTTTTGTTTGTTTTGAATTCGGATGACGCCGCACGCACCAACGTTGTTGGTTTCCTTTTTTGAATTTCTCACTTTTTGAGTATTTTGCAATCTTAGTTCCCACTTCTTTTTCCCTTTGATAATATTTAAACCTCCAGACATCTCCGACGCTTGAGTTCTTTTCTCCAGATACTCCTGGGCCACGAATTGATTTCCCTTTTCCGGCCTCTTCTCTCCTCTCCTCACTTGCTGCCAGCCTGCATGCCATTGTTTGAAATGGCTTCCCCATAGAATTCGCTTTCGACCACTTAGTCCTCGTTTGACGAAAAAGGCAGGGAAGTTTCCTTACGGCCAGATTGATCTCCCCGTCGCTCTTCCTTCAGGTCATCTTTTCCCCCCTGCTTCTGGAATCGGATGAGAGGTGGCGCACTGCCTGTAGGAAATAAAGATGTTTCCCCATTTCCGATGGATTCCTCTGGCAGGCCTTGGCCCTGCCCGTTCCCTCAGTCTTTTCTTTTATGAAGTCTGCTCCCTCCGGTTCTTCCTCAAAGACTTGTGAAGAACCACTCTTCGCATATTACTCCTTGATCGTTCTACATGCAGGCCCGATTGACCTGTGACCGCCCGGTTTGCATTTGATAGGCCAGAAAAGGTCGACCCCCCCTCTTATGTCCCGATGTGAGGCTGGTCCCGCTTTCTGCTGCTCCTCGACGTGATGCAGCAGCATGGTAAGGTAACCTCTACCTCCTCAGACTTCTCCCGTCAACTTCGCTTTTGAAGATAAACGTGGTGGCCCATCATCTCGCACACTAGATCGGCATAGGCTCCCCCCCAGTAGTTGATGCTTTTTGCTTCTCCTTGAGGAAGCCAGAAGCCCTCCCCCCCCTTCTTATATGATCAGAATCGTTTAGTATATTTCCGTAACAGCGCGAATCCGCTGAGGAGGATAGAGTTTTCTTACAAGGTTATTGCCTGACGAACCTAGTTCCATGACCCATTTCTGTATTTCTATGTCCCTGGCGAGATAGAGGCACGTAACAGCCCGATTTGTCCCTTCTCCCTTCGCTCCTCCGAGCCCTCAAGCGACTCCTTCGGCAGGCGCTCCGATGCCATTCGAACAGAAACTTTTCCCTATTCTTTTGGCTTTGGCTCCCGCAATTCCAATGCGGTAGCGCTTCTGGTCCCCTAGAGTTATCCCTGACCTCCCCATACCCCACGCTGCATTTTCCCTTGCCTTCCCTTCTATGACCCGTCCTCTTTCCCCTGCCCGATCCCGCCAGGATCAACCCCCATAGAAGATCGAATTGCTTTTTCTGCTTCTCGGAGCGAGTAGAGCGACATAAGAATCGAGCTCCATCTTATGTTTCAGATGCCAGGAGAAATTTTTTATGTACTCCTAGCGGCGGGACAGCATCTTGGGAGCCGCACCTTTCCGCCCATTAGCATTTGAACCCTATTGTTTTCATCTCACACGCCGACTTCGGCGATTCGCCCTAAGGCTCCTCCCTCCGCTCCCCTAAAGATTGTGACAGAGAGCGAGCGACGCCTAGAAAATGACGACCTCCCCAGACGTTTGCTCTTCCCTGAGTAATAACTCCTCGTCCCCCAAACTTTCTCTCCACCACGATGGTTTCCCCCTCCCGTCCCCACAATTCGGTGTATCGAGTAAGGCGCCCAGGGACTGGTGCGATACTTCGTCCTCCCCCCTATCGTCAGTCCTGCGCGGTTTTCATCCTTTCCTTTCTACCTGCGTTTAGTTTGTCTCTTTTCCTTTGGATCAGGCGTCTTTGTTTCATAGCGGGTTTTTACCCGAATTTTTCTTGCAGTCCCATACCCATGCCCCTCTGGCTATTGCTCAAACCACCCTATCTGCTGTCACCGGTAGATCCGCTATGCCGCTGCTGCCGCCGCTTGCTTTTGGAAAGGGAAACGTTTTGGCGTCTCCTTCCCTATGGTACCTGATCGTGTTTTTGCTGTTTTTTAAATTCTTTTTGCCGTCCGATTTGATTTTTTAGATAGCATATTGCCGGGATTTTTTGGACGCTGAAAATCGGTCGTACGGCCCCGTTCCGCGCTTGCCCCTCCTGTTGACCCTTTTTCAGCCCTTTCTCGGTCGGGGACGACCCAGCCAACCCCCAGGGATTGGATTCTTCCGGCGCAAACAGCTTCCCCGCCTGAACCCAATTATTCTAGGGTTATATAGCTGTGGAGGCAGCGACTTGAGTGGCGATTCCGCTTTTAAGGGACTAATGAATCCCCGACGTCTGTCCAATTTCTGCTCCTAAGGATATCAGCTCCAGACTCCATATCCCCCACATTACACACCCTCATTGGCCCGCAGTTTGGACGACAAATTTTTAGGCAGGCCGGCGGCCTTTTCCCCCCTACCATTCTCCTTAGCCGCCAGGTACGGCTGTGAAGACTTTTCTAATTTCCCCGGCGGTGCTGTACCCTTGCAGGAACCCGATCTGATTCATAGAAGAGATGGAATTTATGCGAGATCTCTTTCCCCCCTTTCCGGGCCCTCCATGGAGTTTACCTCTCTTTCATTTCCCCCCGGAGTGCGCTTGTCCCTTATCCCCCTCTGAAAATCTCTGGATAGCCTCCTTTTTCTTTGTCGTCTACTGCGGATTAGGAAAAAGCTCGCATAGAAACCCTCTGTTTTTTTCTCTCCTTAAAGGTTGATAATTGATAACATTAAGGACCCTTCCACTTTCTATCATATCGGTACCCAGGAAGGCTGAGTGTAGAAGACTATTCCCACTTCTTGAGGTCCTATCTCCCCGATACTCGCAAGCTCCCTAATTGTCGCCCCCGCGCAAGGCCATTCTTTCCTCTCGTGCTGTTGAATCAAATAGCTTATTTTTTCCCCCTTCAGATAAATTAATTATCCACGTTCTCAGCGCTGATCATCCTTCGCCCAAATCACGGTCCTTTTCTGCTAGATATGCAAACCCCTTGATGTCTTCCCTTATTTTTTTTAAGGAAATACTCATTGGTCCTCCGAGATGATCCAGTTTATTAGGAGGAATCAAACGGCGATATTGAAAGGGCTTTGATCTCCTCCCGTCCTCTGATATCTCCATTCTTTGCTCGGCACCCCGACCCTTTCTGAAGTGGCTCAAACGCTATCGTCTTTTGGCTCCCAGTTTCCGCGGCGGACCGATTACTTCAGAAGGACCATCCCTTTTTACGCCCCCCCCTGGTTGTAGGTTTAAGTACCCCTTTTTCCGGTCCAATGTTTAATCACGACTCGTCCGCGATTTGGGTATCGGCGTCCTCTCTGCGGAATTCCATTCGCCGTCGCACTTTTCGTACCCTTGCGAGGGAGAGCTAAGCAAAGTCCACCTCTTCTCACTATTATCGTCTTTGCTGAGACACAAATGAGCCTCCCCCCCTTGTAACGCGCTCCTTCCGCGGGGCCCCCGCGCTGAAGAGACGCCCCTCTTATAGGTAATGGCCTTATTTGACCATCATCCTCTTGTTGTTCTCCCCTCCCGCCATCGATTGGTATTGCTTTCCGGCGCTTCCCTAAAGTCTACGTGCTGCCCCTTTGGCTGATCTCTCACGCGCCCGGCTCATCGTTTTCCCGCCTTCCCAGTCATGACTTCTCCGGCCGTGCGTCCTCCTTTTTCTCCATGCAGTCAGGAGAGACCTCCCTAACTAAAAACACGTTATTCACCCTTTATCACATCGAACGGAAAGAGGGACCATGACCCTTCGACTTTTCTTCCCACCAGTCTTTACTGCGTCCTGTCTTTTCCTTTATCCGGTCCTCTCTTCCTGCCATTCCCCGCTGCCACAGGCTTGGTTTCTCTTACAAAAAACAATTAGTGGCTTTCGTCAGGGCATGAGATCCCTTTCTCTGCCTCCTTTAGCTATGGCTGCCTCGCGCTTTTCAAACGTAATATTTGATGATAACGGCTCTCCTTCCCTGCCAACGCAAATGATCCGTTTTCCTTCCCAAGAAGAAGGAGAAGCTGGGTTAGATACTATCCCCCCCTCCAGAATTGCTTTTAGTCCGCTCCACTCATATTTCAGTTCCGCGAAACGGTGGTAGCGATTCCTTTTTCATGCCACCGTTTTCTTGCTGCTGGCCTCAAGCTCGAGGATGCATTTGTCCCACTCTTCTCCCCCGACGCACTGCTTCGATTCGTGAGAATAGAAACGCCCTCCTTTCTGGTAGAGGCTTACGCACACTTTTTCCTTTTTCTCTCCTTGATGTCAGCTAAGTCCTGCTTGTAAGCCGAAGTCCCTTTATGCTCTTCTACCCCCGCAGTTTTCGATGTCTTTTCTGGGAAGCATAGTCTCGCTCCTTCTTTCTCCTATAAGCACTAGGTTTCCGTCTTTCCGTTGGAATTCTTCTTACCTCGCGATTCGCTGTTTTTTTCGATGCCTGACCAGGTTTCCCTCCTTTCTGTCCGGGACCCATTCAGCCCTTCTTAATTTTATGTCCATAAATTATCGACCCGAGAAGCTCCAGCATTCCGATTTGAGTACTTTCTTTGACCCAAACTTCCCTAACCTCTTAAAGGCCGTACCTTTCATTTCATAGACTACCCCTGAAATTTCCTTGTGTATAAAGCAGCTTCCGCCGGATGCTCCTCGTAGCATCCGCTCTTCTTTCCAGGCCAGGACCGATCGCTGGAACCTGGATAAAGAGGTTTCTATTGCTCGGAGGAAGTATTAGGAAGGCAGGGATTTCCCCAGTCCTTCTTTATGAATGTGTAGTTTCGCTGTACTAGAGACATCTCCCCCCCCCTTTTTCTTCCAACACCTGCCACCACTGTCTACGACTGAACCTTAAGGTCTTTCCTTTTTCGTTTTTCTTTTTTTTCCTGTCGGACGCCCCATACAAGCCCATTGTTTGGGTTCTTGTCGATAGCAGGTTCCCTCAGTTTGAAGGTTTTCCTCTTTCAGATCTGACTTTCTTCTTTCTTCGGATAGAGTTCCCCCCACCTAACGGGTGCTTCTCTCTCAGTTTTTCTTCAACACGCTGACCGCATTCCCCCGACGGCCCCCCCCCTCAGAAACCATCCGAAATCGTCTCCTCCAGATTTTGATCCCGGTTCCGTTCAGCACAGGACAATTTGGCAGAAAGGCGCCTCGCCCCCAATGGATCTCCCCCGCCCCCTTGAGATCTCCTTTTTTTCTAGACTGCGAGGGTCTGCCATCTATTCCATAAAGCCGTGCAGTTTCAAGTCAAACACTTCACGAAATGTTCAAGTCCTCCTAGTTCCCCCCCCTCCTGGTATTGATACCAGTGATTGCTCTTTCTATCACTTCTTCCGCCGATATCTTCACCCAAGTTACGATGAAGTCCATAACCCCCTTCCTGATGTGGCGGTGTTCACGGCCAGATTTCTTCCCTGGTTTTTCTCTCTAACACACCCCCCCAACACCCACACCAGGTTATATCCCTCCCATCTTTTTTTCTTTCCTTTTTTTAGTCTTATTGCGAGCTTTAGGTAAGTACCACTTTTTATTCGCTAGTTTAATTCGTCCCTTCGGAGCCATACCCCGGTTCCTGATGTGCTGATGTACCGACAGAGCCTCTGGTAAATTCTTGGTTGGCCACGGTTCCTTGGTAGGGCCAGCCAGATAGTGCTCTAATACCTATATCTGAATGGGAACCAGATAGGGCTGTCGGATTCTTCTTTTCCTTCCTCTCCCACAGATACGCTTCTCCTCTTCTCTTCTTCTTTTTCTCCTGGATATCTTGATTCTGCTCGTTAGATCGGCGCCTCCTGACTGAATGGAAAGTGTGTGGTGATCCAGGTCGGATAGTACTCTTTCTTTCTATTTGAATACACCTGAAAAGAGACACGACGAATTAACATTCGCCGTTCCTAGCCAGCTAGGATTCTTGTTGTCTGTATGAAGTTTGCTGATTGTCCCCTGATTAGGCGTAGAATTCACCCTTGCTGTTTATCATCCGCCTCGCATTCCGACGCTGCTCTCATTCCTTCCGATGGCTTCTCATGAATAAAAGCGTGGTCGCCCCGCTCTCGCCGGCCTGCGCGCTCCGTCGACTCACGTTATCCCCCTTATTTGGTCTCGTCCTTTCGCCTGCACATTCCCCCGCCCCACACGGCGCTCATGCCGCTCCCTCGCAGGCTCAGATGATGCCCGATTTTTGGTCGCTCCTCAAAGCTTATTTTGCGTCTCGCGTCATTCTCTTTCTCCCTGCTGCATCACGTTTTAGAGCGAAGCCGTCTTCCTCTTCATGTCATCTCCTTTTTTCTCTTTCTATATGTCTCTGGTTTCCTTTATCGACTTATTTTCTAAGACCAGAAAAGGTCCCCCCTTCATTCTTCCCCCAAAGTGTCATCGCATCCCTTCCAAGTTTGTGTCCTTTTACTTGACCCCCTGGAGGGCGTTGCCTGTTACACGCCTTCCTTTCTCCCATGAAGCTAATCGCCCTTTTTTTCTTTCTCATGTAATGAAAACCATCATCCTGCATATCGTTTTCCTCTGCGAGGGATATTATGACCGTGGAAACGTCCTCCGCCTTTTTTTTTTTCAGACTTCGTTCCACGACGTCCTGCCCCCAAGGTCATATTTTTGGTTAGGGTCCCCCAAGCGAAGTGAGTTGCATCCCTTTTCCCCCAAATGGCCTGCACTTCGCAGCACTTGCTTCCTTTCGTGACTTGCCATTGCTTCAACACTTTTTTTTTTTTTTTTTTTGGTTCTCACCTCGCCCCCAATGTCTGATTGGCCGACCACGACTCTTTTTGCGACGGATGCAATTCGACTATGACCAGGACTACCTGTTTTTTGCCATAATCTCGGCAGTAAAGTTCTTCTCAGAATTTCCTCGCGATGCTTTGTCCCCCGAATTCAAGACCCAACTTCCCCCCGGTTCGTTCAAGTTCGTCCAAGTTTATGAGTCTTTTTCTGCTGCCCCTTAATTTTTATCAGGCAGCGTACTTGAGATTTGAAATTCTATAGCTCCGCTGTCACGTCCTTGGTTCCCAGCTTATTTAGGGGATGATGAACGTAAACCCCACTGAAAACTGGCCTGTTGGTCGTGGTGCCCACACTTCCCCGGCTTTTTTTTTGTCCGTTCCCCCGATAAACCGGCAGCGCCACCCCCGTCACGATGTTCTCCGCCCTGTTTTCTCAATTTTTGAAGTTTTTTTCATCTTAAATCACCCTTTAAGCTCCTTGTTTTTCCCCTGAGGGTCCCACAACTAAACTTCTTTCTTTGCGGTTCAAGATCATCGCTTTATTCTCCCCTCGAGCTCAATGGTGTAGAGTTTTTTTTTGGTGCCATGAGACACTCTTAGAGCTTAATTCTCTTCTATGGGAAGTTTGCTACTACGAGCTCCTTCACTTTTCTATCCCTGTCAAGCTGGTCTTTTCTCGGCCGCGTTCTAGCCTATATTTTCCCCCCTTGCACTCTAGAGAAAGCGTCCTCTCCAAGCGCCTTCAAGATTGTGAGTACTCCCCTTGCCCTCCTGAGCGATGTACACCCCCTGGAGCGGGCTCCCTTCTATAGATGACGCCGGCCTCACAACATGGCCTTCATCTGATCACGCTTCCTCCCTTCTTATCGAGGTGTTGACAGATTTTCGGACAATGAAACCTCCCTTTCAGAGGTTTTTCCCTCTTTTTTTAAAATGTCAGTTTGGTTTCGGAAATTGCGGAGGTTTACCTCTTCCCTTCCCTTAGTTGGCGCTTTTCTGAAGCCTTTTCTTTCGTTTATAGGTGAGTCCCATGTCCTCCCCTCCTGCACCCCCGAGACACGGTGGCCCGTCTCTTATAGATTTTTTTGCACGGACCTTTTCGGCGCGGTCTTGCCCCTTGACTGGAGCGCGTGGGCTGTTTCTTTTTGATTATTTAAACCGGTTTCGAACTTACTCCTTTTATAGCGGAAAGTTACAGGGAGAGTCTTCGTAAGCAGCTTCATTTCTATTTGCTCGTTCCACTCTTGTTTTAACCTCAAGAAACCCTTTCCTTCTCATTTAGTATAACCCCTTCACCTCATTCTTTTGAAGACCCCCTAATGATAAAGATTCCTGAATGATTGTCCTTTTTCCTTATGTCTGCTTCGGACCCAATTTTTCTCCGAGGGAAGTTACAGTTAGTTCTGCACAGTTTTCGTGATTTGCATACTCTCTTTACTCTTCATCGTTGTTGAGAGATTCAGTCACCTCCTTTGATAAGAAACCTTGAAAGGGTTCTTAGCCTTGACCCTTCCTTTTCTTTTTCTTCGTATCTCGTGGTGACTCGCATGGTTCGTTTTCTGTTGATCGGTGTCCCCCCCCTGTGAGAGATGCTGGTCGGTTTTTGTAAACGAAGACAGTCGGCGAATTTTCGTCCGTTACCCCCCCCCCCCCTTTCTCTTTTTCCCCTCGTAAATAGAGACTTCGGACCTTTCTGTTCCTTCGCCGTGACGAGTTCCTCAATTAAGAAAAGTTGGATTGCCCACAACCTCGTTGCCTACTCCCCCCGTTAGAATCCCCCGAACCAAAGAGTCTTGTCCCCCAGTACTATAAGACTCACGAGTGCACCCCCCTCCCTCATTCCGGTCACCTGTTCTTGTCCTCTGGTATTTCTGTGGGCGATAACCCACCCTAACCCAGTTTTCTCCCCGATCGCTGCAACCTCACCGTCTTTCTCCTCCCAAGAAACTGCAACCTTCCAGGTTCAAGTCGCACGCATTATTGTTTATCGGAGTTACCCTCTGTCGGAGTTTGTCTAATTTTGACGAAAAATTTTCCCCGCGATTCTCTCTGAATCTATCATTCTATCGGCGCCTTCCGTCCCGCTTTGACTGCGTTCGTCCTGTCGCTGGAGTTAACGTTTCCTTTTTTTGGTTGACCCTTCACCTATTCGTACCACTTTAACGCACCCTCATTGCCTCTCTGCTCGCTAAGAACATGCTCTTTCCATTGATCCGTTTTGTGTCGTCCCCCTGACCAAGCTTCTGCTGCATTTGCGCAGTGACCAGGCGTCTTATACCCTCTAAAAGGCTTCCAACTCCCCTCCCCCGACCCCGCGCAACGTCGACCGTTACCTACCCAACCTCTCCCAATCGCTAACACATACTTCAATCCTGATATTGTCCCGCTTGAACCCCACCCATGTCAAATCGCCCTAAACTGTTTTGTGCACATTAGTGTCCTGGGACCCGCTGGGTGACGTGATGTTCCCCCAGAGGTGAAATTTTGCAACCTCTGTCCCGGGAACCTAAGAAGATTATCACAGCTCTCTGTGGTTGCGGTCTCTTCCATCGGACGGCCCGCACCCGTTTGATCCCCATCCCCCCCTCCGTTTTCAAGTTGTAATTAAAATCCGCTCTATTTTACTGGTTCCTTTTGCCTTTTTGATTATTTTTTTTTGAGCGTCCTTTCCTTGTCTCCCTTTAACTGAGCGGAGTCCGTTTTCTCCTTATCAACACTTACTGTAGTTTCCCCACCCTTTCTTTTCCATTCATTCCTTTAATAACCCCTGAGACTACCCTTTTAACGCACTGGCCATTGAAGGCCTGTTTGAATTTCGGTATGTTTTTTTTTCCCTGCTCCTTCGATCCAGAAGCTCCTTTATCCTCCTCCCAACCTCTTCAGCAATTTTGTTGCGGGCTACCGGTCTGTCTTCTCTTCTTCCTTACAGGTAAGAAAGTGCCATTCGCAGTTAGGTCGTTCGCAAAGCTTGCTTCTGTGATGTAGGATATTGAGCCCTTTGGGTTGCTTGGAACATGCCTCTCTCTCAGAAGCCTGTGTCTGCCATTTTGCTCCTTTGAAACTTAGGACCTCTCCGGACTTGATCACCACCCAAGCTTGCCTTTTCGCCCCCGGGTATACACAACGGGTCTTTAGTAACGTCACGAATGACAGTTCCTTTTTCCACCGAACATGACCTCCCGATTAAGATTTGACTCTTCCGACTTATGTTTATTTTTTTTTTTTTCCTCTCCCTGTCAATCCAGAGTCGGCACCATTAGATGCTAGGGTCCCCCTTGTTCCCCTCAGTCCCTCCCTGTTTTTTTTTTTTTTTTTTTTTTTATGCAATTCAGCTCGCATAGAACGACAAACGGTTCTTCATTAAATTGCATCCAAATAATGTTTCCTCCTCCTTTCCCCCATTAGTTTTCTTTTTTTGAGGTAATCCCCCACGTCATGCTTGCCTGCCCCTTCGACCTTCCTCAGGAAATTTGTCTATAAGACCCAACCAGGTAGACCCTGACATTTCGAGAACCCTCTTGAAGGTCTTTAGCTTACCACCTCGAGATTTCGCCCAATCTTGATTACATAATTCGCTCCGCATGGTATTGAAACGAGGAAGGCTCTCCTTCCTGACCTCTTTAACCGCCGCATTAGCTTTTCTGGTTGCCTCCACCCAGCGTTTGCGCAGGCTCCTCTATGGATGAGAACCAATCGGCATAGGGAGGACAGGGGAGGCAGTTCCTTGTTTTGACTTCTGAGCTTCCTCCTCAGACGGACCAATCTTCTTTCATGACGCTCTTTTTCTTAGTCTCTGACGGAACCCCGCAGGCCGCGAGGAGATACGATGGTTGTGTCTGATGTTTTCCCCTTCCTCCCAAAAGTACTCTGATTTTGCTGCATGCTGTTACTGGTCTCGCTCTCGTGAAAGTCACCGCCGATTTTGAACGGCGAAAGAATACATGATCCCCTTCCCGGCCTCCCAACCGCCCCCTCCCTACTCTATGCATCCGTCCCCCCTCAGCCGCCCTATGTGCTGGCGCTGCCCTGTCGGCATCGGTGCAATGTACTTCCATGCACCGGGGAGGCGGGAGTCTTGGCTTTACCCCCTTTTTTCTCGATCCCCTCCGCATCAAGGCGCCCAATTCCTTTCTTTGAGTGGCGAACGCGCGGAGACCGAACGTATCCCTCAAGCCCTCTACCGCAGTCCCACGAGTTTCACGCGCCCTGGCTTTCTTCCAGCAGATGTCTCCAGCCATAAAATCGTTTCCCCTCGATGAGGATGTGATCAGGTACAATGCCATGGATAGTATGGGCTGAAGAGCCAGAGCTCTTTCTCTTTCCGTTCCGTCCCGCTCGGAAAGTAAAGCCCCCCTGTGCCAGCACTTGTCGATTGGCCGCCCATCCCCCCCCCAGCTCCCGACGGAGTTCCTTTCTCTCCCACTTGCCTTTTCACGATGGAGCGGATCACGAAGTGTTGCTTTCCGACGAAAAGTTGAGATACCCCATCTTCCTCCCTTTCCACGACTCTTTCCCCTTCGCTGAATCCCCGACGACCTCCTCTCAAAAAACTTCGTCCTGTAAAGCGATGGCCGGATGCACAACTCCCGCGAGCTTTGATTCCGCTTTTGCGGCGCGCTCTAGTCAAGTTCCCTTTTTGTCGCTCGGATTCCGTCCCTCATTCCTCTCGGTGTGGTCGCCCCCGTTACCCTGGTTTCAGTCCCTTCTTTAGCCCCTGAGGGTTCCCTGCTTTTCTTTTTTTCCTTCTTTGAAGAACCGACTGTTTTGGCAGGATGGATAACTCCCACTGCAACGAGATCTTAGGAAACACCCCCCCCATCTCTACTTTGTCCCCAGCCGCGGGATAGTCCTCGTTTCGTTTTGCCGCCTTTCAGCCTCTTTTCCTTTTTTGCTGACCGTGCAACCGTTTCGCGATCTTTCATTGTCCGATCGTTTTGCTGCTTTCTGTTTAATTATGACTATGGGTTCTCTCTTTCTTGTGATATTTGTCAGAGCTTTTAATTCCCCTGAGGTGTGGAAGCCGTGATCCGACGCCTTTCGTCTCCCCTGGACATCCTCCCTCCACCTACTGTGATCTGCCAAGTCCATTTGATCGTGCGGCCAGCTATTGACCCCCGCCCCCCCCCCGATGGGAGGATCGGAAGTCAGGACGCCCCCCACAGCCTAGCGAATGCCCCTTTCATCGATCGTATATAGATTTTAGTGGCCGGACGTCTATGCTTTGGTATGGTTTTTAGGGTACTGAACGGGATGAAGCTTAAATTCTATGTGATTGATCCCGCCTTTCCTCAATAAGACCTTCCTACGCCGATACTTTGCCTGGAGTTCCATTTCTCCCTTCCTTTCAAAATTCGATCGAATCCGCGATCCCCCAACCGTGGACCGAAGCGAGATCTGACGCAAAGGCCTTCCGGCCAATAGGATCCCTCCTTTTCGCACCCTAGTTTTATTCGCCGAACTGGACTTCCTTTTTTTTTCAGACTTAATCCGGATTGGTGTTTTGTCAATCCTCTCCCTAGCTCTTCTTCTCTTCTTCCTCTTGTTTATCGATAACTTTATTCTGCTCTTCGGGGTCACGGGCGCAGCAAGGTGCGTGACCCGGCCCCCCCGTTTTCGCATTCCACCCCAGCGCCCTGGGTCCATTTGCAGCTAAAAGCCAGAAAATTAGTTGTTCCCTCCCTTTCTTGCCCCATAGTTCCGAGAGAGGGAGTTCATCTTCTGCGGATCTGAATGAAAACTTAATAGAATTTCTCCCCATTTTTTTGTCTATCCCCAAAAACCCCTGAGGCGGATCAAAGTCACCGTCCCCCCTTTTTCCCCGGCAATAGAATCCCAAGGGACCCCCGCGATGAGTTCCAAGACGAAAATGTATGCTTGGCTTAGACGCGCATCCCCCGGATAAGAAGGATTTTTCCAGGATCTTTTTTTAAAACTCCCCTTCTCGCGCGCTGCTGGAATAAGTCAAGCATCCCAGCTCTGGCCCCTCTTGAGTCTATTAGGCAATATTTCTCTTTTCCAGACCTAGAGTCTAATTTGATGCGGCCACGCAATCAAGGTCCCCGGTCTTCTTTTCTTGCCACAAGATCGTCGCTTCGTAGGAGTGCAGCAATTTGCTCATCTGGGATTTTTGACTAGTAAGAAGGCAAGTTTCCTGATGAAGAACGGAGCCTTTTTCAATTTGGATATCCAGTTCTCTCGCGCGGCTTCATATTCCATTTTCCTATCGGAGACCCCCCAGAGAAAAATCCCATCTCGTTCTTTTGAGTTCCCTTCTAATAAAATCTAGGGACTTGGTTCGCTGCGCTCCCCGGCCGACCTTAAT
>Ga0179591_1379957_pt1 | contig 19157 bp, 18 predicted proteins | sample CZOMad2_1_08_16f_FD_182891 | JGI IMG/M metagenome (GOLD analysis project Ga0179591, IMG submission 182891) | Vadose zone soil fungal communities from Angelo Coast Range Reserve, California, USA - CZOMad2_1_08_16fungal (PacBio error correction) | ecosystem: Environmental > Terrestrial > Soil >... | reverse complement strand
CCTATCTCCTCCAACCTCCCTGACCTACCTCTGTTTTCCCTTCCCCCCCCTTTTCCCCCCAATCTAGCCAAACAGCCAATTAGCGCTTTTCAATCGAGTCGCTCTCCAGGGTCCCGGAACTTTCGACGAAGCCTTTTTCCTTGCTTCCGGATCGCGCTCGAGTCATCCCCTTTTCGATGTTAGGTTTCACCTCCTTTTTACTCCCCCAAAATCGGGCGCGGCCTCCCACTTCTTGTTCTTTTAGCTTTTTCTCCCACCCTCCTTTGTTTTTTTATCTGGTTCCTCCTTCAAGGGCCCTGCCCTTCGCCAGCGCAGTGTGGCGTTCCCCCGTCCCCCCGTTTGCTCCCATTTCCCCTTCCACCTCGGTGACTCCTCCCCTCTCCCTTCTCTTCCTTAACCGCCGTTTTTGCGTCCCCTAACCAGAACCTGGTTTTAAACAAGTTGCTCGCCCCTTCCCCTTTTCATTCTGGAGTTGTCGCTTTGGGACATGATTCCCATTATTTCTTTTTCTTGGATGTGCATTCCTGTCGGTATAGCAACGAAGGGTTTTCCCTCTGTCTATTGACGGATTTCGACCATCATTTTTTTTTTTTGAGTGCTTTTTCCCGTTATAGCTCCCCCCTTTTTTTCTCACCCCTACCCCCTTTGCGGCATAGGAGTCTTTTCCTTTTTTGGTTCCCCTCCCCCAAGATCTCTCTTTTTCACATCACTTTCTGGAGAAATTCGTTTGCCCCCCCCGTATTGGACTTTCTAGATCATTCTCTTACCCTGGCCTCCCCTTCTAGAAGTCATCGAATTTTTTTCCCCTGCAAGAAAATTGGTTCGGCAAACATTCATTCCCCTGCTTTTCTCGTTAGCCCCTTTTGGTAGGGATGTCGTTGTAGGGTTTTTCCTTTGGTTTCGCAAAGTTTTTTCCTTCTGGGAATTAGGCAGTTCCCCCTACATCTGTCTTTAACTTATGATGTGTTCCCTCCCCCTAGTTTCCATTTCTTAGTACCCCCTTAGGGGGAGTACTTCTTTTGTCTTCCTTCCATCGGCATGCTCTCTTTGCGACACTCCCGGCCAGTTTGAAAATCCGGTCCTTACGCAGGTCTCTTTGTTCGAGATAGCGGTAAGGCACCGTTCTTAGGTTCCCTCCCTCTTTCATCCTCTTTATAGGTATGAGTGAATATCTCTCCCATTTTCTACTTTCAGCCGGCTCCGCTTATTATGGCCGCTTCCACCGGCTGGTTTCCCCTGTGGCCCCCTCCTTTTTGGATGTGCATTGGCGCCTTTGTCTTTCCCCAGATTCTCCTGACCCTGTACCTCACCCTTCCTTGTCCTTTTGCCGGTCTCTCCTTCGGTTGAGATCCCGGGGGCTTTCCCCCACCCATGCGCTTTTTTTTTCCGGTTTTTTTGAGCCTTCCTTTCTTCGTTTTCCCCCCCCTTCTCTCCTTCCTCTTTTCTCTTATTTTGTCATGTCCGGCGGAATCGCTGCCATACAGGCCCCCCCCCCTCCCATTTTCCTTCCCCACTTTTTCTTTTAGTGCTAATGCCTGAGCCAACTGTTTTTCAGTCTTTTTTCTTTTGTTCTTCAGCACCACACCCCCCCCTATTCTGAGCCCCCTGTTCCTTCCCACGCTTGTTTTCTTTTTTGCCTCTAATTTCGACGTCGAGCACCCGCTTCCCATGGCCTTCTTCTTTTGATCACTCCCCTCGGTGCTCCCTCACCGCTCTTATCAGACTTTTTGCCCCCCTTTCCGATACGAACCGATGTCAAACGTCCTCACTTCTTCCCCTCAACTCGGTTTCCCTTCTGAGACACGTATTGCCGCCTTTCTTCAGATCCTTCAGCTGATACACAGTAGGTCTGGTGTTTCCCCCTGTTCCCTTCAGCCTCAACGGGCTTTGGCCGTTGTTGTAGAAATCCCGGTTTCCCGCAGCCTTTCAAAATCCATCCCTTTTCCTGTTGATTGCAACGTTTTCTGTCGACGGTCGACGTCAGGTCCCCCCTACGAATTGGTTTCCCCTTATGGTGATGAGTTACTAATCGCCACCCCCCCAAACCTCCCCCAATCCCCCTCCTTCTGTTCTAGGGTGCCATCCCTTGGACCTTGAACAAATCCCCTCCGCTCCGGCCTCGTTCCCCTCTCTTCTTTTCGGTCAAGTTCCCGTGGCGCCCCTTAGCACCCCCCTTTAAACGTTTTTTTGACCCTGGGCAGGTCCCTTAGGGTTCCCCTCAGTTAGGAAGTTCGCCCCCCCTTGAGGCTTTATGAGGCAGATCTGATTTCTACCAGAGTGTAAGTTCTCTTGATGATTTTTTATTCTCTTCCACGTAACCACTTCCCTTCCCTTCTCAAGCCCTTGTTCAGTATCCAGGTATCGGTGTGTATGACGATCAGCTCCCCCCTACATGAGAGTGTTCTCTAGGCTCTTTTATTTCACGATGTCCCTCCAGTTTTAGTGCAACCTGTTGATCTGACCTTTCCTCTGGGGCTTTTCTCCGTTTCCTCGGCAGTGTTTCATTTTTTCACCACCAAGTTCGCAAAATCCTCCCTTGAGTTCTTTTTTCTGGATTTTTTTGTATTAATTTTCCCCCTGTGCGGAGTGTTTTTAACCTTTCTTCCCTGGTTCCATGTGGTGTCCCCCGGTTCTTTTTTTTCCCTCTCTTCCCCCCTCAAGCCTCGCTTAGCGTTGACCCGCCCCCCAATATTTCTAATCTTAGATACTCCTTACTAAGTGTTGTGCGAGATAGCCTTTATTTTTTCCCACCTCTTCCACGGAGACTCTTCCCCGCCCTCAGGGAATCTTCCTCCTTAAAACATCCGTAATTCCCTTTACAAATGGAACGAGTCCATTTCTGATGTCCCCCAAGTACCCTTCCCCTTCCCCTAAGTGCTTTTATAAATATTCAATTTGGATCTTTTTTTTTCCCCGAAACCACCCCCGCCAACCATGTTCATTCAGGAGAATATTCCCGCCCAAAATCTTCATGGCCCCTCCCCTACCTATTTTAGAATTTTTTTGACAGGTTTCTTCCCTCTTCCCCCAGATCCCTTTTTCTTCTGTTGAGTTTTTCCCAACTTTCGCCCCGATGCTTGATATTGGACTTCTGACTTGTTTTTAGAGAAGACCAAGTAGCATTTTTTCGTCTTTTTTTTTTTTCCAGGTCCTCCCATCGCAGATCCGCCTCTCCAAATTAGCTACTGCCCCCCCCCGGAAAGCATGAAGACCCTCGAGATGGCTCCAAGCCCCCCTTGTGTTCTTTTGTCCCCACTTTCCTTCCTTAAACCCCTCTTTTCACTCATAGACCTTTCAACGAGGCAGACTCCTCTTTTTGGGTCTTGGAACATTTTGGGAAATCTTCCCAAACAACCCCTCTCCCCTCAGGTTTTATTCCCTCAATTCCCCACAAACTTTTGTTAACTTTTAACTGCTTTCCCGTACCTCGTCTTAGACCCCATCAACTTTTTGACTTACCCCCTACGAAGGGGATGTGGTCCTCCCCTTCCAGTCTTTTCCCCCCCCCAACGTACTCCCAAGTTCCTGACTCTCTTTTTTCCCCAAAGCCCATTAATGCTGAATGTAAGGGAGCTCCCCTTCCCTGTATTTTATTAATTTACGTCCCCCCTTCAGAGTTTCACTTCCCTCAGAGTTTCCTCCAGTAGAGTTACATGTAATCAACCTTTTATTTTCGGGGAGGAACCGTTCTCGTCGGGAAATCCTTTTTTATTGGACGTGTTTATTTCCTTTTGTAAGAACCACGACCCGTTTCTCCTTTCGGTTTTGGTGATTATAGCGGTGTCCCTCTTTTTTTTTCAACTTTTAATTTGGCCCTTAGATAATTTGTCCTTATTCAGCATTCTTGGCTATTGCTTTCCTTTTCAGACGTGAAAAATTCATGCCCCCCCTCTTCTCTCCCTTTTAGTTCCCCTCTTTCCCCCCCCCTCAGCCAAGTTCCCGCATTTTTTTCCCCTTGTCGGTGGTGTTTCGGCCCCCTTGAAACCGAATAAGAACCTCCCCAGCCTCCCCCAGCTTTTTTTTTCTTGGTTAAACATGGTAGGGATCATGTTGATCCTCCCTTCTTTCGCTCCGGTCTTCCCCCAGGAACCCACCCTTTTTTGGCCCCGATACCGTTCCGTGGAAGGACCTTCAAACCTTATTTGGTAGTTTTTCAACACATTTTAGAACGTATCTCGTTCTTCCTCCACCCCTCCTTCTGAATTCGACCTATTTACCCCTAGTTCTTTTCCGTACGGTCCTCCCTGGAAAAGTAAACCCCCCCCCGTCAGCGAGTCCTGGTTTTTTCAAGGGGAATCCTCTACTTTTCGTTCTTCCTCCGATGATCCTCTCCCTTGGGTTTTCCCAGTTCCCCCCCGAACTGATTCCGAAGGTTACTCTAGAGGGATCAGCTCCTTAATCTTCTTTAGCTTCCCTCTTCTTTTCGGAGATGTTAAGGACGATACCTGTTTGACCCAACCCTTTTCTTCGAAAAGCCCCCCCTCCCATAAAGAAACTGCGTTGCTCCACGACACCCCATTGGGTGCCCAGCCTCGCGTGCTGCCGAGAAAGTCCGATCCTTTGATCCTTTTCCGGATTTCCCATTCCCACTATGAAGCACGTTTCCCCACCTCATTTTCCTTATGGTGATCTGTTCTTCTCTTTTTTCCTTTTCTTTCCCGGAGCTATAGGGATTCTTTTTCTCCCCCCCCAACATGAGAGAAGCTCCCCGTTTCTTTTGTTTCTTTTTTACATTGATGGAGCAATCCCCCCCCCTCTTCTAGATGTCTCCTCCCCTCCCTCAGGCACACTGTCCCAGCGCACACTTTTTCCCATTTCTTTCCTGTCGTAATCGTCTTGTCCTCAACCTTTCTTCTTTCAAACCTTTTGAACCATCGCATTCCCTGCTCTCCCTTGATGCCCTGTTTTGTCTTTTCCTACTTTTTTGGTGTTGAGGAGCAGAAGGTTCCCGGCCCCTTTATTTTCTTCTTCTCAGTTCCAAGGTTTAGGTCAAAGGCGATTTGCTTCTAACGAGTTCTTCCCCCAGTCCCCTCCTCTTCGCTTAATTTCCTTGAGAGGTTTCCTATATCTCTTAAATTACTCCCGTGTTTTTTTTGATTCCGATTTAATTGACCCGCTCTCCCCCCGGTTTTTTTTTTCTGTGTAAAGCCCCCCCGTTTTCCCTACCTCAAATCGGTCCCCCCTGACATAAAGTTAGTTCTAGGACGATAAGTTAGACCATTTCTTAGAGATTTCCAGAAACGTCCGGCCCTATCGATTCTTCCTTCAATGTTAACGGACCTTTCAGTGGTTTTCGCTTTTCCCCCGCATTTTGGAAATGCTCACTATGGTCTTTCTTTTTTTTTTATGGAAGGTTCAATCTCCCGGTAGGGCTACATAGAACTGACTTTTTTTCTTTTCCTCCTGAGAGAAGCATGCTTATGGTCTCTTCCACGTTTCCTTTCCCCCAATCCTTTTGAAACTCCCTTTTCTAGACAGAAACTCGGTTTATGTTTGTTTTGATGAAATTTTCTATCTCCCCCTTACCTACCCCTCCCCCCTTTTCTATCCTCTCCCAGAGAATTTGATGTATTGCGTTTTTCGAGTTTCTGATTTCTTTCGATAATGGGAAGGCCCCTTCGGTCTTTTACTTTTCCCCCCCTTCAGCCCTGGTCCTACTGTCTTTAATGCTGACCCCTGGCGCAGGCACTCATTTTTATTTTCTTCTTTCAAGTTCGGGCCCTCCTTTTTGATGTTGTTAGAAAAGTGACTTGGTTCTTTACCTGTGTGGAGTAACCGACCTTTTTTGATAGGGACTTTGATGCTCCTACCGAGAGGGTAGTAATTTTTCCGTAATTTCTTTTTTTCCTTTTTCCTTGTGCCTCCCCCTATTCTCCTGAGATCGAAATCACTGTTCTTTGGCCCCTTTCAGAGGGAGGCCCCTATTACTTTTCGAGAGCTTTTTTTTTCCCCCTTGACGGTAAGGAAACAGTTAGCTTTTTCCCTTTAGTCTTCCTCCCTTCGATTTATTATTGATAGGCAGAGACGTTCGTCGTTTTTTAAAGTTTAACACTTATTATAGGGTTCTTTTGGTTAAGGTGGAATCCATTGAGGACTTCTTCCGCTGTTCCTACCCTCCTCCCCTCGACACTCTCCTCCCCCGTCCTCACTCCCGGCAACACTGTCTGTTTTCAAGCTTGGAAAGCTTCTTCCCGTACTTTTTATGGATTGGCAACGGTCTCCTTCAAACTTCCCTTCTTTTCGGAGCCTTTTTCTCCCCGGCTGCCGGGCTTTTTTCTGTTGAGGGATTTTCAGCTCCTGGGAAGGCCCCTTCCTAATCTTTTTTTTTCCAGGAGCTGCACAAAGGAGCCCCTTGCTTTCCTTTCCTCTAGAAAAGCCCGGGCTCATCCCACCCCCCTCTTTTTTTCCCGAACGCTATTTTCCCGCAGTGATGATCTTTCCTAATCTGTGCTCCAATCTTTCTTTTCCAAAGGCCCCGAGGCGAATCCTCGGAGCCTAGAAGGTTTTCCTTTCCCCTCACGTTATTACGACCTTGTCCCCCCTTCTATTTTTTTCTCCGATTTTTACTTCTGAGAAATCCCTTCTCCTCCGCTTCCTTTCCTTCCGATCTTTAGTGATAACAAAGTAGGGTCTTCCAGCGCCCTTAATGTGCTATCCTTTCTTTATGAACTGGTAAGAAGATTTCAACCCCTCCCATTTTGATAGTTGTTAGTCTTGATTTTTCTCAGAGGTGACGCATAGGACCCCCTCTTTGTTTTCCTTTCTTTCTGCGGATCCGCATCCCGAAATTCGGAAGGATCTTGTTGTATTTGCCCTTGGATTTTCCACCTTCCTAGCGTCTTATTTTATTCCCCTCTTCCTTTTAGGCCCCCCTGAAGGTCCCCCAGCCTCCCACCTTTTTTTTTAAAGTGTTGGATTCCAAGCCTAGGCAGCGTACTGACTTTCGGCCATCCTCGTTGGTGTTTTCTCGGACATTGTGAGCGGATGTGCCCCTTCCCCTCTTTAGGCGCTTGTTTTTCCCGAAAGATACTACGTAGCCCCCCGGAGACTTTTCTCTGATTTTTTATAACTTTCTGCCAAGGCTTAAAATACCTAATCGGTCTCTTTTTTTTTCTCTGCTCGAATTAAACTACTTTGCCTGGCCCAGTCCTTTTAGTTGAAGGAAGATGAGTTCCGTTGGACTTTCCCCCTTTAGATCTTGGGGCGGTTTCATTCTTCCTTCTTCCATTTGTTTCTTGGTTTGTCCCCCCCCAAAGTTTTTTTTGAAGTGCTTATAGTCGACCGCAGGTTGAGTCCCAGAGGATGTAGTTCATTTAAAGATCTGGCCGGATGTGGTTTTACATAGGCGGCGGGCCTTGCCCTCCGTGGGGGAGAGTTTTCCCGGTCTCACGAGCGGTCACCCGATTGCTTTTTCCTCCTCCTTCTAGATCGGATGTAAGACATATTCTCTCCCTCCTCCCCCCGTTTCGAGAATTCTCTTCCGACTAGCAAGAGTTGTGCTCCCTCGCATTGTTTTTCTGTCCCGACCCAACCTGCCCGCCACTTGAGAGCCCCACCTCCCTCCTCAATACTTCCCTACCTCTCCCTCCCTCTCATTCCGATTCCTGTCTATAACTCTGTATGCTGATGTGAGGCGACCGTTGTCCCCCCTTTTTTTTCTTTTAAGGAAGCATACATGACCCCCCACTTTTCTTCCCACACCCTTTCACATCACTGCTGCTCTTTTGGTAGAGGGACAGACCTTTCTTGCTTTTCTTAGGTTTTTTTCCTATTTGTTCGACTCTAACCCTTTTCCCTCTACGACTCTCTCAGTCTGTCTTTGGATTTTCATTCCTTACTTTGTCTCGAGTTCGAAGGTCTCCCAAATCCCCTTCTTTTGGGTCCAACCTTAAGATTTTTTTTTAAGTATAAACCCCGGTGGCTTTTCTTAAAAAACTCCTCTTTAAACTTCCGAGTTAATCTTGGACTACCCCCCCCCAAGTGACCCGGTGTTGATTTTTTGACACATTTCCTTGGCCTCACCCCTTCGTCTTTCCTCCGTAGGAAGCCTTCTTCTGATTGGGTAAGCCGCACCTTATTTTTTAAAAACCAACGCCCTTGAGCCGGTTACGAGGTGCCCTCCCCCCTGCCCGCCCCCCCCCCGTAGTTACTCCTTCCGCTTTATTTTTAGTCAGATTACTCCAAGTTGCCCTCAAGGCCCTTCTAAGTCCGGAGGATGTTGCTCCCAGATCTGTTTCCTATTTATACCCCCCCCCCCTCATTAAGCTTGATTCACTCTCTTTCCCTGACCCCTTTAGCTTTTCCGGAAGATACATTATATTGATCCCCCTTCCCTGGCATCTCTGTTCCCCATAGGTATCACTATCGTTTGAAATATTTGCTCTTTTTCTTTTTGTTTCCTTAGATAACTATGTCTGCCCTTTCATTTTTCTTCCTTTGTTCCCGGCCTTTCTCAGAGGTCTTCCCTTCCACGCCTTGGATTTAGACTAGTTTTGTGAATTCTTCCCTTGTTCCTTCCCTTTTTGCAATTCCTTTTTTTCCTTTTTTTTTCGACGTCCTTTCTTGGAAGGTATGGATCCCACTCCTCTCCCTTAATTCGAACCGGAGGCAGGGAACGCTTCACGTTTTTCGTCTTCTCCCTTTCTTGCGTCCTTTTTCAACTTAGAAAATTTTACAGCATCAGCCCCCTCCTCTTTTAGGGGGAATGCGGTCCAACCTGAAGGGTAAATGTAACCTTAAATCCTTTCCTGCGGCTGTGCTATCCAGCGTGCCGCAACCCTTTTTCGGGATTTGAGACCTCTTTCCTTGCACTCCGCCTATGATAGGATCGCGTTTATCATTTCTGTTTCGACACTTTCCCGTGTCTTCTGACGAGACGACTACACTCTCTCCCTGCTCCCCTAGTCCCCCCCCCCCTTAACAGACCCCCACTTCCCCCCCTCGCCTCTTTCCCGGAGGATGCCCCTGCTCATTTCTCTCGGAATGAGCCGCGATGCCCGCTGCTCCCTCTCTTGGGGCCCCCTGACTAAACTACCATGAATGTTTTTAATACGAGACACAGTTTTTTTCATAGAAGTAATTACCCCCCAATACTGACCCTCTCTTAGGGATTTTGGACGCTCCTTCTCCCCCCTTAGAAAAAAATCAGTCGTCGACCAGACAATTTTTTCGACCCACAAACCGCTCTGCCTTGGCCCGACCCCGGTCTTTTGCCCAATTTCCTGAGCCCCTTTGATCCCTTCTAAGCGGGACTTTTTCGCCTTTTCCCATGTTCTCCCCCCCAGCTCTCATCCCCTGTCATCCCCCCTAAACGTCCACCCCTTCGGTTTTTTTTATAGTCTGTAAGATTTGCATCTTCCTTCTATTTTCTCCTTTTCCGTCCCCACCCCACGACTTTCCCTTTTCCTCAGATGAGCTGCCCTTGAAGAGTGTTTTCTCCTCTGGTTTGCGCGACCCGACCATTTGTCCAACGCGATGCTGTTATTTCTGCTGTCCCTTCCCCACCCGTCATTCCCGAGTTTTTTTTTTCTCCGATCCTAGGCCCCTCCCCGCCCCCCCTGCTTGAATGGCCCATGCTGAAACTTCCCTCCTCCCAATGCCGACCTTTATTCATTGCTTTTTAGACGGCTTCCGTATTTTTTTGTTAGCAGAGCTTACGGCACTTTCGGTGCTCGCCAGTTTTGTCCCCAAGAGTTAGGGAAATGCGAAACTTCGTACCCCCTCCCCCCCCCCCGAGGTCTCTTCCTTTCTGGTTGCACTTGCGATTAATACTCTTTTCCTCCCCTGTTTGGTTGTGAGTCCTCTACTTCCTGTTTTACCATTTTTAGCATCTGCAGGTGGGGCGTTTCCCGTTCCCTCTCCCCCCCTACGTTTTTTCCCCCCCTCAGTTCCTTCGATACGTCCCGCACTAGTTCCGCATTCCCTCTGAGCCTTCAACCTTTTGCTCGAATTTTTTCAGCAGGTTGAAATGGCGCCCGGCGTTGGGACTTGAAGGCTGGATCCTTTTCCTTTTCCATCTCACTCCTTTTCTTTCGGATTGTCCCAGTTGCCTTTTTCCTTATTTTTTAAATCCTATGAAGGTCGGGGGAGGTTAGTCCTTTCCCCTTCTTATTCATTCTATCCAGCGTTTTTCGCTTTTTTTCCTCCAGGATCCTAACGTCCCCAGCGAGAGCTTAGGTAAGTCTTTTTCTGTCCTTCAAAAACCTCTCTTATCCCCAACTCTGATGTTGAGAAACCTTCGCTTAGCATTTTTGAGTGGACTTATGGGATGATTTCCGATAGTGTTTTGACATCCCACCGTCGTCTCGTTTACGTCCCAACACCTCTTTTACCCTCATAAAGTGATTTTGTGCTCCTTCTACTCCCGGTTTCTTCTTTGCTGGAAGTTGTCGTGTTCTTTTCTATGTATGGTGTTTTAATTTCCCGGTGAATAGAATAAGAAGAGATGAAGGGGCCCCCTCCTTCGTTTTCCCCTCTCTCTCTCGAATCTCTTTCTTTAGTCCTTGGTATTGTTTTCTTTCCCCCCCTTTTTCTACGGAACCTCCCTTTTTTGTTTCGTGATGCCGCCTCATCCCATTTTTGTTTCCCTGTCTTGCCGGCTGACCTGTTCTGTTTCTTCTGAATCCGTCGAGTAAGTCCGTTTTTTCTGGTCTAGATGTATATGGACTCGGGAGTCCCTTTCTTCGCCTCCTTTCCCAACGGTTCTTGTAACGTGCCCCTTATTTTTTTCTTTCCCTCTGTTTTTGCTCCTTGGACTGGACTTCTCGCTCTCAGACGAACAGGACCCCCTGTAAGGGAACTGCCTGGCCATTTTTTCCTGACGTCTTTGCGGCTTTCTTTGTTTTTGTCGGGGCCTTAGGCCCCCCTTTTAGCCCTTTGCCTTTGGCACCTTCTTTTTCAGGGTTCTTTGAAGCATGCTCTTTGAATACCTTTGAATTCTTTTCGGAAGCTCTCAGCCCTTCCCTTCTCTTCTTCCCCTCACGGAGCCTGCCAACGGACACAACTTTTTAGTAGAACGGGGCTTTCCCCCTTACCCCCCCCCACCGGAGTCTTTTTTCCGGTCTTCCCCAGATGTTGATGATCGAAGACCGCGTCGACCCCTTTCTGCGTTTCCCCTTATGTCTCAAGAGTTCGACGCAGCGTTTCTCTGCTCCTCCCCCCCTTAGAAGTTCTCCCCCCAGGTACCGAGACCCCACGACACCGAGTCCCCCTTCCTCTTTTTAGAACTCTGTGAAAGGATGAGAAACGCCCTTTATTGCCGCGAGCCCTTTTTTCTTTTCCGTAAGACAAGTAGGGGTCGTTGGTCCTTCCTCTTAGACTTGCTCCCATTGACCTTTTTTTCCTGCGATATGATGCAAACCCCCTCCACATTTGTAGTTTTTTGAGTCCCCTTTTAGTTCTCCTTTGTCGACTTTCGGAATTCGCTTCCTTGGGTTGGGCGATGTGGTATGGCTTTTCTTTTCCAAGAAGGATGGTTGATAGTGCCCTTCGGCATCCACCCCAAACGCTTGTAGTCGGCATTGTTCCATTGGCTTTTTGAAAGACCCTTGGTTAGCCAGCCCCATTAATTGCGGCTCTGAGTCAAGAGTAGGATGTCCCGTTTCCCTTTTCTAGGCCTTTAGAGGCAACTATGTGGGCGGCGTTCTTCCTTGTTCGTCTCTTATGGGTCCAGTTGAAAGGGATACTGCTTGAGCGGCTACTTTTTTTAGCGATTTCCTTCCAGGATGCATTGCTTCCCCCCGCCCTCCCGATTCTCTAGTGGTGTAGGTTACCTTCCATTAAAGACTTCCCCTTCATTTTTCCCTTAGCCTTTCATGCTTGTCAGTGTGGTATTCCGGGGCTTTCTTCCCAGATTGGTAGTCCTGCTGTTTCTTCCACTGGGTGATTTTGTGCGTCACAAAAAAGTCTCCTCCTTTCCGCCATGGACGCTTCTTTTCTTTTTCTTTTTCCGATCCGGAAGGAGAGTCTTTCTTATCCATATTTTTTTCCCCTTTTGCCTTCCGTCGAGGGCTAGGTGCTTCCTTTTTTTTAAAAAAGACCCCCTGAGTATTCAGCCCCCCACTCTTCCCTCTTTCTATATCATCCTCCTCTTTGGTGAGATATCTCTGCTTTCTATTTTCCTTTTTTTTTTTGTTCTAGTCCGGTAATTTTTCTTGAGAGGAGGGCCGCCTCCCTAGAAGTCCCTCGAGCCAAATCGCCCTGCGATCCTTTTCGAACGGACTTACCGGTCACCTGAATTTACATGAAGCCTTCCCCACATTTTTTTTTTCATCTTTTCCCCGTAACCAGAGGGCGGTGAGGCGCCCTTTTTTTTCCGCCCCCCCCCCCCCCCCCCGAACACTGGTTTCCTTTCCCCACGCATCCTTGAGCCCACACTTCCTTTCCTCCGTTTTCCTAAAAACTGATGAGTTGACCTGCTTTTGAAGCGCAGGCGTGGACATTGAGCTTCCCCCTCTACTACTCGATGACTTTCTGTGGAAGCCGTGCCTACTGTCCTTTTTTTTCCTGACCCAGAGATACTCTAATACTTTTTTTGTGCTTTTTGTCGGACCCCCCCGCCCTCTACCTTTTAGACGAGACGATACCCGGTGGTCTCAGATAAAAAAAAACCTAGTTTTGCCCATGATCGAATTTTACGACAAAAGGGTTTTTTCAAAATTTTTCCGCTTCGACTTCTCTGACATACGCGAGGATTGTCCAGGCCGGCAACTTTCCCTCTCCACCGTTCTTGGCTGTCTAGGCGTTTCCTTTTCCAGCCCGGCAACCCCTTTCATGGGTGGGTTGTTTTTCAAGCAGATTTTACCTCAATTTTTGCCTTTAGCAGAATTTATGGATGGTTGCCCCCTCCATCGGCCCTCCCACCCACTTTGAAGAAGTTCTCGAACGCGCTGGAACCCCCCTGCCCCCCCACTCTTTATACGTCCTATACAGTGTCTTCATCCTTCTTTTCTGACCCAAAGAGCTTTTCGCCCTGCCTTTTTTTTTCAATCGGAAGTAGGTACTTTCAAAACATTTCTCTTTCTGGGCTTCTTCTCCCCTCTTCGGTTCCATAGGTTCGTGGTGCTCGGCACTTGACGGTCCCCTCCTCGCAAAAAATAGGTTGACTCCGAACCTTTTCTGTTTTTTCAAGAGAGATGTGAGACCCCCCCCCCCCTTTTTTCGCCTTTCGGTTTGGTTCCTTGCCCTGCCTGCCGGTTGGCTGCTTTCCGTCACTCGGCAACAATGGCGGCAAATTCCTGTTCCCTCTACTTCAGCTTTCCGGCCCCAGGTCATAGTCCCCCTTTTGAACCACAATTTTCGCCCCCCTCCCCTCGGACATTCACCTGCTTACCTGTATGGTCGTCTCCGAGATCCTCTTCCGAGAGGAGTATCCAGTTAAACTTCAATTTTTCCCGAGTGGAAACCTGAACCCAGCCGTTTGATTTCCCTAAGATTTGGTGGGAGGTGGCGCTCCACCCCCTGACCTGTTCGGCTTGCACTGATACTAGATCTGGAGGATTTTTTTACGCTTCCCCTCTTCTGGTTCTGATTCTCGAGACCTCCACCCCATTCGTTCGCCGCGGCCGTCTTTTTAACCCTTTTCTAAGGCTGGAGTCTGCTTTCCCTGTGAGACCCGTTGGGGTCCCAACTCCCCCTCTTTTTTTTTGAAGGAATTTCATGCTGGATTCATTCGCAGTCCGCCACTCTTACTTTGCCTGCAGGTTCTCGATTTTATGAAAGTCCTATCACCTGTTCCACAAAAGCCCACTTTCAGAGGTCAAGACCTACCCTCACCGATGCCGATGCTACTTATTCTGGGTTCCTTAAATCAGTTGCATCCGAGCCCTTTCATCGGCTCCATTATTGGAAGGACAAAGTCTCTTACCCAGCTGATGCGAAGTAAACGCCCTTCCCTCCAACTCCTCTCCTTGTCGTCGCAGCGTGAATTAGTCAGATTCCCGGTCGACAAAAGAAAAGGCGACGCATTTGCGCGCTCCCCGTAGGTGGGCTGCCGGAGAACCCTGCCCCCCCGCTACCCCTTGATAGTAAGTCCTGCCCAGCCTCCCCCCCCCGTTCGGCCGCAGTTAAAGAGCGGACAGGCCTTAGTTTGACAATCCATATTGGAAACCTGCTGTACCCAGGCCCTCTACTCCCCCTCTCCCCTTGCCATTTGCGTAGGTAGAAGGGATGACGTGACCCTTTCCCTTGCAGCAGCTGCGGTTCAGAGGGGTAGTTTCCTCGCCGATTCCTTTTCCCTAGTTAAAGAAGACAATTAGTACCCCCCTAGGGCTCTTCGGTGGTTTCTCTCTTTTACTTCTTTCAGTTGTTGTTGCTCGATCCCCCTTCCGCTTGACCCATTCGATTCTACAGCAGGGTGTGTCGGTTTGAATTGACCAATAGCCTGTTGAAACCTCACGTCCCCTAAGACAGCCGTTGCTTGAATGCTGACCGACCTTTATCAGGTTCTCCTTTCTCGCAGAAGCGCAATCACCAGACTCGTTTCGTTTTTTTTGCCTTGTCTTTATTTTGGCCATTCTCGCTTTCTTTTTTGTATTTTTTAGGGTCTCTCCCGAGCCCTTATGGGTTTTTATGTGGACGTGGAGGCGCTTTCTCAGCGCTCTGGTTTTTCGTTTCGGTTCTCCTTCGCGCACCTAGTTCCCCCCCCGATGCAGTCGCGCTGCAAATTTGTGCGTCGCCGTATTTTTGGACGCTCCTACTCTCGCTGGAATCCATTCACAACTGAAGTCTCCTGCCTGAGATTCGTTGATCGCGTTTTTTTTCTCTTGATTTCGCGGATGATTTAGATACTGGTCTTTGCCCAGCTGCTAGAACTGTTCCTCTGGATCCCCGGGCGAGGACCCAGTCAAGTTACCTGTGACTTTGAGGCCGCCTGCGTTCTTGATGTGTACCGCTGCTTTTTTCGACCACGGTGATCGGTGGGCATCGCCGCCTCCTTGCAGTTTTGGAGTTTATGGGATTTTTTACCCCTCTTCTCATAGTAAGTATAGTGGGATCCAGTGCCCCCAATGAACATTTCCAGGATATGAGAGGCTGCTGCCTCTCAGGGTTTCCCCCGCTCCGGGGGCCGGTTCAGGAGAATAAGATCCGTCCGGCAACGTTCTTCAGGTTTTTTTCCTTTAAAGATCTATTATTCGTGGTCAGCGGCCGAAGGACGTTTCGCTCGGCAAGGCGTATTCTTCTTTTTGGACGCTGACACGGAGGGTTCGGTGCCTCCCTCTTTGGATTGGAATTGTCTCCCTTTCCATATCCGACCTCGATAGACTACAGGATCCCGCCATAGGTACCCATTGGTGGACCCTTTGGCACTCGCGTCGGGCCCCGGTGGCGGAGGCTTTCCGGTCGAGGTCACCACTGCGCCCTTTGTGGGGCCGTGTGCGTGTCTGGTGTCCATGAGCGGGCACGGCTGTTGCCAGCCAGTCTCTTTTCCATATGTGAGGTCAGCGGGGAATCTCAGCCCGGCCCTCAGGCAACATTTTCCCCTTCTCTCCGACCAACGGACCACTTGGAGGGTAAGCAAGCTTTTTTCTCCCCCCTGGGTAGACAACCAACTCCCAAGGCTCGATTGTCGGTTTGATCGTGCCGGACCCTGCTGGCACCCCGTCCCTGATGGCCAAACGGATTGCCCCTTGGCTCTAATACTCCCCCCCCGAACGAGAAGGTTTCGGCACGAAGCGCACTTACGTGCCAAAGGCGCCGCGCAGTTCTCCCGGCTTGTGCTGAGAACGGCAAGTTTGCCGACCTCGTTTTGGGACCGCAGCGAATACAAAGTATTGGTTGTTCCGGCCGGTTTACGTGTTTTAGAAATCGGTTAATCTGCACCCCCTTAAATCCATTCTGCCCCGGGCTTCCCCGTTCCGGCGGTCTGCAGCGGAATTAGCTTTAACGCGGGTGACGGGTTAACGGACTGCGACCGCGCCGGCTGGTTTTTGATAGGGTGCATCACTTTTGCGGCCTGACCCACCTACGCCTTTCTTCTTGCCTTTTCCCCGCTCAGGCCCAGGAAAATTGGTCGCCAAGCAGCACCCGTGGGTCCGTTTTAGGTCAGCTAGTTCGGATGGCTTCCCCAAGCTCGGGTTTTTCCTTCTCGTACCTCTTGTGAGCGTGCTGGGCGCCTGGCCTGTCAGCCAACGCCCCCAGTACCAAGTGTCGCTTCGTTAGGCTTTGACTCGGCAGTCCCCCTTCTACTGATTCCGATCCGACGGGCTCGTCGGCTGGTCTCTGTCAGTCGCTCACGAATTCCATTTCGCGCCAAGCTAGCCAGCCGTTCCTTTCCCGCAGTGGACGGGTGCTTGTCTTTGGTGCATGATGAGTTTCCTGCCAGGGTGCCTGGTCGTTACCCCCAGTCTCGCACTCCGCCATTGGACGTTCCGGGTATGTGAGCGGCATGGTGTATTAAAAATTGACGTGTCTTTAGTCCGTCCACATTTTTCGGGCAGGAGCTGTGGTCTCTTTACGTTTCTCTCGCAACCCCTCCGCCGTGCCGCGTTGCCCTCGCAACACCCGAGGCTTTTACTCCTCCTCCGGGTGGTTGTTGTGAGATCTGCAGCCGATCTAGCACGCGCAATCCCCCTCATTAGGAGCTTGGTTTTTTTACTCCGTATACCACCTCGCCGGTCCCCCGGTCAGCCAATGGACCGCCATACTAGTCGGACAGTACTTTCAATGATCCCAGCATGCAGCGTTCTCGAATACTCAAGTCACCATTGCCTGTTTTAGTGTTCACACACCCGGCCCCCACTGGGCAGGAATCAGACCGCCACAATCATGGCCGCGCCCCGGATGCCCTCCACAATTGCCCGTTATCTCTCGCTGTCGCAGGAGTGGAATTCCCTCGCTGAAAGTGACGAGCTGGACTTTTTGCGAAGAAGTGCAGCGGGACGTCCCTTAGATACGAAGCTACGTCGCAAGCGCGTGACGTACTTTCCCCACGGCCAGGCCGACAGAAGCCCTACCTCCGATCCAGGTGGCGGGCCTACCCCCGCGGCTGGCACAGACGCTGCGGGCTGGACCCCACTTTGGGACACTTGCCTGGCCTACCCACTATCTTTTTTTCTCCTGAGGCCCCGGAGGATGTTGGGTCAAGGCGCCAAGTGCTGGGCACCTATGCACCATGCTTTTGAGCTCGGTCCGGCGGCGTCGCCGCAGACCAGACCGGCCTTTACCCTCCTTCCGCCCCCTCCGATTCCGACACTCAACGCCCCTCCCCAAAGAGCAGCAATGGATGGATTGTCCAAGAGGATCGGCTACCGACCCTTCTTCAGCCGATCGACGCGCTGAACACGACCCTAATTTTCTTTCGTCTTCTCTGACCGGTCGGCAAATCCATCTTCTTAACCATTTGTTGCACATAAGTGGAATCTTTCGTCCTTCCCGAAAACATTTCTCGTCATCGTTGCGGATCTGCACGTTTTTGGCCATACGTTCCATAGGAGTGACGCTGTTTTCCCCGGGAATGGTCGTGGCGACACGCTCATACACCCCTCCATCGCGTTGTCACTCTCGGTGTGGTGCTGCTCACGGTTTTTATCCACCGCTCCCCCTCCTTTTCCTTAATAGGGGCAGGTTTATAGGCTTTAGCGCTTGGCCGGATGGCGATTCCGCGCTTCCGCTTCCGATGTTCTAGAAATGACTCCTCCGTTTCCTTCCGGAAGCCGGCCACGAACCGGCCACCGTCCTTCTTGACGCACCAGGTTCACACGCCCCCCTCAGGAAACCGCGCCCATCCCGTGGCCACTGCCACCATGCAGGGCTGTAAATTTTTGTTTTTTTGCACTGTAGGAGAGTCTTCAAGACGGCTCTCCAGGCGTCCGGAAAAGGGACCCGGTTTCCCGAGCCCCATCCGTTCGCCTCCTCCTCCCCGGGTGGTAGTTTTACCGTCCTCCAGTCTAGTCCTAGTTGCAAAGATCCTCTTAGTTCTTTTCCCCTATCGAGTAACCCTCGCTCCCGGGGCAAGGTCCCGTCTTAGGATTCCCTTAACCCACCAAGTCCTTCGACCGGCGCCTTGAATTTCTTTCCAACCTGGTATTCTATTTCGGAATCGGCCGCTCATTCAGATGAGCCGGATTTCCCCACGACCAACGACCTGACTTGATCTCCCTTTCCGACCTCCGCTTCCCTCCCTCTCGTCCCCTCGCCCCCTCCAGAAGTGAAGACTATCGCGGCTTTTTCGCCCAGTTTGTCGAACCACATCATCTACCTTCCATCCTCCCCAGCTCCACCAGTGAGTTCTCTCTCTAAATTTAATTCTTTTGCATTTAGCCCTCGGTGGATTGAGTCCTTCGGATCCCCTTGCTTGGAACGAAGATCTTATTGACTTTCACGCGTAAAGCCCTACTTCTCTCTATTCACGGTTTTGTTTCGTCGAGCTATGTTAATCGGCATATTTTTTGATTTTTCCCCCCTCAAATGATCCCCTCCCCTAGGTTTTCTCGCGCGCGTATTCGAGTTGAGCGCTAGGAGACCCCCTGGAACTCCCTTTTCTGTCTTATCGGCCAGATTCATTCAACCCCCCTCCCCTTCCTGATTGAGAAGACTAGAGGATTGCCACCCGATCCCTTAATAGTTTGAGAATGGAAACCCTGTCTTCCCCTTCAACTCCGACCCTTTTTTATTCGACGTGCTATTGAGAGTAGTGTTCGGGATTTCTCCTTTTCTTCGGTCTACTAGGATTCTAAAATCGGGGTCTCGCAGCAAGGCTTTTCAGTCCCCCCTGTATTATAAATGATCCGGGGGCTTACCTCCCACCCTTTTCGTAGGCCATTTCAGGTGGACTTGTCTTCCTTTCTTTTCCTAATCCTTGTTGTGTGATCGAGTTCCTTAAGCTTCCCTTGACTGACTGTTGAATTTTGGCTGCGGTCTGAAAAAGTTGTTCCGACCTCCAGCGCATTTTTCCACGAATCCGTTAGATCGGCCCCCCGGCCCCCCTAGTTGCAGACGGACCGCTGAAGCTTAAACCGTTGCCCTTTGTTTAGCTCCCAGCAATTATCACTCGCTTCCCTTTGGTTCGTTTAGGCTGCATGTTTCCAGGGGGGCTCTGAGTTCGGGTAGGGCTTTGTGGACTTGCATCGACGGTCGTCGAAATAGACCCACTTCGGGTTGGGCATCTTGCGGTTGCTACCAGCGAGATGAGTTTTCCGGGTTTTCACTCGTCGCACAAC
>Ga0179591_1300382_pt1 | contig 19159 bp, 19 predicted proteins | sample CZOMad2_1_08_16f_FD_182891 | JGI IMG/M metagenome (GOLD analysis project Ga0179591, IMG submission 182891) | Vadose zone soil fungal communities from Angelo Coast Range Reserve, California, USA - CZOMad2_1_08_16fungal (PacBio error correction) | ecosystem: Environmental > Terrestrial > Soil >... | reverse complement strand
CCTTTAGTGTGCGTTTTCCTTTTTCATATTCCGGGCGTCTCTTCCCCTTTTCGCCCCCCCCCCCAACAAAATCCTCCTTCCCCACCCGGATTTCAATCCTCCTTCCCCCTGGATTGGAAATACTTTTTCTTTATAGTTTCCGTCTTTTCTTCTCAAAGGTTCCCCGGGGATTGAATGATTGTGCCCCAAGGGCTGACAGACCCCCTAAGAAGTCCATCCCAATCCCCTTTTAGATTACGTTTATGTTAGGCTGAGTTGCCGGGGGATTTTACCGGTTTGTCCGGTTCTTCCCTTTCTCCCCTTTTTTTGGCCGAATTTGAGGAGATTGATTAAGAATCTTACTGTAAACGCGGTTTTTGGTTTGGCTTTTTTGTGGGGGGGTTTTTTGTTTTGTTTTTTTTTTTTTTTTTTTTTTTTTTTTTTTGTTTTTTCTTTTTTTTTTCACCCTTCACTTTGGTTTTTTGTTTTTGTTGTTAAAGCATCCGTGATCCTTCTCTCTCATTAAGAACCCCTCCGAAGGAGCTACTTCCCCTCCCTCTATTTGGTCGAAAGGTCCTTCAGACGGGTATCTCCTCTCTCTCGCCCCCTCGTTTCCCCCCCCCCAAGTTGAAGGACTTAAGAAGGGTTAAGTATTGTTCCGACCTGGTAAGGTTTAGGGATCTCATATTTCTGTTTTGTCATACTTTTCTCCGGAGTGGGAGCTCCCCCTCCGATCTTGGATTAAATTTTAAAGTGACGGGAAGACCTGCTCTTCCCCCCAGTCCCGCAGCCCCTGAACCCCTCTTTCCCGGAATGGGAGAGAGTGACTTCCAGTGATAAGAGAGATTAAATCAAAGTTTTCCCCTGTTTTTTGATTGTTATCGGGATTTTTTTTCCTCAACCCCGAACAATACTTTTCCCCCCTCTTTTCACAATGTCGATGCACTTTCTTTTTTTCGAATGAACACCCCCTTTGATCACCCCAAATGAGGTTGATCTTCCCCTCAAATGGACTTCTCCAGACCCCTGAGGAGTAGTTCCTGAGTAACCTCAAAACCTATTTTTCAGCCCTAAAAGGGTTAGATTAAAAACTATGACTCTCTGTCCCTTTCCCTTCGGACCCACCCACGGTTTCTTAGGGTCCCTGGGCGTGTTAGCATCCCCCCCCCGACCACACCTCGCGCCCGAAGTAACACCTCTACCCTCCGATTCCCAAAAGTTCCCTTTTTGACCTTTCCTCTTATCTCTCTTTCTTAAATCCTTTGTTGAGAGATCCCTCTGACTCCCCCCTTCCCTTTTTGCACGCGCTTTTTTTATCCGTTTAGGGTTCTTTCTTTTTCCCCTTTTTTGTTCACCTCTTTTCGATTGTGACTTTTAAAAAAAACCAGACGGTCCCCTTTACCTTTTCCTTTTTTGTGCCCCCCCCCCCCGCTCCCATCCGGCATTCCTTAACCATTTACTGGAGTCTACGCAACCTCGGTTTTTTGACGCTGCAACCACAGCCCCCAGCAATTCCCATTCCAACTTCCTTCCCTTTTCTCTCCCCCCCCGGGCAGTTTCCTTCTCCTTTTCTTTCATCCCGAACTGGTACAGGTTCTCCCGAAAGAGGGAAAAAGGAGGCGTTTCTTTCTATTGTCCCCCCCCCCTCCCCCCTGAAAAATCCCTAGGACCCCCCTTCCCCCTTTTCCCTCCTCGAGTTTTCTCACTTTTTTTGTGTAGATGTTGTAATCTATCCACATTTTTTTTTCCCCCTTATGGAGGATGAGGTTCTGTTGATGGGTTTTCTTCTGCTGGTTCTTCCCTCCTTTTCTGCCGTGTTTTCCTCTCCCCCAGAGAAGGATTTGGGTTGTGTTTGACTTACGAACTACTTTTCAAACTTTCAGAGGAGTTCCCTCCAACCCCCTCTTCCGGATCGGCAACCCCCGTAACCCATGCTCTTTCGCTTCCTTTTGGGTCCCCCTGGTTCCGGAAGAAACTCGACGGACCTAGTGACTCGCCTACCTTTTCCCCCTTCTTTGACCTTCTTTTTAGAAGACTATGATGGAATCCAGCGTCGCGAGTTTCCCCCTTGACTCAATCTAACTCGGCCCCCAAGAGAACGCTCCCCTGACCCACTGTCTTCCTCACCATCTTCCCCCCTCCTCCGCGTCTCTCCCCCCCCCCCCTTTCTTTAAACTGATTCCTGTCACGCCATTTCTAATCCTCCCCTCTTGGACCCGTTTTCCCTTTTCGACCGCGTGCTTCAGAGTATTTCCAACCTTTCGCGTTCTAGGGAAACCGTTTTTAGTTTACCCCCTCTTGGTTTGTCTCTTCCCGGCTCTTCCGGAAGATTCTTAGAAAACTCGGGTCTTGTGACCTTACTTGTTTTTTTTTCCCCAGTAACTTTTGCTGGGTCTCGGTCGCAGAATATTCTCCCCTCTAGTAGAAATAAGACTTTTTGGGAGACTCCTCCCCCCCCGTACCTTACGTGAATCATCCCAATCTTTCCCTCCCCCCCAATAAGAGGCCTTTTGGAAAGTCTTTTCTGCCCCTTTTTTTTTACGACGGCCGCTGTCTTTTATCTAAAGATCCAAGATTTCCCCCGATTTGGGCCCCCCTTTCCTACGCTTTTTTTCCCTTCCCCATATCTCAACAACTTCTCCCTTCCCCCCGACGTTCCTAGCCCCCCTTGTCTGACAGTTTCTAGATTTGATTCAGCCCCTTTCTTTACATTTAAGGGATTCTCCCTTGTCGTATACCCTTTCCCGCCGCTCTTCTTTTAGAAAAATGACTCCTTCTAAGCCGATTTTTTTTTTTATGGCGTCCATTTCCCCCCCTCTTTTCCATGTACCACCCTCTTTTGCAGTGGAAGGAGTCCTACTTTTTCCCCCTAGGTGAATGCCGCTTTTGCAATCCCCTTATCTTCCTCCCAGTTGGTTCTGAACCCCATTTTCCCCCTTGAGTATTTCGAGAAGGGACCCCCTGTTAAAGAACCGACATCCCCCTCAGGAAGTTCTTCCACCTCTTACCCCTTCCGAGAATCCCCTTCCTCCTTAAGAAATAGATGTCCTCCCCCCCGAGTTTTTGAGTTTCTCCCTGGGGAAATAAAGTATCTCCAGTCCCCCACTTTGGTCCGGTCCATTTCACCTTTCCTAAAGATCAGACACCCCTGATAGAGAGATCCATCCCCCACGACTTACCCTCCTCTTCGTAAATTTGTTCCCTTTGAATTGGGCCCTCCCCCTCCCTCCCACTCTGGTTTTTCCAGGATGTGGCATTCCAAGTGATTTTCCCTTTTTCCTTGAGATTTTTCTCTGGCCGCTTCGAAAATGGTTTGAACAACGCTTCCTTGGCCGCTTCTGACTCCCTCCCTGACACACAGTCGGGGGGTTGTCATTTTCCTCCCGGGTTCCCCTCGAGTTTTCTCCCATCAGGTAGACTTCGTTGAGAGCCGTTTACAATCAGAGTTTTTCCCGTATGCTTCGCTTTTTTCCGCAGGATCTCCTCTTTTTCCCGATTCGACTTGCCTGAGAACGAAAGAGGGACCATTTTCCCCTTTTTCTAGTATTTCTCCGGCCCTTCTTTTCCGGCGTGCCCAGCTCCCCTTCCTCTTTCGATCTCCAGAAGACATGGATCTGTTGCCTGTGAAACAGTAAGTGTCGTTGCAGCACGAATCCCAGTCCCTTTTCGACCCGATGTTTTTCCGTGTTTTCTTTTTTTTTCTTCTCGTCGGGCCTCTCTCTTTCCCGCGCTTCCTTTTCAGGGACAGCGAACGTCCTTTGAGTTTATAGACATTCACTCACTGCCTTGCTGCTCCCCTTGGACCTCGGGAAGCTTTTCTCATTCAATCATAAAAGCTTAGCGTCCCCCTCATCGACCTTCCCCCCCCCCCCCAAACATCAGTTAACTTCTTCCTCTACTCCCCCCCCCCAACATTTCGGAGAACTACGGCAGATTTGATGAATCATTCAGTCAACTCCTTCCCTTTTTTTCATGAACTGCTCCGTGTTTTTTTTTTTTCTTTCCCTTTCTACAGAAGCCTTTTTTTTTTTGAGTCGTGAAGCGGATTTTCCCTCTGGGTGTAGATTTTTTCCCCCCCCGATGCCGGCCCTTCTTATCGTGATGCTTTTCCTTTAGCGGTGAAAACTCCCGCTTATACAGGAACGGCTCTCTTTTTTTTTCTCTTCCTAAAAGGTTCCTTTTTTTTTCGCCAACTTATGATCTTCCGTTTTGTGTTGAGAGGAGATAGAAGTTCTTTTCTTTTCAGACGAGACACACCTTTTCGATTCCAATTTCCGCGCCCGATTCCTTGTAGAAGCATTGTATAAAAAGTTCACCGCTGAGACCTCATTTCCTCAAGATACTGCCTCTTCCCCTCGTCGATCCCTCTTTCCCCCTTAGATTGAACCAGTACCAGTTTTTTCCCTTGCGAGGCTTTTCTTTTTCTCCCCCCGCCAAGTTTCCACCCGTTCATTGAAACAACCTGACCTCAATATTTCGGTGTGAACTTTTTCCCTCTGATTCGAAAATAAGTAACTTTATTTCCGTCGAATCCTTTTTGTCGTTTTCTCCCGATTTTCCTTTTCTTTTCATGGTATTTTTCCTTTTGTTAGAGTAGTTTTTTTTAATAGAAACTTTTCCGCTCCGGACCTTCCCCCCCTCCCTATTCGTCTCAGTAGCTCCCTCCCTATATCTCCAGCTCTTCTCTTCTTTAAAGCCGGCAACGTTTCAGCGCTGTTCCTTCCTACTCGAAGAAAAACTCATCCCCCCCCCCCCCCCCCCCCCCCGTCTTACCATCTTTCTTTTCTTCTTGATGGATCTGTGAGTCCCTAACGGAGTTTCCCGGTTTCCTTGCCCCTCTCCATGCTTGTTCTCGTCTTGTTTCTTGCCCGCCTTTTCTCTTTCGGCCGTACGAAATATCCCCTCCTTTATGTCCTCTTTCCGTTCTCGCAATTTTTTTTTTTTAGATAGGAAAACAAATTAAGCGCTAGAGGCTCTCCTTTGTTTTTTTTTTTTTTTTTTTTTTTCCCAGCTACCTGATCTACTGCTTTCTTTTCAAGCCTCCCCCTCTTTTTTTCGAGAAAGTCGAACTGGATGGTATAGCCCACTCGCTCTACTTCCTCCCCTTCCGCCCAATACCCCTCCCCCTCAATGTGTGTAGGGCTCTGAACAAATTCGTAAGGTTCCAAATCTTTAAGTTCCGCCCCCTCTTTTTTCCCCCCCGGCGTCTCTTCACAGCATTCCCTTTTAATGCCCCCCCCCCCCCCCACCCAGAGTGGAGGTACGCGTCCCCAATGGGAGAAAGAATCTTTTCTCGTTGTGAATGTCTTGGCTTTTTTTTTTTCCCCCTTTCCTTGTCTTTCCTCCGGTTAATGCTCTGTTGGAAATCGGCACGGAGCTCTTGGGAGGGATCCCTTCATGAAGCTTTCCTTTGTTACTACAATTTCACTTCACATCACCCCTCCCCTTCGATATACGATAGACCGGAGGGAGAGATTTTTTCGTTAATCTTCCCCTCCTCCCCTGTAGTGAATTCTTTTCGTGACAGTGCAAATAGGTGAGTAAGAATAACCCTCCCCGGAGACTTTTGCCCCCCCCCACGTTACCCTCCTTCTGCGAAGGCCTTCTCCAAAAGACCCCCAGTAGACTTCCCCCCCCTCCCTCCCTTCTTTTTTCCCCCTTCTAGTATGGATGCCGGACGCCCCCCTTCTTCCCGGATATCGTCCTTTCCTAAGAAGTAGTATAGAGCTTCCTTTTTTCCTTTCTTGAAATCCTTAAACTTTGTCTTTCTCCCCCCCTTTCCCCGGGAATCAAATCTCCCCCCCCCCTAAGATAGGAAAATCTGCCCCCTTGTGCTCTCGGTGTTGGTTTTTTCTTTTGGTAGAATTGGTTTCCCCCCCCCCTGCTATTTCTTTCCCAAAGCTTCTAATATATCCACAATCGGGTCCCTGGTGGTCCGATTTAAATATCAACTTTTTCCTCTGACGTCGTTCACCTTTGTATCATGATCCCCCTATAAAGGCAGAGGCTTTCTTTTGGTATTATTGATCACGAACCTCTTTATCAAGCTTCCCTTCGGAGGGCGACCGTTCAGTATGAGGGCCCCCGGCAGCCATCTTTTTTTTCTCAAAAACCCCTTTCTGTCCCTCTTTTGCTTAATGATTTTAGTAATCGTAATTCCCTCCCAACCCCCTTCTTTTGAAACAACCGTATTTCCTTCTCTCACCCCCCCTGATTGGAAATAATCTCCTCCCCACGCGCGTCGGTTAAAAGATTCCCTCTGGATTTTTTTTCTCCGCCCCGTCGCTTTCTTAAAGTCCCTTCCAGAAGATGAACCGAGAGCCTGGATGACCCCCCCTTTTATGAGTTTCTTTGTCCGGCCTTTTTTCAAGAGTGAATTACCCCCTTCACAAACGGTTTCTTTTTTTTCCTCATTTTCAGTATTTTGAGGAGATTGCCTCTTTTCCTAGAAAATCTGTCGCAATCCGTTGACCCCTTCAGAATTCTCCCCGTCTCTCCCTTCTTGGCATTAAATCGATTTCCCCTCCCGGTCCCCAAAGCCTGCCTCCTCAAGAAGGGTTTTAACTCTATTTTCCCGATATTCCTCTTTTTTTCCTTCTTCGGAGGCATCCTTTTTCCTTTAGGCTTAGATCCCAACAACAATCACCCCGTCTATAAAGTTGGACGGTAAAAGGACACTCAGGCCCCTTTCCCGCCATCCTCCCTTCTCCTCTTTCCAAGGTTCTTTTTATCTCGGTACAGCGCCTCCTTGCCAAGTTACCCTTGTTTAAATGCCTTTTTTCGAGGGATTGGTACATAGGATTTGTGATCCTCCACGACCCCTCTGTTCTTCCCCATTCCCTTTTCCCCCCTTGTCCAGTGATTCTTCCCTGAAGATTCCAAAATGCAGTTTCTTCCTCCCCCTTACGGTAAGCGCCGAATTGGCGGCGTTCCCCCCCCCCCCCCACCCGCTGGGGTTTTTTCGAGCACTCCAGTTAACCTTTTTTCCTCGACCGGAATTGCTTATTGTTCTTTCTCCAGTCCCAAAAGGACCAAACCTCCCCTGTTCCGTTCCGGGGACCGGCGGTTAAACAAGAGAACATCTGTTTTGACTCGACGAGCCTTCCGTCTCTTCCCCTAAAGCTCCCCCCCTAGAGTTCAAACCGTTAAAGTTGGGGTCAGTTTTCCTCCCTACCCCTATTTTCTTCCCTTGTTTGTTGTTTTTCGAGATTCTCAATCACTCCCCCCCCCCCTTTCCCTGTGGTCACGCCCCTTTTTTTTTATCGTTATTTTCTTCCAGAGAGTGGTACACCTCTTTTATTCCCTTCCCACCCGAGGTCCCTTTCTCCTTCGGGTCTTTAAAGTCCTGGTGCCCTTATCCGGCCATTAGGGTTTCGTGAATGAAGACCCCCTCCTTTGGGGACTTTTTTTCTGACGCCCTTCCCCCCAGACCCTTGGTAAAAATCCCCCCAAAGCGAGGAGACACTTCCACCTACCAAACGGAATTTTCTCCCACGCCCACGCTATGACTCCTCTTTTCATATCCCCCTTGATTCCCTCACGTAAACCCCCATTGCTGACCCGTCTCCTGCACCTTCCGTACCACCCATACTCCTGGTCCCGGCTCCTGACATGGTTGCACCAGTTGCAAACAGGTCTGTTTTTTCGGATTCACAATTAGGAAAAATCCCTGCCCCCCCCTGGTGTTTTTTTTCTTCGCTCTTTTCCCGTTGGACCAGCACCCCTTTACTGAGAGCAAATTCGTCCCCGGGTCTCCGAGTGCCAAAAATCCGCAGGAGTTGCAGCCCCTTCGTCGAACGGTTGAGTGTTCCTAGGTCTTTAGAGCCCTCTTTGTTATATGGATCCTTTTGGACCGGCCCTTATGACGTTTTTCCTACATATAGGATTTAGGGGTTGGATTGCAGACCCTTCCGGGATCCCTTTCAATACATAGCCCCAAACTCCTCAGCCCTCCTTATAGGAAATAAAATAACTCTTAACCAAAATCCTCTTCTCCCTTCGTCCTCTTCTATAACCACCCTCCTTCTCTGGAACCCGCCTACGGGCCCCCAAAAACCGCTCCCTTCTCTTGTCCTTGGAATAGAGAAACTCTCAACTAGAGCCCCTCACGATCAGGCCCAGGTCCTTGAAGACCCACGAGAAAGCGATCAAGTGGAAGACCATAATGCAAGCAAGACTCCAGAAGAGAGGGGCCCCCTCCCACCAGCAGGGTAGTGCCCTTCTCAAGAGGTGACCCCCCCTCCTCCTCTTAAGAAAAAGAGCCTCCCCCCTACATTTGTCCCCCCCCAAACACTCAAACACAATTCTCGCCACCCAACGCGTCTCCTAGGATCCCGGACAACACTCTACCGTGGTGTCAAAATACACACCGGATGTTCAACCAGCTCTCAAATTCGCTATATTCCACTGAATCTTTTCTTTTCCCCTTCCGAAGGCTTCTCCCCGAAGTTAAGAGACACGGGTACTGGGGAACGTCCTCCGAGCTGTCAACTGAGCTGGAGTATTTATACCTCATGGTTTCCTTTTCTATTCCCCCTCAGGGTTTTTACCATTCCCCTCTTTTTTGGATGCTTTTTGAGATCCTTTTGTCTCACACTAGGTCTTTTGTTTTTTGCAAGAACTGGATTCCTTTGAAGACTCGCAAACGTTTCCCCCCACGTTTTTTCCCCCGTGAGATAAAAGACCTTTTTCTCCCCCCCCCCGTAAATCTTTTCTCCCCATCAGCGCCATGAGAGAGTGGGTTTTTTTCCCCCATTAGGAAACTGTGGGTTTTCAGACGGCCATTTTCCCGTGGAGAGCGTTCCTTTACCTTACAAACTCTTTTCTTTTTCCAAAGAGATGAAGAAGAGTGGGACTTCCCTCTCTCAGGGGTTTAAACTTCGCTCTATCCACGGAGGGGCATGAGTGGCCCCTCTCCTCTTCCTTTTCTCCCCTTTCTTTTGATTCGCAACCCCTTTTCTCTCTCCCTGATTTCCTAAAATGGCGTATCTCGAGAATAATGGAGGTAGCCCCCCTGCCTCTATGGAGTCATCCATCCGATCTCTCCCCCTGGCGGGACTCTTCCTTCTTACTACGGGGATGCGTTAGATCCCCTTACTGCGCATCCTTATTGCGCCGGTTCTCCGCCGTTGCGGGATTCGGACGGGTCCATCCCCGTACCACTGTCACGACCGACCTGAAGGAGGCTTCCGCGGAGAACCTCTCAGAACCCCTTCTACAGAATGAGGACCCCCTTTCTTCAGAAATAGGAGAGACGCGTTCCTCCCCATTTTGCAACCTTCTGTAAGGACGTTCTACCCGTTTCCCCGTGGTTCCGTGCCTTCCCGTTCTTCATTACGGACCCGAAAAATGATATCCTCCGACTTCAAACCCCCAGATTAGGTTTTTCTTCCCTTGACCTTGTGAAGCTCTCCTCCCCTTGGGTTTCATAGGAATGATTTGAACCCCCTTTGGAGATGTGAGAGACGCCTTTCCTATTAGTCCAATTTTCCCCTTCTTTTCCGATTTTACTGGACGCCTTTTCTGTGGGCGAATTAGAACCGAAACACAGTTTTCTTGATTTCTTTTTCCTTTTTTCCCCTCCCGGAATTCGCTCCTCTCTTAGGAGGCATCCATCAAGGTCGGACTTTGATCGAGGCTACCAATCTCCCCCTTTGACCCGACTTATCCTGGGAGATTAAGCCAGGATCTCTCCTCTCCTTTTTTTTCCGATAGACTTTCCTCTTTTCCGGAAAGAGGACATTATAATGCTGGTCGAGTATTTTTTCGGCGTATGCGAAAGAAGTTCCGGCCTGAACATCCGATCGACTTTCCCTTTCCTTTTTCCCAATCCTATGAATTCCTTTCTTCCCCACCTCCCCTCAACGTAATCGAAAGATCAATATAATGTTTTTTTCCTTTTTTTTCTAGGTTGATGAGTGTGGAGTTAGAGGAGGCCCCCCCGCAAGGTTCCCGCATGCCTTCTTCAGTTTAGGGCACGCGAACGGCTCTCCTTTCTGTCACTAAATGAGTACGATAGGGAGGTGTCCGACCGTCTTTTCCTTTTCCTTTTTTTTCGATTCAATAATACAAGCTCTGCGACCTCTCTTTCACAATCAACAAACATTCCCCAGTTTTTTCCCCCTTCTTCTCCCTCCTGACCAAAAAGTCTCCCCTTTACCTCACTTCACGGAAATTTCTCAAGTCAACAGGCCATATTTTCCCCCCCCCCTTTTTCATGAATGACGTTCCTTTTCTTCAAGAAGAACTCGCGACTTGCACGTCTTTTTTTCTTTCTCCCGCGATGGGTGCCTGGCATCGATTCCTCTCTTTTTTCAACGGCCCTATCGTTGTGCTCGTAAGTTCCCTTTCTCTAAACTTGGGGAATGAAAGATTAGACAGGCTTGGGAGACGTTCCTTCTTTCACCTTCTCTTCGACGGTGAGCAGTCCGCCCCCCCTTCTTTTTTTCTTTTACTCCCCTCCTACGTTTTTTTTTTTTTTTTTCCGAGATTTGCGTCACGTCGACGAGGACACACATTCCCAGCGACAGATTAATGTAGAGGCCCCCCCTTTTCTCCCCCCACCGCTCTCCCCCCCTTCTTTCCTTCCGTTTTCCGGCATCTCCCTCCCCTCTCTTCAACCCTCCCGCTTGAATCCTCTTCTTTTTTTCGTTGCAAGTATCTTCTTTCACTTGAAAAGAAAAGTCACGCTCCCCCGGAATTTTCCACCATCTTTTCTTTAAGGGACTTCGCTTCTTTTCCCCCCCTTTTGAACATTCCGTACCTTTTTTTTCGGAAGTTTGTAGTGTATTAGCCGAATTTTTTTTGATTAGGGTCGCCTCTCCTTGATCTTTCTCTTTCCCCGATGCTCCCGACGGTACTTCCCCCCTTCGTAGTTGCCTCCCTCCCTCTCCCTTCTGTTCGCTGCCGAACTTAAAAGACTTTTTTTTCCCCCCTTTTTGAGGAAATGAGGAGGAGTTCTCCTCGAAAGCCACTATTCCCCCCCCCGTGTCTCGAGCTCAGGAGATGGATCTTCCTTTTCCCCCCCCCCCTTATTTTTCCGCGAAAGTACTCTTCTTTCCCCGATCCAATGTCTTCTGTCGATTTTTCCCCCTCCTGCTTAGAATAGAGCCTTACTAACTACTCGACCCCATCTCCCTCCCTTTTTCCCGTTCTCGCAAGGGCTTGACTTCGAATCTGAAACACACTTCTTTTCTAGGAGATCCTGGCGGCCCCCCCTCTCGCTAAGGCGGAGTTCAAGTTTTTTCCTCGGCGTATTCCTCTAGGAAAGTCGACCTGGATGTTTTCCCCCCTTCCTGCTCGAATTTCCTTTTTCTTCAGTCCCCTCTTTTTTCCCGAGAGTTCGCAAAAAGTAGTCCTTCAAATAGGTTCCCCTGCAGCCATCGAAGCGTCTCTTCGTGTGCAAAATCTCCCCTTTCCTTTTTTCCCTTTTCATGGCCAAATATTCTTCTCGTGGGGGAAGAGACGCACCCTCCCCCCTCTGACCCTTCGACCCCTTTTCCTGGGATTAGTTTTTTGAATGTTTCCTCTTCCTTTTTCCTTGTGCCGTTTTTTTCTTCCCCTTCCTGCGTTCCTCGGCGGAGCCACGTGGTAATTTTTTTCCTGCCTAGTCAGAGCCTGACGATCTCCAATTTCGAATTTCTTCTTCACGGAGCTCGATCCCCTTTTCCTGTCCCGATGTTCGTCAGCCGCCTTCCCTTCTTTTCCGGTGTTGAAGTTGGGGAAGAGGAACGTCCGAAGAACCGCAACCTTCAATCCCTTGCTAGTGAAAGAAGGGGGACTCCCGACACCTCTCTCATGAGTTCGCCTGTTTCCTAGAAAGTAAACGTGTTGACTCATTCCCTCCCTCACTGTGGTCATTTCCACCTTTTCCTAAAACGAGGAAAGGATTCGGCTTTTCGATTGTTTTCCCCGAAGTAGTCTAGCTGCCCCGGCCCCTTTCCTCCCCCCCTTTTATGTGAAATCTTTCCCCCCTCTCTCCCCTGTTGAGTAATCAAATCATCATCTCCTCCCCGGACATCTGTCCCCACTCGGGCCCGAGGAGGTCCTCTTTTTCCCCCGATCATTGCGTACACCCCTCTTCCTTCCCTCGGCACAGGATCGTTGTTCGAAAGCCACAAGCCCCTCTGCGTCGGTAAACAGGTTTCCCCTCCGCGTGCACCCCCACGCTTTCCCCTTCCCTTTTATGTATTGGTCTTCCTCTCCTTCTAAGGTATTTTACCCCCTCTTTCCCCAAAATTAGGAGGAGAAGGTGGCCCTTAGTCTCTTTTCGACCGGAGCCCCTCCCCCCACCAGTTCTTGAACACCCCTTTTTTCTTCCCGAGGTGAGGACTTTTCTTACGGGGCGTCCCCTTCCCATAGAACCCCTTCACTTGAAACAACCGGCTTAGAACCTCCCTCCCCCCCCCTCTTTCCTCTTTCTCATTTGTGCCAGCTTCTTATTCGTGTAAAGGGTACCTCTTGGATCCCCTGAACCATTTTTCCCTCCTGGCCTTCCCTTCCCTTCCCTTTTAAAGCGAATGTCCGGAGAGTGCCTTTTTGAGTTTTTACCGTTTCGGTGACTACTTTCCTCCCCTTTTGCCCCGAAGTTCTCGCCCCTGTTTTTTTTGAGGAGATTCCCTTTTCCCCCCCCTAGGAAGAAAACTCTTGCGGTCCAGCATATACGTTTTATTCTTCTCCCAGTAGATATTCCCGAGGCCCTTCCCCCTTTCCCATCTCGTTTCTTAATACTTTTTTCCCTCCCCCAAATCTGAAGCGTATAGAAGTTTTTTTTTCCTTTTTTTTTAGTTTTTTAAGTATATGACTTCCTCGGTTTGTTGCTTTCTTTTGATGGATTAAGGTTTTCCCTTTAACTTAGTTAGGAAGGGATATCCACTCAGATCTTGACTTTTCCCCCCTTCACGTTGAAGGGACTCCCCTCCCTTCCCCGTCCCGACAAGCCGCCCCCTTAAAAAACGAATCCTTTTCAACTGGAATATTCCAGGAGGCCATTCTTTTTTTCCCCCCCCCCTTTTCGCTATTTTTAACTTCCCCCTCCCACCGGGACTTTTCATAGGTTCTGTCCCCCGAACGTCCTTTCCCTTTTTTCTTACCCATGTAGTTTCCCCTTTCCCTTTTTTTTTCTGTAGGATGCCTGCACATGAAGCCTCCCCCCCCCTTAGAAGGGAAGGAGTTTTGTGGTCGGTGCGGTCCCCCCCACAATGCAACCCCCCTCTTAGCACTCAGTAGTAAAGGGGCCTCTTCACAAGGAATGAAGGATGGAGAGGCCTTTGGCACCAGGACTTTGCACCTGCCCCCCCCCCCTCTCTCCAGGGGACCGGCGGGTTCTCCCCCCTTTTTTTTTTTCCCCAATATTCCCCTCTCGAGAAGACGTTTAACTCCCTCCCCCCCCCCAAAGTAAAGTTGGAGTGTCTCTTTCTCTTCTTTCATATTTTCCCCCCCACTCGCTAATCTTACACGCCAAGGGACCCTTCCCCCAGAGCTTTTTCCCTTGGGTTACAGTCTGATAGAGAGGGTTTCCCCCTGAGAAAAAGAAGGTAAATGTGATCTTCTGGACCTGTTTGTCCCTGGTGCATGCCGCGCATTCCTTCCTTTGTTTCCTCCTTAATGGAGTGCCTTTCCTTTGGGGAATGGTTGGAAGCCTCCCCTACACCACCAGATTCCCCACCTCAATTCCAGGGTAGTATCACGGCTTTCTCCCTTTGTCAGGAATAATAATCCTTTCCCAGTTTCCTCGCATGTGTAAGAAGCGTTCCTTTTCTTTCACCAAAGAAAGATGTTTTGACCAAGAACCAACTGTCCTACTAGCTCGGGAACGTTTCCTCTCCCCCCCTCGCGGTACATAGATCCCATTTTTGGCCCATATTGTTTAAGTTGAATTTCCTTTACTAGAGACTAGCGGTCTTCCGTCACTTTCTTTTTAATCAAGATATTCTTTTTTTTTTTTCCCCGTTCCTGCCCTACCTCCGGAAGTCTCTCTCAAAAAAAACGATTCCTTCTCAGGTAACCAACCCCCCCGGCTGCTATAAGCTTCCTTCTTTTTTTTTCCTCTTTTTTTTCAACTCTTTTTCCCCCTATTTACGGCCGGCCTTTTTTTTTCCCCTTTCTTATGAAGAGCAGACTCTACGAGATGCTGTCCCTAAGCCTCCGAGTTCTTCAATCTCCCCTTTAAACCCTCTTCCTTCCCCCCAACCCGAAACGCGAACCTTATTTTCTCCGCGCAGTCAAATCACCACGCCTGGTCCCCTAGCATCTTAAACTGATATTATGATGGGACCTCCCTCCCCCCCCTGCTGATACAACTTTTTTTTGCCTTTCCAAGAAGAAGCGCGTGCGGTCCCCTTTCCCCGTTTTCCCCCCTATGGTTTCTCGTTTTTTATATCCTTGGTTGTTTCAATTCGATTGGTTTCTTCAAGACCGGAAGATCCTCCTCCTTTCGCAAAACCCTGGGACACCTCCCGAAATGGAGGCTGAAGTCGCCTTTTCTTCCCCTCCGGTTGACTACGCAAAAGTCGCCCTCCTTCCCCCCTTTAGGCCTAATGGATAACCTTTCCCCTGAAGAAAATACCCTCCCCCCCCCCGAGATGGACCCCTTTCTTAGACACATGTGGTTTACGACGTTCCCTTTTTCTTCCCCCCGCTGTACATAAAACGTCTCCTTTCTCTCAATATATTCCGAAGCGTTGACGCTATATAAGGTGGAACCCCTCTCCTAAGTTCCTCGTCCCGGGGAATGAGGTCTCTTTTTCGAATTTGATGATTTAGATTCGTCCCCCCTGTAGACTTCCCAGTTAGTAGGAGTATAACCGGGCCTTGCACCTCCCCTTCCCAATCCCTTTTCAGAAGAAGTCCCCGTTTTCGATTCCGAGATTCTTTCCCTCCTTGTCTTTTTCCCATCCAGAAGATTTTCCAAATGGAGTGCGTTTGAGTCCCTTTGGAGCGTTCGACCTTTTTCAACTGAGAAGACCTATTCGAGTCGTTTGTCCAACAAGGACCTTTTCTGATTATTCCCCCTTTAAGATCCTCCCTTGGTGCACTGTCACTTTCTCTCCCCCCCTACCCTTCCCGGGCGGAAGTTTCATGAGAAACTCGGAGGTTCTTTCAGAACCGTCTTCTGCCCTTTTCGATGAAATTTTCCTTCCATCGCTGCCTTCTTCCTCCTTCTCCCCGGCCCTTTCCCTATCCAACGTTGCTCTTCGGAACCCCCCGTCACAGGAAAATCCTCTTTCTTGCGCTGATCCCTCCCCCCCCGATCCAAGATTCGGCCTTTTGTGCCGCGATACGAACCCCTTCCTTTTGTTTCATCCTTTTGAACCCCCAAACGTTTAGAATCATGAGCTGTTCCCCCCCTTTCTGAAAAAGATTAGAAATGTTCCTTCGGCCCTCTTTTCTGCTTCTTTTGATCCCCACTACACACAGCCCCCTCGGGGTGATGAAAGGCCCTTTCATTAGTTGCATTTTCGGAGTGCAGCCCCCTCTTCCCTTCCGTTTCAGAGTTGTATTCTTTCCCCCCGCGAATTTGACCTTTTCCCTTTCCGGGGGAGATTCCGCCCTTCTCTCCTCTTTATGAATTTTTCCCTCTCTACCGTGAAGCCCCCTTTCCTGCGTACCGGAAATCTTTTTTCCCCTATGGTAGAGGATTTGCCGGATCCCTCGTTTCAAGAACATCCTTTCCCTGACCTCCTCCATTGATCTGTTTTTCCCCCCTGGCAGGGAAACATTCCTGGCCCCCCCCCTTCATCGAAAGATCCCCACCCCTTTTCGACCGCTTTTCTCGGTTTTTTGTCTTTTTTTTTCGAGGAGCTCTCCCGCGCTGAAACCTCTCCGTCTTTCAGTTTCTTGGCTCTCCTCGCGGGAGATGATCGAGGCTTCCTTCTCGAGAGGGCGGGTGGCCGTCGGCAAAGCTTTTGCTGGCGAATGAAACTCATCACCGTCCCTTTCCATCAAGCCTTAACATTTCCCCCCACCATTAAGTCCGGAGCGTAAGCACTTCACACTCCATCGACTAACCGCAATTTACGTCCCTTTCGACGCTTTTTTCCCATGAACACTTAGATATTGACCTGACCGATTTTAAGGAAATTGAGCTTTTCCTTTTGCCTTGACAGTCTTCCCCTTTAAGACAAGAGCTCACTTGAGACGTTCACGTCGTGACTGGATGTTTTTTTGCAAGAGATTGTTCATGAATCTATAGATGAACGAAACGGCACTCTTCGATTTTTTCTTGTCCGGCTCAGCGGTGAACCTACCCTTTGTGAATTCCCTTTCGCCAGGACTTCGTTCTATTGATCTCTAAAATGGTGTCTCCGAAAGCGCCACACCTCCTTATATTCCCCTTTTTTTTGTGAGAGCTCCCCCCTCTGAGTAACCGAAGAAGAGACACCCCCTTTTCCTGATTACCATCGCGCTCCCGATTCTTTTCCTTTCCCTTCAAAGGGTATCAAAATGTCACCTTGCCCCTCCGAGCCCCTTTTCCCTGGCACTTTCCTCATATCTTCCGAGTAGAAACCCCACTCCCCCCCCCCCCCCCTCCGTACCCCTTTCCGTAGTGACACCTTTTCCTGAGTTTATTGAGAAAACTTTCCTTTCCGTAGAAGTTCATCCCCAACTCCTAACACCCCTTTTTCTTCGCTGATTCAATGCACCCCCCTTGCACCTTCGTAAATTGTCTCTTTTTTTTTTTTTCGTGTATTAGCCGAAGGTGAAACTGATTTGTGTTGTTAGTTTTTGGTTGTTTCGCGTCTTTTCCTGTTGGAATTCTAATCTTTCCTTTCTTCCCGAAGGTCTTTCCCCCATAGTATCCTGAGTGACCAACCTCCGTTCGCCTTCCCTTTTTTTTTTTCTTCCCACCCGGGAAATTTTTATTCTCTCCCTGCGGAGGAGTCTTTCCCTTCCCTCCCTCAACGAGAAAACATCCTTTCTCGCAATCGGCTGTCCCCTTCTGAAACTCACGGTTCCTTCCCCGTCCAGGCATTTATTCCCCCCCGCTTCCATGTTTCTGGTCGATCGCTCTTTTTTCTTTTTTCCTGCTTCGAATAGAGGCCTCCTAATAATTCCAAATTAGAATGTCCTCTTTTTCCCCCCTTCACTTGGCCCCCTTTCGATAGTCCCACATACTCCCTTCCCCTATCAGGGCGGAAGCTCCCTTCTCCCTGGCGTTACCGTTCGCTCGGTCTCATTTCCCGAGAACCCTTTTCCCTCAGGAAAGAATTCCCACTCTGAGCCATTCTTCCTTTTTTCCCCCTAAAGAACGATTCATGTGTTTTTTTTTTTCTTCGTTGTTAGCCCCTTCCTCTCCCTGTTCCGCCGCCTCCCCCCCACAAGGAGTAGCTGAACAAAAGCTCCCCTTCTCCCCTTTAAGTTTCTTCGGAGGAAACCATATTTTTCCCTTTTCACTACACGCCTGACCCCCCACTTTCCCTCTTCTTTTTGTGGATCGTTTGTGAATCTTCGATAAGTTATTTGAATGTTTGGTTTCTACTTTAAGTGCAGATTTTTTCCCTTGGTAATACGGGAGATTTCCTTTTCCTTTCGAGGAATCGATTTTTTCCGCCCCCCTCTCCCCATCAACAGCGCCTCCCTTCGGAGAGAGATGTCTCCCTTTCTGTAATCTTTCCTTCACCGTCCTTTCTGGTCGGACAGTGCACCATCCTTTTTTTCCCGGACTCCAGTCCCCGTGCTCTTTTTTCGAACCAAACGGACTGGAGGAATTAACTCTAAAGATACTGTAGTGAACCCATTTGGTCCATTTCAATATGTTCTTTCTCCCCCTTCCACCCCGGAATGCCTTCAATGTTGCGCTTTTCTCTCTCTGGCCGGTGGTTACTCTCTCCCAATGTATTTAGAGCGCGTTGCGGAAATCCCAATCTGACTCCTTGTCCTCATGCCCCTCGGGTCGGGTAACTGCTTTCCTCCCTTGTCTTCGATATTGGTACAAAGGCGGTCCCCTTCCAAAATCGGACCGTTCTCTTTCTCGGTGAGCTAATAAACCAAGGTCCCTTCTCCCTTTCCCCCGCTCCAAGGCCGCCCTCGTTTGAGTAGGATGAGCACGACTTTTTATCAGTAGGTTTCCCTGTTTTCCGACAGTTGGCGGAGTCTTCCCTTCTTCGACAAGACTCCCCTTTTTTTTTCCCCCCTTTTTTTCCTTTCTCACGAGTTGTGCTCCTTTCTCTGATATCGGGCTTACTCGTCCTCATCTCCCCCCCCCCACCCAAACCCCATTGTATTGAAATTAGACCCTTACAACATGATTTTTTCCCCTCTTTTGTTGTGCCGCCCCTCCTTTTTCCCTTCCCCACGGTTCCATTCCGGGCGATGACCTAGCAGCAATGAGTGACCATGTCACATCCGACTCATCCCTCTTCGAATTGGATCTGACGCTGTCCTCCCGGATTTTTTTTTTTCTTGGACCGGCAGGGTTTCCCCCCGTTACGAGTTCACGGGTTTTGGCCGAAGTTTTTTGAGGAAGATTGAATGAACTCCCCTCCTCTGAGTCCAGTCTTCTTGTCTCTTCTTTTTCGTGCGCTTCAAGATTTCCCCCTCCCTTAGGGGAACGTAAAATCGCTTTTCTTCCTACGTTGCCGTCCCTTATAGCAGCGGGTTTCAAGTACTCGTTTAAGTCGGTTTGTTGATTACTTTCTTCATCCGGTTTCTCCGGAGCTTTATTTTCTTCCCAAACACCACTTCATTTCCCCACCTTTTATATCACGTTTTCCTTTCCTCTTCTCTCTAGTTACAGTCCCCCCCCCCCCTCCCTCCACCTGAAAAGATATGTTCAAACGGCCGTGAGAGTTTCAGCTCTCGATATTAAAATGCACAAGTGTCCCCTCTTTTTTGTGACGAACGAACGAACCCCCCTTTTTGCCCGCTGGCTGCACCCCTTTTCTTAGGATGATTGACACCTGAATCCCCCTTCCAAAATGTTGTTTTTATACTTGTACGCGAACCTTTCTGCGTCAAATTCCACCCCCTCCCCCCCCCCCCCCCCCCCCCAAAGATGGGTTTCTTTTCCCTCTGGGTTAAGTTAGAGGAGAAACCCTTTGAATCAGCGATCGGCCTTTTCCTTCCAAGACCCACGTGCCCTTTCCTTTTTTTCTAATTTCCACATCGAACTGATTTCCCCCCTCTGCTGCCGGACGTAAACCCTCTTCCCCAAACAGTTCAGTTGGAGTGGAAGATTTCT
>Ga0179591_1299832_pt1 | contig 19159 bp, 18 predicted proteins | sample CZOMad2_1_08_16f_FD_182891 | JGI IMG/M metagenome (GOLD analysis project Ga0179591, IMG submission 182891) | Vadose zone soil fungal communities from Angelo Coast Range Reserve, California, USA - CZOMad2_1_08_16fungal (PacBio error correction) | ecosystem: Environmental > Terrestrial > Soil >... | reverse complement strand
TCTCTAGACTTTTCTCCGATTTTCGCCTTTTATGTGTCTGACGTATAGCTTCCATTAGAGATTGCCCCTCCGCGCACTGTACGTCGTACTTTCCTTTTTGTGCTTTAGTGATACTTAATTTAGTTTTTGGTGGTGCTCCCCCCCCCCCTGTATTTTATAGGATTTGGGATCGTTCCCCCTGTGGGTGCTTTACAACAATATGAACTATAGTCCTTCTCAGGCCTCCCTCCAAGCGCGGGCAACCCTCGATCGTTTTCCTCGACTGCTCGCCTTTTAAACCCTTTTTTCAGCCTACCCCCCCCCCCAAAGGAACTCAACGGCTTCAGCTTTTCGATCCTTAGTGCTTTTCTAGTCTCTTTTTGACTTTCTGTTATTTTGACGGGGCTAATTTCCCTCCTCCTAAGTGAAAGTGGTCTAGTCGCTTTCCGTTTCTTAACTCACCGAGAGTATTGTCCTGGTGGTTTCCGTCAATCTAAAACTCTTCCCACCCTCTGAGATAGGTGGTAATATTCCAATTCCCCCCCGAATAACTGGCTGTACCGCGTCTTTCCAGTGATTTTTACTGGGAAACGGTTATCTTTAAAATACCCTCAGCTTTTTGGCCTTTCTAATCAATCTTTGTCCTTTCCTTTTTTTTTCTTTTCTTGTGGCAAGTTTTGTCCCTAGGGATACCGTGTTTTTCCTTCTTTTGAGTTCTCTCTGTTTCTGGTGGTGGGTTTTTTCTGTCCCCCCCCTCCCTCAAACCGACGGCCGAGATCTTCCCGTATTTCCCCCTCCGTCGCCCGTGCTTCCTCATCTCGGTTTTAGTCCGGCTTCCCCTTGACCAAAAGGAGCATTTCACAGACGACCTCCTAGATGGGAGGCCTAGAGACCTCTCGCTCCGCTTAACTGTGATGGAGAACTGGGCAAGACCTGCTCCTTTACGTCATAAACAATGTGCACTCCCCGATTTAAAGAGCCTCCCCCCTAATCGGAAATAGAGGAGTCGCCCGCAATTTTTTTCTGTCGTATCCTTCCTTTTTCCAGGCCTTGCTATCTTTTCCTCCCTCTCCTCGACAAAGGAGTCAAACCCTTTTACGTTTCACCTTCCCACGAATCATCTCTAGGGAGCTGATTTTCTTGCCACGGTGGTAAACCCGATAAAGCTGCCTTCCGCTCCTGTTTAGCTGGTTGTTTTTAGTAGATGCTGACCTAGCATCGAGTTTCTTTTTCAAGACTAACCACGAATCTCTTGTGCAGAACCTCTCCTGCACGGCTCGGCCACTACTTTTGGTAGCACCACTTTTATTTTCCCCGCCTTTCCTCCCTCTCGTGTGTCGGGTTTTTTACCCCCCCCTCTCGTAAGTCTATGATGGCTGTATTGACCGACCCGTTTCTTTAACCTTTCCCGTGTTTTGTTTTCTGACTAAGACGTCTTTTTTTTTCTTGCGACGTATAAAAGGTCTTTTAGTTCGGAGTTGATAGTCTTTGATCTACAGTCCCCTCTTTTTAGACTCCTTTCAGAAGTGCCGTCCGTGTGAATTCCCTTTCGAATTCTGCGCGGTTTCGTAGTTCATTGAACTTTCCCGAGGACCTAACTCCTTTGGGCCGGCCGGTGAGTTATGTTTTTACCACCGAACGATTTTGTGAGAATAAGTCCCTAGTTTTATCCGAGCCTTTGATAGCCCTCTCGTGCTCTCCCCCCCTATCGTAATAATGACTCGCTCCCCCTTCTTCCTTTAACCCTCCCAGCTCTCGCGAGTGAACTCCTGGCTCCCCCTCAACTCGTCCGTCTGCTTGCAGTGGCTTTTGCTCCGCTAGTGTTCTTTTTTCTGATTCAAAGCGGCCCTAATCTTCTCTCGTCTATTTTCGTTGTTGTGAGAGAGTCCTCTTGTTCCCCCCCCCCGCCTGTCGAGAGTCAAGATAAAGTTTTGCCACGGTCACCTCCTCCCCTAGACCACAACAGAAACTGTTGATGATCCCGTTGAGCTATCCTCTTTTCCCCGTTTCGTAGAGTTTCCCCGCCCTGTACGAATAGTTGATTCCCGAGTCCGATCGGGCTTTTTCCTAGAAAATATCTTTCCAGTATTATGCAAACCTTGAATATCCTCCTTTTAACAAGACCAGTGTTATATGCGATTAAGCTTCGTGAACCAGTTCCCTTTCCCCCCTAGATACCCCCGTTTTGAGCTGTTACGGAGGATTCATCTGGTCGAAAATTTTCTGATGCCCTGCCCTTTTCGGCCGAAGCAAGACCCCACGACCCAATATGTTGATTTCCATTCTTCCGGAACTTTCCACACGTCAGCCAATACTAGTAGTATTTCTCAATTTTAGATCTCTGTAGGACATGCTGGTTCTAGTGTTTTTTACCCCCCCGGATTTTGTATGACAGGAAGTAATGTTTTCTTTTCTCCCACCCTTGAAAGACCCCAACTTCCCTTGGAGGAACGTTCTTCTGACGCCCCTTTGTGTTGATCTCCTCAGGCAGCAGGAAGTGACATTTTGAATCCTAGTTCCCCCGCACCCAAGCTGGGGCGGCTGGAGGGGCGAACTTGCTCCGTTGCAGAGACGACCTCCAGTCGCGAGGAAAGAGGACAGACTACCTATTCGTTTGGTGACAGCGTCTACCTTGACCATCCAGAGGTACGCCTAGGCTGTTAAGGAGACCTGGGGTGTTCAAACTGTGCCCTGCCCCTTATTAAGTGGGCAACCCCCAGGGTTTAGAATTTCGACCTTACCCTTCTCGAAGACGGAGCCCCATTTCTTTGCTTGGTCGCTCATATTCCCTCGTAATTTCTCCTCGACTTTTCTACCCCCGGTCGCAGTCTGCGTCGGGTGGTGTAAAGACCTCTCCCGCCTCGACGGTTTTCCCGCGTTAAAACTCGAAGACTCCGACACGGTGGACTCGGTACCATGAGATGGGCCCCCTGTGTCTCCTTCTCCTTAAGAAGTTAGGCCGGAGCCTCCCTACGGTTTTTTCCCCTCTCTGGAAAGTCCGCTCTTAGAGTCGTCTCGGCCCCGAACACCACGACCACCCCTGGTAAAGAGAATAGCCCAGCTCCACCTCTCTTTTGCCCCGTTTCAAGTCCCTCTCGGACCAAGGCCACCCGGCGAGCACGCGTTCCGAAGGGTACTAAAGCGCCTTTCCCTATGAAATCCGGTTTGTGCATTCCCCCAAAAGCTACTTCAACTCTTCCCCGAGCAACCACCATAGCGCGCCCCCCCTCTTTACTTTGTCCTCCTGCCCGTCCCCCCTTCTATCCTCATACCTCCCCCCTCCCTCCCCCCCCTCCTTCCCGGTCTTACTCCGCATGTAACCTAGCTCAGCCCGCATCACGTGCCTTCTCCTCTGATTAATCCCCCTCTTTTTAGCCATTCTCTTACCGTTCACCACTGCAATCCTCCGACACCACTCGTAGCCCACGCAGCTTATTGCCCTTGGACTAGCCCCTGGAGAAGAAGGGACCCACAAAGTCAACGCGACTAGGTTTCGAAGTCAGCCGCCGGGGGGACCACCTCACCGGTCGTCGGATCCATTTTTTTCGCCTTAGACCAGACCCCTACTCCAATTTTCTTTGACTTTGAGCATTTCCCCCTATCCCATAATCTGAAGAGAGAGCTTATTTTTTTCGCCCCCCTTTTCTTTGCAGTCCCAGTTCTTTAAGAGAAAATCTCCCCTGACTTCTTTCCCTGCCGGGATCCTGCAGCCACTCTCCTTAAGAGTTCATGAGTTAGCCACCAACCCTTTCTTCAACCGCGTGTAGTAAAACCCCCCACATCCTCTAAGGGTTACGCCACTGAACGAAGAGTCCCCGGAAGCCTCTTTAGTTTTTCCCCACGATATCTTCCCCTTTGAGCATACTGAGCGCCACCTTCTTGGCGAGACCGAAAAGACGATCCCTGCCTAGAAGAGACTTAGATTTCTATCTTTCCTCCTCCCGACTTGTGGTTGCTTTCAGTCTCGTTCTCTTCGCGAAGATGAGGGCCTTATTGGCTGGAGACTTTCTTTCGTTATCGCGGACCCTTCTGCCACTTCAGGGTACCTCTGCTTCCCTCCCGCGTGCGTCGTTTTTCGTCTTAGCTGTGGCGTTTTGGACTACCTCACCCGTTGTTCTCTTTACGGTGGGTGCGAAAATTTTCCCTCGGATAGTGCTTCGGAGCAGTCTCCTCAGCGCTTTCCACCATCTCTTTTTCTTTGCTTGAAGCGCGTCACACCGATCCTTGAGACGAACCAAACCACCTTTTCCAGGTCTTCCCCTTCTTCGACTTTATCGTTAGACCTGTTAGCCCTTTTGATTTTTTTTCTGTGCTCCCTGAGATAAACGGAAACTTTTTTACCCTGTAATTTTCCTCTAACCGGGCTCGAGTCTATACAAAGATATCGGCTTTTTTGTTGACGGATTCCCCCGCGCCCCCACCAATAGTCTCTCCTTAGTTACCATTTTGAGACGGCCCGAAAAAGTCCCCTTTATATTCCCTCTCCGCCCTCTCGTTCGGGAAAACTTTATAGGGAAACTCATGGTACCTCTAGTCCTTAACTAATGCAAGTGGTTTCCCTTCGAGATTTTCTCCCTGTCGATTTTTTTGAGATGGAAGATGCCTTCTTCTTAAGTTCTTTTGGTTTTCTTTTCGTTCATTTTCACACAAGCCTTCAATAGCATCGTCATTCTCCTGTTCCCCCCGTCTCGTCTCCCCTGGTCTTGTACCGCAACCTTCCTCTTCCCTGTTTCTCCAAGTCGTACGTTTTTCATCGGCGCCCCCCTTCGTCCAGAAGAGATGAGGGAGTCGTTTCTCCTCTTCAAGGGAAGGCCTAATTTTCACGTGGTATTCGGGAACCCCCCGGAGACCGCTTCGAAGTCTCAAAGTTCTTTGCTATTTTTCGCGTCAGCCGAGGGCATAGAGTTTCAGCCCCTGATTCCCCTGATGATTTCGGTAAAAAGGTCCTCTAGTGAATCTCCCCTTATTGGTGTTACCCAGAACATCCTCGTCGTTTCCTTCTGGGCCCTCTTATAAAGTCTATTCCAACTGAAGATAACTGAGTAAGTTTCATTTTTTTCCCTGGGAACTCGTATGTCCCAAAGCATACCGAGGGTAGGTTGTATCCCTTGCCTTCTTCTTGTACTTTCCTTTCCCTGTCATAGAGTCTGTATTTTCCTGCTTTTTTTCTTTCCCCGAACCCTCCTTTTTGTGCTTTACTAGGCGCATGCTCTTCCCCACTTTGACAGTTCCTCTCATAGTCCCCCCTAGAGACCTCTCAGTTCCTCCCTCATCTTTCTCTTTGTCGTGTTTTAGGGTAGCGTATACCCCCTGAGTAAGTAATCATTGCTGTCTTCCTTCCTTTGAGTTCTTCCCTAGCCGAAAAATCCCTTGACTTTTAGGTAGAAGACGAAGCTCTTGTTTTCGAATTTCTCGACGCGACAAACCTTGCCTGTTTTGATAGTTCCCTTTTAACCTTGAAGAGCTTTTTGTTTCCCCTCCTCTTTTGCAGACCTTTGATAGACCATTCGATTCTTCTCCTTCTTTCGTATCGGCCATAACTCCCCCTTTTTCTCACCTCCTTTTCCTTTTCAAAGGCTTCTCTGATAAAAGAGTGTGGTTTTTAGCCATCATTTTTTTGTCGATGTCTTTTTATTCAGTTTGGGATCCACTATCCTTTCATACCAGTCTCGTTAATATCTTAGACCCCCCCCGACCTCTTTCTCTCAGAGCGATTTGCCACCTCCCTCGACATCTCCCCTTCTTTTTAGGATAGAGTTGGAGTTTCTTAGTCTTTCCCTTCCAGAGTGCTATGATATAGAAACCTTCCGACTCTTCTACTCCTCCTTTGTTTGTGTAGGAATGAAGTTGCGTCCGCGGTTAGCGTCCTTCCCCTCATTCACAAAAAAGTCAGATGACCTCAACCTCCCCCGAGAAGAGTCTCAGGTCCTTAGAACCTCTTCTTCCCCAGGCGTGGCCCTTCTCCTTTAGCTTATGGTGTGCCTCTCGCCGATAGAAGATGCAGTTTCTTTAATAGATCAGAGCTAGTCGTTTTCGACCGAGAACACTGCATTGGCCTCTTCCCTCCCCTTTGGATTCCCCCAAAGCGATTTTTTTTTAGCTTTAACCCCCCAGTATGTCGATTCTTGAGTATTTCGTACTTCCTCCTACAAGATGAAGAGATAACGGATTTTTTAAGGTAGCTCCCTTCGCACGGACTTTCGATGGTCGATTATCGCCACGTGTCGGGATTATTCTCAACGCTCGAGAGAGGGGCCCTCTAGTTTCTTCCTGAGAAATAGAAATAGTCTTTTGAGTTTACAGCGAAAAAGGGACCCCCACTTTTTTTCTGCCGCTGTAATCCCGTAAAGTTCCAAGAAAGATTTTCTTTTTTCTTTTCCCCGAAAATTAAAGAGTTTTTTCTTGGTGCGAATTCGCTCCGAACTGGTGAGATCTCCGATCCTTCCCCCCCGTGAAGTGACAGAAAACTCAGGAGATCCCCTACCCCGGGGTTTCGGTTGAATTTCAGTTCTCTCAAGCGCCCCTCTATGCAAGAGAACATCTTTATTGACTTCAAGCGGACAACGAACTCCCAGCTTTTCACCGCGATTTTCGCCTTTCTTTTCCGACCGAGATCTTTCTGTAAAACATGGAGACTGGGTCCCCTCCTGTTCCCCCAGTTTTTCCTGCCTGCTGCTTCTTCCATGTACTTTCCCGTTCTGTACCTGTAGAAGACTGGCATATTTTCCCAGGAGCTTTCCCCTTTGATTTCCCCTCGTATCTGCGTGTACTCTTTACGGCTTGCAGAGAGTGTGGCCCCGGTGCCCGTAGAGGTTTCTTTCTTTTCCCCCTCCAGGAGCCAGAAAAGGAATTTGTTTTCCTTTCTAGAACCCCCCCGCAGATGGCTCCAGCCTATTTCCCTGTCCCCCTTTCAAAACCTTGAAGATGGGTAACGGGATTCTGTATAACTGACATGCGGTCGAGCGCCATCCCCGGTTTTTTAGAGAAGTATAGAATTTTTTTCTCGTCATCTTTTGTTCCCCCCCAGCCGGCCTACCCCACGAACCCACCCGGAAGTTCTCTTTTGTGCACTCCTCAATCGACATGAGAAAGTAGTCCCCCTTACCTCCCCCCCCCCCCCATGGCGAGCTGGAAGGAGAACGAACCTGTAGCTGCCTCCCCCCTCTTTTTCCTCATTGTTTCCCCGCTCGGCGGCAAAGCCTAGAGGAATTCGACCCCGTACATCTGAGGGTTTTTTTTTCGTATCACGTTTTTTCCGCGAGGCCTTCAGCGTTTCTGGTGTCCCGGCCACCAAACACTTTACCGACTCAGCTTTTTTTTTTTTTTTCTTTACGGACCTCCCCTTGAGTCCGAGACGTCGTCCACGCCAATTGATTTAAGTTTATGAGAGAACGGCCGATCCCTCACCTTCGCACCGGAGCCGTTCTCCAACTTTTCTAATGTCGGAAGAAGTTGATTAAGTTTTGGTTCATCAAGGTTGAAGAGTTTCGAGTCTCGCACCGCACCTTGTCACCTTGAGCTGTCCGGTGATTTCCTCCCCGATCAAGATCCGTTATCCGATGTTTTTCGAAAAAAAACTCCCTCCCCTCAGCCTGACTCCGGTTTCTAGTCCCCACACCCCTTCAAGATTAGAAGAGGCCTTTCCCGAGCTCCGAAGAGGTCTTTCGCCCTATAGATAGTTTTTCGTTAATCTTCGACGAACAGTTTTTCGAAGGAGCACAGCCCCCCCCCCCCCCTCTTCCGTCTTCCGCGCCCGATCTCTCTCCCTCTTTAGATATATCTTCTTCTTGTTTACGATGTTCTTTTTTCTGTTCTTTTCTTGAGTTTCTTTATAGTTTCGGCGATTCTGCGCACAAGCCCTTGTACGCATTCAAGAAAGAGCTCTTTTTTTTTCTTTTCCCTTTCCCCGGTTAGTTGGAGTTTCCTACCAGCGGTACCTTTTTTCTTTACTTTTTTCTTTTTGATCGTTTTCACTGGTGGATGTTTAGCACCCTCCCTTATCGTTGATAGCTTCTCAGGATAATCTCCCCCGGTCTCCCTTTTTCTATATCTTGAGGTCCGCCTCCCTGCAGCTCGAAAAGAACTGGCCCGGCTCCTCCAACAACATGGAACCCGTTCGCGCTTACTTTCTTTGTTCTGTTTCGTGCTGGTATTCCCCCCCTTTTCCCTTTTAGTGTCTCGGGTTACTGGTCTAGCCCCCCCACCCGGTTCCGTTTTTTTTCCCATAGTTTTCAGAGATAGAAGGGCTTCCCTGCTCCCCCCCTCTCGAGGATTGATTGGTGTGCCACTTATGCCTCACCGTTAAAATATCACTGATCTACACCGTGGAGTGACCCCCCCCGCTATAAGGCATTTTCGACTTCAGATCTTATGGAAACAAACTTCCCCTTCCTGTTTTTTTCCCGACAATATTTCGTCCTGGAGAGCTGCTTTTCCCCGTTTTTTCCTCTGTAGATGCCGTTTCCTCCGTCTACTGCGATTTTTCCCTGGCGATCTTCTCGTTCCTTGGGGAGTGGTTTTTTTTCTATCACTTTTCCCCCCCCCCCTGCATAACCTAAGGAGCCTTTTTCTTCTGTTGAAACACCCCGCCTTGGTATATCGTTGTCATCACTTTATTCCGGGCCTCACTTCTCCTCGTATCCAAATAGGACTAACCTTTGATCCTTAACTCCTCTTCGGAGGATCCGCTTCTTTTTTCCTTACTCTTAACCCCTTTGCTCCGTACGGGAAATTCCCTGTTTTTCCCTTCCCATTTCTACTTCTCACCTGGTTGAACGCTCAGAAGTTTTCCCCCTCAGTCCGGGACATAGGGCTTCCTTAAAGAAATTTTTTGAGAATTCTTCTAAGCCCTCCCAACCGGCCAGAACCCCCGAATCATAAAGGCCCCCAGAGAGATAAAAAGGTGCCGAGGTTCAAGACCTTTTCGGCCCTATAACTACGTCATTTTTTTTTGGCCCCCACTTCTCACGCGGTACCCCCAAAAGACAAATTCAGGGTTCCTTCTTAAATTTTTCTCTTTCGTTAGTTTGTTATGCATTAAAGTCCCCCCTGAAGAACTTTCCCCTTTCCCCCCACAGTTTCTTGGTTTGCTGTTAATTGTTTTGCGCCGTACTCCCTCGCTGATTAGCTCTTCGGCCGAGAAGTAAAATTTTTTCCTTCCTATTTCCGGTGGCTCCAAAAAATGCGTATCGAGTTCGGACGTATCGAAGGAAATCTCCTTCCCCCCGCGCAGACAGAATAACGGGCGACTCTGCGAGAAGTCAAGACGACCCGGGATCCAGTGTATCGCACCAATGGACCAGCCTCCAATGCGTTCGAGAGTAGTATTTCACAGATGCGCTTGTATTCCCTTTTCCTGAAGGGGGAAACCTCCATCCAGAGAGTCTTCTTCAGTAGTTCTTCTTAACCTCTAAGCGAACTCCATCTGGGAAACAGGCTTTCATCTTTGAATATGGGGTTTCTTCCCTCCTTACGAGGTTTCCCTGTCTATCCTCCAAGTCCTGATCAAGATCATTTAGGACGATTCTCGTCCCCCCACTTATACCTTCCCTTTTCTCTATCACAACGTATTATGAAATTCCTTCTTGACTTCGAAGGCTTTTTCCCCTTTCTTCGTTGGTCGCTGCTGGAAGATAGTTGTTTCTTCTTTCCTCCCTAACGTTCTCTCCCGAGTCAATCTATCGTTCCTCTCGTTTTTGTTTGTTTTTTTTTCGATGCTAGGATTTTCCCTCTTTTCGCTTCTGATAACAGAAACCTCCTGGCTCCCCGCAGTGCCCCATTTCCTACCATCCCACTGTGTCTCCCTCAGCTGGATTTTTTTTCGCGTTTCGGGGCTGGTTCTTTCTTCTTTCGAAAGGATTTGTTCCCTGACTCCGAGATATAGATTTATTTCCTTCTCCCCTGTCCATTTTGTCTCCCCTCGGACCTCTTCCCCTCGTTGTCATGCTAAACCCCCAATCCTTTTGCTCTTAAGATTTTCCACTCTTCAGTAGTAGCTTTTCTTTTCGAGTATTTCGTAAAGTCTCCAGAACCCCCGAGAAGCCCGCTCGGTAGAGTTACTTTTAGCTTTCTTCCGCCTTTGTTTTCCCTTTTTGTTTTCCAGTCGGATTGCTTCCCCCTGCTTTCCCCCTTTGACGACGGCAGGTCCTCTCCGGTCACTCTCCCCCCGCTTTCTTCCCTTCCATGTAGCGAAGTTCCCTCCCAGTCAGTGAGAGACTAGCAGATCTTCTTTTTGTCTGTCTGCCCGACCACGTATCCTTACCTGTCCTTTTCCCCTGATATCCGCGCGGTTCTTGTCGGGTTGTTTTTTGTTTTTTTTTTTTTTTTGGTGATGATTATTCATGATACACACGTTTCAGTTTTTCCGTAGCCCTTTTTTATCTGTCCCTCTCAGTGTTTTTTTTTTTCTTTTTCCCACACTTCACTCGACACTGAGCAGCAGCAAGGTTCCGTTCTTACTTCTACCCAGACTGAAGCTTTGTCCATTTTTTTTCGATCCCTTTCTACTTTTCGTTAACAGCATCCCCGCTACCCCCCCCAGCAGTCACAGACCTTTCGCCCCCCCCCACACTTCTTTGTGTGATGCTTTTTTTTTACTTTGCCCTTTCTTCTTCCCCTGCTTCTTCCGTTTCCCCTAAAGATTTCCTCCCCCTATTGATCAGTAGAGCACCCGATCTTCCCTCCTCCCCACCCCATAGTAGAAGTTCAAGAGTCTTGACCCCCCCTTCCTAGCTTATCTTTTTCTCCCCCTGGTTTTTCTCCCCTTTGTCCCCCATTCTCTCTCTTACTTTTACACGCACTTTTGGAAGATCTGTCCTTACCTGCGAACCCCCCTTTTTCCTATTCTTGAACTCAGTCCCTTTCCCGGTATATGTCTTTTCTCCCTGTGCGATCTGCCCAGTTCGCTACATTTCTTTCCTGGACTTGTGAGTTTTCCCTTTCTTTTTGAGGCTATCACCACTGCATTACCAGATGTCTCCCTCTTTTCCCCTACCAGATTTTCCCTTCTCTACATCGGATTAAATTGGTAGAAGCGAGTTTTCCGCCCCCCCGACCTTCTAGCAAGGTTGTCCTCTGACGTTTTTTTCACCTCTAGGAATCCTCATGATAGGAGGTGCTAAGTTTTGTCCACCCCTCTTGGTCTACTCCTCTTGATAACTTTCATTTCCTTTTGTTCTTTTTCCCCCCCGTTTGTCTAGAAGGAAGGAGCCTTCTGTTCTTTCCCTTGATGATTGTGGCCCCCCTTCTACAATCCCCCCCAGACCCCACCGGTCTCTCTTCTATGCCTCCACTCTCCAGGAGCCCCAGTCCCCCCGCAAACCTTCCTTTTCTCTCTGAGAGACTTCTTTTAAGAGGTGAGGCCTCCCTGCTTTAAAGTCTCCTTGGGCCCGAAGAGCGTGAACGTGCTGCTTTTCCAGACCCAGCTCACTTTTTCTTTCCTCTCCACTTTTTCCGAGAGTCCTCTCTCGTTTCCTGGATTGACCTTTCTGAGGAAACCCAGAACTTTTTCTGTGTGATGAAGGACGCCTAACGGATTAGATTGCTAGGACATACTCTTTCTGTCCTTTGAGAGAATGCTCCCTCCCATTTTTTTCCCTCTAGAATTCAACCTTCCAACGCGCTGAATCCTTTGAGGGCTCTTTTTGGTCTCCCTTCTCTTTCCTCTCTCGATTAAGCAGACCCATTTCTACTTGGCCTATTTTTCTCCCTAGCAGAGCCCAGTTAGAGCATTTTTCGCCCCCCCCACCAGACTCCACGCCCCTGTCCCAGGCCATTTTACCCTCCCCCCCTTTTCCCCCCACACGACCCTGCTCTTTCCTGAAGGAACGCCCTGACTGACTCCCCTCCCTTTTTCTTCCCTGCCTCCCCTTCCTGTGATCTTTCCGAAGCGAGAAAGCCCAAGTTTGACATTTTCTCGACATCCGACGGAGATCTCTTTTCCTCCCCTTTTTAGGAGATGCGCTTTCCTCTTCTTTCTCTCTTCTTCGTCTGTAGAAGGAGAGATGTTTTTTCCCATTTCCCATTTTGACGTTTTCCTTTTTGTAACGAGGTTCAGAAAGAGTTTTTTATAGTTCCCTGAGATCTGTTTTGGTGGTGACTGACCTCCCTTCCTTATTTTTCGTGTTTTCAATGGTTGGGTTCCTCCCAAGTTCCCCTATCTCCCTTGTAACCCCCCCAAAGAGAAAGTTGAGAAAGATCTCCATGGTTGAGTCCTGAAACCCTCTTCGACATGGCTGTAACAACTTCCCTTTTTCCCTTTCTTCTAATGATTCTCTTTTCTTACTTCCCAGGTAGAAGTATTTATTTCTTTTTATTCCCCCCAGGCCCGAAGAATGGTGAAGGTTCGTAATAGTAGACCTTTTAGGGCCCCTCGTCTCTTCTTCGGTTGGTGACCCTTTCCTCATCTCCACCTTCAGATGAAGATAGGCCTACTCCTTTTTTAGCAGGTTCCAACGAATACTTTTTTTGTATAATTTTTTTCCGATCTCTGGGACCCCGTTCTTCCCTTTTTCGAAGCTCTCCCTACCTTTAAGGTGAGTTGCTCTCTGGTGGTTTCGGCTTGTTCCTTTCCAGTTTAGACTTTTTTCGTGTGAGATTTCAGCTTCTCCCCCCTGTCCCTTTTCTTTTTTTTTTTCGTTTTCTCGCGCCAAAGTTCATCAACTCAGGAGCTTTTTCTAATGTCTTTCCCTTCCCCCGCCCTGGTAGCGAGAACCCCCCTTATTCCCCTCCCCCATTTAGTCAAAAATCTTTTTTTCCACTGGTTGAAGCCGTTAAACTCCCGGAGTTCTTAGTCGTTTTTTCTTCTGACTTTCTCATCTCCAGGTGAGGCTGATTCCCCCACCTTTCTTTTTTGAAGTCGGATAACCCCCCGGCCCCCCCCTCTACAGTTTTTTGTTTTTTTTTGACGCCTTAAGTTTTCCCCTCTCCTTTCTAAAGAAAGTCTCCCCCCCTTTAATCTATTTCCTTAGAATCCCTTTCTTCAAGTTTCGTTCAAAGTCCTGAGGCCCATCATTCCTTTCCCTCTTTCATCTGAGTTTCAGGGAATGCGAAAGTCCCGCCCTTCAACTCCAAGTTTCCTCTTTTAGTAAGATCCGAGTAGATGGTTTGTTCCTCTCTGTTCTCATCTTTGTACGACCTTCCGGAATTCCTAACAGGCATCCCCCCCTCGGTTTCCTGTAATTCTTTTTGTCTCCCCTTAAGGACAGCCCATGCACTATTTTCTAAATAGTAGAGTCCCCCCAGAGAAGTCCTTGTCCCGTTCTTTCCTACTCCCTTTTTCCCTTTCCTCTCTTCTTTTTAGTCCAGTGACGACCAGCCCTTAGCGACTCAGAACGTGATAGGCCTCGTAATTCGGTCTCGTCCTCTCCCTGCGATGTCCCTGCCCAAGAGCTCTATTTTGTGTCTTTTTTCCCCCGAACTTGGCTTTTCTTTTTCTCACGCAGCCGAAATGGTCTCCCCTTCGTTTAGCGAGATTTTTCTTTGCCGCGCGAATTTCGACCTCCCGACCCTTGTCACCATTCTTTCCTTCTACACTGTCCGTCCATCCGGACTGTCGCTGTTCTAATGTCTTTTAGCGGCCCTAGGCGCTTGATGCGTTATCACTCTCTCCTCAACACCCCTTCCTATCGCTTGAACGCCCTTCTCCTCTGCTCTTCTTCGTTTGGAGCTGCTGATTTTTTCTTTCTTGTTCTCTAACCTGGGAGAATCTTATACTCTCTTCCCTTTTTTCCCCTTTTTTTTTTTTTTTTGATACTTCTGATGAGTCCCCCTCCCCCCCCCCCGTTTTCTCTTCCTATCCCAGAACCCTGCTTTTTTTTCAGAAGTAAAAACGAGCCACGCTTTTCTCAACAGTTCGAGCTCGGACCCCAGGCGTTTTCCCCGTTCGCAGTTCCTTTTTTTTTCTCTCGGCCCCCCTCTTCGAAGAGCATTGCCCCTTTGATTTTGAGATTGACTAGACCTTCGTAGAAAAGCCTCCCAGTGTCCTTATGTCTACTAGTTCTCCTACCCTCCTGGCCCCTTTTTTTCCCTTAGTCTCTCGACTCTTCCTTTAGCTTCCCCCTTAATCCAGAACTAGTTCTGGGATTATTCCTCCTCTGCCTGGGATGGTAGACCCTCCTGATTTTGAAGATCGGAGAATTCTTATACCCGCAGAGAAGTGCTTCCCCTCTTAGTTCTATCGCTCTCCAATTAGTAGTAGTCCCCCACGTACCCCCTCCCTTCTTCCCCTTTTCAGTATAGGGATGAGCTCCTCTTACCCTTTTTCCCCTCTTTCAAAGGGTTTGATGAAAAGACCCCCCTGCCCTCCTCACCAGGGTCTTCCTTTTTCCAGAAGAGTTCGACTTATCTCTGATCTTCCGTGCCAGGTCGACCAGTACTCTCCAACCCCTTTTTCTGTTGCATTTTTTTTGGGCGGGCCGAATGACGCTCCTTTCCTTTCTGACGAAAGCCAGCGAACAAGGGACTAGGAAAGGACCAATCCTCTGTAGTCTTTTGGGTTTCCTTTGCCTTTCTTCCTCCCCCTAGGCTCCTCTGATCGTCTTCCCCTAAGGGCTAATGACCCTTTACTTTTTTCGCAGTGGTATAGGCTCCAGGGATGAGTTAATCGGACCCTTCCTTCCCTAGAAGCCCCTCATTTGTCCTCGTAGCGGACAGACTTAGACTCAATCCTTTTGTACCCCACTCGAGAGTTGTTGGTCCCCCCCGTTTTGCTTCTCTTTTCGCTCTTTTTTTCTCGTTTTAGTTCGGTTGTCCCCGAAACCGTTCAGAGGAACCGTCCCTCCCAGTTCTCGACTACCCAATTCAGAGGAATACTCCCTATTGTCCTTCTTTTTTTTTTCCCCTCTTAGAGATTGGGTCTTCCCCCCGCGTTTTTTTTTTAATCTCTTCTGATGAGCCTCCGGCCCCGTGTCCTCTCTTTCCTTCTTCCTAGTTTCCTTCTTTTCCGATAAGTATTTTCTTATTGGCCAACAAGACAACCCCCCCGGTAAACCTCATCTTCCGATTCCCCCTTTCCCCTCCTGCCATTCGACCTTTCCATCCCAGCTCTTCCCCTCTCAAGCGTCTCCTTCTCAGCATTAGCGGAATCCATTTTTTCTTTTTCTCCGTTGGTTCCCCCCCTGAAGGAGATTCAACAAAGTCCCACATCTCTTCTCCCGTATAAAGCCTCTGAGGGGGATTTCCCCGTCCCCTTCCTTGATTTCTAGAGAGAGTGTTTTCCGACTCAGGACCCCCACAGCCAGTCTATAGGTTCGAATGGTAGACCTCCTTCTCCTACCCTCCCTGCAGTAAGTTCTGGAGAAGGTTAGTCTTCTGCCCCCCCCCCGAACCTTCTGAAAGCGATCCGAGGAAACCCCTCTCCCAATCCTTTTTTCGACCCTCCCCTTTGGAGGGCGTGTTTTTTTCTTTTCTCCGTTCGTACTCCTTTCCTCTTCGCTCCCCCCGCGAAATCTCTTTTTACTTTGTCCAATGGCACCGTTTCTTTATCTTTCTCCCACATTCTCTTTCCTCGTTGTTTCTCCCCCCATTGCACCCCCCCCCCTTTTCCCAAGACTCCTTTCACCGCTTTAGTAAAAAACAAACTATTGAGCTTTCCTTTCCCCTTTCCAGAGAGCCCCTTTCATGTAGAATATTAACCCTTCCTTTTCTCCAGAGACTGCAGAACAGAGATCTTCAAGCCATGAAGATATTCTCGCCCCTCCCCCTCCTTACATATTCTCATTTTAATAATACATCCTTTGTTGTGTGATTTTTCGCGTAGGAAGATTCGTTCTTAGGTTTTCTTAGAAGTTGACCTCTGGTTCTTCTCTCTCTCACTCGCGATAGTTCCGGAGATTACTCTTGTCTTCTTTAATTTTTTTGAGTGTTTGTTACTACAAGACGGTCTGGATTGTGGTCCCCACCATTTTTCCTGTGTAGGGCGTCTTAAAGAAGATCACCTGTCCCTCCTATATTTTTTCATCCGCGATACTTCACCCTGAAGAGAAGTCCCCAAACCCTTCAACGGTTCTCTCTCCCTCAGTCGATAGTTGGCGCTCGCGGTGCAGTTTATGTTTTCGTCTCCCCCCGCTGAACCATTGGTAATATCTCTTCTAGGGACTCCCTATAAAGCTAGATTAGGGATGGGTTTTGGAATCCCGAGTAAAGCCGCTTTTTTTGTGTTCTTTGTGTTGTTGTTATTTTGGTGGTTTGTTTTGTTGTGTTTTGTGTGGTTGTTGTTTTCTTTTTTTTGTTGTGTTTTGTTTTTTTTTTGTTTCTTTGTTTTTTTTGGTTGCCCTAGCGCTCCACGTGGAGAGCGACAGCACCCCCCTACATTTTTTTCTTTCTAGAGCCTCGCTCGTTGACCCCACCCTTCTTTTTTTTTTATATTGGAAAAATGAGAAGTTTTTCCAGCTACCTCTCATTACTTTTTTTGGTCAATTTTTTCGATTTATTTCTCCCTTTTCTGCTTCCCTCTGTTTTTTTTTTTGACTTGTTGGGCGTTTTTTTCTGTCGCCATTTCCCACATCATCATCCTGAGCACTTTTTTTTTGTCCGTCTCAGGAAAACGCCCCTTGGTGAGCTCCTCCCCTTTATGCACCTGGCAAGCGTTCGAACCCCTTTTCTCCATTCCCCTTTTTCACATGACCGATCTTTCCCCTTTTTTTTTTTATCCGCGGACCTTAAGGCTCCCCCTTGTGCCGTAGAGGACGGAAATAAGTCCTATTCCTTACAACGGTGCATTAAGCTTTAATAAGAGGGAACCCCTTTCCCCCCAACACATACAGTCCTCCATACATAACGTTTTCTCTTCTGCGAATTAAACCTTTTTTCCTAATTTTTTAAGAGTGATAAAACGGAGTGACCTTTTTGTCCCCTTGTTCCCCCAATCTCCTCTGGGTCTGAGAACTCCAAAAGAGGTAACCCCCTCTTTCCATTTAGGTAGATGGAGGCTCATATGTCATCTTCTATGCTTTTTTCTTTGACAGGGACAGAAAAAGAAGGTGTTCGTTTTTCCTCCTTCCCTTGTGCCGTAGAGGAACCTTATATCTATCCTGATAACCCTGCAAGAGCCGTACTAACTGTGTATTTGTTGACTAGGGCTTTGACTCTTTAAGTCTATGGATGGATGGTCGAAAGTTTCAGACCCTCTCCGACACTTTTCGTTTTCTAGACTAAGATATGACTGGAGCTTTAACCAGAGACCGAGAGCCTTCTTTTCTAGTTTCGAAGGGAGGTGCTTGAATCTTCCCATTTTGTGTCTCACCTATCCCAGACGTGAGCGCCGTGTTCTTTTACTTTGCCGACAAGAGCGAGCGAACGACTCGTGGTTAGATGCCACGATGTTGGGGTGCGCATCTTTTGCTGTCTCAGCAGTGGCTCGGCCAATCCCGATAGTTGATCCCGAGGTCTCTGAGATTCAATAAGGAGACTCCACCGGACCTCCCCGCCGGAAAACGGTAGATTTCTCTCGTACCGTAGTGGAGCTTTTCTTCCTCTGTCGTGATCTCGTCACCGGTTTCTCCCCATATTATACATTCTCTTTTCCCCCAATCTGTGTGTCTAAGAGGCGACCGCATTGCTATCCTTCCGCCACGACGAGATTCCTAGAGAGACAGCGACCTCCTTTCCTTGATTTTAAGTGCCCAGATAGAAACTGTTTCCCTCTTTGAGGATCGGTTCTGTGGATTGATGGCAAGAGTTTTGGAGATTAATCGGCGATCGGAGCTTTGGACCCCCTTCCTTTCGCGACCCGTATGCGCAAACATCATCGTGGTTCTACGACGTGTCGCGCTCTCTTTTTGCGTCCGATTTCACGACGACGAATCTCTTCCCTTTCAGGTCGGGACTGAAAGGCAGAAGGCTGGTCTCCCTGCCTAGAGGGAGCCACGATCACCGCGCTCCCCTTTGGGGCGCGTTCCAGATCGGAGCTTAGTCCCCTTCGACCTCTTCTTTTTTTCCCACGAGACCCGGTTCTAGGTACGGCTGCTCCGGCGTTGCCGGCGACCTCCAGCGACTTTCCGGTTGTTGAGGACCGCCCCTACTGGGGGACGGCGCTCTGCGACGCGATTTCGATCAGTTTTGAACCGGCCGTGGTCGCGAGAGTACCCGTCCCACTTCGGGTGCGATGGGTCCGTCGCGTACGCGCACGATGCCTCGCCGAATCTCACCCACCCCTTCCTTAACGACCCCTCCCAGCTGGGTCGGTGACCTGCCCCGATACGCAGAGGAGTTGGAGAACAGGGACTGTGCCCGCCTGCTAGCGGCTTTGATGTACCTTGGATGAGGGAATCGGCTTCTTTACTTGCATCAGGATCATCGAACCCCGTGACGGACGCTTCGAGAGTGCGTAAAAGGTGCCGTAGCTGAGGTTCCGGTCAAGACCGTTCTCTCGCGGTAAGCTCAACTCTGAATCGGAATAGGCGTCAACCAGTTCGACGATGGGTTCTCGGCCCTCCAGTAAGTCAAGGGGTCGCAGACTTTCTTGGGTCCGTTTCTTCAGTCGCAGTCTCTCCTTCGGTGATGTTTGGATCTTAAAGCCCCCCCCCCCCGAACAACCCCCCCCCCTAAGTATCTTTTCCGCAACTAAAGGTCTTCCCTGTAAAGGCAAGCTTTCCATTTCTACTCTCTCCGTATACTAAAAGATGGTATCCCCCTGAAACCTGCCAAAATGGGTGTTTTTACCGAGCCATTTTGGCAGTGCTCGAGCCTTATCCCGATGTGAGTCGTCGGGCCGCACGCTCTATTGCTCGCGTTGACGCGGGAGCAGGAAGTACAAACCCCCTTCTGTTATCCTGTACCTCCTGCGGAGAGGTCGATAACGCCTTCGGGGGTCTCTGAGTCCTTATCCAGCTCCCTCCCAGAACGCGTTCGTCCCGCTCCCTCTCCTGAGCCAATCAGCCCCCTACTCGCTGAGCATTTAAGGTAGTGAGTTTGGTCTTTTCGGTAGAAGCGGGTCCGATCGAGCCCTCCTAATCCCTCTCTCTTGTCGACCTTATGAGGTAAGATTTACATCCCTTGTTCGACCATTCACGAGACAAGAACCTCCGCCTCTCCAATCGGTTTCCAACAAAAGAAACTGCTGTCTGTTAATCCTACGAGGCACGACGTTCTTAGCCTCTTCCCCCTATATTTCCCCAGGTGCGAATAGTCGCTTTTCTCAAGCTTTTCGTTTCTTGAAAACACTCCGAAAGAATTCCTACTC